>JAABUL010004203.1_pt1 | contig 19675 bp, 37 predicted proteins | sample 5559151 | NCBI WGS metagenome assembly JAABUL01 (sample SAMN10711876, study PRJNA513368) | rock metagenome | isolation source: Antarctica rocks | place: Antarctica: Victoria Land, Pudding Butte sud | reverse complement strand
GCCAGAGGACGCTCCGACGCTTTTTAGCGACCCCGTACGACGTTTTCGACTGGAAGCTGGATTACGTCAACCGTCGTTTGACCCCCTGATACCCCCTAGCGGACTTGAAAGGGACAGCAGAACGAACCATGGCATTGGAAGACTTCGATACTGTTGAGTGGAAAAATTATCGCGCGAGTTTAAGGTTTGGAAGTGGATGTTCTTGTGCGGCGCCAAACGACAACACGAAGTTGGCAAAGCGGCAGTTCTGGTAATGGAAAGCATGGAACAATGCGTCTGTTACATGTTTGGCTATTCACAGTGTCGCCCGTTGTACAACGCCATCAGGTCTCGTACGCCCCTGCACCTGGCTGTGCAATGTTGTCAAGGGGCACAGCGTCAACCTGCCTGCATGTGAGCGTGTTAACAGGAACGCTGCTCCCCACTGGAGAGACTTTGGCGTGACCGCAAATGCGTGGGCCACTCCGCTGTACGCGCGGCCACGCGTCACACCGCAGGCCTTACGCTATCGGCGATGCATGCCAGGCTGTCGCGATAGAAGGCTGCAGGCTGCCTGAGCGCCGCCCGAGGCGGCTTTGTCGCAACTCAGAACTGAGTTTCGCGGCCGCGCCAAAGCAAGGTGCCACGGCAGTCACCGGGCGTGGCGCTGCCGCAGCTGTGAAGCGCGCCGGCGCCGGCCTCCTGCCGAGCGGGATCACTGCGCGGGTGCGTCAGCTGCGGCGGCGGCGTCGGCCTCCTTGGCCTTCTTCTTGTTGCTCTTCTTCTTTTTCGACTTGCTCTTCAGGCTGGTGGCCAGCAGCTTGAGGATCTCCTCGTCCTCCACCTGTTCCTTTTGAGAACAGACATGTTGGATGTCCCGTTCCAAAAACAAACAGAACCCTAATAAACAAAACGCGGAGGACAGGCTGCATGACAGTGAGGCCGTTTGACAGGTGTGTGATGAGGCGGGCTGAGGGAGCATGTCGCAGCGGCATTTCAACGAGTATCGTTTCGTGCAGAGCGGGAAGAGGGAAGCAGAAAGAGACGAACAGAAGGAGTGCCAGTTCAAGTTATGTACGAAACCCTACGAGGGGCGCGCCTTCTTATCCGTCTCCAGCTTCTGCGCGAGCGACGTGGTGGTGACGCGGTCCGAGCCATTGGGCATGAGCAGCACCGTCGCCTTGAACTGAGCGACCTGTGTTGCAAGTTGCAGCCCGAGCGTCAGCACACCGCGTTCAGCCCTCGATGCTATCCGCACGGGGGAAGAAGTTTGCGCATCAGCACCATTTTCGCCTCGACTTGCGCGACCTGCTTTTGCAGCGGCAGCGACGAGCGTCGGCACAGGATTCCGCTGAGGATCGTAACCCGAGGCCCCAGAGCTGCGCTGCAGCCCGCATGACGTGGACACAAGGCGCCAGAAAAGAGGCATGTCGCAGCGTGTACAATCAAGTTCGCTACTAATGATTGAATAGAAACCAGGGAGGGGACATGTGCAGCGGGCACCCAAGCGCAGCCTGCACGGACGGGGCAGGCTGGCACAGGGAGTGCGCCGCCGCATGGCATCAGCGCCTACGGCTGCTAGACGCCACATGCTGGGGGCCTCGTTACCAATCTCGGGAGGCACGTGCAACGTGTTGCAGCCCCGCCGAGTCTACTCTGAGGCCCATGCAATCGCAGAAATGCAAAGGTCTGGTGACACCCACCGGCTGTTGACTCCTGCATGCAAGCTTCCTGTGAAGCGTCGGCAGAGTGCAGCTGGTGACTGTGGCTGACGACTACACACCCTAATCCCTTTCTCCTTGCTGCTGTGTTTCCCCCATTTTTTGAGGTTTCCTTTTGGACCCCTGGACCCCAGGACAAAGTCTGAGCTCGCCGGTCTCCCCGGTTTCATCAGTTTTCTTGGCCAGATCAGCTCACAAGCTCGCCGGCCTTCTCGTGCAGGACGGGGTAGGGGTGCAGCAGGCCGTGGTTGAGGCACTCCACGAGGCCGAAGCGCGCCTGCTGCGCCTCCAGCGCCCGCAGCGCAAACGGCATCGTCGGGAACCGCTTGTTCACCTCGCTGAACAGCGCCCTGCGCATTTACACGGGCATATTTCAGGCAGCGAGCCACTCGAATGAAAGTTGGACCCGCAGCGCAAACGGCATCGTCGGGAATCGCTTGTTCACCTCCCTGAACGGCGCCCTGCGCATTTAGAGCAGGGCGGATTTCCAGTGCCTATCAGGTCATCTGGACGAAGGCGAAGGGAGGCTCCGTGACAGTCGTTTGCTCAGCTGCATGTTTGCGAAAGCCCAACTAGGCGGCAGACGATGTTGCTGCGATGCAGCACGTTTCGCCATCGACCAGGCAGCCAGAGGGCGACGGATTTGACCACTAAAAAGCGAGACAGGTGGGGCAGCAGGCGCACCGGCTAGCCTTCATCTTCAGCTTGTACTGCTCCTCCAGTGCCCGCTTGTACACCGCTGTCTCCTTCTCGTCTAGTACCTGCAGAATCAGGAAGGAACTGTGTAACAATTCGATGACGTCACACACATATTTGAAGTTGCACTGTAACGCCGTCCTCTTGCGCGTCTGCTTTGCCACATTACTGCTCTGGCGACACCGGCTTGCACAATTGTCTCCTGCTCGTCTTGCCCTCGCCAGAGACACGACAACGTCAACAGCACACACCTTGTTCTCCTCTAAACACCCTTCTGCCAGAATCGCAGGAAAGCAGGGAAACAACAAGGAAAAGAGCTTACCCGCATCTTGGCCTCGCTGGTGGAGACTTTAACGTCGATGGCGTAGACCTCGTTCTCCTCAGACTTCATGTCTGCTAGTGCTCCATTTGAAGGCAGATTTGGCACAAAGGCAAGAAGCTCACCCGCGTCTTGCCCTCGCCAGTGGACACCACGATGTCGACAGCGTACACCTCGTTCTCCTCAAACTCCCCATCTTCCACCTTGGCCTCGGGCGACGGCCGGTGCAGCACGCACTTGTTGGCGTCGATCACAAACTGCTTCATCTGGTGGCTGAGCACGCCCTCCACCATCTGGCAGCCGTATGACTCTGCGATCTGCACGCACACAAGGGTAGCTGCGGGTCAGTGTTGTGGCGGAGCCGTGACATAACGGGTGATGTTTGGCAGGCTTCATGAACCAGGCGCTGATGGAAGAAAACAGATTATGCCTTTCAAGACCGCCAGGCTGCGTGGGCCAGAACGAGGAGAGCGACAAGCTGCTGGCAATCGTATAGCCAGTTCTTTCCCCAGTTGCCGGTGGAAAGGCACTGAGCCGCTTCCGGGGCACGGCGCCGCCTTGTGCAAGCCTTTAGCGGCACAAAGTTGCGCTGGCGGCATGCCGCCGACATGTGCGCTCAAGTATGTCGCATCCAAGGCCTGCAGAGGGCTTTGCAAACGGTTTTGCAAGGCGTTTTCAAAAAGAGTTAAAGGGCACACAAGGCGGCACCTTCTGCAGCGGCTCGGCCACGTCCGAGATCTTCCGCCCGGGCCGAATGAGCCGCAGCGCCGCCTCCAGCGCCGTCGCCGCTGCCTGCAGGACGTCCGCGGCCCGCCCGCTGACCGCCGCGTCGGCGTCTGCCTGCACCACCACCGTTGTCGCCTCCGTGGCGATGAAGCCGTCGATGTGAACGCCCAGGTCACTGCGAGTCGACAAGCACGCTTGAATAGTCATTTGCGATGGCCATTTCAGCTTCATCAGCACGGGTTCGCAAGTGGCCTCACAATGCGGAAGGCAGTCAGCATCAACTCATCAGCCCTGTGCGAGCCTTCATGCACAGCACATTGCGACGCCATGCACGAGGACAAAGCGCGCACATCTTCGCGACGTCCCCCTCCTTCAGCTCTGTGGCGTCATCTGCTGAGATAGGGCAGAAGTGGCCCACAACGCTGCGCACAACATGATGTGACCTTCGTCAGTTGCATCTGACATCCTGGAGCGCTGCTGCAGCATCCTCGATCGGACACTTATGATACTTCAGTACAGATCAGGCCTGTAGGTCAGCACCAGATCAAGCATCGTAGAGGCCCTCACCTGTTGACGGACACGCATGTGGGGAAAGCAACGCCCTTCTCGATCTTCTTTCCCTTGAAGACCTTGCCGATCGCGCTGCGCAAGGATGATGACAAGAGGTGACTTCCTGGTCGAGGCGGTGCTATGTTTTTATGAGGCTTGATGAGGTCAAAAGCTCAGACTCACTCGTTGATTGCCGCATCGCCCTTGATGCACAGCTCCACGATCTTTGCGCCAGGCTTTGCGGCAGCAACGACTGCGGCGATGGCGCCTGCACCAGCAGCGGTTTTGTTTGCAAGGTGCTCAACGTCTGAAAGTGCAGAGTGAGCAGCAATCACTGGCCAGGGCGTCATGATCACACATGCATGACAAAACAGCAGGATGCGCCGATTGCCGGGTACTCACTGTTGGCGATATCAGCGGCAGCCTTGTACTTTGTTACGACGTCAGACTGCGTGTGCAGATGAAGTCACTGAGCATCCGAGCTCGTGCCTGCCAGATGTTATGCAGTGCAGCGGGATGCAGCAGAGCAGCTGGAACCACCATCTACAAATACCTCAGGTCCACGACATGCACATGCTGGCGTGCAGGCGATGCATGCATATGCACCAGCACTCACGTTGCTGAGATCGAGCTCCTGCTGCTCTCCCTCGTAGTCGCTGTCGCTGTCCGACATGGGTGCGGGGTGCTGGCCGCAGTTGAATCAGGCCTCTGTATGTTCGCTGACTGCCTGCCACCTCACGCACGCGCCTCTATCAGTGGTTACGGAAGCTGGTTTCGATGCGTCTGGGATTGCAATTTCCGGGTGCACAGCAGCTGCAAATCATCAAAAATCTGAGCCGGCAGCCGGCAAGGGGCGCTGAATATTTGGGGCTTCCGGGTTTTGTCAGCACTCGCTTGCAAGTCGCTGTACCATTTCCGCATTTCGAGCAGGTGCAGCCGTCCAGCTTGGCTCTGAGATTGCTTTAGACCTATACATTGTAATCCTTGAATCGTTTCTGAATCACTCAGGCCGCTAAGCCTGTACTGACTTCTCGAGATCGAGCTCGCCCTTTGGCAGTGGCCGACCCTGCTGGCTTGCAGCAGCATCAGCAACAGGCTCGTCGATGCGATGCAGTAGAGAAGTCAACTTGCAAAGATGACGCTCTGGACGCTCGTTCAGGCGAGTTTGAGCACGCTATTTGATCTGGCGCTGAAAGGCGCGGCGCGCTGATGGGCCTGAAGTTGTGTGACTAGGTCTGTGCTGCTGCGCAGTCGGTGCTGCTGTTCGTCAACGGCGTGGCCGTGCTCAGCAACGAGCGCTTCCTCGAGAAATGTGAGCTTCCTTGAGATGCTCGCCTTCTGCGTTACTGCGCTTCGCTGCGGCTTCGCAGGATCATGAAATTTGCACGATTTGCGAGTATCTCATGCTGTTTGTGCTGCAGATGGCTGGGGCTTCTCGCAGATGGGCAGCGGCGACGGCACGGGTCCCGGACACAATGCGCTCAAGAACCAGATTGTCGGCTTCCTGTTTGCGGCGCAGTACATGAGAGGCACGTCTTCTCTCTGTGATGTAGCCGCTCGGCACGCGTTGATCTGAGGTGATGCTGATAAAGATATTCTGTGTCTGCACATGCAGTGCCGCTCATTTTCCTCAACGCCATCACGATCTTCGTAAAGCTGTTGTTCGGTTGAATGGGGTGAATGGGAGGCGACAAGCAAGGTGCACAATTGGCAATGCTTGTCAAGCTTGCTCAACAATCAGGACTTCGGGGGACTTGTTCGTGAAGTGCAGACACGTCTTCTCGAAATTGCACCGGGCAAGACCTGAGAAATACGGCGCTCGATTCAATCACACCCCTGACAAATCCTCCACCAGTCTGAGCCAGGCACCACGAGCTGGGCACATGCTTCCAAAACCGAATGTGCTGCTGCCGTCCCGGCGCCCATATGCTGTTCATAGTCGGTTTGCAAGAAAGCGTGCTGGCGCCGCGCATATCACGACGCGTGAGGGTGAATGTCAGCCTCGCTCTCTAGACCTTGTGGTACTTGGAGGCGTTGGCGATGGTCACAAACGCCGGGCCCTTCAGTGAGGCGCCGCCGACCAGGAAGCCGTCAATGTCCTCCTGTGGTGGCAGACAGAGAAGGGTTGTTGACGATGAACAAACTGGGTTTCTGGACCAGAACCCCGAGGACGATGACAATGACGATGACGCAGACTCGGAATGGAACAATCCTTAGGTGGCCGTGCGTGAGCCGCAGCATGAAGCGTGATAACTTGTCCTCTCCCAGGCTGCCTCTAGCACCGCATTGCATTTTTGCGTGTGCAACCTCACTGTGCACGCTGGCCTGCCTGGGTGGATTTTTATTAAAAATAATTCGATCAGCCTGTCTGGAGAGCTTGCCTGCGACGCCAGCTCGTTGGCGTTCTTGTCGTTGACGGAGCCGCCGTAGATGATGCGCAGCTTGGCGGACATGTCCGACGACACCTTGTCCGTCGCCCACTTGCGGATGAAGGCGTGCACCTCCTGCGCCTGCTCCGGGCTGGCCACCTTGCCGGTGCCGATGGCCCACACCTGCCGGTGACAACACGTCATCGCATGTCGACCAGAGGAGCTACTGAAAATGGGCTAGTGCTGCTTGAGCTCTTCAGACAGGTCCTGTCGAGATGTGATCTCCTCTGGTATTTCTGCTGAGTGCTGCTCGAATATTCACTGGAGGAACACCCCTCGACCCTCAGTGCCGGATGCCCTGCATGCGCTGCTTCTGAGTCTGCCAGACGAAATCTGGCATCCCTACTCTGGCAGCTTCGCAGGGACAAGCAGCCTCCTGTGCGCTGTTGCCATGACCGCGTCGGCAGTATCGCTTGCAAAACACGCACCGGCTCGTACGCGACGACGACGCCATTCCAGTCCTCGGTGGACAGCTTGTCGGCCACGGCACTGAGCTGGCCCTTCAGCACATTCCACAGCTCGCCAGACTCGCGTTGCTCCAGCGTCTCGCCGATGCACACGATGGCCTGCGGACAAGGTGTCCGGCAGCTTAGGTGGTTGCATTAGCCCGGCGGCCGGCAGCGACACAAGGCAGCAGCGCCATGGCTGCACTCCAATGCTGGCTGAGCCTCTTGCAGATGTCTTGCTTAGCGTTCCAATGAAGATGTAACCAAGGCTGCACTGCGACTCTTGCAAAGTTCGAAACCTCCATAGACTGCTTTGCTCGACCCAGTCATGCGATATTGACTGTTGCAATCTAACACAAGCCATTCCTGAGCCGGCATGCTTCTCACTTTCAGGCCGTGGTGCAGCGCATAGTCCGTCTTGTCTGCCACCATCTCGTTGGACTCGCTCATAAGCGCCCGCCGCTCCGAGTGGCCAAGGATGACCCACCTGTAACGTTCAAGGTAAGTCGAAGGATGCTGTGACCAGATGTGCCTCAGGCAGCAGCTTGGCATGCGCATGTCAAGCCGCATGTCCACAACCAAGACCAGCACGTTCGAAACCCCTTCTGCCGAAAGCCGCACCCGACGCCAAGGTCCACCAGCAGCTCTGGCGCGATCTCGCCGGTGTATGCGCCCACGCCCTTCACCCAGCTGTTCTGCGCGGCGATCTGGTAGGGCGGCTCCAGCGTGTCCTTCACCTGGGGTTGACACGCGTGGGGTGTGAGGAACAACTTGACAAAACCTAGCGCGCCCGCCACAAAACCTAATCATCGGTGCAGCAACGCGCAGCAAGAGTTGTGTCGTGCTGCAGTGCACAGACGCTCTTGATGCGGCATCACAGTTCGGAATCGTCCCCAGTGGCCGTGCATCCGGCGACAAGGCACCCCACTGCAGCCGTGATGCCGCGAGAGCGCGCATTCAGAGGTTCCTCTGAACGCGCCGCATGTGCGAGGGTGCAGGGGCAGGGACCCTGCGATCAGCCCTATTTTGAAAGGATCAAACACAACGCCAGATTGCATCGCAGCTCACCATCTGCAGGTGGATGTAGGTCGGTGCCACGATGATCTCGATGTCATCAGGCACGCTGCCAGCGTTCAGCTCCTCCACCAGCTTCTTCACCTCCGCGGTGGTCTCATTGCACTTCCAGTTGCCACCGACGAAGAACCGGCCCTTGCCCACCATGGCTGTCACTTGCCGTGTGCCGGATCCGCGGGCTCGACTGAGAGTGCTGGCGACCTGACATTTTCGTGCAGTCACAAACGTGAGGTGCAGAACCTCATGGATCGGGCCGAGCCAGGCTGATCATTTCGGGCTGAAAGGCCTTGAGAACGTGCATGCAGCGATCGTGCATGCACCCTGGCGAAGAGGCAATTTTGGGACTGGACGCTGTTTTGTGTGAGCAATCTCGACACGAGGTTCCGGGAAATCAGAGACATAGTTGCCGATCGCCGCTGAAACAACGCACATGGGCGGCAGATGGTGCAGGAAAGCCTTATGAGTGGGGTTGCCGACCTTGTGCTGGAAGCTGTGGCTGGTTGGGCGCCAGAGGCTGGCTGAGCACCGAGACTGGGCGGCTGGAGTGTGCGCGCAGTGTGTGTTGACCGAGGTGCGTGCGAACATTATGGGGCTGAGTTACGGATGCGAATGATGCTGTATCAGCCACGCGCCTGGTTGATCTGGCGCTCTAGCTTCGCACTGGGCTCGAAATGCTCCTATCTTTGCTTTTCATCGACCCACCGATTGGCAACGAAGAGAGCGGCATTAGGTTTCGACTACCTTGCTCACCAGTGCTCACCAGCGCTGAAGTCAACAGGCAATTTGATGCGTTTCTCCCGATTGGGTTGCTCCTGTTACAGGAAAGCACTCGCTGGCCTTTTTGCTCCGAAAATCGAGCTGGTCGATCTGCAGTATGGAAATCCTTCACAACAGTCAGGGGTGTAGCTAGAGCAAAGGACGTGATTTTGAGGCATAACGGTTGTCTTGACTCACAGTTCTGACTTACAGTCTCATCGTTTGCCCGTCGCGGAAGAGACTCTCAGATTGGCGCTGCGGTGCAGACCTGTGACGCAGCGGAGCGGTGGTGACACAGCAGCGCAGTCCTGTGACGCAGCGGCCCGGTTGCGTGCCCCTAGGGTAGAAAGCCCATGCTGGCGACAGCAATCATGTCCCTCAAGACGCAGTCGCTGCGCACTCTGTCTGGCGTCGACGCCTACGCCAGAGCGGAAGGCCACCTGGTGGAGCGCACCACCATCGGCGCATTCAGTGAGTTGCTGCATGCGCAGTATGCTTGCAGAAAACGAAGCTTGGAGAACAGCATGCAGAGTAAAGTAAATGCATGTCGCCGTGTCCACGGCGTCGTGTCAATGGCGTAAACACACGATCGTTTGTTGGTCCGCAGTCACGGTCATCGGCGCACTGACAGCGGCCATACTGTTCTCAAACGAGTTCAGAGTCCTGATGAGACATCAGCGCACGGAGCAGGTGAGTGCGGTGTAATTTCTGCACCCGGATCTTCCCCCGGAGATATGATAGGCCTTCAGTACCTGGTATCAGACCCCTCACCTCGCCTGAAATTGGCGCAGATGGGTGTTGACACGCACCGATCGAGCCTCCTCAGGATCAACCTGGACATGAGCTTCCCCAGCCTGCCGTGCCAAGGTAAGCAGCTATAAGGGAGGACGCATGTCACTGTGTATGCATGCCCTTGGGCGTGACACTCAAAATTGTCGTGTGCCACTGTTCTTTTCCACTGTCCTTCAGCCATCAGCATGGACCTGGCGGATCTGGCGACCGGGGTGCACAATGTGGCGGTCAACACACAGGACACGCGGCTAGCGCGCGGCGGGCAGGCAAGTTCGGAAAGGATCACATGCGACCTGTCTGTGCATTCAGCAAGGCATGCTGCGTTTTCCATGCAGGATGACCTGCCATCAGCAAGCCCGACCACCATCACGGTCGCTCCATGGTAGCCGCCCTCAGTCAGTCTGCTGCAGATACACAAGTGGCGCCTGGACGCGCAAGGGAGGCATATCGGAGGGCACGAGTACATCCGGCCGCGGCCGGAGGGGGGCCTCTTCATCGGCTTCATGTCCGAAACCCAGGTGTAGATGTGACGCACCCTGTAACACCCTTAAGACCTCCAGTGGTGGCTTGCACGTTGCGCTGCATGTCGACAATGGCTTTGCAACCACGTGCGTTAGCATATATAAATTATGTGCTGCTGCCCTGCAGGACCCGGCAGCGCTGTCGCAAGCGCTGAAGGACAAGGAGGGGTGCCGCATCAGCGGGTTCCTGGAGGTGAGCCGTTCAGGGGATTCAGTACATCATGCCCGTTTTTGCTTGGTTCTGAGGTGATGACAACCCGCCACATCGACAGCTGCCTGAACGCGCCGACCAATTGCTGTGCCAATGACAGGTGCAGCGGGTCGCTGGCAATTTTCACGTTTCGGTGACAGCAGAGGACTTCTTCATGCTGGAGGACACACAGGCAAATCCTCTGTCGGTCTGTGCAACATCAAATGCTGTGTTGCGTTGCACTGACCGGCATGTCATGTTCGAAGCACACTTGACGGGATCGCCTCTGCAGCATGCAGGCGGAGATGAGAGCAGCGCTGAAAGAGGCGCAGGCGAAGGCCGGCGGGCCAGGTCACCCAGTGTTCCTGGACGTGCGCCTATGGCTGCACAGGCCTGCAGTTCTGCATGGACCATGCAAATGGGAATTTCCCTTGCATACGGGAGCCCTGGCACTTGACCAGCCGTGCAATACGTGTCCTGCAGGTCTCGCCAGACACCTCGCGCATCAACGTGAGCCACATCATCCACCACATCTCCTTCGGCGAGGAGTTCCCTGGGCAGGTGTGCTCCTGTCCCTGCACTGTGTTGCTTGCAGCTGGTCGGTGCACGAGGAGGTCCCTGTCACCTTTCGTTCTGCATCACTGACCGGCTCCCGCTGCAGGTGAACCCGCTGGACGGCTACGAGCGGATGTGCGACAGGGGCAGCGGTACCTTCAAGTACTTCCTGAAGGTGGTCCCGACGGAGTATCAGAATGCGCGAGGCATGTCACCACACTCGGTCTAGTCGCCTGCTCGACTGGCCATCTCCTGAGTTGACTTGCGGATCCTTGTAACAGCATGACGCATCAGACAGTCCGCAGAAGCCGCGTTGGGACAAACCGCGTCCCGCCTACTGACTTGCCATCTTGCCAGGCGCAGGCCACCGCTTTGACACCAGCCAGTTCAGCGTCACAGAGTACTACAGCAGAATTTCAAAGGGACGGGGGCAGATGCCGGCGGTGTTCCTGATCTATGACCTGTACCCGATCAGCATCGCGATCAGCGACTCGAGGCGGAGCATCGCCCATTTCCTGGTCCGGGTGTGCGCCGTGCTGGGCGGCGTGTTCGCTGTTACAGGTGTGGGTAATGCAACTTTTCTGCCGCTGCATGCCCATATCATGGTCCTCTCCCAGCCTGCCGATGCCATCGCGAAGCGGCTCTCACACATCGCCTTGCCCCTTGCAGGGATGGTCGATCGGTTTGTGCATCGTTTCATATTGCCGCTGCTGCAGCCGCCGCGGCCGCAGCTGCGCCCCAGCCTGAGGGGCCTCTCATGACAAGATACGGTGCAGCGTCAGGTTGAGGGTCGGGCCCAGAGCTTGACAACTGGGTAGTGTTCGAAGGTGCAGTGCAAGCACTCCTCATGAGAACCACAGCTTCACGCTGGCACCAAACTACAAGCCCTCGATGACGGTGTGTACCAGAAGGGCAGAAATGAGGTCATGTACCGGGCCGCTGCACCAGCAGTGTCCACAGCTTTGTAACGCATGAAAATTGTAAAGTCACACGTTCTGCAGCCCTGATTGGTGGCGTAACAGCGGCAGCCTATATGGCTTCGGCAGACTCGACTTGAGACTTGCCATCGGAAGGTCGAGACTGGAGGTAGGGACAGCCAGGCTCGGAGACGTGGGCACCGCTTCTGAGACTGGTGAGCTCGGGGCTATGGGAGTGCCAGACCAGCACTGAACAGGTGCTGCGAACCCCTGCGTCCGCCGCTACCTCCCTTCCTTAAATAGACCCCACCCCCACACCCCTGTCAAGGTGGCCCCAGGCCAGGTCTCCTGGCCTAGCCACGAGAAATGCAAGCCTCATCGTTCGACGTTGCGGGGATGGTGCACGACGGCAGCAATATGTAACATGTGGCACCCGTGCGGTTCACCTTCGTCTGACCACACACCTGTAGAGGAACATACAGCGAGCTGCCGCTGTGTAGCTACCCGGTTTTCAGGCAGCCTGCATTTCAGCAACCGGCCGGTCATGCGGAGAGCGGGAGTCAGCACCGAAAATATCTCCGCTGGCTGACATTTCCCTGCTGTACACTCCCTCGGCGATGGTGCACGCTTCACCTGGCCGCCTGACACTCTGGCCATGCGAGATGCTGCAAGCTGCAGACTTGTGGAATTACGCACGCGCGGTGGAACCCTCTAGCGCTGTGCAGACTGTTTTTGTCAGCTACCAGGTCCTTCTGGCCTCCGCACCACAGCCCTCACGTGGCTTCGTTCCCGCAGCGCATGTGCGAGAGGAGCTTTTGCATTCTGATGCGCAGGACCGCAAATTCCCGGTGCTTGGAACCTGCACATTTGGCACGGCGGCAACGCCTCCGCCGTCATGTGCGCCAGCGGATATGGGGATGACGAACTGGTCGTGGAGCGTTCCCGCCACGGGCCATGCTTTGACAGCTTCTCCGAGAGCTGCGACTCGCGGGAGGGCTCCCGCAAGGCCGGCGCCGCGGGCGGCGCTGTGGGCGGCGCATTTGGCTCCTTCAGTGGCGCGCAGTTCCGCCCCTTTGGCAACAGCGGCAGGCACGGCAGCGGCGAGCATGCAGCGTCGGCCTGGCGCGCGGGACGCTCGCTGCATAGTGGGCTGGAGTTTTACCGTGCAAAGCAGCAGCGAGAGGCAGAGAGGGCGGCGCCGCAGCGGCGTGGCGGCGGCTCGCTGCAGCGCGGCAGCGCCTTCCAGCCGAATCAGCAGGAGCAGTGGCGGCCGGAGGGCTCCGTGTCGCGGCACCGCGGCGCGCAATTCTATGCGGAGGCCGCCACGCGGTGGCGGGCAGCCGTTGAGAGCGGCGACCCCCGCCATGTCGCCGAGCTCGAGAGTGAGTCGGGGCCCCGAGTCCTGCTGCAGGAGTTGAAAACATCCTGGCTGCGGGTGATGCATCCGAATTCTGACTTGTAGACCCTCTGCACATGACCTTTCGCTGTTTTTACCCCTTATGACGGCTCACCTTGCTGTGCGCTGACATGCACGGCTCTCCCCTGCCACCGCAGGAAGGGAGGCTCAAGAAAGCCTAGAGGACCCGGCGGCGGTGGCGGCAGACGCGCCCGCCTCGGCCAGCGTCTTCTTCGACTTTCCAGAGACCGGCGGCAGCATCCTGCCGGCGCGCTGGTGTCACGCCGTCGCGTCCATGGGCGAGCGTCTGTACGTCTACGGCGGCCTGGGCCTCGGCGAGCGGCCGCTGTCCGACATACACTTCTTCAGCGTCAGTGAGCATCCTGCCCTTTTTCACCAGCTACCAATGGTTCCATGTGTTGCGTGTACTCTGTGCGACTCAAGCTCGAGGGGACAGCCTACCTGCTGCACAAAGTTGACTGTGTAGGTCTCACATCAGCCGGGCGTATTGGAAGCTCGGTTGCCAACGTTCCCCCCCACTTCCTGCAGCGACAAATATGTGGCGGCCGGTGCACCATGCGGGCGGCAGGAAGGACGCGCCGCCGGCGCTGTGGGGCCATGCGATCGCCGCGTCGCAGGGCAAGATCTGGGTGGCCGGCGGCCGCAGCACGCGGAAGCTGCAACGAAAGACCTTCTGCCTGGATACAGGTGAGTGGTCATGCCGAAGATTTCTGCAGGGCAGGCTGTAAGGTGTAGGGCTGTCTGTGTCTGTGTCTATGTAGAGCTGACTGTAAGACATCAAGTCGTGGGACCGCAGAGGATGGGGTCGGGATGCTGCCAGGCTTGTGTGAAGACATGCTCCGATGTCGCTTGTCGGAGCTACGAGTAATCCTCCAATCGTGATGGCGCTGTAGAAACGCTTGCGTGGCGGGCGCTGAAGGACAGCCAGCACGCGCCGGCGGGGGTGGCGGACCTCACGCTGACTGCCGTCGCCGAGCAGGGCGTCGTGGCTTTCGGCGGCCTGGGCTCCAAGCGGGCGTCAGCACAGCTGCACCAGCTGCAGCCTGCCACGAGCATGTGGTCCACACTGGACGCCACAGGGGTGAAGTTTCTGCCTTTCAAGCCTTCTAAGCCTCTATGCCCTTCACAGCAACATAATGCATGTGCAACTGGCATGCTGCCCTGAGCACCCTGCAGTTTCCAGCGCATGCTCTCGCAAGCTCAGTCAGATATCTTCACGGCCGGCGTACACCCTATGCAAACGCACGTCATCGACGACCGTTGACATGTTGTTGCCGCAGCCGGTGCCTTCACCGCGCGGGCAGCACACCGCCGTCTTCGACGGTGACGACCAGCTCATCGTCTTCGGTGGCGTCGATACGAAGGAGGCCTACGCGGCGCCGACGGTGCACGTGCTGTCGCTCAGCCAGCGGCGCTGGTTTTCGCCGGCGGTGGCGGGGGAGGGCCCGGGGCAGCGCGCCCGCCACTGCGCCGCGATGCTGGGCCAGAATGGCATGCGCACCATGGCGGTCTTCGGCGGCCGCTGCCCCACGGTGAGGCTCTTTGAGGGTTTGGGGGAGTTGCTCGTGCCCATGGCTCATGCTGCTTGCGCACTGAAGTGACAGTGTGGATGGCAATGTGACTGGCATAGTTTCGAGTCTCGCCCCTAGTTGCATTCTGGAAGCGGTTTGCGAGTTGGCGCTGGCGCCATAACATTGTGCCATTGCTCTTGCCGCAGGGCGGCCTGTTGAACGACGTGTGGCTGCTGGACGTGGCATCCTGGCGGTGGCTGCGCGGCGCGCCGCTCGGCGCCTCGCCGACGGGCCGCCAGGGCGCCGCCGCCACGGTGCTGGCCGGCGCACGAATCGCTGTGTGCGGCGGCATGTCAGGCGCGGGCCCCCTGGACACGCTGTTGCTGCTGTCGGGTGAGTTCGGCCCGGAGCTGGCGCCGCTGGCGGCGCAGCTGTCGCTCATCCGGCGCTCGGCGCCGGCGGCACAGGACACTGGCCTGCGCTTCGTCGCCGAGCAGGCCTCCTGCGGCGGCAGCACCGACAGCGGGGGCGCCGGCACCGATGCCCGCGCCAGCAGGGCCTCCTCCGGCGTCGCCGCCGGCGCCGGGCTGCTCATCGCGGAGCGGCCGGCGGCAGCGGCGCCCGCGGCGGCGGCGCCAGCCGCCAGCTCCCGCAGCGGGCAGGAGGTGCGGTGGGCGGACGACGGAAACATGGCCGCGGTGCAGCTGACGGAGCTGCTGCGGCGGCGCAACGTTGCCGAGGCGGCGGCGGAGGCAGGGCGCCGCGCGCACCTCGCCGAGCGGCTGTTCCAAGGCGAGCGCAAGCGGGCAGACGCGCTGCAGGCCGAGGTGACGGTCTAGGTTCATGGTTTGCTCACGCATCTGGCACCGCGCCACATGGCTGCTGCTGCCCAGGATCCGTCTGTGTCGAGTGCTTATGTCCTGCAGGCAGGCCAGAAGTTTTGAACTGCCTGCGAGTGATGTCTGGCTAATTGGCAACCGCAGCTGCGCCACATGAGCAGCGCAGCCAGCAGGCCCGGTTATTCTTGCATTTTAGTACCTCGTCACGGCTTCGTCTCGACGAACTCGTTGCAGGCTTGGTCTTGCAACGAGAAAAGCTTGCAAGCTGGCCGGCCTCTGTGCTCCGCATCTCTAGGGCAGGCTGAGACAAGTCACCTCCAGCACGGCCGCAATATGCAAGCTCTGGCGTCAGAGGCGGGGCAGGCGGCGGCAGACTGCTCAAGTCATCATTTAAAGAACCACAACAAAAGCCTGGGCTTTTGATGTGCAGGTGGCGCAGCTGCGGCTGCTGGCGTCGGAGGCGGAGCAGGCGGCGGCGGACGCCGGGTCGGCGCTGCGTGACGAGACACGGCGGGGGCAGCGCGACCAGGGCCTAGCGCGCGCGGAGCTCGCCGCCGCCAAGAAGCAAATCCAGGTGTGCACAGGGCCCCCTGCCAGCAGCAGTCCAGCGGTCGCCGCACGGGCTCGCATCTGGTGTGTTGCGGCTGGCAGCCATCCTGGTGCTCGAGCATGGTCCGGTGCATGGCCGTTCTTGGTGAAAGGCCCAATTTCGGTCACACAAGCATATCGGAATGTCAGTTTTGGGATCGTCTGAACCGCTGCAGTTTCATCTCTTTGCAGGAGCTCAAGGCACAGCTCTCAGTTTCGCAGCAGCAGGCTGCAGACTGCATGCGCATGCGGGAGGCGGCGGTGGCCGCCGCCGCTCGGGAGCGCACCGCAAGCGACGCCGCCGCCGCGGCGCAGGCGCAGTGCGCATCGCTGCGCCGCCGCTGCGGCGACCTGTCCCAGCGGCTGCACACGCAGCGCAGCGCCGCCGCCGCAGCAGCTGCCGACCGCGGCTGCGCAGGCGGCGCCCCGCCGGGCTCCCCACTGGGACACCTGCCCAGCATCGGCGAGGAGGAGGCCGCATCTGTGGTGTCAGCTGTCCAGCCGCCGGCAGATGCGTCCACGCCCCTGCCCGCGGGTCTGATCGTGCGGACATCCTCCGCCGAGGCAGCAGTTAGGCAGGACGGCGGCGGCGCCGAGGGCGTCGCCGGCGGCAGGGACGGCGGCGGCAGTGACGCGGCTTTTGTGGAGAGCCTCGACTCCGCCTTCGAGCGCTGGTCCATGGGCGGCGCCGCGACGCCGCCGCCGATGCCGCTGGATGGCGCCACTCCCGCCGACACGCCGACCTCCGGCGTGCTCGGCATGTTTGCTGCCGCCCTGGCGGCGGAGGCGCCCCCCCTGGAGCGGGCGCGCTCAGCGCCGCTTGCCGAAGCTCTGCCGTCGTCGCCGCGGCAGCAGCAGCAGCAGCCGCCGCCGCAGCAGCGGGCGTGGCCCAGCCGGCACATGCTGGGCTTTGCGCCGGCGCCGTCGCTGGTGCGGCGGCCATCGCCGCAGGCGGCCTCGCCGAGACGCGCCGGCCCCGAGGATCCCAGTGCGTTCCCTGCAGCCGCTGCTGTTTGCTGCGAGTACTCGTACAGTCGCCTGATGCTGTTTGCTGATACAAGGTCGTAATGCAGGAGGCTCCCGTAGCCGCTCGATATCCGGCATTGCAAGCTTGGCATTGCAAGCTGGGCATGTAACCAAACCCATGAAACCCCACGCTTCGTGCAGGCGCAACAAACCGGCGCCTGGGCGACGCATTGGCGGCGCTGACGGCGGAGCGGGATCGGGGCGCGCGGCTCGCGGCGCTGCTGACGGCGCGGCAGCAGGCGGCGGACGAGCGCGCCGAGCAGCTGCAGCGGCGCGCGGCGCTGCTCACGGGCGATGAGGCGACGCTGGCCTCAGCCACCCCCGCCGAGCTTGAGGCCCTGGAAAAGGTGAGGCCTGTGTGTGCAGACCAGAGGGAAACAACACCTCCATGTGTGCAACAGAGGGGAGGAGGCCGTGCTTGCGGGCTGCGACCCCGCCGAGCTGGAGGCCCTCGGAAATGTGCGAAATTTGTTTGTCACGTCTTGCTGCTCGCACAAAGAAAAAGTTTATGTGCGATACGGCGAGCGATGAGGCGGCGATCTCGAGCGCCACCCCTGAGCTGTCCTCGAAAAGGTGAGTTTGGCAATGGGCATTCGTATCAGCTCTACATTCGTCTTGTGGGTGTAAACTGAGGAGGCGACAAATGCAGCCTGCATCTCTGCCCAGCAAGAGGACATTCTCGAAAGCTGGCCGTCCGTGGATCACGTATCCGTGATTGTTCTGTCAAGTTGCCACAAGCTGGCTGGTTCTGCCGGCGCTTTCGGATGTTGTCGTTGCCACATGTCCAATCACAGTCTTGCTGTGCTTTTATTGACGCAGCCTCACTCAAACTCTGAACCTGAACGGTGGTGCTGCACAGGAGCTGGAGGGCGGCATCGCGGCGGCGCGGCGCGCGGCGGCGCGCGCGGCGGCCCGCGAGGCGGCGGCCGAGTCGTCGACCTGCTCCCTGTGCATGGAGCGCCCCCACGGCGTCGTCTTCGGCTGCGGCCACCAGGCACGGCTTCATCATGGACCACTGCTTTGCCCTGTCCCTTCCGTGTTCCCTCTCGGTGTCCTTTCCGGCTGGCAGTCTGTGAAGGGCGCAAGCGCCGCCAGGGCATTGTCTTCGGCTGCGGCCACCAGGCGTGGCTCCCTTTCTGCCTCTCTGTTGTCACCTTTTGTGCCAGCATGGGCGCCAATTCCCCTACCTCATGCATGCCCTCGGAATGCCAGCAAGCTTTGTTGGGTCTGTTTGCTCCGCTGCTGCGAGGTTTGCGAAGACAGCCCCATAGAGCTATTTGCGGAAAGTGGAGATACGGAGATTGGCTGAATGCCTATGTGTGATAGCGTCATGCTTTCTGGATCTGTAGGTGTGCACGGAATGCAGCTCGCAGCGGTGCCCAACCGAGTGCCCCTTCTGCCGAGCGACCATCAACACGCGCATCAATGTCTTCAGGAGCTGACGAGCGAATACCTGCAGCCAGTCATCAGGGAGAAGGCCCCTGGCCCCAGGGGCCCTCGAGCAGCGAGTCGTCAACAATCTGGGAATCTGTGAGGAATCGCGTGATGCAGCGAGGCTGCGTGAAACGGAGGCGGCGAGCCCCAATTTTTGAGAATGTGTTTTGCAGAGACCTTTGCCAGCGGGCGGCGCGGTTGATCTATTACAGTCTTGCACGAACGTGCCCACTGATCCGCGAGCATCAAACTGGCGCTGCTGCTCGCGCCACACATTACTACCTAGGTAAATCAGAACAGAAATGTTTATTTGTTTGCTACACCCGCCGCAGAATGTCCATCGGCCTAGTGCATCAATTGTTCAGGTTTTTCAGGCCTGTCGTAAACACCTCTGTGGAAAGTGTGGATGTGTCACCCACGACGCATCATGTGGCTTTAAATAGGTCGTCAAGTCCAACACAAAATCGAACCCAAATTGCTGTGCCCGCGCCACATACCATCTGTCCTGCTTTTCGTGAGGCTGTTTCAAATATCCGCTCGTCGCACTACTGGCTGCAACAGGTAAACATATCACAAACACTCCCTGCCAGCCGCTCCCTGAACAACTTGCGGGCAGGCGGCTTGAGAGAAGGCGACCCATCATCCTGCCCCTGCACGTAGTGTTAACACTCGTCTGCGACGAGATGGTGAGTTCATGTTGCCCATCAAACATCAGCCTCAAATGAGCTCTAGAGATCTGGAGGCAAGAACATGAGGTGTTGAGCTCCAGGCAATCACCAGAGCAGGTTTGACGCTGGAAGCGGAGCCTATTGCTGGTGCCGCCGTTGCCGCCGCTGGTGCCGCCGTCGCCGCCGCTGCCGCCGCCGTCGCCGCTGCTGCCGCCGCCGTCGCCGCTGCTGCCGCCGCCGATGCCATCGTTGACGCCTCTGCTGGCGGCGCTGACGACGGCGTCTCCTGAAAATACAGGCACGGAGAGCACATCAGCAGGTTCGAGTTTGCTTTCCACGAACTCACATGGTGAGTCGTCTTGCAATCCGCAGGACTGGCAGGCGAGGTCGTGTGCACAGCCTGCCACAGCTGTGCATCAAATTGCATCTCATAAGCTCCTTTATTTACTGGGGGGCGGGGGGCGGGGGGGGGGCGGGGGGGGGGGGGGGGGGGGGGGGGGGGGGGGGGGGGGGGGGGGGGGC
>JAABUL010004201.1_pt1 | contig 19680 bp, 15 predicted proteins | sample 5559151 | NCBI WGS metagenome assembly JAABUL01 (sample SAMN10711876, study PRJNA513368) | rock metagenome | isolation source: Antarctica rocks | place: Antarctica: Victoria Land, Pudding Butte sud | reverse complement strand
GTTATCATTCAAACTGACTGATGAATTGATCTTCTTTCAGCAATATATGAATGATGTTCTATGAGACTTTTTGAATGACTTTTGTCAAGTCTATCTAGATGACATTCTCATTTATAGCAAAATGAGAAAGAAACATAGAGATCACGTCAAACTAGTATTAAAACGACTACGCGAAGCTGAACTGCAAATGAATATTCGAAAGTGCAAATTCAATGTAGAAGAGACTGTTTTTCTAGAAATTATTGTATCAGAACTAAATCTTTGTATGAATCTCAGTAAAGTGACAGTCATAGTCAGCTGAATAATTTCGATCAATCTAAAGAAAATTCAGAACTTCGTGAAATTTGTTAACTTCTATCATCATTTCATTAAAAACTTCTTGAAACTAGTCAAATCATTCACTCAGCTGACTAAAAAGAACACATCTTTTGTTTGAAATAAGATCTGTGTTCAAGTCTTTGATAATCTAAAGAAACAAGTCAGTTTGATCTCAATACTTCATCACTTTGATCTCAAACAACAAGCTATTTTGAAAATCAACGCTTTGAACTATGTAAAAGATAAAATACTATCTCAGTATAATGACAAAAGAATTTTTTATTCAATGATCTTCTACAGCAAAAGCATGATTCTCGCTGAGATCAATTATCACATTTATGACAAGAAATTGCTAGTCATTATTCGATGTTTCAAACACTGATGACTTGAGCTGAAATGCACTGAACTACTCATTCAGATATTCATCAATCATCAGACTTTGAAGATTTTCATGAAAAACAAACAGTTGAGTCGACAACAAGTCAACTATCTGAACATTCTATCAAAGTTCAACTTTCAGATCATTTTTAAATCAGACAAAATGAACATTAAAATCAATGCTTTAATCAGAATGTCTTTAGCGAACGTCTTTGAATCAGCTCAACGTCTTGAAGATTATTTTCAGACTATTCTGATTTTTGATAAAGTCAATATTTTATCTGTTGAATCAGAAGCAAATTTCTATCAATGAGTATATATGATCAATCAAACAGATGAGTTCTGCAGCAAATATAAACAAGCTATGAATGATAACAAGCTCAAATTTCATATCATTAAACTAAAGAACTGCAAAATCATTGATAATGTTTTATTTAAAAAAGATTTACTGTGAATCTCTGAGAACATGCACACAAAATTACTACAAGAAGTGCATGATCAATCTTCAATCTTTCACTTCGACAATAAATGAATCATTGATCTAGTTCAGCGTTTCTACTATTGATCAAATCATTGAACTACTATTTGATGATACATTTGAAACTATCATGCTTGTCAGCGAAGCAAAGCTTCTAGAGATAACATCAATGAACTTCATCATTTTCTTTCAATTTCACAGAAACGCTGAAAAAATATAATTATGAACTTCATTACTGAACTATCTCTGTCAGAAGATTACAACGTCATTTGCACAATCATATGTTATTTCATCAAAGAATATCACTATTTTTTCTGTCATTGAGAAGACGATGACATTTCAGTTGAAGAAACAATTTGAATCATGCTATGAAACATTTATCGACTGCATGATCTACTCAGTTCTATTGTTTCAAACAGAGACTTTCAATTTATATCGACTATGTGAAAAAGTCTTTGCAAGTGATTGAGAATCACAGTTAATCTATTCACAGTCTATCATTCTGAGATCGACGATCAATCGAAACGAGTCAATCAAAATGTTGAACATGAACTTAGAATCTACTGCAATTACATGCAGAATGATTGAGTCAAATGAATATCTATGATAGAATTCAACAACAATTTCAATATCTTCTTGATCACTTCAATGATTCTTTTTTACTTCAATAAAGAATTTCATTCTTGAATGAATTTCAATTCAGATACTACTGATTATAAAACAACTCATGAACGACTTGAAGCTAGAAAGACAAACGATATTATCATTTGAATGAAAGAGTTATTGAGCTTTGATCATCAACAATCGAAAAAGATGAAGCTGATCATTGAAGTTCAGATCAATAAACATAAACAAAACATCACATATGAAGTAAATGACTGAGTTTGACTATCTTTCAGAAACATCAAGACAACAAGACTCTGCAAAGATTTGAAAAATAAACAGCTAGATTCATATCAAATCACTGTTAAAGTGAGTATTTTTTATCATTTTCATTTATCAATCAGCATGAAGCATCTGCATTTGATGTTCAGCTCAAAGCTACTATGATCATATTCAGAAAATTTTTTATCAGAACAACATTCAAAATCACTCAGATCAATCACTATTAAAGATGATGAATATTGAGAGATAAATGATATATTGAACTTCAGATGCTATTGAGATCAAATACAGTACAAAGTCAAATGAAAAGATCTAGATAAAGATGATGAATGATACTATGTCGATAAAAAGAAATTCAATGATTCAGAGAAAGTTTTGAACGAATTTCATAAGTTATATTTAAGCAAATTGCACTAAACATCGAAATAAATATCAACAAAAGTGAGCAAAGAAACTACATTCATGCAAACATGAATTTTCAAAGAAAGAAATAATGTTACAAGCATATTAAGATCAATAAGACTGAACAAGATTGAAGCTTTAATCAATTTGCAATGCACGCTAGCGAGTACTCTGCATAATGATTAGAACTAGTCAATAATCTGATCGAGATCTGACTCAGATTTGACTCAGATATGATTCAACATCTTTTTTCTTTTTCAACATCTTTTTTCTTTCTTAACACTCTTTTCTTTCATCAACATCTTGTTCATTTACATCATTTTCTTTTCATGTCACAAACACATTTCTTTCAAGTTTAGCACAGTCTCTGAATATTACATAAATAGAAGCTTTTGTATCAATCTTCTTCTGTATTTTTAATATTCAGTTATAACTATTTCTAAAGATCAAGCACTATCAATTCTGATCTTCATTGATTGTATCATTTAAACACGATTCTGATAGAAGAAAGTTATTTATTCATCAATGAATCTCATCATGCATTGCTTGCTTTAATCAACACTTACAAGACAAAAATGAAGTAATGTAATGATGATAAAAAGTGATGAGAATGAAAAGAATAAAAGTTTCTACTCAACTGTTAAATACAATCTCACATAATTGAGAGAAAAATCACTCACTCTTTCATTGTCAAAAATGAAGAGCAAAACAAGTCTTGATGCAAGCATTGAAATGATGATTCATTGCTTGCACAGCATGATGCATTGACAGCTGAAAATTACGCAAAACTGAGTTCATCATGCAATCATGCTTTCTCATGAAGCAATGCTTGCATTTGCGAGCACGCTCAATGAAAGCATAACACATGTAAATCATTATTGCGTTCAGATAATGAATGCAGTGACAGTATTAAATGATGATGATGATGATGATGTTGATACTATTATGTTATTCACATTAATTCATAAGCTGACTTGCATCACAACAACGCTGCTGTTAGAGATCAGCATAAAGCAAGTCAATATGAGTGTCATTTAACTAGAAGATAAATGCTAAGAAAGAAAGATAATTACAGAAAAGAAGCTGATTACATATGTATGTTTCTCAGTCAACATTAAACTCAATAAAGACTAGTCAAGATGACGAAGTGAGAATAAATTTGACAAAACTAGAAGATTGAGTCTGACAAGACTAGAATCATGACATTATCTTTTTTCTTCAACAATTCATGTTTGCATGAATGTATTTTCTGCTCAATTTGATCTACTGCTCAATCATGATTTCACAGACTCAGACTCATTAAATTCTGATTAACTGAATAGTTGAAAGCACTTTTAGCGCAATTTGTTCAAATATTGAATATGAAAATCATTAATTATCTTCTGAGCATTCATAAATTTGTCATCATCAGCGTTGTATCAATTGAGATCATTGTCATAGTCATTTCATTTGACTTTATACTGAAGTCGTTTTTGATAACGACGAAAATTCAATATATTGTTGATTTTTCATTCATCTTCGTCGTTTATCACTATTGACTCAGAAGACTCATTCTTTTGATCAGACAAGAAATCGTTGATGACAAGATGAAGTAGATCAGAATGAAATACATCATGAACATACATAATCTCTGATAATTTCAGCTTATATGACGAGTCAAGAAGATCTAGATTGATGAAAAGATTGAGCATTTTATCGTTTAGCTTTTTGAAAGATCTCGCTGTAATGATGTTTCATTCATTTAGAAACATCTTTGATTCAATTTCATAATCAACTTCTTTTCTATGCTTATTAGCTTGTTGAATCATTTGTTTTCTTGTTTTGACTAGAGATTCGCAAGCAAACATCAAGATCTTGTTCATATGTTCAGATATATTCTCAACTTTAGTTGCTTGCAAGCATTCATGAAAGCTTTCATATTCAATTGTATCGAGTTTGAAGCTCATATGAGAATGAAAGTCTTTGTTTAGAAAGAAAGAGATTGAGAAGATGACTGAGAATAAAGCATTATTGTTGATAAACTTGATCATGAATAGTAACTTAGCTCAGTCATTCTGCATGTATGAACAGAAGAATTGAAGATATCTTTCAATGTTCTGATTGACTTGTTCACTTTAATCATTGATTTGAGAATGATAAACAGTGAATAGTTGAAGATTAATGCTCAGTCTTTTGCAAAGAAACTTTCATAGAATGAAGATAAATTGAGAGCTTCAATTCGAAACAATGAAATTGAGTAAATCATGTATTTAATATATTCACTGAAACATTAGCTCAGCTGTTTTTTCTGCTGTGATTTCTTCGTCATCAGTAGAACAAGAAATATAATGTTGTTTCTTTGACAGTTTACATATCACTGTTGTTAGAAATCAATCTAGAGCGAGTCATAGAGATGTCATTTAACTAATAAATAAATGCTAAGAAAGAAAAGTATCTACAGAAAAGAACTCAATTCTTTATATGTGTATTTCTCAGCTCTGTGCTAGACTCGATTAAGTTGATGTCTTACACATATGATGCAAAGACTCAATGACATCATCTCTAAATCAGATTCTCGCTAGACTTAATTAGAATGAAATCAGATGAAGACTAGAATCGTAACATTACTTCTTTCTTTTGACTATTCATGTTTGCATGAATGTTGTTTCTTAATGCGCTTTTCTTGAATATTTGATATGAAAGTCGTCAATCATTTCTTGAGTGTTCATAAATTCGTCGTCGTGAGCGTTATATCAGTTGAGATCGTTGTTATAGCTCTTTCATTTGACTCGATATTGAAGTCGTCTTTTATAGCGTCAAGAGTTCAGTATATCATCGATTTCTCATTTGTTTTCATCATTTATCACTATTGATTTCAAAGATTCATTCTTTTGATCAGACAGAAAATTATCAACGACAGAATGAAGAAGCTCTGAATGAAATACATCATGTATATGCATAGTCTCTGATAGTTTCAACTTATAGAATGAGTCAACAGACTCAATGATCTGAAATGAGTTGAGCATCTTGTCATTCAATTTTTTGAAAGATCTTGCTGTAATGATGTTTTGTTCATTCAGAAACATCTTTGATTCAATTTTATAATTGATCTTCTTTCTATGCTTATTAGCTTAATTCATCATTTGTTTTCGTGTTTTGATCAGAGCTTCATGAGCGAAGATCAATGTCTTGTTCATTTATTTGAATATATTCTTGACTCAATCAATCTGCAAGCGTTCGCGAGTGCTTTCATACTTGATGATGTCAGAATCGAAGCTCATACGAGAATGAAAGTTCTTGTTCATGAAGAAAAGAATCAAGAAAATGATTGAAAACAAGATGTTATTGTTGATAAACTCAATCATGAATAGTCACTTGAATCAGTCATTCTGCATGTATGAACAGAAAAAATGAAGATATCACTCAACATTCTGATTGACTCGTTTGCTTTGATCATCGATCTGAGAATGATAAACGATAAACAATCAAAGAGAAATGCTCAGTCGTTTGCAAAGAAACTTTCAAAGAATGAAGATGAATTGAGAATCTTGATCGAATACAATGAAGCTTGATAAATCATAAGTTTGATATATTCATTGAAGCAACATTTCAGCTGTCTTTTCAACTGTGATATCTTCATCATCAATGATGCAAGAAATATAATGTCTTTCTTTTAACAATCTGCAGATGACAGTCAGAATAGCGTTGTAATTGTACGAATCAGATAAATCAATAATGAAGTTCATGACTATGTTCTGTCATCGCTGTTCAGATATCAATAAAGATTGAAGCAAGTTATTTGATTTATTTCTAGATGTCTTTGATTGTTGACAAACATAGCAGTTTTGAATATATCAATCTACTGTCTTTTGCATGAATGATCAATAGTAGTTTCGTTTGATGATCTTCATCATTCTAAGAATATCAAGATGATCTATTGAGAGTTGATCGTGCATCTCACGAATCAGATTCATTTGCAGAAATTCATTGAACGAAACTCATAGCTGATTGTCTTTGTATAAGATTTCATTCTGAATTCAACAATTCTTCAGCTTGATGTCTTTGCATTGTGCTTTGTCTCTGATCTTTGCTTCACGAAGTAGAGTACAATTCTCGTCGATTTCATTCACGTCAAGAACTTGTTTATAAATTGACTTGCTGACATTCTTCTCTAGATCAGCAATCTTCATTCAATTCAACGTCAGAATAGTGATTCATTGATAGCAAACGCGTTCATCATTGAAATCTCTGAGCATGAAGTTAGCTCAATGAGTTAATGCATTAATCTTAATGTTCTATTTGTCAAATGAATACATTATCTTGAAGTTGAAATCAGCTAGCTTCTGAACTCAGCGCATCTGATGTCTGCTCAACTCTTTGTCTTTCATCAATGAAATAAGTGCTTGATGATCGATGAACATCTTGATAGAAATGTTGATCAGCTTCAGTTCAAATCATCAATGTTCAAAAGCTTGAATTATGATCAGCAGTTTCTTATCATATATTTTGTAGTTGCACTCAGCAGAAAACATGTTCTTGCTATAGAAAGCAATTGAATGTAGTACTTCTTCGTTATCATATTGAAAGAAAACTTTGTCGTTTACGTAGTTGAATGAGTCAATTTTCAGAATAGTCTCACAAGTCTGATCAAAGTGACAAAGTATAAAAGTCTCAGTCATACATCTCTTCATGTGATCGAATGCAGTCTGACAAGTTTCATTTCATTCAAATATGATCTTCTTTTGAGTGAGTTAAATCATTGAATGAACAATCTTTGAAAAGTTCTTGATAAAGCATCGATAGAAGTTGCAGAAGTCAATGAATGATTGAATCTGAGTGAGATTATTGAAAGTAGATCATTTCACTACTGCTTGTATTTTTCATGAATTCATCTTCAGTTCTTCGATGAATATCAATAGTTCTAAAAAGATGATCTCTTGAACATGAAACTTGCATTTGTTTATGTTCATCTGTAGATCAGCTTCTCGTAGTTTATTCAATATCAATTGTACATGTTGCTTGTGTTTCTTCAAGATTTTGCTGTAAATGATAATGTCATCTAGATAAATCTGACAAAACTGATGAAGATATTCAAACAGCACGTCGTTCATATAATGTTAATAAAACGTTGATTCATTGATTAATTTGAAGAGCATTACATGATTTTTGTATGAATCAAAGAAAGTGATAAAGATAGTCAAATCTTCGCTATCTGAATGCATTCGCAGTTTATTGAACGTGACAATGATGTTCAATTGAGTCAGATATTTGCTTTCTTGTATTCAAGTGAGAATCTCGTTGATCAATGACAAAGAATAACGATTTCATTTGATCAAAGCATTGAGCTTTCTATAATCAACGCAGAAACGCAAACTATCGTCTTTCTTTTCAATGAACAAAATGAGAGAAACGTATGAAGCAAAGCTAGAGAAAATAAATTCTTTGTTCAGATGTTTAATCAGATACTTTTTTATCTTTTATAGCTTGTGATCAAACATCTGATACAGTCTGCTTCAAGAAGATGTTCTCTTGTCGATCAACTCAATCTTGTGATCATAGAAATGATGAGATGATAGCTGATTGATCATTGTTCAATCAAACATGTCTAGATAGTTGTGATATTCAGAGAGAAGCTTGATCTTGACTTGCTCAAGAATCTTGACGTGTGAAAGCTCATGTAGATTCACTTCTTCAAGCTTATTCTGAGCTGTAGTTATGAGTTGATCAATTTTCAAGATGATAACAGCAAAGATCTTGACATCTGATCATTTGACTAACATTCTATATGCAACTGTCTCTATCATGAATATGTTGATTGAACTGAAAGCTGATTTCAGACTAAACGTCGATTTAGAATTGATGCTAAACGAAACTGCTTCAAGCGATTTTGACTGTTTGATCATTTTAACAAACTTCTCTTTTGACTGATCAAAAGAGAGTGATTTCTGACTGAGTTGAAAGATAGCGAAAGTGAACGATCTTCTCAGTATATAAATAGAAGTCAAGCTCTTCTGTTTCGTGATTGTTCTATGACTTGAGAGTAGAACAATCAGTTTCTGACTAGAAATGAAATTCGAAAATTGAAGAGAATCGATTCGCATATCTATTACTAGATCAATTTTGTTCATTCATGTTTTTTCGAGAATCATTTGATGTTGATCTAATCGAGTGATCAACATAGAAGTCGTGTCAATCGTATGATCTTGAACAGTCAGATTCAAATAGATGACATGAGTAATGAATTTTTTAGCATAATGATCGTCAAATTCTCGAATTGACTTCGCTTTGATCAAAGTCAGAGACTCGATTTGCAACTAATCACAAACAATCTGCGCGATCACTTCATCAATGAATGAATAGTCAGCAGCTTCGATGTCTATCAATGACTTCAATGAGTAACTAATTTCATTGCTAGAAAATACACATTTAGTAATTAAAGATTCAGAAGTAAAAGAATTGTCTGACATGCTCATCGTTGAAGAAATTAACACATCTTTCATCACGTCTTTGATGAAAGTCTCTAGTTTTTTGTCTCGCTATCTTTGAAAGAAGACATTTTCTCATTCTTTTTATTCTTCGAAATGATGATTTCATGTAGATGAGAAGTGAAAGCTCAAGAAGCAAAAGTATCAATCTTGTTCTGAGAGCAGTTTTTTAACAAGTGATTCAAGATCTTGCAAATATAGCAAATGATAAACGATCTGACTGACTCAGATGTAAAAAAGATAGTCAACTTGACATATTCAATTATCAAAGTCGTCACTGCTGACAGAGAAGTAACACACTTTTCAGATGCAATGATGACTTTGATGATGATCATGCAACGTTTGCTTCAAAGCTAATAATTGACTCGCTGTTTATTATTCATACTCTGAAGAAAGCTCTTGAGACAATGTAGAGTGATAAAATCTTTTGAACAAATCAATAAAGCATTCTGCAAGCGATTGTTGATTTTATTCTGAAGATCATTCATCAGAGTGCAATCATCGTATTTTAGATAGCTGAATAGCTTCATAAAGTTGAAGTAGAAGACATTGAAAGACTTTTCTGCTTGTCTCAGAGCATTGTACTTACGACGACACTTTCAATTCTTATTCTGATCATCATATATTTCTTTCAGGTGCTTAAATAGCTCGTCAATCGAAATGTATGAATGCAAAGCATCATGTCAACATCGAGCGAAGATGTGCTCAGCAGCATTATCTTCTAGTGTAGATATCACATAGACAATACAGATATTCTCATTATCAAAGTGATCAACATTTGTCTGAAGCTTATCATTCATCTTGATTCTTCAGCTATTTCATGTTGATTCATCTTCATTGATGAATATAAATGAGTTCAAAAACTTGAAAGACTTGTGATGATCATTATTAAATAAAGTGAACAATTTACATTGAGTATGATTCTCAATAAATTGACGAGATAGAGATTCAGTAGACTGACGAGATCGAGATTAATTCGCTGAATGCAATACTTCTTTGAGTTTATTCTTAAGATTCAACATCTTTTCTTGATAGCATATGTTTATCTCTTCTAGAGTGTTTATGATCATCTGTTTGATCTCTAGTTGATTCAATCTCTTGTCATGTTCAATTTGAATAATGATTCACTGCTTATTCAGTTTCAAAGACATGTTTCATTGATCTTTTAGCTCGATCAACATCTTGATGATCTTGTTCAACTGATCATAAGCTCATTGACGAAGTTGTTAACTCATGTTGATGTTTCATGAGATAGTGACATTCTGAGATTCAGCTGAGACATCGAAAGAAATAATGAAAACGTGTCTGCTAGCAATGCTTTTAAGCAGATGAGCTGTTCATGACTCAACTGATTCGAAGTCGCGTATCATTGTAAGAAAGATAAATAGATAGATTTGATTAAGTGATTGATTTGATAAATTTGAGTAAATTTGAATGTGTGTTTTGATGAAAGTAATTCAAAGAATCTCTTATGAATTTTCTGAATAGAAGTAGATTATTTTATATCATCTACACGTCGATAGCAGAGTAGTTGATTAGCATTTATTTACTGTTAGAGATTGATCTAGAGCGAGTCATAGAAATGTCATTTAACTAATAGATAAATGCTAAGAAAGAAAAGTATCTACAGAAAAGAACTCGATTCTTATATGTATGTTTCTCAGCTCTGTGCTAGATTCAATTGAGTTGACATCTTACACATATGATGCAGAGACTCAATGACATCATCTTTAAATCAGATTCTCGCTAGACTCAATTAGAATGAAATCAGATGAAGATTAAAATCATAACAACTGTTAGTATAATGTTTTTGTCTTCAGAAGAGAGTAAATCAATAATGAAATTCATGATTATATTCTTTCATTACTGTTCAAGTATGAGTAGAAAATGTAGTAATTCATTGAATTTATTTTAAGAAGCTTTTGATCGCTGATAAATGTAGCAGTTTTGAATATATCTATTTATTGTCTTTCACATTGAGAATCAATAGTAGTATCTTTTTATTGCTTTCATCATTCTAAGAATTTCAAAATGATTAATAGAAGATTGATCATGAACTTCTTGAATCAGCTTCATTTGAAGATGCTCATTGAAGAGAACTCATAGAAGATCATCTCAATATAGTATTTTGTTCTGAACTCGACAATTTCTTAATTTAGTATCTTTGTATTGAGCTTCATTTTTTGAAACAGCTTCATGAAGTAGAACACAATTCTCATTGATTTTATTAGCTTTTAAAATCAATTAATAAATTGATTCATCATTTTCTTTCTTCTTCAGATCAACAATTTTCATTCAATTCAACGTCAGAATCGTAGTTTGCTGATAGCGACATTGTTCATTCTTGAAACTTCTAGAAACTTGTTATGATTCTAGCTACGCATCTATGTTGATAGCTATGTTGATGACTATGTTGATGACTATCATCAATTGCTCGTCGCTAGACTATAAAGTTGTTTCAAGATCAACTTTATTCAAAATTAGCTTATGTTCTTCTGAATCATATAGATAGTCAACTCTTTTCTTCTAGATACTTTTCTTTCTTAGCATTTATATACTCATTACATTACACTCATATGACTTGCTCTATGCTGATCTCTAACAAAACTGAATTGACTCAATGAGTCAATACATCAACTTTGATGTTTTATTTATCTGAATGATACATGATTTTGAAGTTAAAGTTGATGAGTTTTTGAACTCAATGCATCTGACATCTACTCAGCTCTTTATTCTTCATTAATGATGTCAGAGCTTGATGATCAATGAACATCTTGATTGATAGTTCAGTCAATTTCAGCTCAGATCATCAATGTTTGAATGCTTGAATAATTGTTAGTAGCTTCTTGTCATAAATCTTGTAATTGCACTCAGCGAGACTCAGATTCTTGCTGTAGTAGATCATTGAATGCAATGTTTCTTCATCATCATATTGAGAAAGTATGTCATCATTGACGTAGTTGAATGAGTCTGTTTCAAGAATAGTCTCTTTATTCTGATCAAAATGACGAAGAATAAATGCTTCAATCATTCGTTTCTTCATATGATCAAAGATCGTTTAACAAACGTAATTTCATTCAAATATTATCTTTTTTTGAATGAGTTGAATCATTGATTAAACAATCTTCGAGAAGTTCTTTATAAAGCGATGATAGAAATTGCAAAAGTTGATAAAAAACTGCATCTGAATGAAATTTGTAGAAGTAAATCATTCAACAACTGCTTGTATTTTTTGAAGATTTATCTTCAGTCTTTCAATGAATAGCAATAGTTCTAAAAAGCTAATCTCTTGAACGTGAAACTTGCATTTGTTTATATTCATTTGTAGATCGATCTCTCGTAGTTTATGTAAAACTAGTTGTACATGTTTTTTTATGTTTTTTCAGTGTTTTGCTGTAAATGATAATGTCATCTAGATAGATTTAACAAAATTGATGTAAATAATCAAACAGCACATCGTTCATATAATGTTGATAGAAAGTCAAGTCATTGATTAATTCAAAAGACATCACGTGATATTTGTAGAAGTCAAAAAAGATAATAAAGATAATCAAATCTTCACTTCTTGAATGCATGCGTAGTTTGTTGAAGATGACTATTATATTCAATCGAGTCAGATACTTGCTATCTTGAATACAAGCGAGAGTTTCGTTTATTAAGAGTAGAGAATAATGATCTCATTTAATCAAAGCATTAAGCTTTCTATAATCGATGCAGAAACGCAAACTATCGTCTTTCTTTTCAATGAATAGTATGAGCGAAGCGTATGAGATTGAGCTGAAAGATATAAAGTTCTTATTCAGATGTTTAATCAGATAATTCTTCATCTTTTGAAGCTTGTAATCAGACATATGATAGAAATGACTTCGAGAAGATGTTTTCTCATCTGTCAACTCGATTTTGTGATCATAAAGACGATTAGAGAGTAGTTGATCAGTCATAGCTCAATCAAACACATTTAGATAGTCATGATATTTTGAAGAAAGCTTAACTTTGACTTCTTTCAAGATCTTTTCATGTGAAAGCTTTTGTAGATTTACATCTTCAAGTTTATTTCTAGCTGTTTTTAGAAGTTGATCGATTTTCGTGATGATGATCATGAAAGTAGTCACATTCAATCATTTGACTAGTGATCTATATGCTGCAGTCTCTATCATTGCTATGTTCATTGAATTGAAAGACGAAGTGAAGTTGATTGAATTAAATGATTTCACGATTTTATTGAATGAAGATGACTTCTCGTTGAGTCGAGTGATGACAGAAGAGATAAATCTCTTTAATATTTGAGTAAAGATTGAACTCTTCTGTTTTATTGCAATTTTCTTAATGACAGAAAGAAAGATTCAGCTAGCATTAATATGAGTCTTTGAATCAGAAAATTAAAGACGATCGTTTCTCATATCAATTCTTATCTCGATCTTATTCATTCATGTTTTTTCAAAAATCATCTGATGAACTCATTATTGAAGAAATTAATTTATCATTCATCACATCTTTGATGAAAGTCACTAGTTTTTTGTCTCATTCTTTGATTTCTTTGTAAATAATTTCTTCTCTTCTTTTGACATGATGATTTCATTGAGACGAGAAATGAATGCATGAGATGTCAAAGTACTAGTCTTCAGCTGAGAACAGTTCTTTGAAAGATGACTCGATACTTTGCAGTTGAAGCAGATGATTGACATTCTTGATCATTCAGATTCAAGAATGAAAAAAGTAGTGAATTGAACATAGCTAGTAGTTGAGATTGATGCTGATGTCAACGAAGAAACAAAACGTTTTTTCGAAGCTGCTATCGATTTGACTGTTCATTGCTCATCACGTAGCTGATAATTGACTCATTGTTTATTATTCACTCTTTGAAGAAAAGTCTTGAGCTTATCAAGTGAGCTAAACTTTATGAGATAAACTGACAACGCATTTTGAAAATGATTGTTGATTTTATTCTGTAGATCATTTCTCAGAGTTTGATTGTTGTAGTCAAGAAAGTTGAATATCTTTATGAATTCAAAGTAGAAGAAGCTGAACGACTTATTGCTTTGCTTCAACGCATTGTATTTGCAATGACACTTTCAATCTCTATTCTGATCATCATATATTTCATTCAAATGTTTCAGCAGTTTCATCAGTGATAAATAAAATGAGAAAGCATTAATACAATGCTTTGCATAGATTTGCTCATCAGCATCGTCATCTAGTCTGAATGTCACATAGACGATACAAAACTTTTCAATAGAGTAATGATTTGCATTTATGTCAAGCTTGTCAGATATCTTGATGATTCAACTCTTTCAAGTAGATTCATCTGTGTCGATGAAAATAGATGAATTCGAAAATTTGATTGACTTGTGATGATCATTCTCATTATCAAATAAAGTGAATGACTCTCATGAACTTTGAAAGCATTGATCGACTTCAGAGATCAATGAAGTCTCTTTCTGATTGACTCAATGCTCGACTGATTGAATCTCTTGACAAAACATAAATTGATCAGCTTGATGTTGTTTTGCTTTGAAGTTCAATTGCTCGCTTTGTAACTGATTGATTTTTATTTTTAACTCATCATTTTTTTCAAAAGTGACTTTTAATTATTTCGCTCTTTTTTTGTGATCATCTTGTATGAGAATTCAATGCTTGTTGAGCTGTAAAGTCAAATCTTGTTGACTTCAAAGCTCATTCAGCATATTGATAATCTGATTGAGCTGATTTGCAACTCATTGACACAATTGTTTCTTATTCTTTATGTTTCATGATGTTGTAGCTTCTTCAGCTTTGACTGAAGCATCAATGAGTAGAAGTGAAACTCTTTTACTGACAATGCTTTTAAGCAGATGAGCTGTTCAAAGCTTAACTGACTCAACGTCGTGTGTCATGATGATAGTAGATAAAAGTTGTTGAGATAAAAATAGATGAGAGATTGATGTTTTGATTTGATGCAAATTCAAAGAAGCTCTTGTGAATTTTCTGATAATAGTTGATTGTAATATTCAAAGAATTTCTTGCAAATAAAATGATGAAGTGAGAATAAATCTGACAAGACTAGAAGATTGAGTCTGACAAGATTAAAATCATGACAGCTGCAATGAAAGAAGTTCATATCATGAGCTGCAAGCTATGCAAGATATTCATGTTTCTCACTTGCACTCAGTTTTTCGCTTAATGCTCATCAGTCATGCATCACTTTCAATTATGCATCACTAAATTCAACTACTTTTTATATACATAAAATTTTTTGAGCAATTGCTTCAAAATAACTTGTCATTTCTATTGATAAGTTTGAATGAATTTAATGCAAGCAGCTTTATGAGACTTAGTAACTCTGTAATACTTCTGTTGCAATTGTGCACTTCAAGTTAATTTAACATAAATCATGTTAGACTATCATAAACTAGTATAGAACTGATGTTAACATGCTAGCAATTTAACGTGTCTTCATGAGTAAAACTCATGACATGTTGCATCTTCTTTCTTCTTCAACTTTGAACTTCTAGTTAGAATACACTCATATGATTCGCTTTATGCAAACTCATAACATTAATTCAAAGCTCATTAATTTTGCTATCAATGTGTAAATGATATAAAAACAAGTTACATCACTTAAACTTGAATCAGAATTAAAATCAGAAAATCGAATTCAGAAAATTCATTAGAAATCAAGAAATTTCTAAAACAGAACAGAAGAACATGAACATGTTGTTCTAGATTAACTCTTTACTGAGTTTGTTATCAGAATAGAAGAACAGAAAAACATGAATGCATTGTTTTAGAACTGAAATCAGAAATTTCAGTTGAATCTCAATCAGCAATTTTCTACTCACATAATGACTAGAAGCACAGAATTAAAATCAGAATCAATGAGCACGACTTGCTATGAACTTCAAGATGCTGAAAGAAAATCACTTCTATCATAGAATTAAACAGCATCAGAAGAAGAAAACATGAATGCATCATTGAATATCAAAGAAAAGAACATGAACGCGTTGCTTTTTAATCATGAAATGATCAAGATCAGCATCAGCACTGAATTGAATGCTTGACTAAACACTCATGAAGCAAATGATCTTGTTGCGTTTATCAAGTACATGTGTCAACAGCATGACATCGAAATTGAGATTTACAATGACATGATTCAGATGTTGAATGATGTTAACAAGATCAACATTGAATTGAAAGCTATCAACATTAAGTTGAAAGTTACACAGATAATGTTGAACGCTGTTTGAATGCATTTACAGAAAGAAATGAAGAAAAAGAACGTAATTATACATCATTTAAAAGCAACATCAAGTCAACTAAGCACTTCAATTTTGAAAAATTGATTCTTGAAGTTGATCAAGCTATTTGACTCACTTCTGTTCAAAGATTCAAGACAGAATGTAAATAATTAATTATTTTGAATGCGAAACAAGCTGAAGATGAACAAGAATCATTTTTCTATTGAAGAAATAAAGATTGCATATGTGAAAAGTCGAGTCAGTGAAATGATGATCAAACACATAGCATTCAGAATGAGAAACATGATCATGAACTCATTTCTTGAAGCAGAAGAGATACTGTCGATCATAAATAAAATGTACGATGATTTCAATTAACATCATATAACTCAACAACAGTTCTTGAAGCTGTATTAAAACAAGATTTTCTTTCATGAATTTTGAATGAAATTTCAGAAACTTAATGCAAAACTAAAGTATAATAACAAAATTCTACTAAATGATCTTCAGCATAAGATTAGCTCAGATTTTCAATGAGTCATGATCAATGAATGAACTATGAATTTGAATGAATTCGTCGACATCTGCATGCAAGTCAACGTTCAATTGATGAAATTAAATGCTCAATCGACTCTTAAGACATCAACGATTTAAGTCACTCACTTTATCACTAGCATCTTGATGATGATCACTACTGCGATCTCAACTTCAATCTTTGCATGAAAGAAACTCAAAATATCAAATGTTGATTTTGTTAAAGAGAAGTTGTTTAAAAAAGAACTTTGCTTCAAATGCAAAAAGTCAAAACATAAAGCATGCAACTGTCTTAAATCAGTTCAGATGCATAAAATTGCAGCAAATTTGAAAAATGACTTGTTCTCGTCAAAGTAGTGATTAAGAGCGATATATTCATATTTTGCTTCATCAGCATGTCTGATGATTCATTTGATTTTAAATCGTTCACTGTTGATATCATCTTAAATAATCTAGAAAAGATATTCAAATTCTTTGCTCTGATAAATATTAAAGTCATTGACATGATTTTCATTGATGAATTTTTGATGTCAGAGCTATGTGAATGCTTTGATATTCAGTCAATATTGCTGTCAAAATCAAAGTTGATTTAATCATATGATGAAATCTTTGATCAAAAGTCAATTACACATGCTCTGTATACATTGATCATGATACAAGAACACAAGAATAAAATGATATCTTTATTGATAATTTGTCTAGATTAACACAAGATTGTTAGAAATCGATCTAGAGCGAGTCATAGAGATGTCATTTAACTAATAGATAAATGCTAAGAAAGAAAAGTATCTACAGAAAAGAACTCAACTTATATGTGTGTTTCTCAGCTCTGTGCTAGACTCGATTGAATTGATGTCTTACACATATGATGCAGAGTTCTCATGACATCATCTATAGATCAGATTCTCGCTAGACTCGATTAGAATGAAATCAGATGAAGACTAAATGAAGAATAGATGAAGACTAGAATCGTAACATTGCTCTCTCTCTTTGACTATTCATGTTCGCATGAATGTTATTTCTTAGTGCGCTTTTCTTGAATATTTGATATGAAAGTCATCAATCATCTCTTGAGCGTTCATAAACTCGTCGTCGTCAGCGTTATATCAGTTGAGATTGTTGTCATAGCTCTTTCATTTGACTCGATATTGAAGTCGTCTTCGATATCGTCGAAAGTTCAATATATCGTCGATTTTTCATTCGTCTTCATCGTTTATCACTATTGATTTCGAGAATTCATTCTTCTGATCAGACAGAGAGTCATTGACGACGAAACGAAAAAGCTCTGAATGAAATACATCGTGTATACGCATAGTTTCAGATAATTTCAATTTATAGAATGAGTCAACGAGATCAATGATCTGAAAAGAGTCGAGCATCTTGTCATTCAATTTTTTGAAGAATCTCGCTGTAACGATGTTTCATTCGTTCAGAAATATCTTTGATTCGATCTTGTAATTGATCTTCTTTCTATGCTTATTAGCTTGATTCATCATTTGTTCTTGTGTTTTGATCAGAGCTTCGCGAGCGAAGATCAGTGTCTTATTCATGTGATTGAATATATCTTCAATTTGAGCAATCTGCAGTCGTTCGCGAGTGCTTTCATACTCGATGATGTCAGAGTCGAAGTTCATACGAGAATGAAAGCTCTTGTTCATGAAGAAGAAAGTCAAGAAGATGATTGAGAACAAGACGTTATTGTTGACAAACTTGATCATGAATAATCACTTAGATCAGTCGTTCTGCATATACGAGCAGAAAGAAAGAAGATATCGCTCGACATTCTGATTGACTTGTTCGCTTTGATCGTCGATCTGAAAGTGATAGATGATGAACAATCGAAGAGAAATGTTCAGTCGTTTGCAAAGAAACTTTCAGAGAATGAAGATGAACTGAGAATCTCGATCGAATACAATGAAGCTTGATAGATCGTGAATTCAATATACTCATTGAAGCAACATTTCAGCTGTCTTTTCGACTGTGATATTTTCATCATCAGTGATGCAAGAGATATAATGTCTTTCTTTCGATAATCTGCAGATGACAGTCAGAATAGCGTTGTAGTAGTACGAATCAAATAGATCGATAATGAAGTTCATGACTATGTTCTGTCATCGCTGTTCAGATATAGATAGAGATTGAAGCAAGTCGTTTGATTTATCTCTTGATGTCTTTAAACGTTGACATACATAGCAGTTTCGAATATATCGATCTATCGTTTTTCGCATAGAAGATCAATAGTAATTTCGCTTTATGATCTTCACTGTTCTAAGAATTTCAGAATGATCAATCGACAACTGATCATGTATCTCACGAATCAGATTCATTTGCAGAAATTCATTGAACGAGACTCATAGCTGACTGTCTTTGTATAAGATTTCATTCTGAACTCGACAATTTTTCAGCTTGATGTCTTTGCATTGTGCTTCGTCTCTTGTTATTGCTTCGCGAAGTAGCGTACAATTCTCGTCGATTTCATTAGTCTCAAGAATCTGTTTATAGATTGATTGATCATTATTCTTCTCTAGATCAGCGATCTTCATTCGATTCAATGTCAAAATAATAGTTTTTTGATATTGAATGCGTTCATCGTTGAAATCTCTAAACACGAAGTCAGCTTGACGAGTTAATGCATCAATTTTAATGTTCTGTTTGTCAGATCGATACATTATCTTGAAGTTGAAGTCAGCTAGCTTCTGAACTCAACGCATCTATCATCAACTCAGCTTCTTATCTTTCATCAATGAGATGAGCGTTTGATGATCAATGAACATCTTGATAGAAATGTCAATCAGCTTCAGTTCGAGTCGTCAATGTTCAAAAGCTCAAATTATGATCAGCAGTTTCTTATCATATATTTCGTAGTTGCATTCAGCAGAAGACATGTTCTTGCTATAGAAGACAATTGAATGTAGAACATCTTCATCATCATATTGAGACAGAACTTCATCGTTGACGTAGTTGAATGAGTCGATTTCAAGAATAGCTTCACGAGTTTGATCAAAGT
>JAABUL010004200.1_pt1 | contig 19689 bp, 16 predicted proteins | sample 5559151 | NCBI WGS metagenome assembly JAABUL01 (sample SAMN10711876, study PRJNA513368) | rock metagenome | isolation source: Antarctica rocks | place: Antarctica: Victoria Land, Pudding Butte sud | reverse complement strand
GACCCGCGTACGACCGCGCCGCGTCATGCCTCGCGATACGTCGAGGCTCTTAGCGCGCGTCTAGGCAAAGGTCCTACCCTTGTGTTATGTTTTAGCGGTATACAGCGCCGTCTGTCAAGCGACAGTGACTCGGTAGGAAAGGAGCGACACATGGGCGACGGCCAGATACCGGGCATGTTGACGCGCGATCAACTGTTCGACGAGATCAAGCGTAGCGAGATAGATACGGTGTTGACGGTGTTCCCCGATATGTACGGACGCCTGATGGGTAAGCGCGTCACCGGCCATTTCTTTAAGGAGCATGTGGCCGACGCCGGAGTTCATGCCTGCGATTACTTGCTCGCCTCCGACATGGAGATGGACCCTGTTCCCGGATACGCCTTCGCGAATTGGGCGCGTGGCTACGGCGATGTCCATATGTCCCCCGACTTCGCGACACTGCGGCGGGCGGCCTGGCTGCCACGGACGGCGCTTGTCCTGTGCGACCTGCGCACGGACCCCGGCCACGCCCTGGTGGAGGTATCGCCGCGCCGCATACTCCAACGCCAACTCGAGCGCGCCAGGGCGGCCGGCTTCGTGGTCATGGGCGCCGCGGAGATCGAGCTGTATTGCTTCGATGAGTCCTATGAAACGGCGCGCGCCAAAGGCTACCGCGATCCGCGCACGATGGGATCGTATATCGAGGATTACCACATCTTTCAGGGGACCAAGGAGGATGGACTGATCGGCACGATCCGACGGGCGCTGGACGCGAGCGGGGTTCCTGTCGAGAGCAGTAAAGGCGAGTGGGGACCGGGCCAACAGGAGATCAACCTCGTGTACGACGAGGCGCTGGAGCAGGCCGACCGCAGCACGATCTATAAGCACGCCGCCAAGGAGATCGCCTACGCGCAGGGTAAAGCCGTGACCTTCATGGCGAAGTGGGACGAGAAGCACGCCGGGTCGAGCATGCACGTCCACATCAGCTTGCGGGACGCGCGGGATGGGCGGCCCTGTTTCCCAGGGAGCGAGGCGTTCGGCCCGATACAGGCGAGCAAGACCTTCCGGCATTTCCTAGGCGGGTGGATGCGCTACGCGCCGGAACTCACCGGCTTCTACGCGCCGTCCGTGAATTCCTACAAGCGCTATCAGGCGGGGTCATTCGCGCCTACCGCGATCGCCTGTAGCTACGACAACCGCACCGCGGGCTTCCGCGTCGTTGGCGCGGGGCTAGCGTTGCGCATCGAGTGCCGTCTCCCTGGGGCGGACGCCAACCCGTATCTCGTCTACGCGGCATCGATCGCGGCGGGCCTGGCTGGGATCGAGCAGGGCATCGAGCCGCCGGCCCTGTTCGACGGTGACGTGTACCAGGCGGCAAGCTTGCCGCGCGTGCCGTCGGCGCTCTACCAGGCCATCGCGGAGCTGGAGGGGGGCGACCTCGCGCCGCGGGCCTTTGGTCAGGACGTGGTCGACCACTATCTGCACTACCTAAAAACTGAGCAGCGCAAGTTCGACGAGGTGGTGACATCCTGGGAGCGCGAGCGCTTCTTCGAGCGGGTATAAAGTGACTGGACGTGTCCCCAGGATCGGGACGCGACCAGCATATGAGGAGAGGGGTTGAGAGGCAATGACACGTCTACAGGATAAAGTCTGCATTATCACCGGAGCCGGTAGCGGTATGGGGCGCGTGGCCGCGTCCATGTTCTGTGCACAGGGCGCGCGTGTCGTGGCGGCCGACATCTCCGCGCGCGACGGCGAGGAGACAGTAGCCGCGATCAAGGAGTCCGGCCAAGGGGACATCATCTTCGTTCGCGCCGACGTGTCGCGCGAAGAGGATTGCGCCAACCTTGTGCGCGAGGCCGTCGGGCGCTTCGGCCGCCTCGACGCGCTGTACAACAACGCCGGCATCATGCCCGAAGGCGACCACTCAGTCGTCGACACCGCGGTCGACACCTGGGATCAGGTGCAAGATGTGAACACAAAGGGCATCTATCTGTGTTGCAAGTACGGTATCCCGGCCATGATCGAATCGGGCGGAGGGTCGATCATCAACGTCGCCTCATTCGTGGCGCTGGTGGGCTGTTCGGTGCCGCAAGACTCCTACACGGCGTCCAAGGGCGCCATCATCGCGCTCACCAAATCGCTCGCGGTGCAGTTTGGCCCCAAGGGAGTGCGCGCCAACGCGATCTGCCCCGGCCCAATTGAAACGCCGCTGCTGACCGAATGGTTGCTGTCTGACCCCGCGGCCAAGGCGCTGCGGCTGAACCGCATACCGATGGGGCGCTTCGGCCGCCCCGAGGATATCGTCCACCTGGCTATCTATCTCGCGTCCGACGAGTCGACGTGGACCAACGGCGCCGCGCTTGTCGTCGACGGGGGCATCACGTCGAACTATTTTTAGCAGTGGTTACGCGCCAGCACACTAACAGCGCCAGCACACGCCAGTTGACGGCGCGGCGCGTCTGTGCTACAGTTGCCGTCAAGCGCGGCGGCGTCATCTTGATCGACCGTGAGGGTAAACGCGCCCGTCTACGGGACGTGGTATGCTCGGTTTCACACGCGTTTGTCTGGAGGTTTTATCGTCATTTGGAATCCCGGCGGTTTTATAGGCGCTCGTTTGTGGCGCGTTTGAATTAGTATGAGGAGACCAGTATGAGCACAGGTAAGCGATACGTCAACCGGCGGGAATTGCTGCGGCGCGGCGCGCTTGGCGGCTTGGGGCTAGCTAGCCTTGGCCCCCTCGCGAGTACGATGGACATCTCCGACGCATTTGCCAGCGGAGTTGGGGCGTCGGGTGGTGGCATGGCTGCCCTCGTCGCGGCCGCGAAGAAGGAAGGCCGCCTGAACACGATCGCGTTGCCCCGCGATTGGGCCAATTACGGCGAAATCATGGACACATTTCAGAGTAAGTACGGGCTCACCCTTAGTGACACCAACCCTGATGGCTCATCCGCTGTCGAACTGCAATCGCTCGTCACTTTGAAGGGGCAGAGTCGCGCGCCTGACGCCGTGGACGTGTCACCGCCGTTCGCGACTAAAGGTGTGACACAAGGGCTTTACACGCCCTACAAGGTCGCTACCTGGGAGACTATCCCCGCCAATATGAAAGACTCCGCCGGATACTGGGCGGGCGACTATTGGGGCGTGCAGTCTTTCCTCTCGGTCACCAGTGTCGTCAAGGAGGCGCCGCGCGACTGGTCCGACCTGACCAGTTCTAAGCTCAAGGGCATGGTCGCCATCGACGGTGATCCTCGCCTCGCCGGTGATGCGTTCGCCGCGGTCATGGCGGCGTCGCTTGCCAATGGCGGCTCGCTCGACAACATCGAGCCGGGCATCACCTTTTTCGCCAGGCTCAAGAAGCTTGGCAACTTCAACCCGACCGACGCCTACCCGGCCAACATCGCCAAAGGCGCCACGCCTATCGCCATCAAGTGGGATTACCTCAACCTGGCCACGCGTGACACCCTGAAGGGCAATCCCGCCGTCACGGTTACCATTCCCAAGAGTGGCGTCTACGGTGGATTCTACTGCCAGGCCGTGAGTAAGTCCGCGCCCAATCCTAACGCGGCCAAGCTGTGGATGGAATATCTGTATTCCGACGAGGGGCAGCTATTGTTCCTGAAGGGCTACACCCACCCCGCGCGCTACCAAGATTTGGTGAACAGTCATAAGGTGCCGGACGCACTAGCCAAACGGTTGCCGCCGGCAGCGTCGTACAAGAACGTCACGTTCGCGTCGCAGAAGCAAATCGCGGCCGCCTCGAAGGTACTGCAGGAGCAGTGGGGTCCCAAGGTCTCAGGGAGTTAAGCGCCCGTACGTCCCTCGCCCCCCGCCCATGGCTGACTGGCCCCTCGGCTGCGGCCGACGGTCCAGCGCGCCTCCGGGGGAGCCTGGGGAGATGCCTCCCCCCAGACCCCCGCCAGACAGACGTGCGCGGAGTCACGGTCATCGGGCTGCCGCAAGCGATACGGGACTCATCCCCGTGCCGTGCGCAAGCTGGCGTGTGAGGACGCTTAGCGCGCGGACGCCAGCGCGAAGCCCACAAGCATATGGCGGGGGTCTGGGGGGAGGCATCTCCCCAGGCTCCCCTCTCCCGCGTCAGGGAGAGTGCGCTAGCCCGTCGCCTGCGGTTAGGGCGAGGGGCTAGTTAGCCATGGGCTGGGGGTGAGGGCCGTACGTCCGTCATGGACGGATACACAGTTTTGGACGGAGATACTATGGCAAAGGTCGCACAAGAGAGCGTGGTGGCGCTCCCTCAGGGAGCGGACAGCAGTCCCACCGCCCGGCGTTGGTCCCTGGCCTGGATCGGCGTTGCGCCGTTTTTTCTCTACATCGCCGTGTTCCTGCTCTTGCCGACACTCTGGCTGGTGATCGAGGCTTTTCAGACCGACGCCGGGGGGTTCACGCTGGCGCATGTGCAGGAACTCTTTCAATCGCAATACGTCGCCGCGTACCTGACGAGCGTTAAACTCAGCGCGGTCACGGCCATCACCGGTGGGGTTTTCGGCCTCTTCGTCGCCTACGCCGCGGTCACGGAGGGGGCGCCGCGCTGGATCAGACCTACGCTCACTACGTTCGCCGGCGTGGCGGCCAACTTCGCGGGCGTGCCCCTGGCCTTCGCTTTCGTGGCGACACTGGGGACGACCGGGCTAGTCACGCGATTCCTGGCCGATCACGGGGTCCCGCTCTACGCCAATGGCTTCACGCTGTATTCGTTCACTGGCCTTGCCCTCGTCTACACCTATTTCCAACTTCCCCTGATGATTCTGGTCATCAGCCCCGCGCTCGATGGCTTACGCCGGCAGTGGCGGGAGGCGGCGACAAACATGGGCGCGACGTCCTTTCAATACTGGTTGTGGGTGGGCTTGCCGATTCTGTGGCCGTCACTGCTCGGCGCCATGGTGCTGCTGTTTGGCAACGCCTTCTCGGCCTATGCCACGGCGTACGCGATCAGCGGGTCGGCCATCAACCTGGTGCCCATCCTCATCGGCTCGGTGCTCTCCGGTAACCTCACCTCCGATCCGCAATTCGGTGACGCCCTGGCGCTGGGCATGATCGTCATCATCGGCGCCTCCGTCATTCTCTACGCCGTGCTACAGCGGCGCTCTAATAGGTGGTTGCGATGATGTTTTGCCGGTGGCTCGTATGAAGACGCTGCGCTTCTCGCCCTGGAATATCCTCTGGCTAGTCCTGGCCGCGCTGTATTTCCTCGTGCCGCTCGTGGGGAGCGCTGAGTTCAGCCTGGAGACGGGACCGGGTAAGTACGGCTTCGACGCGTACCGGGTGATCCTGCAAGACCCGGCCTTCAAGAACGGTTTCTTGCTCTCGCTCGAGTTGGCCCTGGCTACGGTCGCCATCAGCACCGTCCTGATGGTTCCCACCGTTTATTGGGTCAACCTCCGGTTCCCGCGCCTGCGCTCCGTCATCGACTTCATTGCCGTGCTGCCGTTCGTGGTGCCGCCGGTTGCCCTGGCCCTCGGCGTATCGCGGCTATTCCAGCATATGATTTGGCTCATCTCCGGCCCACAGATCCTGGTGCTCATTTACGTCATCCTGGCGCTGCCTTTCACCTATCGGTCGCTAGACGCCGGGATTCGAGCCATCGACCTGCACACGCTGACCGAGGCCGCGCAGAGCGTTGGCGCGAGCTGGACCACTATCCTGTTACGGGTGATCCTGCCCAACTTGCGCTTCGCGATGCTCTCATCTGCTTTCCTGACCATCACGCTCGTGATGGGCGAATTCACGATATCGAGCTTGCTGTTGTTCAACACCTTCGCCGTGTACGTCGAATATACCGGTGAGACCAAGGCGAACCCGGCCGCCGCCCTGGCTATGATCAGCTTCGCGCTCACCTGGGCGGCCATGTTGGGCGTCCTGTGGCTGGGGCGAGGGGTGGGACGCCGGCAGGTTCAGATAGGAGGCACGAGGTAACCATGGCGGGACTCGCGTTACAGGGGGTGCACAAGCGCTTCGGTGAGGTCGTCGCGCTGCGCGGCCTCGACCTCATGGCCGGCTCGGGCGAGTTCGTCTCTCTGCTCGGCCCTAGCGGCTGCGGCAAGACGACGGCGTTGCGCATCGTCGCGGGTTTCGAGCGGCCGGACGGCGGCCGTGTCATGGTCGACGACAAGGATATTACCGGCATGCCGGCTAATCGACGGGACATGGGCATGGTCTTCCAGTCCTACAGCCTGTTCCCCAACCTCTCCGCACGAGACAACGTGGCTTTCGGTTTACGCGTCCGTCGGGTCGCGTCGGCGGAGCGGAACCGCCGGGCGGCGGAGTTACTCGAACTCGTCGGACTTGCGTCCGCCGCCAACCGTTATCCACACCAACTCTCCGGCGGCCAGCAGCAGCGCGTCGCGTTGGCGCGGGCGCTGGCCATTCAGCCCAGCGTGCTACTACTCGACGAACCGCTCTCGGCGCTCGATGCGAAGGTGCGGGTGCAGTTGCGCGATGAGATACGGCGCATCCAGTTGCAGTTTGGCATCACGACGCTCTATGTGACGCATGACCAGGAGGAGGCCCTATCTGTCTCCGACCGCGTGGTCGTCCTCTCGCAGGGGCAGATCGAGCAGATAGGCTCACCGGTAGAGATATATGGGAGTCCGCGCACGGTCTTCGTGGCGCAATTCGTGGGCACGATGAACCGTATTGAGAGCACCGTTCCACCGCACAATCAAGGCAGTCGGGGGGTGGTCGAGTGTCAGGGCACGCCCTTGCGGGTCGATCAAGCGCGGGAATGGCCCGCTGGGGCGCGCGTCCTCTTGCTGATCCGCCCCGAGTCCATCGAGATCGACAAACTCGACGACGGCGTAGGGGTCCCCGACGGTAGTCTCGAAGGCGCCGTCACCGTGCGCACCTTTCTGGGAGCCATGACCCGGTTGAGAGTGGCTAGCGCGGTCGGCGAACTCATGGTCGATGTTGGCACTGCCCGTGCATTGACGCTCGGTGAAGACGCGCGCGTCGCCTTGACGTGGGATCCAGCGGCGGCGCGCTTGCTTGATCTCTCCGATACGGGCGCGCCATCGACCGGCGCAACGATTCCGCCTGACGCTTCCGGGCTGTCGAGTGAATCAGCGCGGTTACAGCCAACCGTAGGGTCGTGACAACCAGGCGCGGACTATTGCTGCCTTATACTGCGGGTGGGATAGCGCGTAGGTCATGAAGAGGTGGATATGAGTGGACGCGGGCCGGGTATCGCGCTGGCGCTCCCGCGTACGGCCGATGGCCGGACGATCCTGACCCGCGCCGACCTCGACGGCTGCGATCGTCCGCGGCGCTCTGGCGGCCGCGACCGCTACTACTGCCCGATCCACGGCGGTGACCACCAGCGTTCGCTCTCCGTCGACCCCGCGACCGGAGCCTACATATGCTTCGCCTGCGGCGCCAGGGGTGTTCTGCGCGACTATTGGCCCGAGCGGTCGGAGCTGCCGGACCCGTCGCGGCGATGCGCTCCCGCGGCGCCGGCGCCTCTCCCGCGCGTCGAGGAGGTTGGTCGGGGCGAACTCGCGCGACGCGCGGACGTCGACGCCGCGCGGGCCGCGCGCCTGGCTTCAGTGTCGGCGTCGCGGCAGCCTGCCGCCTTTCTGGCGCGCCTCGACGCCATGAACGACGCCCTGCGCGATCCTGATTGTCCGGGCGACGCCTATTTGCGCGGCCGCGGACTCGACCCAGCGCTTGCCGCCGACCTTGGCGTCGGGTACGCCGCCCCAGACGCATGGCCGGGCGATCGCGGCCGCGCTGTTGGGCGGATCGTTTATCCGCTCTCCGACCCCACGACGGGGACGGTGGTGAGTGCGCTGGGCCGCCTGTGCGTCGACCAAGACGCGCGATGGCCTGATGCGGTGATGGCTGAGTTCAAGCGGCTCAAGCAGCGCAAGCTCGCGGGCTGTCCGGCGGGGATTTGGCCCTACAGGAACGTCGCGGCGGCGGTCGCGAACCGATGGCCGCTCATACTCGTGGAAGGGCCAGCCGACGCCTTGGCGTTGCTACAGCGAGCGCGACAGCCGCTAGCAGTCGTGGCGTTGATTGGCACGGCCAACGTGCTGCCGGCGGCCCTGTTAGGGGCGGTCGCGGGTGTCGTAGCGGCCCTCGACGAGGATGGGTCGGGCGCGCGGGCGGCGCGCGAACTGCGCGCCGCCTGCGCGATCGCCGGCGCCCGCGTAGAGGCTATGCCGGCCGGTTGGCTCGGCGACGGCGACGCGGACCCCGGCGACCTGGCGGCGCGTCTGGTCGGAATGATCGAGGGCGCTGAGAAGGCCGCGCGCGCCTACGACGGAGCAATCGACGCGATTACCCTCGCCTGCGTGCGCCTGACGGCCCTTGCCTGGGATGAGGATGCCGTGACCACGTTACTGGCAAACCTGTATGAGCGCCGTGCCGCGGGTGGTGACTCTCAACAACCGTGGCCGTCGATCCCAGCGGCGGTGGATCAGGCCATCGACGAGGCGTGCGCCGCGCGGGACTGGGCGGCGTTGATAACAGCCGCCAAGGCCTGTGAAAAGACATAGGTGGATGACGTAACCCTATCGGGCGAAACCGCACGGGCGCGACAAGGCTATTCTTTTATGGGGGGTGAGAGGAGGCGCGCCCGGACGACGATGCGTTGTGTATCGACGTCATAGGGGTAGCAGCTGATGACCGTGAGCATGGCCGTCGCCGAGGGCGCCATCACCGCCACATCGGTCGGGGCCACGATCTGGCTCCCCGTGACCTCGTAGGTTGCCGGGTGACGGCCGACGTTCACGAAGATGCGGTCGCCCGGTTGCAACAGCGGGAGAGAGCGGAAGATTTTTCCTTCGATATCGTCATGCCCATACAGCACGGCATTGCCGCGCGTGCCAATGGGCGCCGAGAACTGGTAGTGTGTCACCGCGTAGCCGGGGGCGATGGGCAGGTTGCGGGCCGCGTCAAGCCCGCGGTCGTAGACTGGAGCCGCCTGGATGCCCAGTCGGGGGATGGTAAGGCCCACGGGAAGCGCGTTGTTGGATTGGGTGGACGCCGCAGGCGCGACCGGGGTGGCGGCCGTGGACGGCAGCGGTGTGCTTACTAGAAGTGTTCGCGGCGTGACCGTCGAACTCGCTGGTTGAGGGCGCGTGACCGGCCTGGCGGTCTTCGTAGGAACGATGCTCCGGGTGATGGATGTCGCGGCCTGCGATGGGCGCGGCGTGGCCGTGCGTACGGAGATCATGCGCCGTGGCGCGGTAGGAGCCGCCGTGCCCGTTATCATGTGACTTGCCTGCGGCCGTGACGCGGTATGGGGGATCAGTTGCGCGCCGCCCCATAGTATCCCTCCGGCCACGATCACGACCGCGGCCGCGACGCCGTTACGAGTGCGCGTGCGCATCCAGCTTCTCCATCCTGTTCCAGCTTAGAACATAATACTAACACATGTACGTCATTCTCGCGCCGCACGAGCGTTGCGAGGGGTGTATCCCAAAAAAGTGAGATGGGCGCCGTGGGCCTGGCCTTAAAAGACCATGGCAGGATACGGACCTTAAAAGGTCTCCCGGCGACAGCCGCCGTGGCCGCGCGCTAGACGAGGGGAGCGCGTGCCGCGCCCACACAGACCTTTCAAGGTCCGTCGTCTGCCATGACCTTTTAAGGTCAGGCCACGTTTCACCATCGCGAGGCGCACCCGCGTTGTGGCTTGTGATGTGTCCTACTCTATATAATGTATCGGCATGCACGTCCGTACAGGCTAGTGTGTCCATCTATCGCCTATCGCCTATCGACTGGCGTAGCCTGCGGTGCTCTCGCGTACGATGAGCCGGAAGGGCGTTTCGATGCGCGTGGGCGCTTCGAGGCGGGAGCCTTCGATGCGCGCGACGAGCATTGAGACGGCCACACGGCCGATCTCTTCTTTGTCCGGCGCGATGGTCGTCAGCGACGGCGTGGCGAAGAGCCCTTCCTCAATGTTGTCGCACCCGGCCACGGCGACATCGGCGGGGATCGATCGTCCCGCTTCGTGGAGGGCGCGTATGGCGCCCAGCGCCAGCAGGTCGTTGAAGCAGAAGACGGCGTCGGGCGGGTCGTCGAGGGCGAGGAGCCGGCGCATTGCCTGAGCGCCGGCGGCACGGTGGAACGACGCCGCTGACGCGAGCAGAGTCGGGTCCACGGCGCGCCCCGTCTCCTTTAGCGCATTGAGGTAGCCATACAGGCGCAGCCGTCCCGTCGCGCTCGCGTCGGTGTCATGTACCCTGATCGCGGCGATCACGCTCGCAATGATATCCTGTCCGCCGCGCGCGACGATCGCGGTGATCGCGCTCACATCAGTATCCTGTACGCCGATCACGGCGATACGGCGCCGCCCCAGTGCGATCAGATGGGTTGTGGCCAAGTGAGCGGCGGCGACGTTGTCAGGCGCGACGTGGTCATACGGCGCTCCGAACAGGCGCTCACCGAGGAGGACCAGGGGGGTAGCGACGCGATCGGGACGTAAATCTTCCATTTCAAGGGCCAGCGGTGACAGGAGCACGCCGTCGATAAGGTGTGGGCGCAGCCCATTGATGGCCAGCGACTCACTGGCGCGGTTGCCGCCGGTGTGGTCAAGCAGGACGGTATAGCCATGGTTGGCGGCGGCTACGCCGACGGTCTTGCCGATGTCGGCGAAGTACGTGTTGCCCAGGTCCGGGATAGCCAGCGCGAGCACGCCGAGGCGTCCGGTACGCAGATGACGCGCAGACAGATTGGGGCGGTAGTGCAGCGCGTTGATCGCGGCGCGAACACGCTCCCGCGTGTCATCAGTGACGTACGGTCGTTCGTTGACGACGTTCGAGACGGTCTTGATGGACACGCCCGCGCGCGCCGCCACGTCCTTGAGCGTCGTACCCACATGTACTGTTTTCCCTGCCGTCCGCACTATCGTGTCCGCACTATCGGCCCATCCTTCCAACGTTGTAAGAAAGAGGATAGCATGCTCTTCACGGGCCTGTCAACGGCTCCCCATTCATGTCATGCCGGTGTACTCCATGATTGTGAAACGTGGCCTGGCCTTTCAAGGCCAGGCTGCAGCGCTCCTCTCACGTTTTTGTGGCACACCCCGTTCATACGCCCCTCAAAGGACACAGCAGCGTTGACGCTGGAAGGCGGCTCCTCTGCACCCTTAAGCGCTTCAATTAAGTCGCAGCGCCGCCTGGTTAGACACGGCAAGCGACCAAAACGTCATACGTTCTCGTGCCATTGAGTGGGTTATAGATCCGCCAAAATAGGATATATGGTCGCGCTACGCGTACCATATATCCTATAGTTGAAGCGTTTAAGCCTGTTGTAGCAGAGTGTGATGTGCGAGGGTTGTCAAAGTATCGCGTCGTTTGATAGTCGCGCTATGTAACGTTATGATAGCGGCTAACACGCATTTAAGCGATTCAAAGCGGGCATCATGACGACGATCAGTGATGTCGCGCGGCGCGCCTCGGTCACGCCGGCGACGGTCTCGAACGTTATTTCGGGTAAAGTGCGGGTGCGCGAGGCCACACGCGACCGTGTGCTCATGGCCATTGCCGAGCTCGATTACCGCCCCAATCTGGTCGCACGCGGGTTGGCGCGGGGCCGCAGCGAGGTTTTGGCGCTCTTACTACCTGATATCGCCAACCCCTATCATGCTGAACTGGCGCGCGAGGTAGAGAATATCGCCGACGCGCACGGCTACCGTTTGCTGGTCCGCGCCACGGCCTACGACGTCGGGGCTGGCCGCGCGTACCTACGTGATCTGGCCGACCGCCAGGTCGATGGGCTGCTTGTGATGGGCGGCCTCGCCGACGCGGAAGGCCCCGACATCGCTGCAGCGCCGGCCGACCTCCAGCAAGAGGGCCAACCTGTCGCGCCGGTACGCGTGGAGATGCCCAAGGATGGATCGCGCGGGTAGCGTCGGGATGGTCGTGGCCGTGCGGGGGGAGTGCGCCGCGATCATGGCTGATTCTCCGAGCGACGTGGCCCTGCGCGTCTGGCGTGCCTGAGATACGCGTCAGGCCATGGGGTTGTGGTAGGCGGCGGAGTAGCGCCCCGTAATGTAGTGCTCTAGCTGGCGCTCGATGTCGCCGAGCAGCCCGCTCGCGCCAATGCGGAACAGCGCCGGGCGCGTCCACGCGTCGCCGAGTTCCTCCTTCATCAGGGCTAGCCAGTCCAATGACTGCTTGGCCGTGCGGATGCCGCCCGCGGGCTTGAAGCCGACTTTGTAGCCGGTGCGCTCGTGGTAGTCGCGGATGGCGCGCGCCATCACCAGGCTGACCGGCAGCGTGGCGTTGACGCTCTCTTTGCCGGTTGATGTTTTGATGAAGTCGGCCCCCGCCATCATGGCGACGAGGCTGGCCATGCCGACGTTGCGCAACGCGCCGAGTTCGCCCGTAGCCAGGATCACCTTCATGTGCGCGTCGCCACAAGCCGCGCGGAAGTCGCGCACCTCGTCGTAGAGCGCTGACCAGTCGCCTGTGAGCACATGCGCGCGTGAGATGACCGTGTCGATCTCGGCCGCGCCGGCTTCGACCGAGGCGGTGATCTCGGCAAGCTTCTGCCCGTGCGCGATCTGCGCCGCCGGGAACCCCGTAGAGACGGCGGCGACAGGGATGCCTGAGCCGCGCAGGGCGTCGACGGCGGTGTCCACGAGGTTGTGGTAGACGCAGACGGCCCCGACGGCGACGCCGAGGTCCGCCGCGCCAAGCGCCGCTAGGATTTCCGTGCGCACGGGCTGGCGCGCCTTGGCGCAGAGTCGCCGCACCGTGCCCGGCGTGTCGTCGCCGGCGAGTGTGGTGAGGTCGATCGTGGTGATGGCGCGCAGCAGCCAGGCGGCTTGCCACTCCCGCTTGACGGTCCGGCGCGCTACCATCGTGGCGGCGCGGCGCTCGACAGCGCTACGGTTGACGCGCACATCGCGCATCCAGCCCAGGTCCAGCGGCATCCCTGGGTTGCGCCTCATATCTGTGTTCGCGCTCACCACGCGCCGCGTTCCTATCTCGATCGTGTCGACCATTATGCTACCTCTTCATCGCTTCCCCGTTCCCGGCGGCGGATACGACTATCCCTCTTAAATGTACTACGCTATCCCCATTTTTTCATCCTATTATCACGGAGAAGGCGTACACTGGAGGTGGCTGTGCGCGTCCCCCGCGGCTTTTTACAGAAGCTCTACGCCGTGTTGCCGCACTGGTGACAGCCGTGGCGTACGCTTAATAGTGAATTGAGGAACGGATGAAAGGCGGCACAGTGACAGTGAAGGAGCGCGGTGTGCGACCAGGCAGCGGACTGACGGACGATGGGCTGACAGGCGGCGGGTTGATGACAATCCGGCGTGGCGCGAGGATCGGGCTTGCGCTACTCTGTAGCGGCGCGGCCGGAGTCGGCGTTATGCATGCCGGCGGCGCGGACGCGGCCGCGGGGCCACGGGTGGCGCCGGGGACCATACTGCATACGACCTCGGTCGGCGCCGGCCCGCTCGCCGTGGCTGTGGACGAGCGCACGAGCCGCGCGTTCGTCCTCGCGAGCGACGGCGTCAATGTGATCGATACCGTGAGCGGCAAGCCGTTGAGCCACGTTAGCGGTGGTGTCGGCAGTGACCCGTACGGCGCGGGCCCGGCATCCATCGCGGCGGACCAGACGACTGGGCGCGTCTTCGCGGCGAACTTCGGGAGCGGCAGCGTGAGCGTCCTCGACGCCGGCAGCGGGCGCCTGCTAGGCGCCGTACGGGTTGGCTCTGGACCGGGCGCCGTCGCGGTCGACGAGCGTACCGGACGCGTCTTCGTCACCAACTTCGACGGCGATTCGGTCAGCGTCCTCGACGCGAGCAGCGGCAAGGTCCTCAAGACGGTATCGGTCGGGCAGGCGCCCGACGGCGTCGCGGTCGACACGCACACCGGCTACGCTTTTGTCGCCAACTATACGTCCAACACCGTCAGCGTGCTCGACGCGAAGGCCGGCTCGTTCGTGCGCACGGTATCGGTGGGGTCCCACCCGATCGATGTCTCAGTGGACGAGCGCACGGGGCGCGCTTTCGTGGCGAACACCGATGATAGCACCGTGAGTGTCCTCGATACGACCACGGCCAAGGTCTTGAAGACAGTCCCCGTCGGCGTGTCGCCGGTATCGGTGCGCGTATACAACTCCATCGGCAAAGCGTACGTCGTCAACTACACCGATGGCAGCGTCAGCGTGCTTGACACCAAGACGCTCAAAGTCACGAATACGATCAACGTCGGCTCCTTGCCGAGCGCGGTGACGATCGACGCCCGCAGCGGGTACGCCTTCGTCGTCAATGCGGGGAGCAACACGGTCAGCGTCGTCGACACAAAGAAGGGCGTCGTGACCCGCACGGTGTCCGTGGGCCAGTACCCCAGCGCGGTCGCGGCCGCCGAGGCTAACGGGCACGCCTTCGTCACCAACGAGCAAGACAACAACGTCAGCGTCCTCACGGCGGGCTAGGCGAGGAGGCATAGACCGTGGCGGATATACCATACGCGGGGACGGTGCGTGCGCCGGAGGTCCCATCCGGCCTGGATTGGTTCAACGTGGAGCGCGCGCTGTCGCTCGCCGACCTGCGCGGGCGCCTGGTGCTCCTGGACTTCTGGACCTCCTGCTGAATTAATTGCCAACATATGCTGCCGCAGTTGCGGCGGCTCGAAGAAATGTACCCCGATGACCTGGTGGTGATTGGGGTACATGCGCCCAAGTTCCCCGCCGAGCGGGACCCGGCCAACGTGCGCGCGGCCGTGCTGCAATTTGGCGTCACGCACCCCGTCGTCAGCGATCCCGACCACGCAATCTGGGACGCCTATGCCGTGCGCGCGTGGCCCACGCTCATGTTCATCGACCCACAGGGCCGCGTGATCGGCGCGCACGCAGGCGAGTTGCATTTCCCGCAACTGGGTGAGGTCGTGGGCGCGATGCTGTACAAGCTGCGCGGTGATGGGCTGCTCGACCACGACGACCTGCCCCTGCCGCTACGGCGCGAGGCGCGTCCGTCCGGCCCCCTGGCTTTCCCCGATACCGCGCTTCCCGACGAGGCGGGGGACCGCATCGTGGTGAGCGACACGGGTCACCACCGTATCCTCGTGATGAGCCGCGGCGGCCGGGTGGAGCGTGTGTTTGGGCGCGGGGTAGCGGGCTTCTCTAACGGCAACGGGCAGGCCGCGTTCAACGCGCCGCGCGGGCTGGCGCTTGCCGGCGACAATCTCTACGTGGCCGACACCGAGAACCACGCCGTCCGCCGCATCGATCTTGTATCGGGGGAGGTAAGTACGATCACCGGGACGGGGATACAGGCCGCCAGCTTCAATCGCGGCGGACTGGCGCGCGAGACGGCGCTCTCGTCGCCGTGGGACCTGGCGCTCTCCGCGGACGCGCGGACGCTCTACGTGGCCATGGCCGGTTTCCACCAGGTGTGGGCGCTTGACCTTGCCAGCGCTATGATCGGCCCGTTCTCGGGCACGGGGCACGAGGGCATCAAGGATGAGGCGCGCCCGCGCGCCTGGCACGCCCAGCCGTCCGGCCTCGCGCTCGCGGACGGTGTGCTCTACGTGGCCGACAGCGAGACCAGCGCCGTGCGGACGGTCGAACTGTCTGGCTCTCAAGGGCGGGTCGCTACGTTGGTGGGGCAGGGGTTGTTCGAGTTCGGCGACCGCGATGGTGACGCCGAAACGGCGCGCCTACAGCACCCGTTGGGCGTCTGCGCGGCCTTCGGCGCGGTGTGGGTGGCCGACTCCTACAACAACAAGGTGCGCCACATTGACATAACCTCTGGCAACGTGAGTACCTTTGCCGGAAACGGCGCGCACGGGCTCGAGGACGGAGTCGGGCCGGACGCGCGTCTGTGGGAGCCGGGTAACATCCGCGCGGGCTGGGACTGGCTCTACGTGGCCGACACCAACAACCACGCCGTGCGCGTGCTCGACCCCCACAGTGGGGCGATCACGACGCTGCCCGTCGAGGAGTAGGGGTGGAGCGCTCTCCTGTCAGTGTTCGAAGGTGAGCGCCTCGATCTCTTCCAGCAGCCATGAGCCGGGCATGTGGCCGACGTTGTAGCGGTGAATCTGGGAGGTCAGCGGGCGATCCGCGCGCGCGATGATGCGCGCGTTCTCCTCGGCGCGGTCGTGCCAGGGGCGGTCGATGAGGTCGGCCGCCGCGACCTGTTCGCGCGGCAGCGCCAGGTGTTCCGCCCACAGGTCGATGCGCAAGTCGCGCGCCAGCGCGGTGTCGCGCACCACCGCGTTGATCTCGCTGTCTGTTACCAGGCCGCGGTTGTTCAGGTTGGCCGAGCCGACGGTCAGCCACTCGTCGTCGATGATCGCGACCTTGGCGTGGAGGTAGATCGGCCGGTAGGTGAAGGGATGCTTGCCGGCGTTGGGTCCGGACGTGTACAGGGAGTAGACCGAGATCATGCCGCGCCCGTTGTCGATCTCGCGCAGCTTGGCCACATGCTGGTCGTTGTCCCACTTGCCGCTCGTCGCGCGCGCCGGCAGCACGATCACGATGCGCGGGAAGCTCGTCTCCACCTCGCGGTTCATCGCCGCGATCAAGGCGTCCATGATATCGGGACACCACAGGTATTGGTTTTCGAGGTAGATGAACCGCTTGGCCCCGCGCAGCGCGTTGATGTAGGCGTGGTGGATGCCATACTCACCGTGCGGGGCGAACGGGTACACATGCCGGGGGATCGTGCGCGCGATCTGCACGGGCGTTTGCCACGCCGGGTCGTAGGCGGGTTCGCGGTGGGGCAGGTCATCGCGGCCCGTCGTGGCGGTCCAACGCTGGCGGAAGTTGTGCTCGACATCGGCCACGGCCTCGCCCTCGATGCGCACCTGCACGTCGTGCCAATTCGGTCCGGCGCGCAGCGGGTGTCGCGGCGTGTCCCAGCGGTCACCCGCGAGCGTCGTCAAGTCTATGCCGCCGACGAAAGCGACCTGCCCATCGACGACGATGGCCTTAATTCTCCTTTATCCTTTAGTAGCACCCTGATCACGGGCGCCCACCCGTGCCAACCTGAGCGGTGGCGCAATCCATGACCGCGTTCCCGGCGCCGATCTTTGGCGCGACCGGCAGTGTGACGGAGAGGCGGAAACCGCCATCGGGGCGCGGACCTGTGTCGCAGCGGCCGCCGAGTGCGGTCACGCGTTCAATGAGCCCTGGCAAGCCGTTACCGTCATAACGTGACTCCGGCGCTAACGGGGCGTCCACGCCGTCGTCGGGGCCCCTTCCGTCGTCGATGACCTCGACGCCAACACAACCCGTATCTTGTGTCGTGCGAATCGTGCAGCGCCGCGCGCGGCTGTGCTTGACCACATTCGTCACCCCTTCGCGTACCACCCAGGCCAGCGTCGCCTCGACGGCGGGGGGTGGAACGATATCCACTCCCTCATGGTCGAAGGCGATGCCGGCCGCGGATAGGATTTCCCGCGCGCCGCGCAACTCGCCCGCCAGTGTCGGCTGGCGGTAGCCGGCCACCGCCGCGCGGATCTCTTGCAGCGCCGTGCGCGCCACGTCTCCCATCTCGCGGATCGCCGCGATGGCCTGTTCAGGCGCCGTGGGAACGAGGTACTCGGCCACCTCACTCTTGAGCGCAAGGTGCGCGAGGTCGTGGCCCAGCAGGTCGTGCAGGTCGCGCGCGAAGCGCAGTCGCTCCGCTTCGACGGCCAGACGGGCGACCTCTTCGCGCGCGACCCGCAGCGCCCGGTTGGTCAGGCGGAAGTGGTTGATGATGATCGTCAGGATGCCGGCCATGCCGGTCCAGAACATCCCCGGCCCGACGTCGGACAAGGGGTCGTGGCTGAACCAACCCAAGAGACCGGTGAGGAGCGCCAAGGCGGCCACAGCCTGTACGGCTCGACCCAGCGCGAAGCGGCCGCCCGCGCAGGCGCTGGTGAAGATGAGCATACTCAACCAGCGTGGTCCGTCGCCTAGAATAAAGGCGGCGCTCAGGCCCACGAGCGCGGCGATTGGGACCCAGCGCCAGCGCCACCGCCCCGACGTCGACGCTTGCTGCTGTGGAGTCGGGTAGGCGGCGCGGCTGAAGTCGTTGTGCCAGGAAGCCCACAGATAGACCGCGAGGAAGAGCGCGAGGCCAGCCAGGGTCGCGCCGAGGCGTAGCGGCGCGGCGTGCGCGTGCAGGGCCTGCGCCAGGGGGACGACGAGATTCGTCAGGAAGATCATCGGCAGCAGCGGCCAGAGGATGGCGAAGCGCCCGCCGTCCGGCACGGCGTCGCGCGTCCCGGCTACGTTCATCATCCGTATACCCTCCACTCCGCGTATGACCATGTCATTATCATACGGGAACGCGCCAGGTCGCCGCCATCGACGCCCGCCGCCGTCGTCCCTGGCTTTCGTCTCGCTCCATTGTACATCGCGCATTGCTTTCCCCCTGGGTTGCTCCATCCAACGGCGCGTATGGCGCTAGCGGTTTACCGAGCCGTGCTCGCCGCGCGGCCACTTTCGACACTCGTGAGACCCGTGCGGATCGGCGATGGCTGCACCCGCAGCAGGCGCGCCGGGAGCGCCGGGAGCCACCAGTTCCAACGCCCGAACAATGACACTAGCGCCGGGACCAGTAGCATGCGCACCACCGTGGCGTCGAGCAGGATGCCCGCCGCCAGGCCCGTGGCCATCACCTTGACGTCCGTCATCGGCGTCGCGGCCATGGCCACGAAGGCCAGTGTCAGGATCAGCGCTGCGCTGGTCACGAGCCGTCCGGTGTGACCGACGCCGTTAACCACAGCGGCGGTGGTCGAGCCGGTCTGGTCATACTCCTCACGCATGCGTGAGAGGATGAACACCTCGTAGTCCATGGAGAGCCCAAACAGGAAGGCGAAGACCATCAGGGGGACCCAGGCGGTGAGCGAACCGGTGGCCGCGACGCCCCACAGGGGCTTGGAGCCATAGCCCAGTTGCCACACCAGCATCATCGCGCCCCAGGCCGCGCCGACCGAGACCACGTTGAGCAGGACGGCCTTGAGCGGCAAAAGCAGTGAGCGGAAGGCGCGCACCAACAAGACGAAGGTGACGAGTGCGATCAGGCCGACCATCAGCGGGAAGGCGCCGTAGATCGCCGCTACGAAATCGGCGTCGCCCGCGGCTGGTCCGCCTACCCGCGCCGGCGTGGAGCCGGCGTGCGCGGCCTGGCGCACTCGATCGAGGGTGGCGCGGCCCAGCGCCGAGGTACTATCCGTCGCGGGTAGCGCTACGACCAGGGCAGTCCCTGCCCGACGCCAAGCCGGAGTAGCCGGGGCCACGGCGCCGCGCACGCCGTCTACATGGGCCAGGCGCGCGGCCAGCGCGGAGGCGGCGCGTGGGGTGGACAAGACCTCGATAGGATCAAGCGCGCCGGCACCGATAGCGGACGTCTCCAGCGCGCGCAAGCCCTGGTATGCTGGACCCGCGCCTGAGGTGGCCAGCGCGTCCACGGAAGGGTTGCCAAGCATGAGGCCGCCGAGGGGGAACAGCAGCGCGCCCAGGAGGAGCATGGCGACGCCCGCCGCGACCCAGCGCCGCCGTACCACACCGCGCGCCCAGGCCGCCCACAGACGGCTGGGCCGTTCGCTGTGTCCATGGTGCGGCCAGTCGAGGCGTGGTCCGACCGCTGACAGCAGCACCGGCAAGAACGTGCAGGCCACCAGGACCGTCACCAGTGGGATGAGCAGGCCGCCATAACCGACGCTGCGCAGGAAGGCGAGGGGCAGCACGACGAGGGCCAGCAGGCTGATGGCCACCGTGGTCCCGCTGAAGATC
>JAABUL010004198.1_pt1 | contig 19694 bp, 17 predicted proteins | sample 5559151 | NCBI WGS metagenome assembly JAABUL01 (sample SAMN10711876, study PRJNA513368) | rock metagenome | isolation source: Antarctica rocks | place: Antarctica: Victoria Land, Pudding Butte sud | reverse complement strand
ACCGATGGCGGTGGCGACCGGCCCGGTGAACAGGGTGAAGCCGCCCGACACCAGCGCACAATAGCCGCCGTTTGCCCGCATCGTGCGGACCAGGGCGGCTCCACCGGGGGTCGGCGTGATGCGCTCGGCCAGCACCCGCGCCACTGTCGAGACCGGCAGGCCGCGCAGCAGCGCCACGCGCTCCCGCAGGGCCGGCTCGAAAGCGATCTCGCCCTGCATGGCGCGCTCGGTGATGTCGGCAACCCGGTCCTTCAACCCGGCAAAATCAGCGAGTTCGTCGATGCATTCCTGCTGGATCATGGTGGAATCCATGTCGGCCAGGAGCAGCGCCTTGCGGCGCCCCGCGACGGGCTGCAGCACGGCGTCGATCGCCTCGACGCAGATGGCGGCCGCGAGCCCTGCCCGCAGTTGCGGAAGCACATCGACACTCGCGGTGAAAGGCACGTCGACCGCGAGGTCCGGGTCGAGCCAGGCGGGCGCGCCGGCTTCGGGCAGCGACGCCGCGAGGGCGGCCAGGCGCGCCGTCAGGAGCCCGACCTGCCCTTTACGGGCCATGAAGGTCGCGACACAAAGCTGGGGTGCAAGCGGCATCGAAGGATCAGCCAATTGGACGGGCGAAAGGCGCTCCTCATCGCAGGCCCGACCGCGAGCGGCAAGTCAGCGCTCGCCGTGCGGGCGGCCGATCAGCTCGGCGGGATCGTGATCAACGCCGATTCCATGGCGGTCTACCGCGACCTCTCGATCCTGACCGGCCGCCCCGAGGCCGCCGATCTCGCGCGGGTGCCGCACCGGCTCTACGGCCATCGCGACGGGGCCGTGCCCTACTCGCTAGGCTTATGGCTGGCCGAGGCCGACGCCGAGATCCGCCGAGCCCGGCGGGCGGGGGCGGTGCCTGTGGTGGTCGGCGGAACGGGCCTGTTCTTCAAGGCGCTGACCCAAGGCCTGTCCGACATTCCCGCGGTGCCGGACGAGATCCGCACCCGCCTGCGCGCCGAGACGGCGGGACTGCCGTCCGAGGTCCTTCATGCCCGCCTCGCCGCGCTGGATCCCCTGACCGCGGCTAGGCTGAAGCCCAGCGATCCGCAGCGTATCGTCCGGGCGCTGGAGGTCTTCGTGGCCACCGGCCGACCCCTGGCGGCGTTCCAGATGCAACGCGCGGTCCCCGTGCTGCCACCGGCGGCCTGGGTCGGCGTCGTGCTGGCGCCGGAACGGGAAGCCCTGCGACGACGGATCGACCAGCGGTTCGATCTCATGATGGCGCGCGGCGCCCGCGGCGAGGTGGAACGTCTGATGCGGCGCAAGCTCGACCCTGCCTTGCCGGTGATGCGGGCGCTCGGCGTGCCGCCACTGCTGGCTGCCCTGGCCGGCACCCTCGGGCTCGATGATGCCGTGGTTCGAAGCAAGGCGGAGACGCGGGCCTATGCCAAGCGGCAGACCACGTTCGCACGGCACCAATTGCCGGACTTCGTCTGGATGCGGCCCGAGGACGCAGACCGCTCGCTGGCGCAGCTCTTGGGATGATCAGCCGAGCGCCGAACCGAAGCCAGCCCATGTCATGCTGTTGCTGAGATGCGCCATCTCAAGACAGAGCCTGTCGTCACCGCACCGGCTGTCCGATCGAGTCGGCGGCGTGCGGAGGCTCACTGAGCCGCAATCTGGCGCTTGATCTGTTCGTAGACGCTGCGTCGCAAGACCCGCTTCCTCACCAGATCCTCGACCGATCGATACGGGCGGTGCTCGACGATGGTCTGGCCGATGCGGCCGCCGCCGCGCAGTCGGTCCAACACCGCTGCCGAGGCTCTGTTGATGTTGATGCCCTTGCTCGAGGGAGCGCCGTCGGCCGCATGGGCGGGCGGTGCCGGTTTGCCCGGGAGACTCATGCCGGGATCGATCGAGGCCACCACCACAGGCGCTGCCGCAGGAGGGGGCGCTGCGGCAGGGGCGGGAGGGGCTGCCTGGACTTCGCTGACAGGTTGGGGGGCGATGGGCGGGTTGGCGTCAGCGACGGGTGGGTTCGCGACTGGCTGGATCACGGCCGGCGGCGAAGCAGGGATGTCGGTGGCGGGCGCCGCAGCCGCGCTCGCCTGGACCGAAGCGAGCGGTTGTACGATCGGCGCGGCGGGTTGCCCGAACGGCGTGGCCTTGACGGGTGAAGCGGAGGCTTCGGCGGCCTTGCGGGGCTGGGCGGAAGCATCCACCGGCAGACCCGGGTAGACCACACGGACCGGAGCTCCATCCGCGGTGTCGGACGCTCCCGGCTGCGCTGCAGCCGTCTTGACGGCTGCCTTCCTGTCACCGTTGTGCGTCACGATCAGCGCTGCCTGGGCGATGACACCCAAGGACACGATGAGGACGGCGAGGATCAAGAACCGGCCGACGATCGATCTCGTAACCATTCGCACACACTCCCGCTGTCGCCTTGGCGGCCACGACCCGTCGCTGCATCATTGCGCCCACCGGGCGACCGCTGCCGCAATCTGCTGGCCAGAGCCGTTTCGACGATCACGCGGCCGGTGACCTTCCGATCATGCAGTATCCGGCCGGCTTGAACTCCATGCGATCCCGCCTCGACCTTCACCCCACCGGGACAGCCTCTCCCCGTCGAACATCCTGTCGCAGCACTCGGCATAAGGGCCATCTGTGGCAAGACTGCGAAGCGATGACGCGAAGTCGATTCAGAGGATCCGACCGGAAACAAGCGACGTTCATCTCGGCCGATCAAGATCCCGGCCAGTTCCGGGCCATGCCAGTCGCAGCGTGGGTAGGCCGGAGCTTGGATTGCGCCCGGCCGACAGTTCGACGAATCCATGACGCGAATACAACCGTCGTGCACGCGGGTTGTCCCGGTTGACGTCGAGCACGAGGCCCGGAGGCGACAGGGCCTTGGCGGCCTTGATGAGCAGGGATGCGATGCCACTCCCCTGCTGGTCCGGGTGGACCGCCAGTTGATCGAGGTAGCGCCGGCCGGGATCGACCGAAACGAAGCCCGCCGGCATGCCCACAGCCTCGGCCACGAGGATACGGGCACCCGCGCCCTCCAAGGCATCGAGGTGCCGGTCGAACCAGACCCGGCGTCCGTCGAAATCGATGTCCGGCATCGCGGTCCGCCAAGCCGCGACCCAGAGGTCGACGAGGTCGGCGCGGTCCGTCCGGCAGGCCTCCCGCAACCTCGGCCCCGAAACGTACGGTTGGTCGATGCCGCTCAGGGTTGCTCCAGGGTTGATCGCCCCGCTTCGTTCCGCCATCACCTCGTCGCGTCCCGGAGGGTTGCGCAATCGTTGCCGCGAGCGCCTTCAGCGTTCCGTCAGCTTCAGTTCGATCCGGCGATTGCGGCTCATCGCGTCCTCGCCCGTGCCCGGATCGATAGGCTGGAATTCGCCGAAACCCGCTGCGACGAGCCGCTGCGGGTCGATGCCCTTGGCCACGAGATATTGCACCACCGCGATGGCGCGCGAGGCCGACAGGTCCCAATTCGATCTGAATTGCGCCGACACGATGGGCCGCCTGTCGGTATGACCGTCGACCCGCATCACCCAGGGAATCTCGGGCGGGATCTCGCGTTCGAGATCGCGCACGGCCGCGGCGAGCTTGTCCAGTTCGGGGTCCGCGTCCGGCTTCACGACGGCTTGGCCGCTGGCGAACAGCACGGAAGACTCGAACACGAAACGGTCACCCACGACCCGGATGCCGGGCCGCTGCCCGAGGATCTCCCGCAAGCGACCGAAGAAGTCCGACCGATAGCGGTTGAGTTCCTGCACCTTCTGGGCGAGGGCCACATTGAGCCGCGAGCCGAGATCCGCGATCTTGACTTGGGCGTCCTTGTCCCGTGACTCCGAGGCGTTGAGGGCTTGCTGGATGGCCGCGAGTTGCTGACGCAGCGCGGCGATCTGCTGGTTCAGCACGTCGACCCGGGCGAGGGCGCGGCTGATGACATCGGCCTGAGTGTCGACCTTGCGAGCCGCCTCGTCGGCCGAGCTTCCGGCGGTCGCGGCCGAGGAGGCGTTCTGCTGCAGCTGGTTCAGCAATGTCGCCTTTTCCGTGTCGGCCGATTCCAGTGTCGCCTGCAGGGCGGCGAGGCTCGCCTGCGTGTCGGATTTGCCGGCGCGTTCGAGCGCCAGCAATGAGGTCAGTTCCTCGATCTGCCGATTGAGCCGCGACAGAGCCGTCTCCTTGCTCGAGACGTCGCGCGACATGAAGAACTGGGACAACATGAAGACCGACAGAAGGAACGTGATGACCAGCAGCATGGTCGACAGGGCGTCGACGAAGCCGGGCCAGTAGTCGATGCTGCGCTGCGGGCGCCGGGAACGGGCCAACGCCATGTCAGGGCTCCCAAAGTGACGGAAGTCTCGGCCGATCCGCTCGATTATGGAGGATGTGAAGCGCTTTCATCGGCAACCTCAGCGGAGCTCGTTCTCGCGCGCCAGGCGCTCCAACAGTCGCCGGACCTCCTTGTTCTGGTCGGCTTGGCCTTCGACCCAGTCGCGGATCAGCTGCTGTTCGCCGCGCATGTGCTGCACCAAGGTCTGGATGCCCTCGGCGAGGTTGGCCATGGCGGCCGTCGCGGCGCGAGTGCCGGTCTGGTCGGCGCCGGCCGCGATCTTCTGGAGCGCCGCCCGCAGGTCGGCCGGCATGGGGCCGCCCAGCGCGGTCGGTTCGGGTAGGGCTTGGGGATCGGCCGCAAAACCGGACAGCTTGTCCTCGAGCTGGTTGTAGAAGCGGTTCTGCGCCTGGCCGGCCTGGAGATCGAGGAAGCCCAGCACCAGCGAGCCCGCGAGGCCGAACAGCGACGACGTGAAGGACACGCTCATGCCCGCGATGGGGGCGGCAAGGCCGTTCTTCAGGTCGTCGAACATCACGGCCGAATCGTTGCCGGCCGTCATGTTCTTGATGACGCCCGAGATCGACCCCACGGTCTCGAGCAGTCCCCAGAAGGTGCCGAGGAGCCCGAGGAAGATCAGCAGGCCCGTCAGGTAGCGCGCGATCTCGCGCGACTCGTCGAGCCGCGTGCCGACTGAATCCAGAATGGCCCGCAGCGTCACGGTGGAGATCGACGGCGCCATGCCGTTGCCGCGATCGGCCAGGAAGGTTGCCACCGGCGCCAGCAGCACCGGCGGCTTCGTGGACGCAGCTTGAGGATTGTTGACGCTGTTGACCCAGCGGATCTCCGGGATGAGCCTGAACACCTGGCGGAGCCCGAGCACGATGCCGACCAGCAGCACGCCCAGGATGAGCCCATTGAGCGGCGGGTTGGCCATGAAGGCCCGCGCGATCGCGCTATAGAGGATCAGGACCACGAAGCCGGTCAGGATCAGGAACACCACCATCCTGACCAGGAAGATCCGGGGCGAGGACAGGCGGAAGGGGTCGCTTCTTGTCGCCATGGGAACGGACCGCAACAGAACGGCGTCGCGGTTCGCGACGGACACGCCGCAGGATAGCAGAACTCGTCCGGGCTTGCCTCAGTCTTTTGCGGAGCGCGTCAGCGCAGCTTGCGCAGCAGTTCGAGCAGCGAGCGGTGCAGGTATTCGTTGCCGGCCAGGATGGAACCCCCGCCGAGGAGGTCGTCGCCGCCGTCGGCGGTGCTGACGAAGCCCCCGGCCTCGCGAACCAGCAAGGCGCCGGCCCCGACGTCCCAGGATTTCACGCCGCGCTCCCAGTAGGCGTCGTAGGAACCGGCCGCCACATAGGCGAGGTCGAGCGCTGCGGCGCCGAGCCGCCGCAGCACGCCGGCCCGGGCCATGACCTCGGCCAGCTCCAGTTTGAAGCGCGGATGCAATGGCGCGCGCCCGAGCGCCGGGATGCCGCAGCCGACCAGAGCTTCGGCGATGTCGCGCCGCGCCGCCACTCGCAGCCTTCGGTTGTTGTGATAGGCCCCCTGCCCGCGCTCAGCGAAATACATGTCGTCGGTGGCGGGATTGTAGACGACGCCGGCCACCAGTTGGCCTTCGCGTTCGAGGCCCACCGAGATCGCGAAGATCGGCAGGGCGTGCAGGAAATTCGTGGTGCCGTCGAGCGGGTCGATGTGCCAGGTATGGCTCTTGTCGGAACCCTCGATGGTGCCGCCCTCCTCCATGACGAAGCCGTAACCCGGCCGGGCCTTCGACAGCTCGTCGAACAGCGTCTTTTCCGACCGCCTGTCCGCGGCCGTCACGAAGTCGCCCGGGCCCTTGATCGACACCTGCAGGTTTTCGATCTCGCCGAGATCTCGCTTCAATCCCCTGCCGGCCTTGAGCACGGCTGCGGTCATGACGTTCATCAGAGCGGATCGGATCATCGGGGAACCTGGAGCGGAGAGCGGCGCCGGGCGCCTTCGCGGTCGCAATTGGACCCAATCGAGCCTCGGAGCAACCCTCGCCCGCCACACCGATCTCAGGCCTGCGATCCGGCTGCACGGCACGACCGCTCGGGGGCTTGTGCGGGTAGCGGGCGTTTGGTGTTTCGGGAAATCGGTTGCGGGGGCGCGCAACTGTCCTGACTTACTGCCGCGCTCATATCAGTCGTGCGCGCTGAGCTTGTCGGGGCACCGCTCGACGAGATTGCAAGAGCGAACAGGCTGAAGGAGATGTTGGCCCACGTTTTCGGACCACTGGACCCGCCAGGGTCGGGCTGATGTTGTGAGATACTCTTCTCCCCATTCCGCTGTTGCCTGACCCGCTTGCGTTGGGGAGCGGGTGAGGCTCGGCCGTACCCGAACGGCAGGGTCGCGCCAAAGAGAGCCATTGCCCGACTGCTCACGTATGAGCGGAGCCGACTCGGAGCCAGACCCCTGGTGAGCCGGTGAGGTCCTGGGAATTCCTCCTACGACCGGGACCCTCGGATCCCCCCTCAAGCCCGGCATCTCGCGCACGTTCGGCGGGTGACCTATTCGGCCGCCTTCATATAGGTCTCCGGCGGCGGGCAGCTGCACATCAGATTGCGGTCACCGTAAACGTTGTCGACCCGATTGATGGGTGGCCAGTATTTGTCCTTGCGCAGCGTTCCGGTCGGGAAACACGCTGCCTCCCGGGTATATGGGCGGTCCCACGCTCCGATCAGGTCCTGCACGGTGTGAGGAGCGTTCTTGAGAGGGTTGTTCTGGCGGTCCATGCGGCCATCCTCGACGGCGCGGATTTCTTCGCGGATCGCCAGCATCGCGTCGCAGAACCGGTCGATCTCTCCCTTGGTCTCCGACTCGGTCGGCTCGATCATCAGCGTGCCGGACACGGGCCAGCTCATGGTGGGCGGATGGAATCCGCAGTCGATCAGGCGCTTGGCGATATCCTCGACGGTGACACCCGCGGTCTTGGCGCAGGGACGCGTGTCGACGATGCACTCATGCGCCACGCGGCCGCTGCCCCCGGTGTAGAGCACCGGGAACGCTCCTTCGAGGCGCTTGGCGATGTAGTTGGCGTTGAGGATGGCGATGCGCGTCGCCTGGGCCAGGCCACGCCCGCCCATCAGCAGGCAGTAGCTCCAGGAGATCGGCAGAATGGAGGCGGAACCATAAGGGGCCGCCGAGACCGCTCCCTCCCCTCCCGTCTGCGGATCGCCGGGGAGGAACGGGATCAGATGAGCCTTGACGCCGATCGGCCCCATGCCGGGGCCGCCACCCCCATGCGGGATACAGAAGGTCTTGTGCAGGTTGAGATGGCTCACGTCGGCGCCGATGTCGCCGGGCCGCGCCAGCCCGACGAGCGCATTGAGGTTGGCGCCGTCGAGGTAGACCTGCCCGCCATAGGCGTGGACGATGTCGCAGATCTCCCGGATACGCCCCTCGAATACCCCGTGCGTCGACGGATAGGTGATCATGCAGGCGGCCATGCGTGCGCTATGCAGTTCGGCCTTGGCACGGAAATCCGCGATGTCGATGTTGCCGTTGCGGTCCGCCCCGACGACGACCACGCTCATGCCGCACATCTGGGCCGAGGCGGGGTTGGTGCCGTGCGCCGAGGAGGGGATCAGGCAGACGTCCCGGTGCGCCTCGCCTCGCGAGAGGTGATAGGCCCGGATGGCGAGAAGCCCGGCATATTCGCCCTGCGCGCCGGAGTTCGGCTGCATCGAGATCGCGTCGTAGCCCGTGATCGCGCAGAGCTTGGCCGAGAGATCGGCAATCAGCTCGTGATAGCCCCTCGCCTGGTCGGCCGGCACGAAGGGATGGATCTCCGAGAATTCCGGCCAGGAAATCGGCAGCATCTCGGCGGTCGCATTCAGCTTCATCGTGCAGGAGCCGAGCGGGATCATGGCGCGGTCGAGCGCCAGGTCCCGGTCGGCGAGGCGGCGCATATAGCGCGTCATTTCGCTCTCGGCCCGGTTCATCTGGAACACCGGATGCGTCAGATATGGCGAGGTGCGCAACAGCCGCTGCGGCAGGCGCGAACGCGAAGCGTCCTCCGGGTGGCTCAGATGGTCGCCCCCGAAAGCGCGCCAGACCGCCTGAATGATATCGGGCCTCGTGCGTTCATCCACCGTGATGCCGATCCGGTCGGCCCCCACCTTCCGCAGGTTGACCCCGTTCTCGACGGCGTTCTTCAGGATCAGTCCCTGGAAGGCCCCGACCTGCACCGTGATCGTGTCGAAGAAGGCGTCCGGACCAACCGTGAAGCCGAGCGTGGTCAGCCCGTCTGCCAGGCGTGCCGCAGTGCAATGCACCCGTTCGGCGATGGCCCTGAGCCCCCGTGGGCCGTGGAAGACCGCGTACATCGAAGCGATGACCGCCAGCAGCACCTGGGACGTGCAGATGTTGGAGGTCGCCTTCTCGCGCCTGATATGCTGCTCGCGCGTCTGCAGGGCGAGACGGTTGGCCGGGTTGCCTCTGGCATCGACCGACACGCCGACCAGGCGCCCGGGCAGCGCACGCTTATGAGCATCCCGCGTCGCCAGATAGGCGGCATGCGGCCCGCCGAAGCCCATGGGGACGCCGTAGCGCTGCATCGAGCCCACGGCGATGTCGGCGCCCATCTCGCCCGGCGGTTTCAGCAGGGTCAGCGCCAGCGGGTCCGCCGCAACGACGGCGATCGCGCCGGCCTCGTGCAGGGCCGCGATCGGCCCCGTGAAATCCGGGCAGGCGCCGCAGACGCCCGGATATTGGAAGATCGTCCCGAAGACGGTCTTTGGATCGAGGTCGGTGAAGGGATCGCCGACCACGACCCGCCAGCCAAGCGGCGCCGCCCGCGTCCTCAGCACCGCGATCGTCTGCGGCAAACAATCCTGATCGACGAAGAAAGCGTCCTGTTCGCCGCCTGCGATGCGGTGCGCCATGGCCATGGCTTCGGCCGCGGCGGTCGCCTCGTCGAGCAACGAGGCATTGGCGATCTCGAGGCCCGTGAGATCACAGACGAGGGTCTGGAAGTTCAGGAGCGCCTCGAGGCGTCCCTGGCTGATTTCCGGCTGATAGGGCGAGTATGCGGTGTACCAGGCCGGGTTCTCGAAGATGTTGCGCTGGATCGCGGGCGGCATGGTGGTGCCGTGGTAACCCTGGCCGATCAGCGAGACGAGCAGCCGGTTCTTGTTGGCCGTCTCGCGCATGCGTTCGAGGACGCGGCGCTCGGTGAGGGCGGGGCCGAACGCGATCGGCTCCGCCTGGCGGATTTCGGGCGGCAAGGTTTCGTCGATCAGAGCCTCGAGGCTCGATGCGCCGACAACACGGAGCATTTCGGCGATCTCGCCCTCCGTCGGGCCGATATGGCGACGGTTGGCGAAATCGTCGGGGTCGTAATGGTCACCGCTCATATTCGGCCTCGGAGCATCACTGCGCGACAACGGTGAGAAATGGAGAGGCGGCCGTCATCTGGCGAATTCGGTATAGGCTGCCTCGTCCATGAGGCCGTCCATGGCCCGCCGATCGTCGATCCGGATCTTGTAGAGCCAGCCCGCGCCCCGCGGATCGGCGCCGACATGGGCCGGGTTCTCCACTGCCGATGCATTGAGTTCGACGACCTCCCCGCTCAGGGGCGCGTAGACGTCGGAGGCGGCCTTGACCGACTCGACGACGGCCGCAGCCTCGCCCTTCTTCAGCCTGGCCCCGACCTTCGGGAGCTCGACGAAAACCAGGTCGCCGAGCTGTTCGGCCGCATAGGCCGTGATACCAATCGTGGCAACGTCACCCTCGAGCCTGATCCATTCGTGTTCGTCGGTGAATCGCAGCATGCTCGCTCCTGAAAACATCGTGCTCCGGGACCTCAAGGCTCAGTGTCGCTTGAACCTGGCTGGCACGAAAGGACCTTGCACCACGATCAAGGGCAAGCGCTGGCCGCGCACCTCGGCGAAGATGCGGCTGCCGGGCTCCGCGAGCCGGGCCGGCACGTAGCCCATGGCCACGGGAGCCTGGAGGCTCGGGCCGAACCCGCCGGACGTCACGTGTCCGGCGCTCTGAACGTCGAACTCGTGGACGAAGAGAGGCGCGCCCGCGCGAACCGGCGTGCGCCCCTCCGGCCGCAGGCAAACGCGGCGCCGCGAGGGGCCCTGAGCGATCTGGTCGAGAATGCGCGCCGCACCCGGGAACCCGCCCTGGCGCGAGCCGTCCCGCCGGCGGACCGGCTGGACGGCCCAGGTGAGGCCAGCCTCGACAGGTGTCGTTTCAGCGTCGATGTCGGCACCATGGAGGCACAGGCCGGCCTCCAGCCGAAGCGAGTCTCGGGCGCCCAGGCCGACGAGCAGGACGGACGGATTGCCGAGCAGCCGGTCCGCGATCTCCTCCACTCTGTCGGCCGGCACGGAGATCTCGAATCCGTCCTCGCCCGTATAGCCGGAGCGGCTGATCACACATCCCGCGCCCAGGATCTCCGCCTCCCGCACCTCCATGAAGCGCATGGCCGCGATATCCGGCGCGAGTCGGGTCAGCGCCGCTTCGGCTTCTGGACCCTGCAGCGCGATCAGGGCGCGCGGCAGGACGGCGATCTCGCAGGCTTGCGAAAGCTGGGCGCGCAGATGCGCTTCGTCCGCCGCCTTGCAGGCCGCGTTGACCACGAGGAGCAGACGGTCGCCAAGGTTCGCCACCATCAGGTCGTCCAGGATGCCGCCGGCCTCGTTGGTGAGGAGACCATAGCGCTGCCGGTTGGGCTGTAGCCCGCGAACGTCGATCGGCAGCAGGCCTTCCAGGGCGCCGGCCGCATCGGCAAGATCGCCGGAGCGCGGGGCGAGCGCGATCTGGCCCATGTGGGACACGTCGAATAGGCCGGCAGAGGCGCGTGTATGCAGGTGCTCCTTGAGCAGGCCTGAAGGATAGTGGAGCGGCATCTCGTAACCCGCGAAGGACACCATCCGGGCGCCGCTGCGCAGATGCAGCGCGTGCAGCGGGGTGCGTGCGAGGCCGAGCGCGGCCCGGGGGAGAGCGCTATCCGAAGCTGCAGGTCGGCCCGGGTCACCGGACAACGGCGCCTCCACGACTAGGGTGCCTCCGAAATGCTCGCTCGAGCATCACGGCCGCCCCCGCCTGTCACGGTTGCCCGACAGCTTCTCTCGGTCGACACGAGCCAGGAGAGATGTCTCATGTCGATCTCTCCAGCGGCGGGCGCCTCGAAACCCTCACTCCGGATCTTCGAACCAGGCGGCTAAAGTGCCTCAGATTTCGGGGCTTGTTCCTCGTTCGGCGCCGAAGCCAAATCACGTCGGCTCTCACGCTCCCGCATGGTCTCGAGGACTGATCCAAGCTGGCATGTTGCCGAAGGTCGCGCAAGCCCCGCCTTGGGGCGCCTTGCGCTTCTCGGATCACGCGCTCGCGGTGCAAAGCGGGGCAGCGCGGCAAAAGAGATCGGCCATGCACAGGATCATGAACGGCGCCCGCATCTGGTTCGACGTCGAGGGCGCGGGGCTCGTGCAGGACGGCCCCGTCATGCAGCAGCGGCCGACCCTCGTGGCCGAAGCTTTCTGGACGGATCCCGGCAACGCCGCCAAGGTGCGGACCTATATCGACGAATGCTTCCCGCTCTACAATCCGACGCCGCGCCCGCTCGATGCCGACCGTCGGTCGACCTTCAACCCCGCCATGCTGCATCATTTCTTCCGTGAAGACGGCGAAGGCTTCCGCTTCGATTTCCGCGATCGGCTGAAGGACGTCCGGTGCCCGACCCTGGTGCTGGCGGGCGACCTCGATCCGGTGACTCCGATGGCCGATGCCGATGACATCGCCGCGGCACTTCCGTCCGCGCTGGTGCGCTATGAAAGGTTCGTCGGCGCGGGGCATGGCGTCGGCCGCGACCAGCCGGATCGTTATTTCGCGATCCTGCGCGACTTCCTGGCGATTGCGGCCGTGTGACTACGGGGGCAATCTCCAGGAGAGGCGAACGGCGGCAGGCCCGTGGGGACAGATGCCGCCAGGCCTGGAGCTTGCCGAAGGTCAGGCTGCACAGAGGGATTTCCATGATGGAATGGCTGCCCGAGGCGGTCCACTACGCCGAGCAATGGCTCGACTATCAGATGCTGTCGACCGAGCAGCCCGGCTGCGTGCTGGCGATCGCACACCATGGCAAGCTCGTGACGGAGCGCGCGTTCGGCGTCGCGGCCCTTGCGGACGGCACGCCGCTGACCCCGCAGCACCGCTTCCGCGTCGCCTCGCATTCGAAGACGTTCACGGCCGTGGCGATCATGAAGCTGCACGAAGCGGGGCGGCTCCATCTCGACGACCCGATCGGCCGTCATGTCGGCGACCTGTCGCCGGCGGTCGCGGCGGTCACGATCGGTCAGTTGCTGTCCCATACGGCAGGGCTGCTGCGGGATGGCGTCCGGGCCGTTCACTGGCAGGACCGCCAGCCCTTTCTGGACGCGACGGCGTTGCGGGCCGAACTCGCGGAAGCGCTGACGCTCGCTCCCAACACCCGCCAGAAATATTCCAACATCGGCTTCGGGCTCCTCGGCCTGGCGATCGAGGCCATCACGGGCCAGGATTTTGGGGCGTGGATCGCCCGCGAGGTCGTGGCGCCGTCCGGCCTCGGCGCCACGACGCCCGACATGCCGGTGCCGAACGGCGCGCCGCTGGCGACGGGCCATAGCGGCAGGCTGCCGGTCGGGCGCCGTTTCGCGATCCCGGGCCACAATCCGACCCACGCGCTTGCCTCCGCCACCGGCTTCGTCAGCACGGCCGGTGATCTCGCCCGCTTCGTGGGCAGCCTCGATCCCGGAGCCGCGGCCAGTGTCCTGTCCCCGGCGAGCCGGCGGGAGATGACGCGCCGCCATTGGCGCGTCCCGGACGACAGCATCGGGCGGCATTATGGGCTCGGTACCATCGGCGGCACGCTGGAGGGGCATGACTGGTTCGGCCACTCCGGCGCCTTCCAGGGGTTCATCAGCCGGACGGCCTGCGTGCCCGAATGGGGCATCACGGTCTCGATCGTGACGAATTGCATCGACGGACTGGCCAACCCCTGGGTGGAGGGCGTCCTCGGTATCGTGCATCAGTTCGCCCAGCACGGCGCCGCTGACCCTGCCGTGGCCGACTGGACCGGGCGGTGGTGGACCTATTGGGGCGCCTTCGATCTCGTGCCCATGGGATGCAAGGTGTTCGTGACCGTCCCGGTTCTGATGCAGCCGTTCACCGACGCGAGCGAGCTCGAGATCGCCAGCCCGACCCAGGGCCGGATCATCCGGGCAAACGGCTTCGGCAGCCATGGCGAACCGGCCCGGCGCATTCTCGCCGAGGATGGAACCCCGACCACGCTCATGCTAGGCGGCACGGAGTTGCTGCCCGAACACGCCCTCATCACCGAAATCGAAGACCGCGCGAGCGACCCGGCGCTGGCCGCCCAACCCTGACCTCCGAAAGGCCCGTCATGCCGATCCACAACCCCATCGCCCTGTCCCCTGTCGCCATGACGGCGTGGCGTCCCGACCCGCTCCTGCGGCTCGGCTCCAGCTCTTGGGCGACACTGGCCGAGCATGTCCTGCCGCGAGCCGCCCGATGAGCCCGCGTCCCGACACCGGCCGCTTCTCGCTCGGCGACCTCGAGCTGCAATCGGGCGAGATCCTGGCGGGCGCGACGCTGAGCTGGAAGACCTACGGCACGCTCTCCCCGGCCAAGGACAATGTCGTGGTCTATCCCACGAGCTATTCGGCCCAGCACGCCGACCAGGAATGGCTCGTCGCGCCCGACAAGGTGCTCGACCCGACGCGCTGGTTCGTGGTCATCCCCGACATGTTCGGCAACGGCCTGTCGTCGAGCCCCTCGAACACGCCGGATTACCCGGCCCTCGTGACGACTGCCGACAACGTGCGAGCCCAGAAGCGGCTTCTCGCGGAGGTGTTCGGCATCGCGCGTGTCGCGGGCGTGTATGGCTTCTCCATGGGGGCGCAGCAGGCCTATCATTGGGCGGCCCTGTTTCCGGAGGCGGTCGAGCGCGCCATCGTGGTGTGCGGCAGCGCCAGGACGTCCGTGCACAACAAGGTGTTCCTCCTGTCGCTTCTCGCAACGCTCGAGGCGGCGCCCGAACATCTTGGAGGCGGTCGTTTCTCCGCGGAACCGAAAGCCGCGCTGCGCGCCTTCGCGCGCATCTACGCCGGCTGGGCCATGAGCCAGGACTGGTACCGTGCCAACCTGCACCTTACGGCGCTCGGCGCCGCCGACCTCGACGATTTCCTCGACCACCATTGGGAGCCGGGCTTCACCCGCCGCACGGCGGCCGACCTCTACGCCCAGGCGACGACCTGGCTCCATTCCGATATCGGCGCCGGCGAGCTCTATGACGGCGACCTCGTCCGCGCCTTGAACGCCATCAAGGCTCGCGTGCTGCTGCTTCCGGGCCGCACGGACCTCTACTTCCCCGTGGCCGACAACGCCGCCGAATTGCCCCATCTGTCGCACGGCGAACTCCGGCCCATCCCCACCATCTGGGGGCACCGCGCCGGCAGCCCGGGCGACAACCCGGAGGACCTGGCGTTTCTACGGAAGGCGGTTGCGGACTGGATGGACCGCTGACGGAACCTCGTCTGCCGTCTAGCTGCAAGGAAGGGAGCCCCATGATCCACCCTATCGTCATCCACCCCGACCCCATTCTTGCCCGGATTTCCGCCCCCGTGCCGCGCGTCACCGACGACACGCGCGCCCTCCTCGCGGACATGCTGGAGACGATGTACGACGCCCAGGGCCGCGGCCTCGCGGCGGTGCAGATCGGCGTGCTGCAGCGCGTCTTGGTGGTCGATACGGACTGGAAGGAGGGTGCCAGAAACCCGCTGCTCTTCGTCAATCCCGAGATCGTCTGGTCGTCGGGCACACTGATGGCGCGCGAGGAACGCTGCCTGTCGATCCCCGACACGCCGAAGGACGTGCTGCGGCCCGACCGCGTCCGGGTCCAGTTCCTCGACCGGGACGGCACGCCGCGGAAGATGGAGGCCGACGGCATGCTGGCGATGGTCATTCAGCACGAGGTCGACCATCTCGATGGCGTGCTGATCCTCGACCGGGCGAGACAGTCTCGATGACCGGCGTTCCCGTGGTCACGCCGTCGCGGCCCGCGGCACCGACGCGAGAAGCAGTCGCGTGTATTCATGCTGCGGATCCGCGAAGATGCGTTCGGCCGACGCGGTTTCGACGATGCGGCCTCGGTTCATGACGGCGACGTCGTGGGCGACGGCTTCGACCACGGCGAGGTCGTGCGAGATGAACACGTAGGTCAGCCCGAGCCGGGTCTGCAGATCGCCCAACAGTTGCAGCACCTGAGCCTGCACGGACACGTCGAGCGCCGACACGGGCTCGTCGAGCACGATGACGTCGGGTTCTGCCGCGAGCGCGCGTGCGATGCCGATGCGCTGGCTCTGCCCGCCCGAGAATTCGTGTGGATAGCGGTCCGCGAAGTCGGGCCTGAGGCTCACGAGGTCCATGAGTTCGGCCACGCGGGTGCGGGCCTGCGCCCCCTTGACATCCTTGAGGGCCGCCAGCGGTGCCGACAGGATCTCGCTGACGGTCTTGCGCGGGTTGAGCGAGCCGAGCGGATCCTGGAACACCATCTGGACGCGCCGGTAGAGCGCGCGCCGATCGCGTCGCGCGAGGGCGGGGATCGACTCCCCATCGACGGTCAGCGCGCCGGAAGTCGGTTCGAGGAGGCCGACCATCATGCGGGCCATGGTGGATTTGCCGCAGCCGGATTCCCCCACGATGCCGAGCGTCCGCCCGTGCAACACCGTGAGCGACACGCCGTCGACGGCCCGGAAAGCGGGTGGGCGCGGCTTCAGCCATGTCGTCCGGGTGCGCCGGAACTCGCGGACCACGCCGACCGCGCTGAGAACGACCTCGCTCATGTCTGGGCCATGCGGATGCAGCGCCCGAAGTGCTCCGGCCCGATCGGATCGAGCGTGATGTCGCCCGCGGAACATGGCGGGATGGCGAGGTGGCAACGGGGCGCGAAGGCGCAGCCGGGCGGCAGCGCATCGGTCGACGGCGGCAGGCCCGGGATGGGGGCCACGCGCCGCTCCCGGCTGCCAATTTCGGGCACGCAGGCGAGCAGGCGCTGCGTGTAGGGGTGACGCGGACGCTGCAGCACGCTCCGCACCGGTCCGCTTTCCACCACCCGGCCCGCATACATCACGTGCACGCGGTCGCACAGGGCCGCGACGACCCCGAAATCGTGGCTGATGAACATCAGCGCCGCGCCCCGTTCCCGGCGCAGATCGTTGAGAAGCCTCAGGACTTGCGCCTGGGTGGTCACGTCGAGCGCCGTCGTGGGCTCGTCGGCGATGATCAGTTCGGGGTCGTTGGCGAGCGCCATGGCGATGCCGACCCGCTGGCGCTGGCCGCCCGACAGTTCGTGAGGGTAGGCGCGGGCCTTCTCGGCGGCATCGGGGATCAGCACCGACTCGAACAGGGCGATGGCGCGCCGCGTCGCCTCGCCGCTGCTCACACCCTGGTGGCGCCGGATCGTCTCGGTGACCTGATCGCCCACCGGGATGAGCGGGTTGAGGGTGGTCTGCGGGTCCTGGAACACATAGGCGATCTTGCCGCCGCGCACCTCCTGCAGGCGATTGAGATCGGCCTCGGCCATGTCCTCACCGTGATGCAGGATCTCGCCTCCCACAATGCGCCCCGGCGGGCTCGCGACGAGGCCGAGCACCGACAAAGCCATGACGGTTTTGCCGGAGCCGGATTCGCCGACGATGCCGACCGCCTCGCCCGGTGCTATGGCGATGTCGACGCCGCCGACCGCGACGTAGATCGAGCGGCCGACGCGGAATTCCGTGCGGAGCCCGCGGATGGCGAGCGGCAGCCGGGCGTCGCTCAGCGGCGGCGCCAATCCGCGGCGGCGTTCGTCGCCGAGCGCCGCATCGGTCCGAGCCTGGCTGCGGGCGAGGCCGCCCGCCTTGAGCTTGGGATCGAGGACGTCGCGCAACCCGTCGCCGAGCAGGTTGATGCCGATCGCCAGCAGCAGGATCACCACGCCGGGAATCGTGGCGACATGCGGCGCGATCTGCAGCAGATTGCGGCCTTCGCCCAGCATGCCGCCGAGGTCGGCCTGGGGCGGCTGCGCGCCGAGGCCCAGAAAGCTCAAGCCCGCCGTCTCCAGGATCATCCAGCCGACCGTGGTGGACACCCCGATGATAATGCCCGGCAGCACGTTGGGCAGGAGCTCGGACAGCACGATGCGGGTGTCGGACAGGCCGCACAGGCGCGCCGCCGCCATGAAGTCGGTGCGGACCACCGACAAGGCGCCCCCGCGCACCCCGCGGGCGAAGAACGGCACGTTGACCACGATGATGGCCAGCATGGCGTTGAACAGGCCGGGCCCGAGCGCCGCCACGATGGCGAGCGCGAGCAAGAGATAGGGAAAGGCCATCAGCGTATCGATGCCGCGCATCAGCAGGGTATCGAGCCAGCCGCCGCGGAAGGCTGCGAGGAGCCCGATGGTCGAGCCAATCAGGCACGACATCAGCGCAGCGAAGACGCCGACCGCAAGGCTGAGCCGCGTGCCCCAGATGAGCCGCGACAGGATATCCCGGCCGAGCTGATCGGTGCCGAGCACGTGATCCGGCGCCAGCGGCGGTTTCAGGCGCTGGGCGATGTGCACCGTATCGGGCGACTGGAGGGGCACTACCGGCGCCAGCAGCACGACAGCGACGATGACGGCAAGGAGCACGAGGCCGAACGTCGCCATGGGATTGTGCAGCAGGCGCGCCCAGGCGGTCGGGCGCACGTTGCGCAGCGGCTTGCGGGCGGGCGCCGGCCCGACGGCTGCGGCGGGGGCGCTCATGCGGCGCGGATCCTCGGGTCGAGCATGGCTTGCGCGAGATCGGTGACGAGGTTGATCAGCACATAGGCGCTGGCCACCACCAGCACGCCGCCCTGGACGAGCAGGATGTCGCGGGTCGAGATGGCGCTGACCAGCATCCGTCCGATGCCGGGCCACTGGAACACGGTCTCGATATAGACCGCGCCGCCGAGCACGAAGCCGGCCTGGAGCCCGATCACCGGGATGATGCCGACGAGGGCATTCCGGAAGGCATGTCCGTAGATCACGCGGCGTTCGCTCAAGCCCTTGGCGCGCGCGGTCCGGACGTAATCCTGCCGCAGCACCTCGAGCATGGCGCCTCGCGTGAGACGCACCAGCACCGCGCCGGCGACGGCCGCCAGCGTGGCGGCCGGGAGCAGGAGGTGGCGTGCGACGTCGAGCACGCCAGCTCCGCCGAACATGTCTGTCATGCCGCCGACCGGCAGCCAGGCGAGCCGCACGCCGAACCAGAAGATGAACAGCATGCCGAGCCAGAACGAGGGCGTCGAGATGCCGAGGAGAACCACTAACGTGATCAGCCGGTCTGTGAAACCATTCTGCCGGACCGCCGCGACGATGCCGAACAGGATCCCGAACACGCTCGCCAGCGCCAGGGCGGCACCCGCGAGGAGCAGGGTCGGGAAGAGATGCGCCATGATCTCGTCCACCACCGGCTTGTGCAGGATATAGGAGCGCCCAAGATCGCCGTGGAAGAGGTTGGCGATCCAGATCAGGTATTGGACCGGCAACGGCTGATCGAGGCCGAGCTGATGGGTGACATCGGCCACGTTGGCGGGCGTCGCGAAGGTGCCGAGAATGGCGCGGGCCGGATCGCCCGGGATGATCGAGATCACGAGGAACACGATCACGCTGACCCCGAACAGCACCGGGACCACCATCAGGAGCCGCCGCAGGATCAGGCCGGCCATCGCATTCCTCCGCTCGAGTCACGTCGCCCTTGTCCTGCGTCTGAGGCGCGTGATCGGGCAAGCTCCCCTCAAGCTTTGCTGGTGCCGTAGAACCGCGTCGTGAATGACGGATGCAGTTCGAAGCCCTTCACGTGCGCGGACGACACTGCGTTCTGCTTCCAGTTCGCGATAAAGACCCATGGAGCGTCCTCATAGATGACATCCTGCAGCTGCTTGTAGATCGTGGTGCGTTTGGCACGGTCGGTTTCGGTCCGGCCCTGGTCGATGAGGGCGTCGACCTTGGGGTTGGAATAGCCGCCCGAGTTGACCGCGGCCCCGGTCCGCAGGGCCAGCGCCGGATGCATGTCGGGATCCTGCGTCATGAAGGAGAGTTCGGCCACGCCGACGTCGGCCGGCATGGCCGGGATGATCTTGCCCAGAAACGTATTCCATTCGTAGGTTTCGATCTTGGCCCGGATGCCGACGGCCTGAAGGTCGGCCTGGATCGCGGTCCCCATCAGCATGGGCGACAACATGCCGGACCCGCTTTCTGTCACGTAGAACGTGACGTCGACGCCGTTGGGATAGCCCGCATCGGCCAGCAATAGCTTCGCCTTGC
>JAABUL010004196.1_pt1 | contig 19703 bp, 20 predicted proteins | sample 5559151 | NCBI WGS metagenome assembly JAABUL01 (sample SAMN10711876, study PRJNA513368) | rock metagenome | isolation source: Antarctica rocks | place: Antarctica: Victoria Land, Pudding Butte sud | reverse complement strand
CTCCATTTTTCACGTCCTAGTAGTATGCGCCGCGGTCGTCCAGTTGATAGGGTATCTGGATGCCTTCGACTATGCTCACGCAAATCTTACTTGTTCGCCTCTCTGAACTATGTGTACACGTCGATTATGGAGCATCTAGCCGTTGTGACGAGCTTGTAGACACAGACTGTACGATAGTAAAGAGAAGGATTTGATCTAATGGCTATAGGCTATGTCTATTACTTGTCATGACTTTGCTGTATACAACAACGCCTTGCACAAACCCGCTTGTTTTACGTCCCAAAATGTGTGTATCAATACTAACGGAATGTTAATTCTCTTCACCGCATTAGTGCAGTTATCTTTAGGTCACGAAAGAAGAGATCGCAGTAAGGAGTCGAGTACGATACGGATTCATAATGTCGTAGCTCTCACGCTTGGAGATTTCCAAAGTCTGTATAACATTGTGTCGTTGTCGCGGTTCCTCCATTATTTTCGTTTTTTGATGTATTCCGAAGCTCTGAGCGTTTCACTGTGAGTAGAGCTAGACTAGACATTTATTTGATAGTTTGCACAGTGGCAGCTTTGCGCAGGGACAGCATGTCTCCGTCCAAAACAACGGGGAGATACGTTCCGACCCAACATAATACGCAAGAAGTTCTCGAAAGATGATGAAAATTCTGTCTCCGCCGGATACCAAGCATGGGAGCTCAGTCTTCATGAGTGAGGACCTGCCTTATTGGCTCGTCGTCTCAGAGTCTGGACCCTCTGTGCTACAAAGTAGGTGCACGGCGCCATGTTGGAGGATGGCGGAGAACGGCGGAAATTGCGCCAAGGTGACGACCACGGCTGAATCAGGAGGCTGTAGAAGCAAACGACAACTTCGTTGCTGTTAGAGACAGTGAAATAATTGAAGCTGCCGACCAGGGAGGCGATTGGGCGGCGCTGGCCAGATTTCTACTCGTCAAGCATAGTGTACAGTATAAGCTTTCATTGTGGCAGGGGTTCCCGTGTAGAGCAAGGACAGAGACGGGAGCCACTACAGATGGTTAGCTAAGGTCTGAACACAGGGGTAACTGCGACACTTACATTTTGTAGTAAGCATGGTTCTTCTTGTCTCCCAGTGCGGCCTTGAGATTGGCTACGAAATCCTGTATTTCTTCGATCCGCCACTGCAACACCTTGGTGAGTAGGAAAAGAGCCCAACCTTCGCACCCTTGGAGACAGTAGTGGTAGTTCCATTTGCCGACTTCCTTCCGAAGCTACACAACATCAGCTCCGTCATTCCCAGTCACTGTTAGACCACAAGCGGATCTATCGAAGAACGGAAGATCAGCCAAAAGAGACTGACGTACCTTATCTTTTGCCCACCCACCAATTGGTATCTTATACTATACCTGTTGCATATCCTCGAAACCGGCATCCTGGATTAATCTCGACATGCGAGTGAGGACATTGAATGTCTTTCCTGTCATCTCTCTAGCGTCAAATAACGTCTTGCTCCACTGAGCCATGAGATGGTCATCGCCGACCGTGCCGTCGTCACTAATGAACGAGAGGTCCATATCGAGGTGCTGGATCCAGCCGCCTGGGGTCATGTGCTCGTAGGCCTGTCTGTACAAAGCGGGCCAGTCTTTTATGCTACCCAGGAGACAGCGAATATGCACGAAGTCGAAATGACTGTCTGGGAATGTCCACGCCAATTCCGCATCATCGATACTGAAAAAACAATTCGGTCGAACCCAGGATGGCTGAGTGGGGCTGAGGTCTGTCGTTACACGAAGGATCAGCAGAGTCCAAGACATGTGGAGGTCCTCGTCGGCCGCATTTACCTATGCCATTCACCATGACACGAGGCCAGGCTTCGGCGAAGTCCATGGCCCAGATACCTGTGCCACAACCAATGTCCAGTACTCGAAACGGAGTCGAGATATTGTCGTGGGCGGCCGATGTCGTGGGCGAGAGGACTAAAGGCGCATGGTACAGACGGTAGTCGAACAATACAGCCAGCATGTGGTGGCCTATGTCCAGTTGTTCGTTCTGTTGGTCATCGTTAGGACACCAGTAGTTGTTTTGGCCTGAGCGATATTTGTGCTATATGTGCCCCAGGAAATCAGTAGTCCGTTCGATAGCGTCCGGCGGTAACTTACATATGTCCTGCCATACTCTTCTCTATGACGAAGAAAAGTTGAGGCAAGCGATATAGTGTCACTCTGTCTGCAATCCGTTTAGTCCAGCACGAATCGTCCGACCACACCGCATGCGAAAAATTAAAAGCATGCTTACGCATCGTCGGCTCCCAGAGCGGAATCATGATCCTGATCATGGCCGTGTTCTCCTGCCGGAATCTAATAGCGTCGAGGATAAATATGAGCAGACGAACACTACCAGTGCTTCGGCTGCAGATGACATGCATGAGCTCGACTAGACTCTTTGTCTGAAAGAAGGAAGCTGCTCAACGCGACCCCAATGTCTAGTCGCTTTTTCGCGTCGACTTTCTCAACCTCAGAAGCTTGTTCCGCAACGCCAAGGCGAGGTGTTCGGAGAGGCGAAAGTGAATACAGACGGTTACAACTGAAAATCAATCTCATACAATCTTCTTATCAGACTTGGAGCTAGTGCTGAATTACATTCACTTTAGTTGTGCCGAAAAAACGCACAATACCGGTTGTGCATTCAGCATGCTTGATGTGAAAGTTGCGACAGACATTGCGCAAGCAGATCCTGCGGACACTGCGTCCAATCCTTTTTTGTTGTCTCCGTGGCGGGACTTCTGCAACAGGAAGTCGGCGCAGATGCAACTGGAAATGCAGGGACCGTGCGCGCCGCTTGCATGAAACTTTCTACGCGCCCGACCTCGCTTCTTCTTTCACTCTTCAACCTCGTCTGCTGTCCGCGCTATCGTCTCAGGATCTCTGTCTTCTCGCCGGACCCGTCCCTACTGTGTGGCCATCCGACCACACCACGTGGCATGCTCCAACTTCGCTGGACAGAAAGAACCCAGGCCAACAGTCCGCTCGTGCCAAGGATGATGCGAGGTGCAATCTAATTGCTAATCTCGCCGACGCGAGCTGCTCACGAAGGATTGGCTACGGAGGCATCTGGACATGCGGCGTCCGAACGCGAAACTGATGACGTGGCGACGGGACGGCTCAGCTAGCCCTCGTCTGGCTTCTTTGCCTTGCGTGGGCTAAGTGATCTGGAGATCATCCACTCTGAGCCCCACACTCGTGCTTGGAGAGTGATTGGACTTCAACCGTCATGGCTGTAGACGACACCGAGACGACGCGTCGCGTACATGCGAGGCGGCACAGCAGCAGGACGGCCAAAATAAGCCCTAGGGCGCGCCTGAAAGTCACCTTGAGCATTTTCCGTCTCACACCTACATCCTACTGAGCAGACTTGCACCCATGTACTGGGCATCATGTTCCCATTTCAGACTGCTCTATCACGTTCCAGCGCCCCCAGCGCGCTCTTCTACGGACGGATAGAACCGCAATACGCAGAACCCTCACCATGCGCGCGCAGTTCAAAGAATTCACGCCCGATACATATCGGAGTGGAAACGACGAGATGGCCGACGTCAACACCGCGCCAAACGGGGGGCCATCAGCAGCAACACCGATGATCCCACCGCATCAGGCCCTGCTCGTTCGCCTCGAGGTCTTGCCCGTTGCGACACTCCACGCCCCCCCGCAGACTGCCGATCTCAGATCATCCCCTTTGGCAGCTCGGTGCCATCTACAGCTTGTTTCGACAACACCGCTGAGGCCATTACCAGCAACGACGAAGTAGCTGGCGTGTTTTTCCCTCCACCTGCCATCGACATCGAGCTCCGTACACAACACCGAGGTCAGGACTTCGACGTCGGAAACTTTGAGGGATCGTGGGACTCTCGGCTACGGCACGACGACCATCAACCTGCTGTGCTTGCCGACACCGGCTATCAGGATGCGCTGCAGGCTGATCAAACATCGACGCAGACGGAAATCGACGCGATACCGACAATGGGCTCTGGTTTTACTGCGTACGAATACCTAACGACTCACACTGCAACACCGACCACCACGACCATTAATGAGGCCGCACAATCGCCAGCGGATGTACAGGCGTTGGCTGCCCCGAGTGAGGTGCCAGGACCTTTGTGCGCTGCGCCTTTGTGGACACCGCACGACGACCTCCTTTTGACCTATCTCCGCTGTTCGAGGGGGCTCAGGTGGGACCTTGTAGTTCAGTCCTCTCCCCTACACGACCTAACCGACATCAAGCAGCACCTCGACGATCTGCGTATCAGTGATCCATCTATGCCACCCTCCACCAGAGTGCACCCGAAGGGCCAACGCAAGATTCGTACCTGCCGATCCCAGGTTGCAATTGTCAGGCCCTGCGCGACTGCACTCACCCTCGAGGGTAAGTCTGCCAAGGTTTCCCGTTACGGCCGTCCCATCATCCGTCCCTTGAAGCGTTGGGCCGGAGAAGGCTACGTGTGGCACTTTGGCGAGATATCGAACATTGTCAGACGCATGCCGATAGCGCAGACACAACCGACTGCTTGATGGCTTTGAGACATAATTATTTACTCATGTGCATTCTCCTGCTAGCTGGCGACCTGAATGCCTACTCTCCTCAGTGATAAGCTTGAACCCCAGTATAATGATTGCGGTTCGGTGTTTTGACGGTTTGATGCGTGAACATGGCATGCGCTGAATGTCACGCCCCGATGTGGTCCGTGGAGCGGTCCTCTGCTCGGGATTGCTGAAGGGAGTCAACTTGGGTGCTTCCAGCGTGGTATGCGTTTTCGAGGTACCAAGACCAGCTACATCAACAATGAGAAAACGGCTCGCAGTCGCACTGGAAGACAAGTCGAGTTCCTCCAGGATAGCTAAGCCCTTCAGTGTTATTATCGTGTTCGCTTGGGGGTCGTACCTTATACTGACCGCTAGGGCTCCGAATTCACCTTTGCATAACGGCTAAAGCTTGTTGCCGCGAGGCTAGCGGGTAGGAGAGAGAGCAATACGGAGAGAGAGCAATACGGAGAGAGATCCTGCAAGATGTAGCATAACTTAGCTGTTGTGAACTTCATGTTCTGTTCGGGAATTTAAAGCGTACCAGTATAAATAGCCGTCAACTAGCCGCCACAATATTAGCGCGCACTCCGGATGCGCGCTTCGGACGCCCTCCGATAGTAGCGGCTAAGAGGCAATGGATTTGGGATCGCAGCGTGTGCTGCGGCTGTTTGAGCGTCATCGAGGATGATAGAGAATCGAAGGATGGTCAAGACAACTCTGCATGCACCCTTGTTGAGGCTTCACTGACTGCCGGGCATACAGCACCGCCATCCGAACGTTACTGTCAAGCGATATACGCCGTTGCCCTACAACTTAAGTGAAGCCGTGAAATGCATGCACTTGTCCTTCTCAGCACCACCAGGATTCCTACCTGCTACCCAGCTTCGCCTTTTGGAACAAGGGCTCTGCTGTGAGCAGTATGGGCAGCTGCTGGGCCTGACCAGGATGGAGATGTACTTGGGAGTATACTGAGACATGCGAAAGCAAACCTACCACCTGAGCTTCGAGGGGTCATCAGCAGCTATGTAGGCAACGGTTTAGTCTATCAAGCTTTGGTGGCCACTTCTTGCATACGTCCGCTTTTGCAGAAGATGAAGTGTAGACAATGTGCTATTAAGATACAAGACTTTCCCAACCACATCCAGTACGTTAAAATAGCGGGCTATCAATATGGCTTGATGCCTGAACCGAGGGGCCACAACAACTATGGTACGCACGTCAAGCAAGTGCCGGCAGTCTCGAGAGCGTTGTGTGTTGGCATTGATCCGCTGGGGTGTCGGCTCGTGCGTGTGTGGAGTGCAGGGAGCCGTGGGATTCAAGCCCTGGTGCCGCAAACTTGAACCCGGGAAGCCAGTCTTTCTCGAGAGCAAAGTGTGTAAGCACACAGGCAGTATGCCGTTCGGCCTGTCCCTCTGAAAGGCCAAGATCTGGTCGCCATCTCGAAGATCCGTAAAGGGACGAGCATCCTCGCTGAACCACCAGTAGTGAAGGTCTCTTGTGACACATCTCTTTTGCCCGCGAGTCTCCTTCTCGTCCTGATCTAACGCATGTAGACATTGAACCCATTCGTCCTCGTGACGGACGTTGGTCATGAATGCGGGCTTTCTTTATGTCCGGCCTCTATGCCTGATATGGCAGAGTCGGTGCTCATGTACTCGTCGTAGTTATGTCGGAGCAGCATAGGCTATGGTCGGGCTCATACTCGCCAAAGCCATCGTGCGAGTAAAGGTTGTCGACGAGGCCGTCAGCCTCAGTCCTTGTACGCTTCGTCGGGCTTGCACTCCGACCTCTTCCTTGTGCAACCGTGAACTCTCGACATTCCCCTGCGCTGTACATTTGAACTTTGACATGCCCGTCGGCTTGACGTACCGAGAGACGGCGTGGCGCTTGGTGAAGATGTCTAAAGCAAACCGCGCGAATAGATACTGCGGCGCTCGACCCTGCATGACTTGTGCGCCTCATTTGGTCGTTCGTACTGCGGTTGCTAGAGTCTGTCTATCAAAGATTGAAAGGTTAGCTGCTAAGTACGTCTGGCTTTTATGGAAAGAACCGAGTTGTTGAACCCTTATAAGTCCCTCATAACGAAGGTGACAATCCGGTACAAGAGCCAGCCGAGGATTAAGAGATACTGGACCTTTGAGGGGGTAATGAAAGTGCTAATAATAGTGATGTGCTCCATGTGTGAGTTGGTGTGAAAGGCATAATAGGTGATCGCAGTGGGAGTATGTCCTCTTTGTACTCAATCCACGGGTGAAACTAAGCACTGCCCCTCTATTATAGTAGCTGTGCCATACAGTGTTGGAGCTCATCTTGACGTTGGTGCTTTGCATTACAACGTTGGACTACGACTTCTATCAACCATTCTTTCCCATCCCCTAGCTCGCGAGAGTGGTTTTGAAAGAACGATATATGATATGTGATACCCGCTCAAATGAAGTGCCTAGTAGGAATGTGGTCTGTTCGCCTGCCCGTCCTAGACGTGATGCACACCCGCGGTCTTAGCGTATCCGGTACGAACCTACGCAGCCACGATTCGCTCTTTCTCCTTGTCGAAGATAATAGGCGAAAATTCCAAGTTAATTCTTTTACGCGAGAATTCTAAATCGATTTTCTAAGGCACGAATTTATATACATAAACTAGCTTAGATTTTATAACAAACTTCTAACCAATACAGCACATTAGGGCTGGCTGGTCTAAGGCGGGCCTCTTCTCCTTAAATCCAGATAGGGTGTTCCGTGATATGCCGATGCCCCTCGCTGCAATGACTGCGCGGAAAGTTAACGAGGTCAATGGTTCTTGTACACCAAGCCAAGTACTGCAGATCAACCCCAATCGGTGTGCCGAATGTAATGGTTGCCGCCCAAAATATAGCATCCTCCCCCATCTAAAGCTTTCGCCATGTAACAAAGCCCTTCGGTCTCCATTCCAATCCAGCCATACTGACTCCATGTTGTGCCTACCATGTTGGCATACGGGAAAACGAGACCCTGTCGAATAAGGTCTGATCGGATGTAGAGGACAGTGCCTCCAACGCTGTCTAACGCTACGAGGGAGGTGGCGTCTGTGCTCGTGAGGAGGTCCGTCGCCATCCATCTCATATCCGTGAGGTCCCTCAAAGCAGAAGGCCGGTCTGAGTCTGCAATAGCCCCAAGCAGATGCGGCGCATTGACCTTCCAGGCATTCTTGTCGTAATTGTTCATCCGATTCTGATGGCACATTGCTGTAATGATACCAGCATCCTTGTTGTTCTCTGAGTGCTGCATCATGGTTTGCACGATACCATGGCTTAGCTCAACGACATCGGCGTCAAGCCAGACAATGTGCCACTCATCTTTCAGCCCTGACAGCATCAAGTAGTTTCGTAATCTGGCAATGGCGGATCTCCCTGTTTCTACGAGCTGTTCGTCCATATGAAAAGGGTAGTGGTATCGATGGCGGCCAGTAAAGCCTAAGCAGGATCCAAAAGTGCGGCACGAGTATGCAGTGCGTCGGAGCTCAAGCGTATAGGTAAGAAGCCACGCAAAAGCGATGAAGCATGCCATCGCAATCGACCGGCGGGCCGAAAGTAGTAGTTTCTGCATTTCATAGAGGTATAGTCTGAATCCAGGCTGCTAAACGTGGATTATGATCTCGTGTATGGGTTGATGAGTAGATAGAACTGGACGTTTGTGAGGTCCTGAGCTCAGAGGGTAGACAGACGTGGGGCCATTGTGCAGAGCAGCTCACGCTATGTCGGGACATTATGAAGCCGCCAATCGGAAGTGACAAGCGTGGCGTTATTCGCGTCCGTTATTGCTCTTGCCTTCATCGATTGGCCAGCGACCTGCATGGTCTGGAAGCTGGCTGATACCAGCGAGACGAGGAGGACAATGATGTATTGATCGGAGAGCAGGATATGTTAGACGCCGTAGATCCTCCAGAACTTCCATTCACATCTGTAGTTTAGTGTGTACTCCAACGATCTGCACACTAAGACATCTTTCCACGAGGTTTATCCTTGAGTTACCGTGCTTCTCAAATCAGCATTTTCGCTAAATCTGCAAGAGGAAGACTTATCGACGCTCTGTCCCTAGCATCCTAATTCGCTGCCGGGGCTTGTTTCATAATAGCGAATAGCCACGCTATTCCTTCTTGTGTGATTCTGCTATCTCGATCAACTGCTGCTACATATGCGAGACCCCTCCTCTTGTATATCGATTTCCCGAAGGCTTGAGCCCACATAGGATGCAACTTAGTGTGCAAGAAGGTGTTTTTACGAAGTTGTTGGTGGAACACATCCACAGCGGATCATAGTCTTACGGGGTTGACGAATGCTTCGCAAAAGCCCAGGAGCCCATATCTGTATGAAAGCGTTATCCTCGCGCGGAAAGCGGAACCAGAGTCATTACACAAACTGCCTTCATTACATCAAACCATCGAGCACACAAATGGCCAAAGCCTAATGCGAACCGCATACAGGGCGTGGTAATTGGGGGTCTCTTGAAGCATCTGTATCGATCTCGCCGGCACCGAATCCCACCATTTTCGAGTGGACAGCAGCTAGCAACAAGGCTGAAGGGATGTCGCATGTTCAGTGTACGCGTCCACGTCAGTGGCAGTTTGAGATCGTACGAAGTCTTCCTTTAGGGTGCGTACATGGTCGAAACGCTGTTAAAACTTCATTGTAAATCGTTGCAACCTCAGTCACCAACAAATTTTAGGGGTTACGATGTGGGGTACCGAGCGAACGCCCGGATCATGCAGACAACAACCCATTCACTACACGTCTCGACCACTTCGCGGTTCAAGTGGAATACATCTGCAGAAACTTCTTACCTGCGATTTCCTCTTCTTCCCGCTCCACTCTTTCTGTCAATCACTAGCCTGCAGCCATGGTTCGTGTCGATAGCCACGGGCTGGTGCTTGCCGCGCGTGCCATTTTTATGCTACTGGCGACAGTTTCTGAGGCGAGCATCCATACTCGGGATAACGTGGCCGTATACTGGGGTACATAGAATCGTGCTCGAGAGTGAGCAGAAAACCGTCGCTGAGGTGGTGGCAGGACAGAATTCATATGGGCAAGAAGACGGGCATTTAGCCCAACAGAGGTTGGCTTCGTACTGCGCCAGTACTACCACCGACCACCAAACGTTATCGAATGTGAGCTGACCAGGATCAGATTCCAACATCGACATCATCCCGATGGCCTTCCTGTCTCAAATCTCCACGGGTGCAGGTGAGTTGCCTGTGCTCAACTTTGCTAACCAACAAGACGGCTGCAGCGTGTTCGAAGGCACCGAACTCATTAGTTGCCCCCACATCGAAGAGGACATCCAGATATGTCAGCAAAAGTACGGGAAGAAGATCCTGCTCTCGATTGGAGGGGCGACGTACACCGAAGGCGGTTTCTCCAGCCCGGCCGTGGCCATTGCGGCGGCGGACCTGATTTGGTCCATGTTTGGACCCCAGCGCGCGCTCCAGTCCATGACGCTCCGGCTGCGAGATGTGCCCACACTGCGACCGTTCGGGCGTGCCGTTCTGGACGGGTTCGACTTGGATTTTGAGAGTCCCATCGAGAACGGAGTCCCGTTTGCCGGCCGGCTTCGACGTCTGATGAACCAAGACAGGGTTGGCAAATATCTTCTGACCGCTGCACCGCAATGCGTGTATCCTGACGTCGCAGACAATGCTATGTTGAGCGGTAATGTCTCTTTCGACGCCGTGTTCGTACAGTTCTACAACAATCCTTGCGGGGTTCAGTCGTTCCACGCAGGGGTCACTAACCAGCCCTTCTTCGATTTCTCCACGTGGGATGATTGGGCACGTACCAGATCCGCCAACCCGCACGTAAAAGTATTCGTGGGTGTACCCGCCAGCTCAGAGGCGGCCGGCTCCGGATATGTGTCCGCCTCCGCGCTCGGACCAGTAATTGACTATTGTAAACACTTCGGCAGCTTTGGCGGCGTGATGATGTGGGACGCCAGTCAGGCTCACGCGAACGAAGGTTTCGTTGAGGATGTCAAGAGCGCGGTGCAATCGGTATCTTCGCGGGTGAAGCAAAGGGAAACAGTCGTGAAAAGTGGCGGGATTGGATGAAAAAGGAGTAAAGTTCAGTGGCGTTTCTGCTCAGGATAGCATATTTCGTCTTATAGCAGAATTGCAGCGTTGTCCTCCGATCCTCCTTTGTTCTTGGACTTGTACAACGTAAGGTTACTTTCGATATGTAAAACGGGCACGGTGTCCGGCAGGAGAATACTAATACACTTTCGACCGATCATAAACATCAAAGACACCCTCCTCTACATAATTCGTGCTAACGTCGGCAGATGAATGTGAACGCACGTAATCCTACACCCGAGCCTTCTCAATGTAGCCATCCACAATCGCACACTTAGTGCTAATCGACAAGAAATGGCTCCCAACAAGATGATCCCGGCGGGAAGCCTCGGCTTCGACTGGCCGCGGGCTTATTTCAACGTCACTGCTCGGATCGTGAGCCGCGCTACAAGTCGTGCAAGGCGTACAAGGTTTAATCAATCACCATCGCGCACTCGCTAGGCATGGAGCGTGCTTTATCAGTCTACGGCAAGCGCCTCCGTTCTCGAATCGCTTCGTGGGGGCATCTTCATTACGTGCGGACGACGTGAAAAAGGCACATAAAAGAGAGACACACTCCATTTGACACTACCACTTTTCTGAGAGGACCCACACGTCAAGCACTTCCCGACCGCCCCACAAGGGTCACAACTTCGAAACCTGCTTAGTTCATGATTGAGGTGTTTGGTTTCACGAGACCATTCCGGGAGATACGCCGAAATGCTAACTATGGCGGTCGAAACAAAGCTGATCTATAGACGATGGACCGTTCCCACAGTCGCGAGCGCTAGCACCTCGGCGCCGCGTGCCTTCTCAGAGACAAGCACACACCCATGATAGGTGTTCAAACCACTCTCGCCCTCTTGCCGCTGCTTTCCAACGTCCGTCTAGAGCTCGGCCGCTTTCGACGTATCATACGGCAGGGACACGGGTCAGGAGGGTAGCAAGGGTGGGTGAAAGGGTCGTCCAGTCTTTGCTGGGTAATGAACCAGTCCATGGCTTGCGGGAAACCGGAGATGTGGTGTTCTTGGCCTACACCGAGACGGATGGATATAGTCACGTTCGATTCAATTTCTGGCACTGTGAATTTGATGGGTAGGTTGAACCGTCCGCAAGAACTGCACCTCTCCTCTTCCAACTGTACGTTCGCGACGTTTTCCTTATTTTTGATGAAGTGCACGAGATCGGTGCTGACCGTCCGCACGAGCTCGCATACGTGTTGGGGATCGCCGCGTATACGAATGGCCCCACTGCACCGAAACTGATCAGCACGGCCTCGCGTCGGTGGCCCAACCAATTCGAAGTAGAATGACGAGGCGATGAGAGACATCTTGATCTCAGACAGCTGTGCAACATCGTAGCAGTGTTGAACCCCCGCCATCATGGACTCCATGCTTGCGGCATCATCTAGCCGTGGGAGCCCATCCGGTAGCTCTGGATTCACGCGATGGTAGCGGGAAGCGGACCGGGAGTCTAAAGTTTTGAACATGCGCGAGACTTCTAGGTGCACCACCTCCGCGTCCAGCGCCTCGCGCAGTCGCTCACGGGACCAGCGTACCAACCTCAGCCCCAAGCAGTCTATTAGCAGGTCGCTATAAGTCCAATCTCTCAGGCTAGTGTCTGGAGGCCGAAGGCCGGTTCCGAGCGACAGAACGAGATCGCGACGAGTCTTACGATCGTAAAGCTCGGTGATCTCCTCCATGGCAATGCCCGTTGGGTTCGGATTACGCATGGCACCATCTTGAAAGACTCCATGACGGCCGATGGACACGGAGGGGAAGTACCTATCGAGTCATCAGCGCGGCGTGGCGGACAAACAACGCGAGAGACTTACGGCAGAGCAGCGGATGTTGCCCCGGAACTGTGGAAACAGTCAGTGTGCTAATCGACATATTGGTGGTGGGTGGACGCTTACGCTTCCCATAGTCGAGGTTCGTCGTCAGGGTCGCCGCGCGAAAGCCGGCGGTAGGTGGCCATGTCATCCGCTTTTGAGCTACATCGCCGATGTCCGTAGGGCAGATTGTAGCTTGGGAAGATGACGGTGGAAGCATCGCTAACCGTGGTCGCTGTCAAAACGAATTTGGAGCGCGAGATACCTTCGCAAGGGTGATCGAACAATCGGCGGGTGTGACCGAGACAGTCTTGCAGAGCCGATGCGACAAGATTAGCGCTATAGTGGCCATTGCCGAAGAAACATCGAATGAACGAGCATATCGACGAAAACGGGCGACACTGACCGCCGATGGAGGAGTCGAACGCACGACCGACGAAAAGGCAGAACAGCTCGATTGACCGGGGGACGTCCCAGCGCATGGCAAACAGGGCGAGCACGACGAGACCACCTATGAGGCGGGTTAGCTGGTCGATCATCAAGACGATGTGGGACGTTGACTCGACGTACCTGCACTTACTCCGAATGCGATGTCGAAGTAATCCTGGATCGGACCGCCTTGGCCCATGCTGGCCTGTAATAGTTCGAGAATTTTTAGGGGTACCACGCCACGGACGCCGCCTCCATCTATATTCAAGACACGGATGCCGGCGGTAGGTGGTTTGAGCACCACTCGAAGATCCGACGGCGTGCTGCAGATGGGACACTTCCACACTGCATAACGGTATTCTTGCGTGCTTTCCGGTTCTCCAAACCGTGGCACACATGAGTCGCAGAAGGAGTGGGTGCAGCTCAGGACGTGCTGCGGACAGTCCCCAAAGCAGCCCAGACAGCAGATGTTGGACCTCACCTTATCCCAACGGACATATCCGTGGGTAGCTTTCAAGATGCGTAAGCGACATTGAACCGCCCAGTTAAAATCCTTAGAACCTTCTTTTGCGAAGCTCACATTCACAAACTTGCAGAATTTGGCCGTGATGCGGCCGAGGAGCCGTACAGGGTCAACGTGATCAGGGCCTTCTAGACCTCGCACGTCTTTTGCTTCGAGGGCTCGCCGAACCGCGGCCTCGTATATGGTCGAGAAGACATCGGCGGGGCAGAACTCTACTCGCGCGTTAGCTATTCCAGAGATAGTAATGCTGTGGGAAAACGAACCGTGAGCGGAAGGTGGATACGCATCGAGTACGATCGACGAAGCGATCATTTGAGTGACTGTCTCATCATCAATGCTATGATCGGCAGCGAGTCGCAGGAACATGCGTAGCTGATCCGTGTAACGATAGTCGAGTGGGCGAAGAAAACGAGATGCCGCAATGAAGTCGAGCGGCTCGTGGGGCTTGTCGTTGACGTGAGCAACCGCCCTGGAGAAAAACCAAGACAGGTGTTGGGCCGTGAACAAGACCCGCTCCGACTTTCGATGACCTATGGCTGCTCTCAGCTCGTCGTCGAGTACCGAGCGTCGAGCAGCAGCGGAAGATCGTGGCGAACATTGCGTTAGTCGCACTGCTGAGAAATGACGGCGATGTTTGACCGCACGTATTTGAGAGTTAAATGCCTTCTTTCTTTGGACGGCTTCGGAAGTCTCTAGCTCGAAAGTGATGACGACCACCCGTGGTCTTGCCTTCCATGGAGTTGTCGCAGCAACCTCTCCTGTGGACCAGTCTTCAAGATACTTGAGAACGGCATCGAGGCCGCCGAGATCATCGGCAAAGATGGCAATGACATCGACAAAGGGAAAGACTAGACGGGTGAGCACGGTATTGTTCGCTTTCTTAGGGCACAGCGCAGAAGTGCTATCGGCTAGCTTCGTTTTTAAACGCTGCCCTGCCTGAGTCCTGATTGGAATTCGACCATCAAGCGTACAATCCGCGAAAAGGAGAGGGTTCGGGAGGTCGGACCGGGAGTGGTCGAGATGCAAGTCGGCCAATCCATCGGACGGAGCGACCTGGGCCAAACCGTTCTGGGGGAAAAACTGGTCAAGAGCACGTCGTTTCCCTGCGCCACCAACGCAAAAGACTATCTGTGGGAATTGGTGAGTGGGATCGCTTAGGCTAGTCACAAGGAGGTCAAGACGCCCGGGATCTATCAAACGGCCACCCACTGCATCGACCTCTATCCATCCAGATTGCTGGGACCTCTGCATTGAATTGGTGAGCATGAAATCTGACACAGTAGTTTCATTCGTATCTTTGTAAAGACACACAAATGCCGCCATATACATGCTTCGTGAGCAAAAGAGGCGCACGCTATGGATTGGAGGGCGGGGGGGAGGAGGGGGGGGGTGGGGGGGGGGGAAATATCATTTCCCAGCCCTTCCATCGACTTTACTGCACCAACTCGAGATGTGCTAATTAGATTAGCTGACATTTAGTGTCAATCCGTAGGAAAGATACTAACTAGGTTGCATCCTTTGCTGTGTTGTACGGCTACGAACTGTGCACTCGTCTGCCGTGTTTATAGACGGGAACGGGGGTAGAAAAACGCAGAATGACCAGTTGGTCTCTGCCGGAAGGCACATTGAATCTCGCTTTGACACCGCACGTGACTTTTTGGGCTCGAATTCCATTCTATTCACGTGACCTTCCGGTGGCATCCATCTCGCTTCCAGACTCCGGTGGATAGTACATATCGACTTAATTTGCGTGACAATAATGTGGCGGAAGTATGCTTTATCCGCAATTGCAGAAACTGTTCTCAGTAAAGACTTCGCTTGGTGTGATGACCGGACAGACTATATGTTTTGATCCATAAGGACCCGCAGCCGGATTCCAGGCTGAAAAGGTTAACCGCAGTAGCTGTGTAGTAGTGTCGGCGTCGTTCCAACGACATCCCACGATGCTACTTAATGGTCCGTCTGGAAAAACCGCCGCATTGTACTTCACTTCACCGTCCTTTTCTCCAACACTTATACTATTCAATCTGCCTTTTCGGACGTCTCTCGACCAATATTCTCCATACTGCAATATGGCTACCCGAAGGAAAATGTTCAACTCGAGACCGCCTCAGCTCGAGCATCAGTTGGACGATTCAAGCAAACACGACGCAGCATTGCCTTCGAGACTATGCTTCTGGCATGAGATCTCGCCATGGCAAAGAGACAACGAGTACATTCTATCAGGATACAGGCTAGTGCTTTGAGAGCATAACAATATGGTTTAGTCACTAATCTGTGGCGTAGGCCAAATTCTGGTTCTTCGTGGATCTCCTTCTCGAGCCTATCGTACATCAACAATCAGACTGTCAATGCCTACTCGCATATGATCGGCGCCGTCACTTTCGCGGCCCTTCCATTCTACTTCCGTCAACGAATATACAAGGCTCAATTACATGCTCAGGCGATTGACTTAGTTGTTATGTCAGTATATTGCGGAGGTGTTGCAGTCTGCTTTATATTCTCCGCCACGTGAGTCTGCCCTACTGAGAACCAAAACAAGATTGCTAACACGACTCGAGCTTCCATATCCTGTTGAATCATAGTTCTCATGTTGCTAGGAACTGGAACAAACTGGATTACCTTGGTATTCTTCTCTTGATGTGGGCGGCTAGCATTCCAACAGTCTATTATGGCTACATTTGCAACCAAAAACTACAGTTGCTCTATTGGATCATGGTAGCTCAGAATCTGATCAATGCACGCATGCATGGCTAACTATATGCAAGACTAGCACCACTGCGGTAGCGTGTACCGCCCTGACTGTCAGTCCACGTTTCTGCACACCGCAGTTTAGACACTGGCGTGCATCGTTTTATGCAGGATTCGGCTTTAGCTCTGCAATCTTTGTTGTCCATGGCGTATTGCTCCATGGCTGGGAGCTACAGAAGTCCCGCATGTCGTTGCTGTACATGGAATGGATGGCTACAACCAATATTGTCGGGGCTGTCATTTACGTGGCAAGGGTTTTATCAACCGTATCATACAATTGGGTAGTACCTCACTAACGATTCACAGATTCCAGAGAGATGGGCACCTTATCGTTTTGATATATGGGGTGCGAGCCACCAAATCCTCCATGTCGCGGTTATGGGTGCGGCATGGATACATTTCCTCGGCCTCGTTGAAGCCTTCCGTTCCATTCGCGGGGTAGCACAACCATGTAGCAACAAAGAGCATCTATGATCGTATGGGTCGATGCCACGGGGCGCCGCATCACATCGACCAGCAGGTCCGATAGGCCACAGACTGAACAGGAGACGCCATCCCCTCGCGCAATTCCTTCGCAGCTCATTCTGTAGCCATCTCCCCACGTTTCTCTGAAATCTCAGACCATACGCTACCGTTACTGCTTTTGTGGCATATATTGACCAAGCTTCAGCGAAAGATGCTAGAATTCAGGGCATAATTATCAATGTTGGTCGTGAATTTACATAGAACCAAAAGCATACATCGGGAGGATCCCCACGAAGTCGCTCGAAACCCCCTCCCCCATTATCCACTATCCGAATATGTGAAGGAACTGCCCCGTGAATAGGTCTTCGTAGACTCTATGTTGATCCAAGCATCTTCACCGGGCTGGGGAACCGGGAATTCAATTAATGAGTCACTCACGAGTACATCGACGGGTGCAACCGACATGGATCCCAGCAGGAACGGATAGATGTAGACTTGCTTTTCGGTAGGTGCGGCAGATAGTTGCGAGAAAACTGGCAAGCCCGTTATGTTACTTGGTAACATGCAATAAGGGCCCATTCGTGGATCTTCATGGTGCGTAGTGCTCTCGACCGGTAGCACAGAGCTGTAAGAGAAGGGAGGTGGCGGCTTCGTTATTTGTTGAGTGTACGGCAGCAAAGAGATTCCTCCGTCGTCCAACGAGGGCAAACTTCTCTTAGATCTCTGCCGGTGTTCCTTTGATTTGGTGGAGCGTTCTGATGGCTCTCCGCCGTCTGTCTTGAGGCACACGTCGGGCCACTGCTCTAAGAGTGCGGAGCTAGACCGAGCAGATGCCGTCAAACCGCCAAGTCCCTTCCTAAGATTCATCCCTAGGTGATATCAGAAGACTTCGATCAAAAAGTTGCACGATGTTGACCTACGATGGTTTCGTTGTGCGATCCGGTTCTGGATCCTCCTTCGCTCAGCGGGATCTGATATCTTGGTCCAGTTCTCGTCTGGGTTCGCGCTAGCACTGAAGGCGCTGCATGTCCTGCGGGACTGTCTTCCTCTAGAAGGGTGTTGTAGGGAGCTTGCGATTGATGGGTCGTACGTCATATTGTTCATGAGCAGAGAGACACGGCGAGGTGCAGTAGATGATAAGGTCGAACTACACTAACGTCGCTCGTGGCAAGAGTAACAATGCGTCGGCCGATTGATTATGTACTCATTAGGGCTGGTCCAAGACGTCTGCAGACTTATATAGCTTACACAGCCTTGCTTAAACACCACCTGGAAAGTGGGGCAACCGATAGCTTCACAGGACTCAATATACACAAGAATGCAGGGAACCTGAAAGTGGAAACGAGGCCGCAAAGGCCGAGGGGCATTGTGCGATTGCAGGCGATAAAGACCTCATCTGGGATGGAGGGGTAGTCACAGAAGCGATGAACGCGAGAAAGGAACATCAGATAACACGGGCTGTATCCTCAACTGCCGGCAAGAGCGGGCCGCATGTTTGAGGCGCTCTTTCTAGCACGGCATTGCAAGCGGAGTATCGAGGCAGTCGATCGGCGATGGAGAAGCAGGCGGAAAGACAGCGGCAGAGCTACGCCAGTTTGACAGCACTAGTAGCAAGACACTACGGATGCACGAGCCCTTGCTGGAGAGCAGCAGCAGCCAAGATAGCGTTGAAGAGGCAGCGGATGCGCGAAGAAGTCCCAATACGTCCTTCGCTCATTCCGCACAGCCGCATGTCCCGACTTTAGTAATTGAGATGTCGTACAGTCAGCAGCGGAAAGATCTGGCGGAGGGCTATGTTGTCGGCAGCAAGCACATGACCCGATATTTAGGCAGGCTAGACATTGCCTACCAGCCTTCAACGGGCAAGGCGAAACACAAGAAAGCGGAGAGACAAGCTACGCTCTCTGTCTGGCGCCCTGGCTCCGAAACGACCTATGACGACGAAACTGTGGGTGTGTGCAGGACAGATATCGATAACGATCCGTTTCGGGATGGCGAAGGCCAGGCACTCTCACACTCTGCGCGTGTTGCGCCTACGATATTGTCAATTTCCGGACTCCTCTGCATCTCGGCGTGTGAGCTCTGCATGGTCTGTATCTCCGTTTCCCATTCGTTTGGCTGTACCTCTGTCTCCCGTTCCGTTGGGTTGTTGGCCACCAAGGAGTTACGCACACGATACTGCGGCTTGGGTGTGGCATATATATATATATATATAGCTCTCTAGGAGGATGTTCGGACCTTGTTTATTCACAGCACTCGCAAGCTCAGCAATCGTCCTCGTCTTGCGTTTTCTTGGGTTCGAATTTTCCGCGCAAGACCCTTGACTGCGCGGTTCATCACTGTTAACAGACAGCTCTTGCCGCTCAAGTACTCGTGTCATTTGTCTCCAGGGAGACTCCCTCTGTGTCTGCTAACCCACCAAGACGGCTACTGACAGTGCTTGTAGCTCCATCTGACTCGCTGACATTTCGCATCGGTCGATCACCGTGATTCTCCTCTGCGTCTTCTACCTCCACAGAAGCCAGCCCCAATGGACTCAGGTCAGGCGCTAGTGACAATGAACTTGGGCCGGTTCCAATGGACCTGAGGTGGGCATTAATCCCAGTAGACATGGGTCGGTGCTGAATTTTGGGCGCTGGGGGGATGAAGGGTTCATATCATCATCCATCGTACGTTTCCCCGAATGTCTAAGAAATTGTACGGCTTCAGCTATAAAAACCCACTTCTGTGTTTGTCGCAACTCGTATGCACGTTTGTCCGCTTGTGTTAGCAACTCCGCACAGTGTACAGCCGTGAATTCGAGTCCGTCAGGGACGGCTACTTGGAGCTGGAATAACCAATAGTGCTGAATTGGATAGTTAGGGCATTGGATGGCTTTGATTATGAGCCTCGCTTCTATGCCATCGATTCCGCTCAACCATTGAACATTCAGCCTTGAAGTACTCAGCTGCTGCGGTTCTTTGGATAGCTCTTCCGAAGCATCAGACATCTTCAGTACCTTTGCAATAATTTGCAGCGAAACGATAGCGATACGTGATGTAAACGAGGTACATAGGCGAGGCAGACACGCGCAATCTGCCC
>JAABUL010004193.1_pt1 | contig 19726 bp, 23 predicted proteins | sample 5559151 | NCBI WGS metagenome assembly JAABUL01 (sample SAMN10711876, study PRJNA513368) | rock metagenome | isolation source: Antarctica rocks | place: Antarctica: Victoria Land, Pudding Butte sud | reverse complement strand
TGATCAAGCGCTATCAAAACCTCACGCCACGGGCTGTTTCGGATATGTTCTGTTAGTCCCTCAGGGAGAGGTCCAAAGTACGAAAGCATATTGGAAAGCACTTCAACCTCTGGCTCAACACCATCGTGCAGCATGTCGTACGCAAAGATGACCATTTTGGTGATTCCGTACACGGCCTGCAGTGATTGGGGGACTCATATTAGTGAAAACCTTCAAACCGGCACATGAATGGAGAATTCGAGCCGTCTCATAAGGATAGGGGCACTTACCGTGACTCCAAACGACCAAACATCCGATGCTTTACCCACGCGGGTGCCAGTCTGAGCTTCAGGGCTGCGCCAGAGGACGTTGCCGACCTGGACAAAGATACCTTCTCCGCTTTTCACTCTAGCAGCATCTTCTGTATCGGATAAAGAGACGCGGTCGATCTCTCGAACACTGTCCGACCTGGATGTATACGAAATCAACACATTGTTGGGCTTCACATCTGTGTCCAAATACCAGATCGTCGTTAGCAGCCACACCAATCCTTTAAGGTCACGCACATAATATGGGGAAATTATTACCACAGTGCACCCAGTCTTTGCTGTGACAAGCAGCAATGCCTTTCAGAATATCCCAGAGGATCTGCTTGACCTGTAACCTCGAAACCGGGCCACTCTGCATGAAACTCAAAAAGTCCTCCGTGTAATGCTGGAAGATAAGAGCTCTGTTGGGGTTGTTACCATCAACTGGCAGTCGAATATGAGAACTGAATGATAATTCCTCCTGGAGCCTAAATGCCTGGTCGTAGAGAAAGGGAGTGACAGGCTTGACCACGTAGGAGCCCTTGTTGGAGCTAGCATTTGTCAGAACATATTTCAAATCCCCTGAGAACCTGTAGGTCGGACGAAACGCACAGAGCGAGCCATAGCCTGTGCATACCTCCTTCATTCTCAGTTCCTCTCTCGTAAAGGACCTTTTGAAGGTGGTAGGAAATTCCGGTTCGACCAACAAGTGTTTGGCCTACTTGCAGGGAGGAAGCCATTCTCACCACCGTTCGTCGCATCTTTTGCGGCAACACGACGAGAAGTTTCGCGGTATTCTCACGTTTGCGGGTAAGAGATGCAAGCTGGGCCAATACTCATCAAATCACCAGATTCATTGCTCGCTGGCGCACTGCTACATCAGATATTGAAGCTATTCAAATTTTAAATGGCTCAGAAATTCGAATTCATCTGTAAGCTACCTACCTTCTACTTCCTACCCTTCCTACCTTCCTACCTCCATACCTGTCTACCTTTCTACCTCCCTACCTTTCTATCTTTCTACCTCCCTACCCTTCCTACCTTCCTACCCTTACTATCTTCCTACTCTTCCTATTCTTCCTACCTTCCTACCCTCACTACCTTCTACCTGCTACCTCGCTGGCCGCCTCATGGGCAACCCGTTCAACTACCTCACTAACCTCACTACATAGACTGTCCTCGTAAGTCGTAACTTCTTCACCTCACACCATCACCCGAAGGTCAGCGATTTGGTGAGCTTCGAGCTTCGTCAAAGTGACACTATCGAGGTAGGTAGTAGGAAGGTAGGTAGGAAGGTAGGTGAAAAACATGATGTTTAAAGCAAGGTAAGTTAGGTAAATAGCTACGTAGGTGAAATGTTTGTTTACCTTTCAGGTGAGGGGTTACCTTAGTGAATAGTGGGGGCTACGGATACGGGTTGGACTTGAGAAGTTGAGAAGTAAAGAGCACAGCTTCGAGCAATGGAGTGTGAACACACTCCGCTTCTCACTGAGGGTGGACCACGATTATATAGATAACACCCGGCGGCAGTCTCGGCCAAGCCTGACCATGCTGCATGGACATGTCTCCTGGTGAGGCGATGCAACCACACCTCCTTCGCTCAACCCTCCCAATACTGAGACACTAAGCGTATCTTGCAGCATGATTTCGAGTTTTGCCTGGCTTGGACAATGTCTTTGCACTTCACTATCATCACACGGCGCAAGTCGCATTCCCCGGAACCAGATAGTAAATTCCTATCAATTCAGTGACGCGCCCACAATCTAGCGCTGCAAGACGCTCTGACAATGATCGCCACGAGAATCCTTTTCGGCGAGCACATCAGGTATCTGTGCAGGTGAAAAGGACTGGAAAGGTGAGATATGTATTTGCACTGGTGGTCGTCAATGACAGTGCTTCATACACCAGTGGTGAAGACGTGCAGGTAGATATTGAACTGATCAACCTGTCCAAAGCCTAATCCGCTCAACACTTGCGCGGAAAAGCCCTGGTTCTATCAGCATACAACTCGTGCGTCCTTCAGGGTATAGTACCAGGTATCCTTTTTCAAAGCCAAGACACAGACAGTTCATCATCTTCGTAGTCCATCCTTTCAGATCTTGTACACTAATCTCCATCTCAGAGAAAACCGGCGATTTCAAGAGAGTGGTGCACATTGCTTCCCGATCAAAGTCTCCGAACTGGTTCGTCCTTGTAATATCGAGAAGCGAAGCGCAGAGATCAGCATTTTCACTGGCCGTATACTCTTCACCAAAATTATGCTGAAGAACGTCCACTCTGCCATCAGAACCTTCCACTAGACCTCGAATAAATGAAGTTATTTGAGTCTCATCAAGCTTCATTCTCTCGGGCGGTTCTTCAACCTGAATTGGTAGAGAAAGCTGAAGACTCTCAAGGAGCTCTTCCTGATTGCTCTTGAGGCAGGATTGAGCATCATCAGAACCGTGATTGTTCTTCAGGTTGAGAAACAGGAACACAATGTTTTGTGCTAACCTTTTTCGAACTGAAGGAGTGAATGCCTGTGCAGGCACAAATGTCAGTTTACTAAAGAGCTCGAAGGGAAAATCTTACCTCTATATCATGAATCAATACTGCTCTCTCAAGATGTTTCCGTAAGTCACACGATAGAGCATGATCGCGATAAGTCTGTTCAGCTTTTTGATCTTGCTCAGAGCAGATCAAAGCTGCAACACGGTAGAGTCATCAGTCAAGAGCTCTCCAATCCTTGAGTCTCAAATCATCATGATGATTTCGTACTTATCTCAGAATGCTCAATCTTTTATCTGATACATGAAGAAACGAAAGCATCAGAAAAAGAGTATCTTGCTAGATGCAAACCAATCAATCTACTGATTTCATAGCGTCAAACCTCGATCGTAGTTACGCTTCGTTGCGTTCGCAAGATCTTTCTTAACTTTCTCTTCGTTGACGTTATTCTTGTCACGTTCTTCTCAGAGTCTCTCGCTCGAGCTCGCTCGAAGAATCTCTTAGCTGAGTTCGACTTCGTCATCGAGAACATAAGAGAAACGACAAGATCGAAAGAAGTCTGAAAGGAACAAGAATCCAGAAGCAAGGAAAAAGAAAAGAATCAGCGATCGAAATTAAGAGTCAAGAACAAGACGAGAAAGTTTTGAGAAGCGAAATTCTAAAGACAGAAGAAGGATCATGAAGAAGGCATTATATAGCCTAGTGACGGAACAGCTTCAACTAAGAAGAAAAGATATCATTTCGAGCGTGCGTGTCTTTGTGTGTGTACGTGTGTATCGTTGAGAGACTTCGAAGGATTTTCAGTTTCGGGACCTGAGGTCTCCAAAACCGAGCGCTCACGTATCGTCGTCTAAAGTTGACCGGAACAACTCCTGAGGTCAACCACCTCAGGAGCTGCATGATTGGTGCATCGGAGCGCGAGAAGGAAGGCGCACCTGAGCAGAGGGTGAACGGCATGAGCGGTGGGTGAAGGCGGCGAGGCTGACTAACCGCGACGGGACTTTGGAAAAAATATTTAGGATCCAATAGGTAGGTAGGTAGATAGCGACAGACTCGACGTCTAAATGCCTAATTTAGCCAACTATCTTCCCAAAGACGTCGAAAAGCGTCCGCGAGTAATTGAAACAGATATCGCACTCTAAGCCCCTCCAACAGCACCTACGTTACCACCGCCAATCTCACGCTTCGGTATTCCCCCGTGCGCCGTCCCACCTACAGCCTCATCCTTCTTCACCTTCTCACTCCCCCCCCACCGAGGCCGCCTCCTGCTTCGGCTTCTCATCCTCCTTCCCTTTCGGCTTTCCCCCGTCCGCACTAGTCCCAAACGCCTCCACCCTCTCCCTCCCCTCCCCCTCCCCCTCTTCAATCTCCAACTCCTTCAACTCCCCGCAGGCCACATCATACACCAGCCCATGCACCACCACCCCCCTGTCCCGCATCGCATCAATCACATCCGCATTCTCCTTCAGCGTCTGCACGCCCTGCCGCACATTCGCCTCCACCAGCCTCAATGCCCTCTCGGTCTGACTCAACCCCTCCATCTCCCGCGCAAGCCGCATGCGCAGGCTCCGCAGCGGCATCAGCCACGCATCGATAAGGCCGAGTTTTTGGTTCGCCAGCGCGGCATTTACGCCACCGCAGCTCGTATGCCCGCAGACCACGACGTGCGCGACCTTGAGGTGCACGATGGCATAGCTGATGACGCTGAGGGCGTTGAGGTCGCCCGGATGCAGGATGTTGGCAATGTTGCGGTGGACGAAGACGTCTCCCGGCTGGAGGCCAAGGACGGTGGTTTCGGGGACGCGGGAGTCGGAGCAGCCGATCCAGAGGATTTGGGGGGTTTGGCCCTTGGCGAGGGTGGGGAAGAGGTTGGGCTTTTCGGAGGAGGTGTTTTGGGCCCAGGATTTGTTTTGGGAGAGGGCGAGGGAGAAGGTGTCTAGGTGGTAGAGTGTTAGTTCAGCGGTGTCTTCTCGGGCAAGAGGTTAAGGAAAGGGTTGATGGGTATTCAGCTGCCAGGGTCACGTCTTGGCAACCCAATCGACCCTCTCGATAAAGATCCAACGCCGCAACCCCAACTTCACAGAACACCAAGATTTACATACCTTGACTCGCCATACCCGGCTTCCTTCGATTCGGAGGATAGATAAACGGTTGCGTCGTCCCTTCTCTCGGTTTGTATCCAGACGGTTTACTCGCAAACAAACACCGAGGAGAACTAGATAGAATACACCGAAGCGATAAGAGACCGATTTTTTTCTTTTTTTTTTTCTTTTCTTCGGTGATCAAATATATATTATATGTAAAAGTTACACTTCAACCATACCTTATATATACCCCCAAAAGTCCTAGAACACAAAACACAAAGCGGGGCAAACCAAAAAAAGGCAAAGACCGGAACCAACCTACATCGCCAAAACCCGGGGACGCAAAACGCGCCCGCTAGACGATAGGACCGTCTGAGCGCACGTAAGAGTCGCTCGCATCAGCCATTCTCGAGGTGCACCTACGCGACCGACGGCGAGCATTAGATTCCTTGCCGATCGTGTGGGGTACATCAAGGTCGAGGCATATCGTGTTGCCCGTACGAGTAGATAGATGCGATTTGTTTGTGGGGATGGCGTTTGAAAATCTGAGATTGGCGATGGGCATGGGGGAAGGCGGTCTCACCGAGCAACAGCAGCCGAAGTCACGTCTGCCCGTCATTCATTGCCTAGAGAGTAAGGAAATTAATCGTTACACCAACCATGCTTGCGAGGTCTATGGAACGCATACTAAGCATACATGTACTTGATGCTGCTAGCGACTTGTACAGGACGCTGCAGCTCCATCGTGCTTTGTCCATTATCCTATCTCCTAATATATTCGTAACCGATCGTTGCCGTAACCATAATTCCACATCAATCGTCCTATCATTCTCGAATGGCCTTCCACCCAAGAGCTCGATCAATCCAGTCTACATAAGCGATCTTCGTAGATGCAGGTGCAGGTTGGGGCCGCTTTGTACTCGTTGTTCCCTCGTCGGAAATAGGATCCCATTTGTTGATCGACGAGTCTTCTTCTCTCGGTTGCTTCGATCCTCCAATTGATGTACTGTTGTACGATATACCAATTTTCGAGGGCTCACGGTAGCATCGGAGGCTTGCTATTGGTGACGGCAAAAGGTCAGATATAATGTTGTTAGGATCAAAACAATGCGAATTTCCTCCCATATCTGTCATGGTTTCTGATCCTATGCCTGTAAGAAGAACAAATATGTAGCCCAAAAGTAGGTATCCAGCAATTCGGTTGAGGCATGAATAAGTCAACCACAAACAGTTCTTATTCCTATCGGCCCATCGTTGGGCATGCTGGGATTGAACAAGAACAGAATCGCGGATCCGGGGGACGGAGATGAGACGTGTATTTTCGTCGAACGCGGACGAGACATCACTGGCTGCGTCCTCTTCAGCATCCTTGAAGGGCATGGTCACCTCGCAGGATTCACCAGAGCTATCGGATTCCTCATCTTCAAAGCGAACCCTTCGCCTTGACAAAGGATATCCACTAAGAAATCGTATCTTCTCCGAGTGGACGGCAACTTCACAAGGCGGCTCTGGAAGAGAACGTGGGCGTACCTCCCGAAAGAAGGACAGCGTCATGTTGTAGCCTGGTTGCATCTCTGGCAGCCTCGTTGTGTCGAGATTATACAAACCCAGAAATTGATAGCTCGTTTCCTTATTAACATCATTCAAGACAAGGGCCCCTGAAGTTTTCTGTTAGTACAAATTTCAAACCTAGAGACCGGTTTTGCCTTTGAGTTTACGTACCTTCGTCGATCCTACACAAAATGGTACCACTTAGTATGACCTTGCCAAGGATCCTTGGTATCTTGTACTCGATCTTGTTTTGGTCCACGCCTTCGCCTTTGAATTTATCCGAAATTACTAGCTCCTTCCAGTGCATCTCTAATCTGATGATCTGACCAGTCGTCATTGTGGAAGACTTGAAAAGGGTCTTGTAGCCCTCTTCGTTCTCTCGCCATTCCCCATGTTCTTCCGTCGCTAATCGTCCATCAATGACAAAGAACCATGGAGTCCAATCATGGTCATCGACCGTTAAAAGACGGCAACTAGTACCAATCTGGATTTCAAGACTCATGCGGCACTCGAGCTCTTCCCCGAAGACTTTCTCGAGTTTGATGTCAAGCTGTTTGACTACGTTTGAAAGATGTTCCGCGAGCAATGGATTATCGGAGGCTTCCAGAGCGTCATAGTGCACAGGACAAAGCTTCCTAAGCGTAACCATAGCGTCATCTTTGAGGCCATGCGGAAACAGCGGAGGAATAGCGACCCGCTCGAGGCACATCCAAGTATCTTCGCCCTTGTAATGCTCCGTCATCTTCCACGTACTGCAATGACCTCTCGCCAGGAGATCGAGAAACAGGGGTGGCGAAGCCTTGAGTAACATCATACATTCTGACAGTACTGTCCCCAATTTCGGACGGAGTATGGGCATCGATATCGTTACATACTCCCTATCAGGATAGTTGAGTACGAAGTAAAGGTCGAGTGGGTCTTCCAAATTTTGCATACTGCGAATGATCGAAATCTCTACTTCAGAAGCGTGCAGTCCTGGTTTTGAAACGAGCTTATTATCGTTTGCCAGGAAGACGGAATCTCCATCCGTTTCCAAGGTGGAAATGCGGCCTTTGTTAGGTCCGTATTTGACCATGATTGAAAACTTGACCTTTTCCGCCCAAATATCGCGATCTGGTACCTCAAATGTCAGGCTAGCATGGTGCTTCATCTGCGTACCTTCAATCGTAGACCACGTAGGAACAGTGTAAAGTTTGACGGCGGTGTTCCAATTGTCGATTTCGCGGATAGGTTCTTTCGATCGGAGGTTTAGTAATAATGGGTCAGCTAGACGAAATCTGGCAATAAGCTCCTTCGACCTTAAAGTCCGAGCGTCAAGTAGATGGCTTGAATCATATTGAAGTTCCGGAATCTCTAATGTGTCGAGGTTGGGTTTGACAATAAATTCAAACCCTCCCGTCGTCTCTCTACCCTCATTGTTAGGCAGACCGCAGAGGTTGAAGCTCTGCCAGCCGCAACGGTCAGGTCTGGAGAGGTTCAAACTGGCCCCAAGTTCCACTTGGTAAATTCCCCCTGTAACATTTCGCGCAAACACCAAGTAAAGCTTGCCATCGTCATTCGTCCAAGAGGGTTCCGTCGCTACACTCGATTCTAGAGTTGGGTTTCGCAAGGAGGTCATTTGAATTGATTCCTCCCCTCTCAGCCATACTCTCGAGAAGATATTTGGCGAAGGTAACCTAGTAAGATGATGCACAGAGGTTTGGTCGATATATCTAGAGGGATCTCGAATTGTCTTTCCGAGGGTTAGGTTACTCTCCGCAGGGTTTGGATCCTCAGAGCTAGAGTCTTCCATACATTGGAGCACGTCATTGGATTTCTGAGCACTGTGGCCTAAAGAATGGGATGGAAAACTAAGGCAAGACCTAGCGAATAAAGGTACGCTGCCGTAATACCTGTAATTCAGTATATCATTTTTGGCCTTTGGCTTGAAATTTGGTCCGCCTGCCCTCCTAACGGTGTACCGTTGTCGCTTTAACTCTGACGTCTTTCCTGGGGTTCCTGGTCCTGGGTTATCCAGGGAACCAGGCAGTGACTCCATGGACTTTGATATTAGCTCATCAGTGCTCGGGTGTTGCGTGCCAAGTTCTATGTCAAAAGTGCTCCGTGGAGAGGTGCTCTTTTCGGGGGGCGAAAACCGAGAAGGCTGAAATGGACTATTTACCGGCTTCTTCTTCAGGGCGAAATCTTGGTGGTTAGGGTACCTCCAAGGTGGTTTTGTCGGTGTTCCCTTCCCCCTAATAACCCTATTTGAATATCTGGGCGTCGAGGAATCGCTCTGGGATGTGGATCTCCAGTTGTCAGGGGTGTTTGTGGCTAGTAATAAGTTGAAGTATTAGTCTTCTTACTTTCCCATAGAGGACGTCCTTGCTGATTGAAAGTGAAAGAGCCGCAACTTTGTCTCATGCCGATACATGAGAAATTGGAACCCGGATCATGGACTTACCGTCCCTAAGGCTTGCATTTGATGACAAGGTGGGTGATGATGGCGGATGAATCTCGACTGTGCCGCCGGATGTGGAGCGACTTTTTCCAATAGAAGGCTCCGAGTCTGTATAATTTTGTGGCGGTGATACTTGGCTGTGGCCGTTGTTCGGCATTTGCGGAGGAAGACTGGAACACACTAGTGGGAACAGGCGATGAGGTCGCTTCGGTGTGTTTAAATCGCCCCTAACCATGTAGTTTCCAACGCGAGGAGTATGCAGCGGTAGGTAGAGAGGAGCTTCAGCGTTCTGTATATCTAAAGCGTCTCCCAGGAGTTCAAATGAGTGCTCGTGTATATATTGAATTGGCCAAGTGTGGTTATCCTTCATGACTTCGACCTGCCTCTCATCGTTTTCGTAGACGCTTGATTCCTGCATCTGGCTAGTGTCAAGGAACTCTTGCGCATCAGAGGTCAATAAAGTGTCGCCAGAGAATTCACTTGAGTGTTGCTGTACATAATTCGGGACCAAAGCTGTGGCCATACTAGGGATCTTTCGGATGCTCTGCACTGAGCTATTATCCATAAGCTCATTAGTGATGTCGAGGAGGGCAACACGAGTATCAGGTCGACCGTCGATCTGATCCTGTTAACTAGCGTCATATCTTGAAGGGCTCCATATGTACCGTAATGCTAATGTTGACTTGGACGACCCCATCTTGCAAACCATTCCAAATCGCACGAACATCCAGATCTTTAATGGTGGAAATGTTCTCCATCTTGAAGAAACACGAGAATTCGAGAGACGTATCTGATGCTCAATGATTAGGCTGCTATGCTATGTATGCTATTGAGACAAGTAGATATCGTGGAAATGTCTGATGTTGGGTATGTTGAAAGGAGAATTTTGTTTATCGCCGCTAAGTCTGTCAATCAGAGAAGGAAAGAGGTACCGGAAACTGGCGATTGGTAATTCATTTTTTCGACCATCAATTTTTTGCGCCTTAGAATGCTTCTCAAGACTCTAGCGCCACCGCAAGATATACTGTGGTACAGGATGATCAAAACCCTCTATAGTGAACAAGAACTTAGTCAAATAAAATCAACAGCGCCCGCTACCCAATATCAATGCTCTATACTCTTACATTCGAGACTTGACTAATCGTAGCGGTCTGCCCTCCAATCGAAATTGACAAGGTAGGGTGGCCAAATCTGATGATACGTATGATGATGATGATGATGATGATGTCGCCGCCTGGAAGCTGCGAAATTGTGTTTAGGTGATTCGAGGATGGTCTTGCCCATAGTTTCGTTCAAGCATAGCCCTCAATTATAAACTACGCGTGTCGTGGCGCGTTCGATTGGACTTGTTTGTCTAAATCAGAGATGGACGCAAGTTTTAGTCTTCTGAAGATAGTGAACGATCCTAGTCTTTAAGCCCGTGGTTCGGAAACCCGACAATCGGGGACTTTGTGTTTTGGAGATCGACCTCCAGCAGGTTAAAAACTTAGCTATGCCACAGCGGAAAGTACTGACGGCTCGAAAGTTCGAACCGTATATTGACTTGGTTAATGTACCACTTTACCAGCCTTCAAGTTTATAAGACACTTCGGCCCGTTGTTGTTCAAACAACTCTATTAACCGTTGTCACGCTTCAGATGCGCTGCAGATGTACAATCAACCGATTGTGTCGCATAGCTTTCCTGGCCTCTTTCTGAGTTTAACTGGCTGGCAATGGGCATAAAAGCATGCGCTTCTATAGTGGGAACGGCATATTCGCTACGGCCTTGGGTTACGGCCCCTCGAGCATGCCCGGGTGTGACGGTAGATTCTAGAGGAGGAAGCACATTCGGCATGGGCGCCTGCAATGGTTGTAGACGGCTCTGGCCTAACGGTATAGGTCGTTCGGGGAAAGGTAGCAGTGAAGTGGTAGGGTAGTATACTGGCTGATTGGGTAGCGGTACCGGATTAACTCTGTATTGTATTGCAGAGCGGTCGTCCATCTCCAGCGCTCGTGAATATGTTGTAGAGTCACCCGACTGTGGCTGACTGAGTAATTGGTGCTGGCGGAGTGGTGCTACCGGTTGGGCAAGCTGTGGTACTTGGCGATGCTGGTAGTCGGGTTGTTGGCTTTGCTGGTAGCTATAAAGAGGTTCCCTTGTCTGTTGCTGATAGAATGGATTTGGCGCGGATGATGAGTACCCGGGTATCTCAGTGCGGGGAGACACGTACGGAGAAGAGGTAGACGAGGATTGTGTGCGTTGGTGCTTGAAAGAGTACTCGGATACTGAGCTCGGAGCGGATTGTGGACCATAAAAGTACCCCGACCCATAGTTGGTAGTTGGCGGTTTCGAAGAGTATGCGCTATGAGGCCCGCGCTGCTCCACATATGATCTTCCACCATATTTATATTCTTGGTCATCAATGACTCGGTCGCCGACATCTATCGAGGTTCTCTGACGCTTTGACGGCGATTCGCCGAAGTCCATCGGGAAGGTTCCAGAGGATAAAGGGCCATAATTCCCAACCTGCGTCTGCTGTGATTGTAGTGGGCCACCGCTAGCCTGTGACGGCTGCTGGTGGTGGGGATAAGAACGTGGAAAATCTTCGGATCGCAGGTTTGAGGGGGCTGGTCGTTTGCTGAGGGACGGTCAGAGGGCTCTGAGGCAAAAGTGGGGAAGGACCTTACAGTAATGTTCTGGGCTCTTTCCTTATCCTTAGTCGAACCCCCTGATCGCCAAAAGAGCGAGAGAGGAAGGTAGATTCCGACATGCCGGGGAAATTCTTCTGGGCAAAGACTGGGAGATAATTAGCTTGTTCAGAAGGGGCCCAACTCCCAGTCCATGCCAAACTTACCTATGAATGGTTCAGAGACAATTGACTTGATGTAAATGACTTCGGTTCTTCGCATACTCATCAGCCCCAACGCTCATCGCTTTCATTAAGTCAATTCACATCTCGGGTGACTTACTTGCACATTTCGAATAGGCTGAATTGAAGGCGATACTCGCCTTCAACCTTCACGGAAAGATCGCCGAAAACAAAAAAGCCCGCGTCTAAATCAGATTATCAGTAAGCTAGTAACCATAGATGTTTGCAGAGCGTGATACCGGTATTATCCACATCTTTAAGTCTATGGAGAGAGGACACTAATGACCCTGCAAGAGTTGATTGAGAAGCATATTGCGCTGGAGGATCATGGGCGACGTCACAAAGGTTGCAACACATGAAGTAGTAAGGGCTTTGAAGGTAGTTCCTGGAGATATCAGTATCTCCCGTCGCGGAATTTGGTTTGACCGACTCACTGCGCCGGATCCGACTGATCTCTGATTTGGAGTTGCACTATGGGCGGAGGGTCAACGGGTTTGCGATCTAGAGTAGAGATATACTTGATTAGCAGAGTCGCTGGCGCAGAGTTTGCGGACTATTATACCTTTTTCTTTTGCCCCAGCGACCTTTGCCCGCTCGGGCCCTTGCCGGATTGTCAAGGTGTAGGCATCGCTAGGGGGCAGCATCGTCAGTCGAAATCCTGGGGTATGACAGGCGTGAAGTCGAGATTTGGAGATGCTGCCGTACCTCGGAAGCCTTTCTTGGTAGGGAACCGCATACGCGGGAACCTGGATGTTCATCGAGGGTGGAACGAACCCAACTTCACCCAGGTCTCTGTGGGATCAACGATTACTGAAGGGATACCCGTGGTGAAGCAGACGACGGCCCAAGGATATGGGGTCTGCCCGCTTATAACAAAGCAACTCCTCGAAGGATCGCCTTAACAGCTTCAGACCTTCCCGCCTCTTCACAAAACCGGATGATAGCCGTGGGTATTGTGGCCGAGAGACTGAGTAATGTCCGGCCCGCCTGAGAGACCTAAGATCTCGTCCGTGATAAATGTCCTAGCCACTGACTCCAGCTTTGTGCTCATCGAGATGGTATAGCTACGTGGAGAGCCCTAACGTGGGCCAAAATGGTGGATCTCGGGGGAGAAACCCTTGGTACAGCTGACTCGGCTCTTGGACCCCTGGTACGATGAGGGGGCTTTCCACTAGGAGCCAAGAACAAGATAACGAAGTCCAAGGGGGATGAAGTTATGGGCTTACAGTATCCGTGGCCCTCGTAAATGGCAATTCGAAGGTGAGAATGCAGTGACTATTAAGGGGATAATCTTGCTTACGGGCACACTGGCTAGGGATTACCAGGGACCTGATTCTCATACATGCAGGGCGGAGAGTAAGTTGGGTAGGATGCTCAAAAGTTCCTTGGCTACCTTGAATCAATGGTATCAGCTGAGCCCGAGCTCTGTGTGCAAACCTCTGTGTTCGAGTTCAGTCCTCTCTGATAGTGGTCCAGTTAAGCGCTTTTCGAGAATGACTATACGATGCCTGCGGGAATTTGCTCTATCAAGGCTCGAACCGGGTTGTGGAGTGGATTTTTGAACAGAAAGCGCACTGGACAATGGTCGAATTTTGGTAGCGAGATCGAATAGCGCCTCTCCTAAGGGAGCCGATTGGATCAAGAATATAGTAGAAGACCTTTCAGCAAATCAATGTCCGCTCCAGCACACGCGATCAGGATGATCCACAGATTCTGCTCAAATAGTGACCGGATGATCCTCATATGTTGGTCGTCCAGGAAATCTGCATCCACGCCCTGGGCGGACAATAGGTGTCTATGAAGCCCAAAACTTTGGTCCAGTATGGGCCCCTTAAGGGTGAGAGGTTTAATCAAAGTTGGAGGTCGTTTTGAAGTCGATCAAAAAAGGGCCAGGTATCACTTATTCCACTCAGCTGACCGGCCGGAAGAATCCTGGTCTTTTGATGGTGGAATACTGTTGCAACGGCGGACAGAGACAAACAGATCCTGAGACTCGACTTTTATTGTTTGTACCACTCTTCGGCTTCAAGTGGTTCTAGGGCAACGCAAGCAGCAGGCCACGCACTTTTGCGCGTTGAACGAAATAGGGAGCGAAAGGGAATGACGGTTTTGAAAAGTAAGTTTGGAAATATTAATGCTCTATGTTCGGGTGTTGAGTGCTTAGTGTGACGATGCGTGGAGTAGGCGCGAAGGAAAGAGCACATGCCAGTTGTGGGGAGGAACCCTAGTCAATCCGGAACCATGAGATACAACGACAAGTACTTAAAGCTTTGCTTCACAGAAGCACATATGAACAACGACTTCACCAAGGGTTCCGAATCAGGGGAACAATTACAAACAGCCATGATGAAGGTCTGTGGAGAGTGGGAGGAATTCCAACGGCATTGCACGGTGGTGCATGGAAAGCCCTGCTGGCAAGCCTCTCGCTAAGTCGACTTGGTACCGTAGTAGACTCAACACCATGGGAGCGTACATCGTCATGTTCCTATTGGGTGAAATCACGCAGTGCTGACCCCATTTAGGCCGCAGCGCGATGGGTGTCCGGGTCGACTGTTCGTGTGGTGCGCGGCGGGATGATGCCGCAACACACAGATCGAGTCAACCAGCTCCCGGATCAAGTCAAGTCGACTACTTACTCAGTGAACTGAGCGTACCGGAAAAGCCTGAATTGTCCACCGGCAATCTTTACACTCCGTTAGGTCGGTTAGCAGCTAATGCTAGCCATGCGGTTCAGACAGAGCGGGCACACGCATGAAGGACGCCGCCTGCATCTTGAAATTGCTCTCGCAAGCATGTCGAGCCTAGGAAGGAAGCTAATTGGAATTGTCGAGAAAGTGAAAGCGAGGGCGAATTCCTATGAGGGAAAGAGGCGCTTCTCAATCAGGAACTGCGTCCGGCTTTACTGACGTTCTTTCTCATTGTTTCCGGGTTGACCTTCCATGGCGCCAGATCGGTGGGCAATAGCAGGCTCTACATGCTAGCACCAAATAAGGTGGCTGAAATGGCTTCGAATTGAGGCTTGGAGCAAATTGGTTCTGCGATCCACTCAAGGCTGAAGCCAAGCGCCATGAGACCAAATAAGCATTCCCGATCCATTCATAGACTCACAGTAATGTTTGATTGATTAAGGTACGTCGCTCGAGCTGCGCCTAGGATATACAAACTATATTCCGTACTCCGTACAGTGCCCAGTATTCCTGTCCTTCCGCACCATCGACCCAGTTAAAGCTAAGAACCTTGCGGGAAACGACGGATATGAACACGGCCATTGTGTTCCGATTTCTGATATAAGTTTAAGCAGGGTTTTGCGCAACCGGATTTCAACCATATCCTGGCTTTTCTACGGCGTCACCTTGGCGCTGAGACATCTTATTCTGGTCCGAACTACCAAATGTCATACGAGACTTTGGAGGCTTATCAGGATGAGACCCTACTGAAGCTTCAGCGCAGAGGATTAGATTCTCTTAGCCGCTCACCCAAAGTTCCATGCGCGCAGACCTCTTTTATTATTATCGTCTCTTTCAGATATCATATTCAGACGCTAGGCATTCAGCGACCAGCGCGTGCGACAACGGAATAACTAGCTCTCTTTTGCTGAACTAGTGAATCTTACGAAAATGTCACCTTCATTTGAAAAGGCATCGCCTTTGAACCTGGGACTGCCTGCAAGTTCCAGTACTGGGAGTGCAGCGCACACGCTACGGTGTTTGTGTGGTTAGCAAGCTTTCATGTCAATCTACACAGCATTCATCACAGTTCGAGACATCAATATAGAATCAGGAAGGACGGCTTTCTGCAATAGCCATCTTTACAAGCTGTCATTATCAGACTCTAGTGGGGTGGGAAGCTAATGAACAATTCTACTAACCGTTCCCTTCAAGGATACAGTCATTAACTCGGCAAAGCATGTACGATGATGAGAAATGGGAAAGGTAGCACATAGGGAGTGGACCAACTTTGTCTTCCCATATCGGTTGCTGTTCACTAACTTTCGATCTCCCCCTGGTGATATGCTATCGTCACCTGCAGCCAGGTAACAAGAAGCTCTCACTACCAGCCAGTCACTCATCCGTTATCTATCTACTACGGTACTACTCTGTCGTGACCTGCATAAAACGAGGTAACTATGGGCGATGAGAGGCCCAAACCCGGAACAGACAACGAATGACAAATCTCTACGCTCTTCCATGTGATGTGTTCTCATTGGGTAGATGCGCGTCTGACAGTTTGATCATGCGTCACGCTGCAGCAGCGTTCTCGGACCCGGTATACACCCCTGGCTTAACCGTGAGCATGAATTTGACAGAAGCGCTGTGCAGCAACGTATTTGTGCTTCACAGAAGTCGCAGACATGGTCTTGCAGGTTTCATACCTCAGCTCGCAGCGGTCCATATCAAGGGCTGCCGGCCATGACCAGCCAAAGAGAAGATACCACGGTTGCCTGTCGGTACTGTGTGCGCCAACAGGAGCATTCCATGGTTCTGATCCTGGGGCCGGCGGCCACCAATGCACAACAAGCCGCAGATACCCTGTATACTGAACTGATCACATTTACTACTACTACTAGCTGTGCTTGCAAGGCAAAGGCAAGCCACACGCTGCAGTGCATCGTGACAGAATCGTGGAAGCATCGGTGTTTTCCCCCTCGGTCGCTTCCTAGGGTACGAAAGTATTCTATCTTTCGGGGAAGTGAGACGGTGAGACGACCATCGACCAGGATTAATGCTATTACCTCGACTTATGTAGTTTAGATTTGCGGACTTACCCGCTCCGTTTGCTCGACGTCCACTTTTCCCAGGTTTCCATTTGGCAGTCGGCAGCAAGCAAGCTTGAACAAATCAGGCTGAACTCCCGACACTGCAGGATCGCTTGCTATGTTTACTCGTACTTGTTTGGTTGGTCGCTTGGTTGCGAGCTGCGACGAGCCGAGGCTAACGAACCCACGTTTTCCCGCGTCTTCCTTGCGGCCATCACCACAGCCATCAGCCATCAGCCATCAACCATCAACCATCAACCACCAACCCATGTGCACAAAAAGAAGACTGTGGAAGGGCTGAAGCGCCCTGTCAAACCTGCCTTTCCGATACGATCAGCATGACCCAGAAAAGAGTACTGGTTATCATCTCATCATCGGTTTGTACAGTGTACTCGTACGTAGAAGTCCGGAGTACTTCTCGACGCGGCGTTCCCCAACAAGATTCTTTACTCATGTTTTCCTGATACTAAAAATGAGGACTACTCTATCACGGAGAAATACGCCTTTTCCACATCGATGGTGTCTACGAAGGGCTGAATAATAACGCGGCTCTCTTCGATCGTGGAGTGAGATTAGAGTTCGCTTCGACTTGACCATTTCTGAATGAGCAATTAATTCCCCACCCAGTGCTGAAGCCACGACGCCAAAATCGATCTGGGCTGAAAAATGGGCAGATACTCGATCTGGGTAGTCTTGGAGGAAAACCTCAGCAGCAGAGATCCACACAGTGGCTTTCGTCAGGAGGCAGATGAATCTTGCGGGCGTGTGTGTCTCAGCTCGCTCAATCTCTGCCAGCTCATCCACAATGATGCTCTATTTCGCTAGATCCACTCTTGTGAAACGTTCTTCTTCCGTCATTCCGCCACTGTTGGGTTATTTGTCACTCCATTTGCATCAGATTTTAGCCCGTCTAGGCTTGATATTCCGTGTGAGGATGTGTGGGAGTACAGCCGACTGTCATGCCATGTTTCTTTGGTGTCGTACAGAATCGTCGTCGGTAGCGAAGGTGGAACCGACAATAATGGAAGCATGCCTATTGTTGTGATTCACTGGCCGATACCATTTGTGGTTAGTCCTACATTTAATGCGACGACATTGTTCGAGTCCTTCATCTCAAAGATCGTAGTTTCCCCATGGTTCAAGACGGTTCAAGGTATTTTGTTAGCCTCGGATCGCTACAACGCTTTTCCTGCGGGCGTCTGAAAACCCAAAAAGGTTCCAATTATCGAATAGGCGTGAAACACCTGCGAGTCTGGCTTTTAGGAGCATATCCCCAATATGGATATTCTTCTCAGAGTTCGAAAGGACAACTTGCTCGATGTTGACATTCGCCCATTTAACGTTCCGCCGAAAAATTACCCGAGAAACAATGATGATTGTTTGTTTAAAACATGTGCTCTACGTACCATCTTCATATATAGGGCATTAACGGAACATGATAAACTTGATGGAACATTGTCCTCCAGGTCGTGTGCTCCATGTCAGGTCCTTACGGAGCCCAAAGCAAGGTCAATCCCAGGACAAGGCCTGATCCCCAAATCAGAATGTGCATTACATAGTAATGGTACGCCCTGGGTATGACGAGGACCGAAACGCCCTCTCCTGCACAGCAATGGCAAATAGATATGAGTTACGACTTCAGGTTTTGACCATGAACTTCTCTCCCTTCACCCGGATGCGCAATCCTTCCGGTGTTGCCTCCTTATTTTACTAACCCCCTTCTTTCTCTACCCACATTTTGATATTCGATGTTGGGTAGGGTACAACTTGAAGTGAAAGTTATAGTGCTGGCTGTGTGGTAATGCGCCGACATTATTCGTTCTCACAAGCGATCGATTATGCTGCCCCCGGCATGAACTGGAAGAAGGAACCTCTACGCCCAAACCTAGCAATTCAAACAACCCGGTGGTTTAGTTTTCTAGTAATAACACCTCGCTAATTGAACGTTCTTCGTTCGGATTGTTTCCGAATTGACTCCTTTCTAATATCTGTTATTCGATCGGCGGCTTCTGTTCAGACGTCTTGCACGCAGCTACCTTCTTGCCAGACGCTCTTTGTCCCCGACCTGCCTTTACTGCATCTTTACATCAGATGCACGGATCTAGCAGCGCTTATACGCCCTCGACATAATCAATCCGAAGTGTTTGGTCACCAAAAGTCCACTCTACTCTCCTCTACTACAACCGTCATTCTCGCGGCATCTCTCTCCTTCGAAAACATCTTTTCCTGCCTTACGCTGCTTCTCTGCCTCTTGCAGGCTGCTAACTTCCGTCAAGAAACCACCACCACCACCACCACCACCCCAATAACGTTTCTCCATCCCATAAGTCTCCGCTCTCAGCATCATCACAACCTTGAGTATCACTTTACTTTTTTCGCATATCCGACGATGCATAACTCTCCTTTGAAAGAGTGCTTCTTCAAGTTCAAACCCCACTAGTGATGGTCAAAAGTTAGTATACTATTTTGGATCTTCCTTGAGACTGTGGCCGTAAACTATCAAACTGACACGTAGTCTCGTTGTTTTGTTGTGAGTGATCACATATCTCACTTCGACATATGCAAACGAATAAATCGGTCGCTTCAACTTTCTGACAAAGGCTGATAGTTAAATTTGATTCTATTGCAAAGCTTGAACGACACAGATAGTCAGAAAAACAAACAAATCGAGTCAGTCAATCTTGAGTCAAAACGTCTCTTGTTTCGATGTATCGACCTTCGGCTATCGATTGTTGTTCACCAACATTTGCATTTACTCTTATTCCATACGTGATTTTAAACCAACCTTTAGCCGTCTCAATACAGCAGCAAGTTTAGCCTACTCCTCAGGAAAGGAAAAGCCTGCTTCTTCCAAGCAACAACAAAGCTTTTCTTAGCAGACAGCTGCTCCCAGCATCCCTTTTCTCAGCAGAGAAACTTCTCCAAATGTTAACGCAATTCCAAGACCAGAATCTCAAGTCAGCACGACGAAACAGCTAAACCATACCACCTATTAAATATGCCGATGAAAATCTACATCAAAGCTAACGAACGGCATTCCCAAAAACATACCAATTCAAGCAACCGACAACTCGAACTCCTGGATTTCGACTTTCTCATCTTCTACGTTTCCCACCAAATCCATCCAAGACAATCCATAATGCCTCCCAATTCATTGAGGAGATCCTCTCGCGTTGCCCTTCTCCTCGAACCCCCATCCCCCGATCCCCAACCAAACCCATCCCAATTCACGCCCTCGCCTTTCTTCGCCCACTCGCAAAAACACCACCCC
>JAABUL010004191.1_pt1 | contig 19735 bp, 17 predicted proteins | sample 5559151 | NCBI WGS metagenome assembly JAABUL01 (sample SAMN10711876, study PRJNA513368) | rock metagenome | isolation source: Antarctica rocks | place: Antarctica: Victoria Land, Pudding Butte sud | reverse complement strand
TACGTGCTCGCCGTCGGTGTCAAGGGACTGCAGCTGGCCGGCTTGCCGATCTGGATCCCCGACCTGTTCAACGGTGCCGCGCTTCTCGTCGCCGTCGGGCTAGCAGCCTGGCGCCGACCGCAGGTGTTCCGTCGGGAGGCGATCCTGCGGCTCCTTGGGCGCCGGCGGACTGCGACGGCCGGTCGCGCGGGCTGAGAGCGTCAACGGATAGTCGAGGAGCCCCGGGGTGGTGATGCCGCCCGGGCTGGTATTGGGAGAGCGCCTCCCTTCGACCCCGTTCAACTTCGCGGCTCGTTGGGCGGCCGTGCGGCCGCGTGTGACGTGCCGACGGGCGTCGCCCTCAGCGAGCGACCTCGGCCTCTGGCATGGTCCGCCGCCCCTTGACAACTTGTTCCCCGTGAATCTATGTTGATGCATATTCAAGAGATGGCACCGTGACTTCGGCGTTGTGAATATCGGGCACTCCCTCATGCGTGGCGCGTCGATCAACGCCTGCTGAACATGCGTTGCAGCCCATGCCCGCCTATAGCAGAGACCAGCATTCGGAAAGGACACCACGTTGACCACCTCAGAGGCTGCAGTCTCCACCGACACAGCGACGACGCCAGCCTCCCTGCAGATGGGCGAGCTCGTCTTGAAGACCGGTCGATTCGAGACCATGCACGCCTGGTACTCCCACCTGCTTGGACACGGCCCGTTCTACGAGCGCACGCCCGACCCGGACGCTCCGCCGCGGCCGGAGGGCATGCCGGAGCGAGCTGTCGACGTCCGACTGGCCTTCTTCCAGATCCACGAGTCCGACCACCCGCACAACCAGGTGCTCGGACTGTTCGGCATGGAGAGCCTCATCGGCATAGAACCGGCGGGCCCGGGGCTGCACCACTTCCAGTTCGGCGTCGACACACTCGACGACCTGTTCGTGCAATACGCGCACATGTTGGCTTTCGGGGCCACGCCGCACCGCACCGCGAATCACGGACAGGCGACCAGCTTCTACTACCGTGACCCGGACGGGAACATCATCGAGTTCACGACCTCGAACTTCGCAACTCTCGAAGGTGAACTCGAATTCATGGCCAGCCCAGCCTTCGCAGCGAATCCGTCCGGACTAGAACTGGACGCCGAGGAGTTCGCCGCCCGCTACGGCTCCGGCGAGCCACGGGAAAGCCTGCTGAGCCTGGAACCGCAGGAGAAGCGAGCATGAGTCGCTTGGTGACCACGCCTGGTGGGATCGGGCGCATCGACGACGACGGTGTTCTACTGCTCGATCTTCCGTACCCGGACTTGGGGCGAGCGCTCGAGGCCGGTTGCACGGTCGCAGAGCTCGCCAATGCTCCGGTGAGAGACAGCGTTCAGCTCGACGCGGCTGATCTGCTGGCACCCGTCCTGCGACCTTCCAAGATCTGGGCTGTGGGCTTCGGTTACCGCGAACACCGGACGGAGGTTGGCTTCGCCGAGGAGGTGGATGAGCCGGTGATCTTCATGAAGGCGCCTTCGTCGGTGATCGGCACTTTGCACGAGATCCAGCTCCCGCCAGTCGCACCTAACGAGGTGGACTACGAGGGCGAGCTCGGCGTGATCGTCGGTCGTAGGCTCACCGACGTGAGCAAGCACGAGGCGGTGCAGGGGATTGCCGGCTACACCATCTGCAACGACGTCAGTGCCCGCGACGTGCAGAAGGGCCGCGTGCCGGGCCGCAAGGCCGACGTCTCTGCCGCCAAGAGCTTCGACACCTTCACCCCGATGGGACCGTGTCTGGCCACGCTGGATGAGTTCGATGACCCTGACGACCTTCAGCTGCGGACGTGGGTCGACGGCGAGTTGCGCCAAGAGGCTCGCACGAGTGACCTGATCCATTCGGTTTCCGAAATCGTCTCCTACCTATCCCGTCAGACCACCCTCGAACCCGGCGATGTGATCCTCACCGGGACCCCGGCCGGAGTCGGACACAAGCAGGGACTCTTTCTCAAGTCGGGCTCGACCGTCCGGATCGAAATCGAGGGAATCGGCGACCTCGTCAACGTCTGCCGCTGATGCTATCCACGACAAGCCTCAGGAGGACCGGTGCGGCTCACGGCACCTCCGCAATGGCCCACCGCCCGATGCAGGAGCGGGGGTTCTTGATGTCCAACAGACAACTCCATGACTGGCAGCGCTCCGTCGTGGCGGAAAGCATGCTCGTGGCCGAGGGCATCCGCCGCATCGTGCTCGACCTGCCGGGTTGTCCGGAGGCGGCCCCAGGAAGTCACCTGGATGTACTCCTGCCTCTCGCCTCCGGCGAGGTCGTCCGTTCGTACTCGGTGGTCGAGGACGGGCGCTTTCCAGATCACATCAGCCTCGGTGTTCGTCTTGACCCGAACAGTTCGGGTGGCTCCACCCACATGCACCTGCTCAGACCCGGGGACGACCTCATCACCTCTCAGCCGGTGCAGACATTCGATCTGACGTGGGGCCTCCCGCGGTACACCCTGCTGGCCGGAGGAATCGGGATCACTCCCCTTGTCGGCATGGCGAGGCGACTCCGTGCGCTGGGAGCGGACTATCAACTCATCTACGTCGGTCGGACCCGCGAGGCCATGCCCTTCGTCGATGGCCTGCTCGCCGATCACGCTGAGCGAGTTCGAGTTCACGTCGGCGCCGAGCAGGGACGCATTGACGTCGATGCATTGATTCGCGAACTGTCGGCCGACACCGAACTCTATGTATGCGGCCCTATCGAGATGCTGATGGCTGCCAAGCGGTCCTGGGCCGCCGACGGTCGACGCGTGGATCGGTTGCGGTTCGAGACGTTCGGCAGCGGTGCTACCCGGGCGTCGGTCGCATTCCGGGTTCTGGTGCCGCGCCTGGGGGTCGACACCGTGGTACCGGCCGATAAGACCCTTTTGGACGTACTGGACAGCGCCGGAGCCGAGGTGATCTCGGACTGTCTGCGCGGAGAGTGCGGTCTCTGTCTAATCAACATTCTTGATCACGAGCAGGAGATCGACCATCGCGACGTCTTCCTCAGTGAGCGACAACGAGCGGATGGTGACCGACTATGTGCCTGCGTCTCGCGCTCCCTGGGCGGCACGTTGACCATCGACGTCCCGTGAAGCCGGTCGAGCAGGATGGCGAAGCGCAAGGAGTTCCAGAACCGGCCGGCACCTTCAGCCGCAGGGAAGAATCGCGAGAGAGGGCACGGGGATGAGTCAGGTTACGGAGATATCTCAATTGGTGGTGCGCGAGCGACAGAGCCGGGTGCGTCACCTGACCGATCAGCTTCGGGCTTGCTTTCATCCCGATGCCACGGTCACGACAAGTTGGCTGAAGGGCAGCGCGGCGGCCTTCGTGTCAGGCGGTGACACTCGGTCGGGCCGTAGCAGCGAGCCGATCATCAACCGCCTCGGCCCCCCGCTGGTCTACGAGAGCGGGCGGCGTGCGGTCGTGGAACTGCCGTCGACCACGATTCGGTGGATCCAGGTGAACGGTGTCGAGGCAGAACTGGCCTCATTCATGCGGTTGCTCTACCGGGTCGAACAACGGGATGGGATCTGGGGCATCAGTGACCTCACGGCGATCAATGAGGCCGACACGCTGACTCCAGCGGTACCGGGGACCGATCTGCACGTCGATCCCGACGCGGTGGCCGGGCTTCGGCACCCGTACCGGTTCCTCGCCTACACGCGGTCGTTGGACGGTGAGGCCGTCAACCCGGATCTGTATGGGATCGACAGGCCCGATGTGGTCCATGCTCTCTACGACGACGCGTTCGCCTGGTCCGCTCAGCAGCCCGCCGAGCCAGGGACCGAAGCGTGAGCGAGCAGGTGCCCACCAACTGGGGGCGCTGGGGTGCTGATGACGAACGGGGCACCCTCAACCTGATCACCGACGAGGTGCGGGCTCAGGCTGTAGCCGAGGTACGAACCGGCCGGAGCGTGTCGCTGTCGCGTCCGATCCCGACGGCCCCGCTCATGGCGGGGCCGATGGCAGGGCTGCCTGCGGCGTCGACCTCGGCGCTTCAGGTGGCGATGTACACCGGCGCGCCCCCGCGGGCGATGGCCGAGCTGTTGATTCTCGTCCCCCACAGCCCGCATGTGACCCACCTCGACTCCGTCGCTCACCAAGTCGTCGGTGGCCAGATCTACCCGGGACGACAGCTGGAGGACTGCGGCAACGCCGCGGGCATCCAGCACGGTTCCACAGCCGTGTTCGCCAACGGCGTCGTCACCCGGGGGGTACTGCTCGATCTGGCTCCAGATGGTGCTCTGAACGAGGGGCACGGTGTCACCGGAGCTGACCTCAATGCCGCGGCCGAACGAGGCGGAGTCGAGGTCCGCGCAGGCGACGCGATCGTGGTGCGGAGCGGCTGGGACGAGGCCGTCACTCGGGCTCACGGCCTTCCCGGCATGACCCTGGACGCGGTCAAATGGATGCACAAGCACGACGTCGCCGTATATGCCGGCGATGTCGGTGACGCGCACCCGCCGATCGACCCGACGCAGCCCGGACCTCTTCACCGCGTCGGATTGGCACTCCTCGGGATGCCCCTCGTCGACGTCGTAGACCCCACGGAGCTGGCCCGGGTATGCGCAGAAGAGGGTCGTCACAGCTTCCTCTTCGTCGCGGCACCACCCCGCCTCGAGGCCGCTAGTGGTGTGCCGGTCAACCCGCTCGCAATCTTCTGATCTACCGCGAGAGGTCAGCAATGGGTAAGCAGTACGACGTCATCGTGATCGGTGCCGGGTCGGCCGGCTCGGTCGTGGCTGGTCGGCTCGCCGGCGAAACGGATGCCCGTATTCTCCTGCTCGAAGCCGGGGGCTGGGATCTCAATCCACTTATCCACATTCCGGCGGGGTTCTTCAAATTGGCCGAACGCGGTTCGCTCGGCTACAATTACTCATCCGTTCCGCAAGAGCAGTTGGACGGCAGGTCACGTCCGATGCCGGCCGCTCGGGTGATTGGTGGCGGCAGCTCGATAAATGCGATGACGTGGGTTCGCGGCCAGCCCAGTGACTATGACAAGTGGCAGCTGGCCGCCGGAGGAGACAGCAGGTGGTCGTTCGAGAATCTTCTTCCATACTTCAAAGCGCTGGAGACAAGTAGTATCTTCGGCGACGAATACCACGGCGGAAGCGGCCCGGTGCACGTCTCCTGGCCACCGCGAATCAACCCTTTGAACCTGGCAACGATCAAAGCGTTCCAAGAACTCGGCCTGCCCTTCAACGCGGATTACAACGGCGCCTGTCAACGCGGCGTCAGTGTGACGCAGAACAGTATGGGAAACGCCCGGCGTAGTAGCGCGGCGACCGCCTTTCTCCACCCGGTACGCAACCGCGCGAATCTCAGCGTTCGCACCCACGTGCGCGTAGACCGAATACTTATCCACCATGACCGAGTGACTGGCGTCGAGGTGGTTCGATTCGGTGTTCGGCAGCGCATCCATGCGCCACACGTCATTCTCTGCGCCGGAGCCTTCAACTCGCCCCGGCTGCTCATGCTCTCGGGGATCGGTCCAGAGGCGGAGCTCGCGAAGAACGGGATCCGAATCAGGGCTCGATCCGAGGACGTCGGAAGGCACCTGCAGGACCACCCCAAGGTTTCGATCTCGGCCCACTCGCGTGGGGACCTCGGCTATGCCCGCCACACCCGAGGAATGACCATGGTCGGCGATGGGCTGCTCTACCTGCTTGCCCGCGATGGGACAGCCACCACAAACGGAATCGAGTCAGTTGCGTACTACGACCCGCTCGACCCGGACGGCGCCCCAACGGTGGGGACCTACCACGTTCCCGTCAGCATGGAGATGGGCGCCAAACAGATCGACGTGTTGCCGGGGCTCACGATGGAAAGCATCGTGCTGCAACCGCGCAGCCGTGGTCGAGTGTCGCTCCGAGACGCCGATCCTCGATCAGCACCGCTGATCGATCCCAACTGGTTGTCCGAGCCCGAAGATGTTCGAGTGATGGTTGCAGGCCTGCGTTACGCCCGCCGCGCCCTGAAGATGCCCGCACTCGTGGACCTCCTCCAGCCCGAGTTCTCGCCAGGCCCAGACGTCGACGATGACGACTTGGCGGAGTTCTCGCGGCGTGTGGCATCAGGCATGGCGCACCCCGTCGGTACCTGCCGCATGGGTGGGGATGACGAAGCGGTCGTCGATCCGTCGCTGCGCGTCCGGGGTATCGATGGCTTGCGAGTGATCGACGCGTCGATCATGCCGAACATCACGAGCGGCAACACGAACGCCCCCGTCATGGCACTTGCCAGCAGAGGCGTCGATCAGTTCAAGGCTGATCTGTGAACCCGAATCCACCGGGTCCGCGCGACTCGATCAACCTCGGCCCTGTTGCCGACGTTCGCACCGCTAGGCATCGCGCAGGACGTGCATCTGAACCTTCGCGTTCAACCGAGCTTCGCAATGCTCGAGGGGACCGACTCATCAGGCATGCCCGGCGACGCGGCGGCTTCAGACGGCCGACTGAACACCGGGCGCTAAATGCACGTCCGACCACACTGTTATCCACACTAATGACTGGAACGGAGGAAAGGGAAACCGGTGCTGTCGGCATCGGAGTCCCTCAACTATCTGATGGAAACTCGACGACTTGGAACCAGCGGTCCGGCAGTGGCGGCCCTCGGCTTGGGCTGCATGGGAATGTCCGGCGTGTACGGACCCACGGACGATGCAGAAGGAATTGCGACGCTCCGCGCCGCAATCGACAGCGGTATCACCTTGTTGGACACAGGTGACTTCTACGGCATGGGACACAACGAGTGGCTGATCCGGCAGGCGCTCCGCGAAGGTGACCGAGAGTCAGTCGCACTCAGCGTGAAGTTCGGCCTCCTGCGGGATCCAAGCGCAGCGATGCTCGGCCACGACGGTCGTCCCAACAGCGTCAAGACCTTCCTGACCTACTCGCTGCAGCGCCTCGGCACCGATCACATAGACATCTACCGGCCGGGACGATTGGACCCGGCCGTCCCGATCGAGGACACGATCGGCGCCATTGCCGAGATGGTGCAGGCCGGGTACGTGCTTGGGATCGGCTTGTCCGAGGTCGGGTCAGAGACAATCAGACGGGCGCACGCCGTCCATCCGATCACAGACCTGCAGATCGAATACTCCTTGTTCAGCCGCGGCATCGAGAGCGGAATCTTGGCCACGTGCCGCGAGTTGGGTATCGGGGTCACTGCATACGGGGTTCTGTCCCGTGGACTGCTGTCCGGCAGTTGGTCACCAACGGCCGCTGACCCTCGAGCGCGGCTGCCCCGCTTCCAGGCAGGCAACCTCGAGTCCAACCTCGCACTGGTCGAGACGCTTCGTCAGCTCGCCGACGTGCGTGGGGCCACGCTGACTCAGCTGGCGATTGCCTGGGTCCTGGCCCAGGGCCGCGAGCGGGGCGACATCGTGGCGCTGATCGGGGCGAAGACCCAGCAGCGGCTGGCCGAGGCGTTGCCCGCGGCCGACATCGTTCTGACCGAGGATGACCTCGCGGCGATCGACCTGGCCGTACCCACCTCGGCCGTGGCCGGCGAGCGCACGGGATCCGCCCAACTCGCGCAACTCGACAGCGAGCGGTAGTCGCGCCCGGCGGAGCGAGCTTCCAGACAGATATCAGCAACTGCTGCGCCCACCGAGTCGCTGCGATCGCTGAGGCGTGACCACACGATGTTCCGCAGCTCCCTCGCAACTATTCAGGTGCTGTAGCGGTGCGCCTGGCTTGAATTTGCTGTGTTGCTGATGAGTGTCTGGGACATGAGCAGTTGGTTGACCAGCTCGCACGTGTGCGGGCGACGCTCCCCAGGATGCGTCCCTGACCGAGCGTGACCGGTCGATCGTGGAGCTCACGACGCGGGGTGATCGAGTGTCCACTCGGGTGACGGAGTTGGAGACCCGGCTGTCGCAGAACTCGCAGAACTCGTCGAATCCGCCGAGCTCGAATGCGTTCCTGAAACCGCCGCCGCGGTCGTTGCGCCGCGCCTCGGGCCGCAAACCGGGTATGCAGGCTCTTCAAACTTGACCGGGCAATCGTGGCTCTCGACCCTTGCTCAGCGCGCCTGAGGTGGAAAGTCCGTGACCTCTTGAAGTCTGACTGTTGCGACGCAGCAGACCAGAGAGGCCACGGACGTGGATCAGAGTACGACGGTGTTGTTCGGGCTGCCTGGAGTTCGGGTTCGACGTGTGGACCAGGTCGAGTCCGGTGCTCGGGTGGTGCATGTCGAGACGGCCGAGGGTGGGTCAGCGGCTAGCTGCCCGGGTTGCGGGGTGGTGTCGGTCTCGGTGAAGGAGAACGTGGTCACCCGCCCTGTTGATCTGTCCTACGGCGAGAGGCCGCTTGCGGTCGCGTGGCACAAGACGCGGTGGCGGTGCCGGGAGCCCCTGTGTGCCCGGTTGACCTTCACCGAGGTGATCGAGGAGGTGCCTGCTGGTCGTCGCACGACCGGGCGGCTTCGGCGCGCGATCGCCTGCGCGGTAGGCGATGCGTGTCGTTCGGTGGCGACGCTGGACCTACGACGTCCAGAGCACCCGGTGGGTGCGCACGGATGCGTGGGGCACCGGGTTCGTTGACCTGCAGCCTGGTGCCGGTGGGCAGGGGCTGCTGGGCCAGGTCGAGGGCCGCACAAGTGCGTGCGTGGTGGACTGGCTGCAGCAGCGCACGCCCGAGTTCCGGGCGACGGTGCAGTTCATGGCGATCGACCCGGCCGCGGTTTATGCCAAGGCGATCCGCACCGTGCTCGACGACGGGTCGCGGCTGCTGCCCAACGCGAGGTTGGTGGTAGATCATTTTCACTTGGTGAAGCTGGCCAACGACGCCGTCACCACGGTCCGGCGCCGGGTGATCTGGGAATAGCAGGGCCGCCGCGGACGCAAGATCGACCCCGCTTGGGCGAACCGCCGCCGGCTACTACGCGCACAGGAACGCTTATCGCACAAGGCATTCGCAACGATGTGGAACTCCCTCACCGACTCCGACCCCTCCGGGCAGATCCTCACCGCCTGGATCGCCAAGGGAGAACTGCGGGCCCTGTTCGCGCTGGCCCGCACCGACGCGCACCGTGACCAGATCCGGCACCGACTCGGCGTGTTCTACCAGTGGTGCGCTGATGCCGACCTCGACGAGTTGAACACCCTCGCCCACACCGTCGAGACCTGGTGGCCAGCGATCGAAGCTTTCCTGGCCACCGGCGTCACCAACGCCCGCACCGAAGGCATCAACCGACTTGTGAAGCAGACCAAACGCTCCGCCTGCGGATTCCGCAACGTCGCCAACAGCCACCGCCGGATACGGTTGAACTGCACCCGGACCCACCGGGCAGCAACAGCGGCATCAAGATCAGTGCCCGCTCAAGTTTGAAGAGCCGGTATGCAGGCAGGGGAGCAGGGGTCCCGTTTACAGCTACGGCCGGAACCGGATGAGGTCATCCTCTACGTCCCCGGCGCATGTCGGTCCTGTAGTGATGATCTGGGTGGGGCACCGGTCGTGGGTGTGCAGGCACGGCAGGTGTTCGACTTGCCCCCGATCGAGCTGGTCGTCGTCGAGCATCGGGCGCAGCGGCGGGCGTGTTCCTGCGGGGCGGTGACTACCGCGGTGTTCCCGCCCCAAGCCACTGCACCGACCTGTTACGGACCCGGGGTGGCCGCGGTGGGCGCCAATCTGTTGGGACGGCAGCATCTGCCGGTCGAGCGGGCCGCGGAGGCGATGGCCGACTGCTTCGGCGCCCCGGTCTCCAGCCTGCTACCCGGTTGCAGGGCTCCTCGACCATGCCCGCGGGTAGCCCCGCGAGGCCGAGGTGGCGCACTTCGACGAGGCCGGCGGCCGGGTCACGGCGAAGCTCCGCTGGATCCACGTCGCCTGCACCAACCGGTGGACGGTATATCACCTGGCGGCGGGCTGCGGCCAAGACGCGCTGGACGCCGGCGGGGTGCTGCCGGCCTCCGACGGGGTCGCGGTCCACGACGGGCTCCCCTCCTACCGCCGTTACGACGTGACCCACGCCCTGTGCCGCCCATCACCTGCGGGAGTTGGCCGGGATCGCCGAGGCCACCGACCAAGCCTGGCCCACCGAACTGGCCGAGCTGCTCGTGCAGATGCACATCGCCGTCCAGCCGACGGCTAGTCCGCGTTGAGTCCCCAGACAGTGGCGGCCTACCGCCGCTGCTACGACGACCTCCTCGCCGAGGGGCAGCGGCGGAACCCGCCACCGGCCCCGCACCGGCAAACGCGGCCCGCCCTCGGGGCCCTGGGGCACTCCTACGCCGTCTCGACATCTATGCCGAGGACGTGTCGCGCTTCGCGAGCGACCTCCGTGTTCCGATGGGCAACAACCAAACCGAGCGCGACGTACGGATGGTCACACTTCAGCAGAAGATCTCCGGCGGCTGGCGCTCAGAGACCGGCGCCGAGTCGTTCCTCGCGACCCGCTCCTACCCCTCTCCACCGCCCGTAAACACGGCCACTCCGCCCTCGACGTACTCCACGTACTACACACCGGCAACCCTGGATCCCCGCAACCGCAGGCCCCGCACCACAACTCCAGACGAGCCCCGCGATCGCCCAGCCTGAACTCCCCACGCACCTGAATAGTTACGATCCCTCAGCTATTGAGCCAATTCCGCATGTCGGAGTAGAACGCATCAAGGACTTCGGGACGATCGTCGCCGAGCTGGTCAGCGCTCATCGATTGACCGCCGCGCGCGATGTGCCAGGCGAGGATGGCGTAACTAGCCCGATACTGAGCAAGCTCCTGAGCAGGGATGGTGATGGTCTCCCCCGGGACCGAGGGCTCCAGCGTTGTGTGCTCGTAGATCGCATCGAGGGAGAGGATCCGCCACTCGTCGTTGCGACGTTCGAGTCGGTAGTTCAGGCGGGAGTGCGCGGTCAGGATGCCTCCAATACCGTCTATCGTCGTCGGGGCGAGGATGGCCGCAGAAACCTCGACGTTTGCCTTGGTGCCCCGCACCTGGGCAACGGGCGCGAACACGTGGTGCACGGTGTGCTGGCCACGCTCCCTCATCGCCTTCGATCCCAGGACGAACCCTGGACCATTACCGTCGTACCAGCTCAGGCGGACGGTGGAGTCGGACCAGAAGGTCTGATCCATCTCCTCCCACCAGCCGCGGTCACGGCACTGGCGTTCGCGTAGGACAACCTGGGTAGTGACGAAGGCATCCACCGCTGACCCTTGTTCGGGGGCGGCACTTGTGCGACTCGCATCAGTCATTGCAATCTCCTGGTGAATCGTTTTTCCCGGCACCGGCGTGGCCGCCGTATCGGGCCGTACTTGTTCCTGCGATTAGGCACAAACCGCGACGCCGCCTCCCAGCCAGTACTGCAGCCAGGAGACGACGTCGACGAATGCGCGGTAGTGACTATGAGGCCTGCTTCCACAAAGTTGCGAACCGCTGGGCGTAGTCCGGGTAGCCCGTCCACCCATTTGTCGGATCGAAGGTGATGTCCTGCTTCGCCAGGAACTGGAACGGGCCGACGCCGGCGACTTCACCCGCGGTCGGCTGCTGACCGGTCAGCAACCGTGCCACAATGTCAACGGACGTCCACATCTGGACCGGGAGATCGGCACCCAGGCCCGCCGTCAGAGAGCCATCTTTGATGGCCTGCAGCTGCGCCGGCTCCGGGTTGTAGACCAAGGTGCTGACCGAGGAGATGCCAGCCGCCTTCATCGCTGCTGGCAAGCCCTGCGCGGCGCCCCCCGTCTCGAGCACCGCCATGTTGGTGTCTGGATGGGACTGGAGGTCGGTCACGATCGTGCTTGGTGCCGTGGTACCCAGCGTGGCGATACCGAGCGAGGTAAACCGAAGCTTGCAGCCCGGACAGCCCTTGGTTAGTTCGTCCTTGAAAGCCGTTTGCATGTAGGGGGTGAAAAATATTTCAGGCGTACCGTAAAATACGATGTCTGCCTTGGGCCCCTTGTTGACGACAACCCAGTCCGCCAATAGCTTGCCCGCGAGCTGCAGCGGGGAAAGTCCGATGTAGTTGAAGTCGATACCGTATTGCTTCGTGTCGCCCGGGATCGATATCGACACGACCTTGATGCCTGCCGCAGAGATCTTCTGCAGTCCACCCGCATATATTTGTGGGTTTAGGCCGGTCGCGATCACTGCCGATGGCTTGAGCGACAGCACGCTTGATGCCGCGGCCTGTGCCTCCGAAGCTGTCAGGCCGGCGTTGACGGTCTTCATCGTTGCCCCGAGTGATTGGATGGCCGGAGCCACCAGCTTGGATATCACGGCACAAATCGGAGCACCGCACTGCAGGTAGGCGATGGTAGTGCCCGGCGGCACCGCCTTGCTCAATGGTGTGTCCACGGGGAAGGGGCTCGGATGGCCCGTGTAAGCCGCGAGGGCTGCATTTTCAGCGGATGAGGTACTCGCGGGCGCATTCGACGACGAGTCGGACGAGCCGGACGAGCTGCAGGCGGACGCAGTAAGCGCCGCGATCGACAGCACGGTCGCGATTACAACGCGCGCAGCCTGGCGTCGACTGGTTGGTTTGTCAGCAGTACTGCCCATGGTGGTAGCGACGCTTTCGGCTTGCCTGCGCCGCGGCCTCACTGAATTGATGAACAAGGTCTTTCACTCTCCCGTGATAGTGCCGGATGGACAACTGAGGTGGTACCGATACACGTAGTGCTGGGTAGCCCGTGTACAGCCGGGTGCTGCGAGTTCTATCTGATCGTCGTGATCAAGGTGCCGATCAACCTCTGATGCGCCCTTTGCCCGCTGCCGCTAGAGCTGGAAGCCTGCTCCTGCCCGGAGACCGGGCCGTCTCCGAACGATCCTGGCCCACCTGTCTTGAATGCGCCTCAACATAGAGGGCTACGTCTTCGACTGTCAATAGGTTAATCCGAACCGAGGTACTGGGCGTCACACCTGCCGACCGGCTGCGCTTGACAAACTAACTCAGCATTCAAGAGCCGGGACTTCACTCCGTTCCGCCGCGAGCGTCACGGTGTCCGGCCCGGACCCGCTCGGAGATCACAGTCACAGCTAGCCCTGAGGCCGCGACGAGAGCGCTGCCCAGTGCCAGGTGCGGCCGATCTTGAGTCGCAGGCGCCGGCCGCCGCGCACGCGAGGGGCGGCGACGTGTAGTAGCCGGTAGCGCAGCGTCTTGGGTTCGGCCTTGGCCAGGGCGGGGTAGTTGTTTAGCAGGATGGTTTGGGTCCAAGCGAGCAGGTCGATCGCGGTCAGCGCACACGCGAGCCACGCCTGGTTGATCGCGAACACCTTCGAGGGGAACCGGCCCAGTCCGGTGTCCTTGCCGCAGCGGATGCGGTCCTCGCCGCGGGCGTGGGAGCGGTGCCGGGCATCGAGCCAGGCGGGCTGGCCGGTCTGGGTGTCGGTGGCGAAGCAGGTGTAACACCAGCCGTCGCGTTCTTAGATCAGGTCGAGTTCGGCGCCGGGTGGGGTCGTTCGCGGCGGGCGATGACCCGCATGCCTCGGGGTAGCCGCGGAGCGCCCCGGAGCCAAAAATGCCGGTCGGCTCGATGAACCCTCCTCTGGCCGAGGCCCGCGGCCGCTTCCGCGACTGAGGAGAATCGTAACGGCGCTGCACCTCAGCAGCTCGGCGCTACGACCGCGGGCCTCCTGGTCGCGCCGGCGTGACGCTGTCGCCGCGCACGGGTGTGGTCAACGGGGTCCGGGGCATTGTTCGCTTTGTGGGCCACGCGTCGCCTGCCCCTGGCGCGTTCACGACGCGACTGAGGACCGATCGTCAGACGTATGCATCACCGAACCTGGACCATCGTGGGCGAACGTCACCCGATGTTCTGGACGAAACCAAAGTAGTCAGGTATGGTTACTAATTAATCCCACTTCTCGTCTTGAAAGCAGGAGCCATGTCTAGTTCGCTCAGCGATGTCTATCAATCGATGGCAGTCGACGGAACCGCGCAGTCACCGCTTGCAATCGGCTCCGTTGACCTCGGCGACCGCGCCTACACGTGCACCTACGAGGTGGACGAACAGCGCAACGAACTCGTGGCAACCGCCGCCTCGTTCAAAGACCTGCTGCGGGAGGCCGCTGACGAGATCGACCAAAACCGGCGAGTGCCCGACCGCGTCATCGATGCACTCGCAGACGCCGGCCTGTTCAGACTCACGGTTCCCAAGCGCTACGGCGGCCACGAGACCAGCGTCCGGACCATCATCGACGTCGGCGCGACGCTGGCCGAGAGCTGCGGGTCGACAGCCTGGGTGACAACGCTCATCAACACCGTCGGGATCGCGGTGGGCATGCTGTCCAAACAGGCGCAAGACGATGTGTTCGGCGCCAACCCCGACGCCCGCGTCGCCGGCGTGTTCTCGCCACGCGGGGAGTCGAGGCGCGTCGACGGAGGCTTCCGGGTGAGCGGTACGTGGTACTACGGCTCTGGATCGCTGCACTCGGACTGGGTCATGGTCGGGTTCCCGCTGGTCGATGAGGCCGGGGAGACGAAGGACTTCGGTCTGGGGCTCATCCCGCGGCCGGAGTACGTCGTGAAAGACACGTGGTTCGTTGTCGGCATGCGGGGATCGGGCAGCAACGCGATCGTGGTGGAGGACGCGTTCGTGCCCGACCACCACATTCTGTCTGTGAGCAGCGTTCTTAGCGGCAGTTTTCCAACCGAGTTCGACACCGAGCCCCTGTACCACTCAGCCTTCCAAGCTGCCTTCACCCTTGTCCTCACGGGAGCACAGCTCGGGTTGGGTCGCGCGGCGCTCCGGCTCGCCATCGAGCAGGCGGACAAACGCACGATCCCTAACACGATCTACAACCGGCAGTGTGATTCTGTCGGCTTCCAGCTGCAGATCGCCGACGCCGCCTCGATGATCGACACAGCTCACCTGCACATCTACCGCGCTGCAGCGGACATTGACGAATCAGCCAAGCGGGGCGAATACCCGAGCTACCTGATGCGAGCGCGGATCCGGTCAGACGCAGCCCGCGCGGCCAGCTGCGTGAAAGATGCGATCGACATTCTGATCACCGCCCACGGTGCCGGCAGCTTCGCCGAATCTAGCCCCATGCAGCGCATCTGGCGTGACTCCAACATTGCGGTTCGCCACGGCACCCTGGTCCCACCGGCGTCGCGGGAGATCTACGGCAAGGCGCTCATGGGCTTTACGCTGGAGGAAAATATCACCAAGCTCTTGTAACTCCCAACGCCGCTGGCGCCGCTAGCGCCCGCTGACTCCGCGAGAGTCGTGCATCAGCGGATCAAATAACACTTCCGAGCTCCTGACTACACTGGGCACCTTCGGCGGGGTGAGGCTGAGTCACTTGGATAACAGCGCTCGGCCAAGCCTCACCCGGGGCGGGGGCCAGTCGCGCCCCAGTGGGGGCGACGGCCGACGGCGGCCCTGGGACATCCCGCTTCGTGGGCTATGCGCGGCGTCCCTGCGCAGCGGAATCCAGAAGGACTAAGACATGGCGATGGACAACCTTGGCACCCGTGCCATATCCGACCAGCTTGAGTGGACGCGGCCGTCGGCTTCAGGCAGTGACTCCACCACCCAGAGACTTGACGAAAACGCCATACGCCTGTTGCTGATAGCTTTTCGGGTTTCCGAACGCTACCTACTGGACCGAACTGCACAGCACGGTCATGCCGACATCCGCATGACTCATTTTCCAATCATGCGGAGCATGAGCCGCGGCGCGGAGCGCATGACCGACATCGCAGATATGGCCAGTGTTACCAAGCAGACGGCGGGGGTATTGGCTGCGGAGCTCGAAGTCATGGGCTACGTCGGTCGGCGTCCCGATCCGCAGGACGGTCGTGCCAAAATTGTGCAATTCACCCGACGCGGCCGATCGCTCATGAAGACGCTGCCGCACATTCTGGATGAGACCGAGAATCAGATCGTCGGTGCCATCGGCGCGGATGACTTGGAACAACTGATGAGAATTTTGATGAAACTCGTCAGCAACTCTGGTGACGTGCCAGGCGCGATCGCGCCGTAGCTGCCCCTGAGGGCGCAGGACATGTTTCTTCACCACTGCTAGCCTCGATCTTTCGCGGGCCTGATGTGCTGGCGTGTGCTGGGTCGTGAGGTCGAATTTTGGTTCTCCGTTCTGTTGTTGGGTGTGCTGGTGCGACCCGGGGTGTTCAGTCGGGGTGGTCTGCCGGGTTCCACGGTTCCGGTGATGGTGCGGTGTCGTCTGGGTGGGTTGGTGCTGGTCAGCCGGGTGCTGGGAGTGCTTTGAGCCGGGTGAGGGCGGTCTCGATGAGGTGTCGCCAGGGGGCGTGCGCGGAGAGCCGGAGCCGGCGTCGCCTGGCGTGGCGGACGAGGCGGCCGGCGATTGAGAACAGGCGCAGCCGAAGCCGTTTGGGTTCCCAGCGGCGCGCTGGGTGGTGGGTGAAGGCGAGCATCTGCAACCAGGCGGTGAGTTCGACGGCGAGGGAGACCACCGCTAACCAGAGTTGGTTCTGGGCGAACCCGTGCAGCGGAAGGTTGGTCAGCCCGGTGTCTTTGCAGATGCGGATGCGGTCCTCACACCGGGCGCGACGGCGGTGGCGCAGTTCCAGATCAGCGAGCTGGCGGCCGCGGGTGTTGGTGATAAACGCGGTCAGCCGCAGCCCGTCGGTGTCGGTGAACCGCAGCTGGGCCCCGGGGTGCGGGCGCTCCTTACCGGCGATGACCCGCATCCCCGCCGGCCACCCGGACAGATCGAGGAGCCCGGTGAGCTCGGCGACCCAGGCACCGTCGCGAGGAGACTCCTCGGTGTCGTAAGCCGGGGTCCACACCTCGGGCGGGATGAGACTGAGCTTGTCGACCATGCTGGCGATGAACCCGAAGCCCAGGGAGTACGACAATGCCCGCTTCGTGAGGTACTCCACGACCTCGTGGGTGCCCCCGGCCCCGTCGGTGCGGATGAGCACTTTGCGCCCGACCCGGCCCGCGGTGGGAAACGGTAACTGCCGCAACGCTTCGGCGATGACGCTGATGTGGTCGGCGGCGGTGTTGCTGCCGGCGTTGCCCGGGCGCAACGTCAAGGCCAACGGTTCCCCGGTGCCTGCTTGGCCGTGGTCGACGAACGCGCAGAACGGGTGGTGCCCGAAGCCCTTCTGATACGTCGGGGCGGCGTGTTCTTTCTCCGAGTGCGCGGTTACCAGGGTGGCATCGAGGTCGATGATCAGCGGATTCTTAGCGCTGATGTCGTGGTCGGGGGCGTGGGCACCGGCATGGGCCCACGCGATTTGGCGGGCGGCGGCGCGGGCGGTGTTGATTGCCCGTAACGCGGTGGGGGCGTCGGCGGCGAGGGTGGTGAACAGTCGGGACACCGTCGGGTCCGAGGCCACCGGCCCGAACACACCCGGTTCCTCCCGCAGCAGCGCAACATCAGCGAGGCAGTCCCCGCCCACTGCGACGGCCACCGCCAGATCGAGCACAATCTTGCCCGGGATCATGGGTGGCCAAGGGCTTGCGCCACGGGGACAGTGCCGCCGTGAGCCCCGCGGTCAGACCGGTCTTCTCCGCGGTCCGTAACAACGTGATCGCCCCGGCTTGCGACACGACCCCACCTCCGGTGGTGTCCACCGACAGCGATGGGTAGTACAACGTAGACTTACTCACCTGAATGGTGCTCCTGGATCTGGTATGAATCCGACCCTCAACAAGTCGAATTATCTCAGGTCAGAGCACCATTCTTCATTCACCACACGGTCAAAAAATTCGACTGGGGTGAAGCCCGAGGCTAGCGTCGAGCGTGACCACCTTCTTAAATTCACCCCGTCGGTCAAGGCTCCGCGATCCTTCGGGCTTGTGCCCGATGGCTGTCGACGGCTGGCTGCGGGAACAGCCGTAAAATTCTACCGCGGAGGATCGTTGTTTCCGCCTAGCGCGGTTTAGCCTCGGGCTCGAGCCCGCACTGGACCGCGGGTTGATTGAGGCCACGGTGACGCGCGTGGCGGGCGGACGTGCCAAGCGCCGCCGCCTCGCTCTAGCCCTGCAGGACAGACCTGCGATGCTGGCCGACGGCCGATCCCCTGCGCCCAGGAGCGTCGGGGATCTGCTCGTCGCGCTGCGCACCGCAGGCTCGGTGGACATCTCGCCGCCGATCTGCGCGACGTGCGGAATGCAGCTGCGCACCCTGCAGCGCCGCGGCCAAGGACTGGTACCTGTCTACGTGCGCTGCTGCTCACCGGCGACGACGAGGATCGTGACACCGCCCGCCGCGCCCTCACCGACACGGCCCTGGCGGGGCTCGGGGGCGCCGGTGCCCAACCACGACCCACCCACACGAGCGAGTCCGCCACGGTGAGCTCCGCCGGCTCGCCTTCGCCCTGCGCGAAGCCTCCAGGGCGCTGAAAGCCAACCGCGCCCAGATGTTGGACCTCCTGCACGTGATCGCTCCAGGCCTCACTGACCGCCCCGGCGCCGGACCTGTCAGCGCCGCCCAGACCGTGGTCAGCTTCTCCCACCCCGGCAGAGTGCGCAACGACGCCGAGCACTCAACAGGGCCGTACGCACCATCGCCCTGACCCGCATGCGTAGCTGCTCACGCACCCGCAGCTACGTCGCGCGGCGCACCGCCGAGGGCAAGACCACCCGCGAGATTCGCCGCCGCATACTCCAGCGCTACATCACTCGCGAGCTCTACCGCGCCCTCTCGCACCCACCAGAGATTGACAACACATAGAAGCGTCGAGGTTAGAGTGACACCGAGGCCACCGCCTTTCGAGTCAAGTTCAACCAGGAGACACGCCGCTTATGCCGAAGAATCGTCAGCAGATCCCGCGCGAGCAACGGACTGCGGAGCTGTTGGCTGCGGCCACCGAGCTGTTCCTGAGAAACGGTTACGCCGGTACCACTATCGCGGACATCAGTGCGGCAGCGGGGGTAGCGCCCGCGAATGTGTACTGGTACTTCCCGTCAAAAGACGATGTCTTTGCCGCTGTGATGGAGCGAATGCTCAGCCGGGAGGCCCGGGCGCTCGAGCACGAGCTGCAAGGCATGGAACCCCTCTCGATGCTCGTTCGGGGGCTGGACGACATGCGGGCGTTTCGCGATCTGCACCGGTCTATGCACAGTCGGATGCACGAGTCCGTGGCCGTCCGTGAGGCTCACGACCGGTTCCTCGGTTGGATCCGGACCACTGTGTACCGCGTGGTCGACGATTACCCCGGCGCGAGCGACCGCGAGATGGTGGCCGACATCATCGTCACGTTGTTCGAGGGGGCGAATGTCTCGGACTCGCCCTTGCGACCAGCGACCGTGATGATTCCAGTCCTGATGGACGCGCTCATGGGCACTGAATCGAAGTCCGTGTGACCGCGTAGCCGACCACAGCCGTAACGGCTGCCGGGGCGCGGCTACTGGCCGGCCGGGAGCGCGGTGGACTGGAAAGCGATCAGCTGGTCGTCGCCGTCCAGTGTCCATACCGCAGTGCACCGCGTCCGCAGCAGTCGCGGCTGGCCGGCGACGTCCGCTATGGCGTCCATCCGGAAGGTGGCGACGCCGCATGAACCGTGGACGGACACTGCATGTTCGCTGCATGCGATCCGGGTGTAGCGCAGGGTCCCTCTACGCAGCTGCGCGAGGTAGGACTTCTTGGTGTCGACACTGCCGGAGGAATGAACATAACAACAGTGGTCGTCGATCAGCTTGTCGAGCTCGTCGACGTCCGCGGCCAGCGAGGCGGTTACTCGGCTCTTCGCAGATGAGCAATCCAGGGGCGCTTCGCTCCTCCGTGGGGATAGAAAATGTTGCTGCACCTCGCCCTGGGTGGGTGGTCGCCGGCTCTGGTGCGTAAGCCGGC
>JAABUL010004190.1_pt1 | contig 19736 bp, 1 predicted proteins | sample 5559151 | NCBI WGS metagenome assembly JAABUL01 (sample SAMN10711876, study PRJNA513368) | rock metagenome | isolation source: Antarctica rocks | place: Antarctica: Victoria Land, Pudding Butte sud | reverse complement strand
AGTTAAAAAAAGAGTAATTTATAAATTTAACAAATTAACTATATATAAAATACAAATACTTTAAATCTTGTTTTAACAAATATTTAATAATATTTTGCAAAAGCTTAGACGCAAGTATTTTTAATATTTTTTTTTTATATGTTTTGCGTTAAATATTATTGAAATACTTTGCTACTAATTGTTGCTCTATTTTGTAATATATATATTATAAAAAATTTATAAATATATATTGTAAAAAATTTGTAAATATATATTATAAAAGATTTGTAAATATATATTATAAAAAATTTGTAAATATATATTGTAAAAGATTTGTAAATATATATTGTAAAAGATTTGTAAATATATATTGTAAAAAAATTGTAAATATATATTGTAAAAGATTTGTAAATATATATTGTAAAAAAATTGTAAATATATATTATAAAAAATTTGTAAATATATATTGTAAAAGATTTGTAAATATATATTATAAAAGATTTGTAAATATATATTATAAAAGATTTGTAAATATATATTGTAAAAAATTTGTAAATATATATTGTAAAAGATTTGTAAACATATATTGTAAAAAATTTGTAAATATATATTGTAAAAAATTTGTAAATATATATTGTAAAAGATTTGTAAATATATATTATAAAAGATTTGTAAATATATATTATAGAAGATTTGTAAATATATATTATAAAAGATTTATAAGTGTATATTATAAAAAGATTTTAATTTTATACAATATACTATAGAAGAGTTTATCTCTATTAATAAAATTTTATATCGATTGTATTTAAAGATTTTTGATAATTGTTATAAATTTATTTTAAACAATAGAGATTACTAATTAGTTAAAAAACTACAAAATTGTTTGATTTCTCTTAATCTATATAGCAAAGACAAAAAATAAAGTAAGTAAAAGTCTAAATAAATTATTAATAATCGAAGTCTTTACTTGCGAATAAAGTAGCGTTAATTAGTATTTCTATAAAAACAACTTAATTTCTAATCTATTAAATTAATATTTTATATAAAATTAAATATTAATTGTTATCTTATTGTCTAAAAGATAATTAATTTATAAATTTAAACTATAAATACAAGACAAAAGTTTTCGATACAATATTTAACAAAAGTTAAGTATTAAAAATAGCACTATTAATAATTACTACTTATTAGACTTTTTTAACTATAATTAAAACAATAGTTTTAATATTGTTATTAACTTATTTTGCAATAAAATAGATTTGCTATTTCGAATAAATCTTAGTTAATTTCTTTTTGTATTAATAATATTTTTGCTAACAAAATTGTTATACAAGCAATAATAAAAAGACTTAAAAAAAGATTAAAATATTTCGAGATTTTGCAATTAAAATGCACAAGCTTATTAAGTTAATAAAATAACTCTTAAATAATAAAATACGTTTGTTTAACTCTAAAATATTGTGTTTAAGATAATTCTAATATTAAGTTTAGTATTAATTATAATTGAAGCTTAAATTAACTAGAATAATCTAATTTATATATTTGTTTATTAATTGTTAATACTATACAAATATATAATATTAATATACTATATTGCTTGCTTTATTACTTAGATATATATATTTATCTAAAATTATTATAATTATAATATAAAACAACTTTATTTTTACAAATAATACAATAAGATTAATAAATAAGTTTTCGACAATTGCACTTAAAATAGCTAAAATTTAATTATATTTAATTTAATTAATATACAAAGTAATTGCGCTTAATTTAATTAATATTTAAGATTTATATTTTTTTTAATTTTACAATATAAATTGTAATCGAAAACTAGTTGTTTGCAATAAAAAATTTATTTGTACAAATTAATTTTATATATTCGAGTTATATAACTTTTAAAGATTACAAAATTAAATATTGTTATTAAATTTTTTTTGCAAATTAAATGCAAGCAATAAATAGAAATATTTGAATTTTGTATTATTAAATATTTTTAAGTTTTGTTTATTATATTGGAAGTTCAAATATATATAAATTTTTTTTATTAATAAATTTTCTTTTATTACTAAAATAAAAAATATATAGCAAAAAATTGTATTTTAAAGAAAATTAATAATTTAAATTTTTAAAAATATTTTTAAAAACAATTTTAGTTTTTGATTTATTATTGTTTTTCGAAGTAATTTGTGTCAAAAATATTGTATATTTTTGATATTTTTGTTGTTTATATAAAACAATTCGAACTTCGATAGTTTTAAGTTTTTAATTATATTTCTTTTTTTTAATAAATTGAAAAACTAATTGACAAATTAATTTAACAAGTCGAACTTGCTTTCTAATTTTATATTAAGTATTTGTTTTTTTATTATTTAAAATTTGTATTGCGACTTTAAAGCTATATATTTTAAACACTATTATATTATAGTTTCGAAAATATTGTTTTTAATATTTTTTAAATTTCTTTTATTTTTAAATCTCTTTTGCAATATACAATACTATATCGATTTTTTGTTTCTTTTGCATTAATAAATAGTTTTGTAAAATTACTTTTATAAAGTTAAAGTTTGCTTAAAACTATAAAATAAGTTTTGTATTTTTAATTTTTAAAAGTTTAACAATCGAATTAATATAAATCTTTTGTGCTTGTTTAATTATTAATTTAGAAAATATATTTGTATTAATATTTAAAATTATAAGTCTAAACAATTTCTATATAATATTATTGAATAAACAATTAAAAAAAACTATTTGTATATTAAATTAAACTTTTTAATCTAAATAGTATTAAATTATATTTGAATTATAATTAAATATTTGATTTTGTACAAAGAGAGAAACTTTGTTTAAACTTGTTAATTAATTGTTAATTAATATTATATCAAGACAATTGCAACTTATTGTTTATAGTATTAATTAAGTTTTGTTAAAAAATATATTAAGTAATTGAGTTTTTTAATTTAGCGTCTCGATTTAGATACTTTAAATATCGAAATTAAATATTAGTTTTTAATAGTTTACGCACAAGTATTCGATAGTTGTTGCGTTTGTATTTCGATTAACAAAAAACAAATATATTTTGTTTTTGTTTTTTAATTTTTAACAATATTTTATATTTGTTATTTAATAGACAAAAATATTTAAAAAAGTAAAATATATTGTATATATTGTTTGTAGTTTTGATTTTAAAGATAGTATTATAAATAGCTATTACTAAAAGATAATTAAGCAAACAAAATAAAAGAGTTTTTTTTGTTTTAATAATAAATTACTTTCTATCAATAGTTATTATTAGAAAATAATAAAACTTAGATTAAAAACTTATTTGCAAGAATTTTTTCTTTTACTTTTTGTATAAAGAAGTTTAATTTTTACAAAAAGAATATTAAATTTTATCGAATTCTTATTAGAAACAATTCAAAATTTAATATATTTTTAAAGCAAATAGTAAATTTTATTATAATCTAAGTTATTTTTTTTATTAATTAAGATATTGTATTTTTTGTTTGTATTTATTATGTTTTTGTTACTTAAAATATCGATTTTTTTATTTTTTACTAGATTGAATACAAATAAAGAATTTTCTCTTGTATTTTTAAAAATAATTTCTATATTAAATATTAATACAAATCGATAGTTTAAATAAGTTGCTATTAGAATATTAATCGAAATATAAAGATATTGCTACTTGTTAGCAAAACTATATTTATTTTTAATTTAATAATATTGAAAAAAATAATAAATATTTTTTACGCTAGTTATATTTCTCTTCTTTTGAAAATTACAAAGCTTTTTGTATTTTACAAGTCTTTATTTAAATTATACTTTAATTAATTTTATTAATTTTTAAATAAAAATATAATTGAGAGCTATATATTAATTATTTTATTATAAATTGTAGAATTTAGTACTTTGTTGTATATATAACATATATATATCTTAAATATTTGTTAATAGATATTAAGATTGTCGCTAATATGCAAATTTAACAACTTGCAAATATATTACTTTAAAAATAAATTAAAGTCTTTTGTTTTAATATATTTAAGAAAATTTTAAGAATCTTAATTTAAATTTTTGCAATATCTAATATTTATAAATTAGCTATTTTAAGCAAAACAACAAAATCTTAATATATTTGTTTTATTTCGATAGCATAGTTGCTTTTAGCTTAATTGTATTATTAGTATTTGTGCTTAAAATAAAATAAAATTATATTAATTGCTTTTAATGTTATTAATAGTAAATCGAAGACTTGTAATTAAAATAAATAGCAAATATAGTAACAAACAATATAGTAAAAGATTAAAAAAACAAGTGCGCTAAGCTTTTATATATATGTTGACAATAAAATTTTCTAAATTGAAGTTAAATTAATCGCAACTTAAATTACGTGCTTTTGCAATATTTAACAATTTAAGATAGTAATTCTTTTTGTTGTTAATAGTTTTAAAAACTTTTTGAGTTTCGAATTAATTTGTATAACTTGTGCAATCTAGAGTTTAATTGTAACAACAACAAAAATTAATACAAAAAACAAAATAGTAATAGTACAACAAATCGATTAAAAGCTTAAATCAATATTGTACTAAATCAAATCTAGCAACTTTAATATTAACAACTTATTTTATCTTGTTAATTCGAACTATATTGTAAATTTAAATTATTATTATATCTATTAATCGACAATTAATTTTTTAATATATACAATACTAGATATTTAATTAGATATTATCTTTATTATTTTAGTAATAAACAAATATACTTTTAATTTTATCAATATTTATTAAAAAGTTATTAAACAAATATTTTATTATTTTCGAAATATTTTTATTTTTTATTTTATTTTCTATAAGAGTATTTGTTTTCTATTAAATTATATCGATATTAACTAAAACAAAAATTAAGATATTTGTTATTATATCTTTAAATATATCTTTAATCTAGAGAGTATTGCAAATAGTTAAATTAAATTAAAATATATTTTTATTAAAACTAAAACAAATAATTGACAAACTAATTAATTTTTTTTTGTAATATATTTAAAGCGTTTCGACAAACTCTTAAACTAATTTAACAACTAAATTACTTATAATCTCGAATATAGATACTAGACTTAGTTATTTAAACAACTTGCAACTAGATAGTTGCTATATCTATTATTGTTAATCTTTATATTGTTTATTTAAATCTATACTTATTGTTCTTTTTGTCTTTCTAATAAAACTATCGAGTAACAACAATATCTATATAGCTATTTGTTAGAATTTTGTTTCTTATATATTCTTCGAGTTTTAGAATATCTCGAACTTGTAAATATATATATATTTGTATATAAATTGTTAACAAAGAACTTTTATATACTTTTTTACTTTTGCTAGAAAGATACTCGAAATTTAGTAGTTTTAATATAAATTTCGAACTTAATAAAATATAGAATATAATTTATATAAAAGTTAATTTTTGAATTTAACTTAGATAGAAGTATTAAAATATTGTAATTAGTTTAATCTAGTATCGATACTATTTAACTTAATACTATTCAATTCAATATTATATAATTGATTCGAATAGCTTCGATTAATATATATAGATAAGCAAAGCTTTAACTTCTATATAGTAACTAAGTGTTCTACTATCTATTATTTTGATATAAACAAAAAAACAATACAAAATTAATAAAAAAATCTTTTCTTAATCTTTTTGCAATAAAAAGAAAGAGACTGTTAAAATAATAGGTGGTAGAACGCTTAGTTACTATGTAGGAGCTAGGACTTTGCCCATCTATATATATTGGTCGAAGCTACTTGGATCGATTACGTAATGTCGAGTTAGATAGTGCTAGATCAAATAGTGTTGACACTAGATCAAATTAATTACAATATTTCGACACTTTTACTTAATCTAAGTCTAAAAATTAGCTTTTATATAAATTATATTTTATATTTTATTAAGTTTGAAATTTATCTCAAAACTATTAAGTTTCGAGCACTTTTTTAGCAAAAATAAAAAAAGTATATAAAAGTTCTTTGTTAGCAATTTATATGTAGACGTACGTATATCTACGCGTTCGAAATTCTCTATAATTTGAAAAATATATAAAAGACAAGATTTTAACGAAAGATTATATAAACGTTGTTAATAATATTCGATAACTTTATTAATAAAACGAAAAGAACAATAAATACAAATTTAAATAGATAGTGCAAAAATTAGCAATAATAAATATAGCAACTATTTAGTCGCGAGTTGTTTAGATAATTAAGTCTAGTATTTATATTTAAAATTTACGAATAGTTTAGTTATTAAGTTAGTTTAAAAGCTTATTAAAACGCTTCAAATATATTACGAAAAAAAGTTTTAATTAGTTTGTTAACTATTTGCTTTTTAATAAAGATATATTTTAGCTTAATTTAGTTATTTGCAATCTTTTTGCGAACAAATTAAATTTAAATATTTATATACTTTGTTTAAATATATTGCGCAAGATTTTTAGTAAATGCTATAATTTTTTAGTTGTTGCAATAGATAACAATAGCAACTAGATACAATATTAAAAATATTAAAAAGAAAATTTTAACAACAACAAGAGCTCTTAATATAAGCGATAACAATAAAAATAAATAAAAAGATTGTAATTGCTTTAATAGTACTTAAAGTTAAATAATTTTTTTAATAGTTTATGTTTGCTCGATATACTTAACTTTGCAAATAGAAAAAGTAATAATTAGTTAACATTTAAATAATTAATTAATAATAACACTCTCTAGATTAAAGATATATCTAAAGATAAAACAATAAATATTTTGATTTTTGTTTTAGTTAATATCGATGTAGTCTAATAGAAAACAAATACTCTTACAAAAAATAAAACAAAAATTAAGAGTATTTCGAAAATAATAAAATATTTGTTTAATAATCTTTTAATAAGCGTTAATAAAATTAAAAGTATATTTGCTTATTATTAAGATAACAAAAGCAATATTTAATCAAATATCTAGTATTGTGTATATAAGAATATTAATTGTCGATTAATAGATATAATAATAATTTAAATCGACAATATAGTTTAAATTAACAATATATATTTTAAATATATTTATAAAAATAACAACTAATTTATACTTCTATATTTTGTAATTCTTTAATATTTTTTTTAGATATATTTTTTAACTTAAATAGAAAATTCGAATTACAAAATTGCGTTTAATTTCGATTTCTAAATATTATTAAACAAAATCTAAATTAGTTATTTTGAATTAATTAACAAATTTTTTTTTAATAATATTGATAAATTTCTTGTTAATATTAACAATTAAGAGATTGTCTATATAGATAACAATAATAATAAAATTATTAATAAAGATACTTAGATCGAAGTCTAATAAACAAAAGTAATATTTTTTAAAAAATATTGCAAAAGTATTATATTATACTTAAAATAATTACTTGAGCTTATAAAAAGTTTTTCTAAACTAATAAAATTTTTTGTTTTGCTCAAAACTATAAGACAATTTTATATAGATTTTTTTGTTAATATTTTTGTAAAAAAAAATAATAACAATATTTATTTGTTTTAAATTTTAGTTATTAATAACAACAAAGATAAAGATAATTTTGTAACTTATAGATTTAATTACAATTGCAAAAATCTTAATATAATTTAGATTTTTGCGTTGTTTAAAACTTCTAACAATTTAACAAACTTTATAGCGAAAAATCTTATTATTAACTTTTTGTTTAATTTTGTAGATTTATTTTTTATAAAATATATTGCGTTTGTTAGATATTAAGCAAACAATATAAATATTGTTTTTTTTCAAAAATTTAATTTTGTTTTGTTTAACTAGTTGCTAGTCTATTTTGTAATAAATATTTGTTATAGTTTTAATATAAGTTTTAGACTTATATAACTTTAATAATATAATTTTAAATAGCAAAGCAAAAGAGTCTACAAATTTATTTTAATACAATCGAAATTTTAAATATTTTTGCAATACTAAATTAAGATTTAAAAGTAATAGATTTTAAAATATATTTAATAATTTAGTAACTTTAGAGAACTTATTAAAATTAATAGAATCGAAGAAAATATTATTTTTAAAGTCGAAAAATAATTTAAGAGATATAGTATTTTTAAAGTTTAAAAAAGATAGAATTTTAAATAAAATAAATAAATTTAGTTTAGAGTTCTTAATATAATTTAAAAGCAAAATAATTCTTTGTTGTTATTGTAATATTATTATAGAGAGCTTGTTTAATTTAGCTTTTACAAAATTTAGAAATTTATTAATAGAATTTGCAATATTAGATTGCGTAAATAGAATTGTAGATAAACGTATATTATTGTTTTGGCAATTAATTTTATTGTAATTAGTATTAGAGCTAAATAATATTTATTTATTATCTAGTTAATAAACTTTTAATATTTGCTAAATCTTGTCTTTTTTATCTATTATACAATAGATATATTCTTTCTTGTATTTTATTAAAATTAAGAATTAAATACGATTTTAGAACTTTTGTTAATTAATATTTGATTAAGTTTTTAACGCTTCTTTTTGTTAATTAATGCGTTAAATATATTTGTAGTTATAAAGATACTTAATGCTTGCTTTAAAAGAAATAATAAAACATTTAATAACAAAAAAAAAATTGCAATATAAGTTAATTGTTTAAATAATTTTTGACTAAAGATTTACAATTAAACTAGTATCTTTAAATATAATGCTAGTCTTTTGTATTAAAATCTAGTTAAGACGTTTAACGTATCTATTTATCTTAAAAAAGATAGCAACTATTAATTTAATATATATCTTGCGCTCTTTGCGTTAGATTCGAAAAACTTTATCTATATATTTATTGTTATTGTTAATACAAATACAAGTATATTTGTTATTTTTATACTTAAATTTGTCGATATAGCGCTTAAAGAAAGTTAGCAAATTAATTTTATTTTTGTTTTTAAAACATTTTATTTGCAAATATTTAATTTTATTATTTAGTTAAGTGCAAACGTAGCAAGTACTATCGAAATTGTCTAGAGATATAAATCTTATAATATTAATATAAATAAAATTGTTTTTCTAGCAATTAAATTTGATAAAGACTTAATAGAATGTTGTTTTGTCTTTTGCGTATGCGCAAGAAACACAAGTATTATTTGAAGATAATTTAATAAAATTAAAAACTTCTTTGCAAGTTAATTAATAGATATTTTGTTTATTTAGATAGTTAAGTTGTTTGTAATATATAGTTATTGTATTCTCGTTAATTGTTAATAGAGCAATAATAACAACAAAAAGTGCAATAAGTATTTCTAAGTTTAAAAAATAAAAATCGAAGTTTTTAACTACTTAGATTTGCTAAACATTAATAGAAAAGTTATAATTAATAATTCTTTAAACAATACTAATATCTTTTAATTAACTATAAAAGATTAAATTGTAAAAAGAGTTAAATATATATTATATATTATAAATTATAATATAACAAGTTTTTTTGTCTTTATATCTAACAAATAAACAAATAATTTTAATATTTATAGCAAATAAATTGCTTTCTATATTTTCGATTAATTGTTAAAATATTTTTAAGTAAAATACAAAGATACTAGAGTTTTTAAATATATATTGCAAGTATCTTGTATTAAAGATTTATTTACGCAAGAGACAATTAATAACAAGAGCTAATATTATAATTGTAGAAATAAATAATTTAAAAATTGCAAATAGAATTGTTATAGCAACAAAGATAAGATAATATTTATAGACTATTGTTTTAATAGTTTTTTACTTTTTGTTATTGCTATTTTTATTTTTGTTTTTGTTAAACTTGGACTTGAACTTGTTTTTATTCTTTTTAAATTTAAACTTTTTCTAATCTTTTTTTTAATTATTGTAATTTTAGCAACGTTTATTTTTGCTATTGTTTTAATTGTTTTTGAAGCTATTGCTCTTTAAAATAAAATATAGTTCTAAGTATAAATCTTAGTAATTTGATTGCTAATAATCGATTTTTTCTTAATTTGTATACTTTTTTTGTTTGATATATACGAAACTACAATTGTCGACAACGAAAAGTATATCTTTTGTAATAACAATTAATCTAGTAGTTATTGTTGAAATTAAAATAGTATTAATAGTCAAGATATTTATTGAATTAATATATTGAATTTTGTAATTATAGATAACAACAAACAACTTTTGCTTTTAAGTGTTATTATTATAAAAGAACTTATACTTAAATATCTATTAATTAATAAAGAGACAAATAGTATTGTTAAAATTAATTAGATATTGAAAGATAAGCTAGTTTTTATCTATAGCTAGATTGCTCGAATAAATAGATAGTTTATCAATAATATTGCGAAACTTGATTTTGTATTTATTAATATTTTAAGAGTTAAAAATCTTAAGAGACTCGAATTTGACAAAAATTCTTATTAATGTACTTGATTTTTTAGACTTATATATCTTAACAATTTTTTAATAAATTTCTTTGATTAAATCGATCTTCTTTATATTGTAATATAGATTTTTATTAATAATATTTCGAAGCGTATTTATGCATTTCTTGTTGTCGACGTTCTATTTAACTTGTTTTTCGATAATTATATTAAGTAGATCGATAAATTTAATATCTAGTTTGACGTATTTTTAGAGTTTAATTTATTTAAGAATTTCGAACAAATCTTGTTTTTAGACAAAAAAGTTTACGTTATTGCTAATTTTAGCAATTTGTTTAAGAGTTGCGAAAAAGAATGCGAAGATATTAATAATTATAATAGTATTAATGTAATTTGCTATTTTAGAGCTCAATTAATAGCTTGTAAACAATAGATAGTAATACTAGTAAATGTAGTAAAAAAGCGTAATTGCGTAGTAACGATTTCGGTAAAAATATTCTAGTTATTAAATTACAAAGATTAAGTAAATTAATAAAATTCGAGTTAAATATTTAATTCGATAAATACTTTTCGAAGAATTCAAATAAAGAAAATAGCTAAATATATTTCTTTTTGTTAATAGTATCGATTTAATCGATTTTGTCAATTATAAATTAAATAGAGTCTTAATAAATAAACGATTAATATATTTTTAAATAAGTGTTATATTTTTGTTGTTCTATTTTAAGATTATAACAAACATAGATTTGAGCAAACTTAATAGACTTAATTCGCTTGAAAAATAAAGTATTAATAGATAATTTTTGATTAAATTGCTATTTTTGCTTGATTGTAGATAAAGTTTGTTAATTATTTAGAATCTAATTAAGTTATTTAATCTTTTTATTCTTCTTCTTAATTTTAACAATTATAAAAATAACAATATTATTTTGTATCTTTGCGATTGTTAAATCGATCTTTTTAGTTTTTTTATTTTGATAAGACTAAATGCTAGTCTTTTTGATTTAAGTTTTTTGCGTATTCGCGATAGTTAAGAACTTTTTAATTCTATTTGAACAAAATTGATTATTATTTAATTAAGAGTTGTGTCTAGATATTGCTTTTAAAATAATTAATAAAATTATTTTAACTTTTAAAGTATGTTCGCAATTTAATTTATTGATTTGTTTCGTATATTATAGTAAGAGAATTTAACTAGCATTTGTTTTAGCTATTAAGCTAACAAATTAACTTATTTGATTATTAATAAGGGAATTTTGCAATAAATAGAAAATCGAAGATTAAGAAAATTAAGTAACTTAGTTCTCTTATTAATGCGTCGAAGCAAAATCTTGTCTTGTTTTAATAATGTGTCTTCGACTAATTACTAGCTATCTAATTATTAATTTTTAATTGTATAATTGTTATATAGCTAGTTCTTCGATCTTTTTTAGAACTTATTATTGATAAATATTTGTTAAAGATAATTAGTGTTTTTCGACAAAAGCAACAAGTTGCAAATAAAATAAACTTAATTGTTTTTACAACTTATATTAGCTTTTTTAGTAGAATATTTGTGTCTAGAATCTTTAATTAGATATTAGTTATTTAATTGTTAATAGTTAAAAATTCTAATTGTTCGAATAATTGAAAGATCGATTATTTGACAAGTTTCGATAGCTCTTCAATTATTGTTTTGGCAACGTTATAGCATTAATATTTCGATTCTTGAAGCAATAATAATCTAGATACTCAAATAATTGATTGTTAACTTCTATATATTAGAAATTAACAAGAACTTAGTTAATTGTAGTAATTGTAAGTCTATTGTTAGTTTGATTTATTAGCTATGCTTTAGATATTCTAATTAATAAATAGATAAGTTTCTTGTTTTGTTTTGAGCTTATAATCTAACAAAATAATAAATAATAGAACGCTTAGTTACTATATAGAAGCTAGAGCTTTGCTTATCTATATATATTGATCGAAGCTATTCGAATCGATTACGTAATATTGGATCAAATAGTATTGGGCCAAGTAGTGTCGACACTAGATTAGATCGATTATAGTATTCCGACAGAGACTTGCAAATTAAAAGTATTATTATTTGAATTAATTATTATTATTAGTCTTTTTAAATCTAGTAGTTGTTACTCTTACTATTTGTTGTTAATTTATTCTTTTAGAAATAATATCTTAAGATAATAAAAAGATTGCAAAGCTCTTCTTTAATATATTTATATTAATAATAAATTTATTTAATAAATTTATAAATATTACAAGATTCTATTATTACGTAATTTTTATATCTTTTTTAGAAATATTAAAAGTATTGTATTTTAATAAACTTAATATTATTAATATTTTAAATTAATTTCGAGTTTTTGTAATAAATATAAAGTTATCTTTTAGTATAAAATTATTAAGTTGCTTCGATATTGTAACAAGCTTATAGAGAACTTTATTAAGTCTATTGTTGTCTAAACAAATAAAAAAAAATTAAATAAGAAAATTAACTCTTGTACTTTTCTAAAGTCTTTAAAAGATATATTAAGAGCAAAATCGAATAATATTCGTAAATATAATTAACAATTTAGAGCTATTTTCTCGAAGCTTATTAAACTTAATTAAGTTAATAAATATATTAAATTCTTATAATATTTAAAGAGTCTTTTTTGCAATATTTGCACTAAAATAATGCAAAAGTATAGAGTTAATTCAAACAACACAATTACTATAATATTTTAATTATTATATAAGACAATTATAAAATTGATTAAAAATAAACAATTATACGAAAAAAAATATTAATAGCAATTAAGTTGCTTAACAAGTTGCAAATATTAATATAAGTAAATTAATAAATATAATAAGCAAGAAGCAAAATTTAGTAAAGAATAAAATTATATTAAAGATAGCTTTTGCTTCTTTAGTATTACTAGCAATTGTAATTGAAAATACAAAAATTAATAAAATATTAAATATTTTAATATAAAGATTTAAAAATCTAAAAATTAACAATATTTGCAAAATAATAAAGAGCAAAATTATTTAAATTATTTAACAAACAATAACAACACAATTATAAAAAACTTCGTATATTATATCTTTTTAAATTTAAATAATAGTCTAAAGTTTATCTTAAGAAACAACTTATATTTATTAACAACTTACTCTTGTTTTTAAATACAATTAATATTAATTAAAGCTAAATAAATACTTATTTTGTTACAATTTGTATAGATAATAAGTTTGTTTAAAGTTAACAATCTTAATAACAAATAAAAAGTTTTATATAAACAAAAGCAACAAAATATGCTATAAATTTAACAATTTTAAGAACAAAAAAATAAAATTGTCTCTTAACAATATAAAGACTAAAAGAGAGACTATAAGAATTTGTCTTTAATAAAGAGCGCAAAATTATATTTAAAATTTTGTAATTACAATAGCAATAATAAGATTATATATTAATTTTTTGTTAAAAAATAAGAAAAATAATAAATTTAATTTAGCAATAGTAGTATTTTAAATTTTTTTATTAGATTTCAAATTTTTTTAAGCAATAAATACTCTAAAAGTTTTTAATAAAACAATTGATTAAAATAATAAAAAAAAGAATTAACAAAAAAAGAAATTTTTGAAGATTAAAAACATTAAATCTAAAAATTATCTAAAGATAACAAAAGTCTTAAACAAAAAAATATATATAAAGAAAGAAGTAATAAAAAAAAAGTAAAAAAATATTACAATAAAGAACGTTCTTGCAATAATTAATTTTAATTTAAGAATTATTAAATATTAAAAAATTAAATCTAAAAAGAAGCAAAAGACTCTTAAAAACTATATATAACAAATAACACATTTAAAGAGAATATTAGAAGCTATAAAAAATTAAGTTAATTTGAGAACTTTAACTTAAGGTATTTTTATTTCAAAAATAAAGATAAAATTAATAGATTTTTTAGTTTTTTTTAAACTTAAGTTTTTTTTTTGATTCTTTTTTTAATAAGAAGTTTAATACTATAGTAATTAAAAAAACGTCTTAGAAGCTTATAAAAAAAAGAAAGAAACAGTTGTTATTATAAAATTAATTAATGCTAGATTTATTAAAACAATTTATTTTAATAATATTGTTACTGTTAAAATAATAGATAATAGAACGCTTAGTAGCTATATAGAAGCTAGAACTTTGTCTATCTATATATATTAATCGAAGCTATTTGAATTAATTATATAATATTGAGCTAAGTAGTATTGAGTTAAATAGTATCAATACTAGATTAAATTAATTATAGTATTTCGATATTTCTATTTAATCTAAATTTAGAAATTAGCTTTTATATAAACTATATTTTATATTTTATTAAATTTAAAATTTATTTTAAAATTATTAAATTTTAAGTATCTTTTTAGCAAAAGTAAAAAATATATATAAAAGTTCTTTGTTAGCAATTTATATATAGATATATGTATATTTACAAGTTTAAAATATTTTAAAATTCGAAAAATATATAAGAAACAAAATCCTAACAAAAAGTTATACAAATTTTATTAATAGTACTCAATTATTTTATTAGTAAAACAAAAAGAACAATAAGTATAGATTTAAATAAATAATACAAAAATTAACAATAATAGATATATTAACTATCTAGTTGCAAATCGTTTAAATAATTAAGTTTAGTATCTATATTTAAGATTACAAGTATTTTAGTTATTAAGTTAGTTTAAAAGTTTGTTAAAATATTTTAAATATATTATAAAAAAGAATTTTAATTAGTTTGTTAACTATTTGCTTCTTAATAGAAATATATTTTAATTTAATTTAATTATTTGCAATTTTTTTGCAAACAAATTAAATTTAAATATCTATATATTTTGTTCGAATATATTGCGCAAAATTCTTAGCAAATATTATAATTCTTTAATTGTTGCAATAGATAACAATAACAACTAGATACAATATAAAGAATATCAAAAAAAATTAACAACAATAAGAATTCTAGATATAAACAATAATAATAGAAATAGATAAAATAATTACAACTACTTTAATAATATTTAAAGTTAAATAATTTTTTTAACAATTTATATTTGCTTAATATATTCGATTTTGCAAATAAAAAAAATAACAATTAATTAATATCTAAATAATTAATTAAAAGCAATACTTTCTAGATTATAGATATATTTAGAAATAAAATAACAAATATTTTAATTTTTGTTTCAATTAATATTAATATAATCTAACAAAGAATAAATACTTTTATAGATAATAAAACAAAAATTAAAAATATTTCGAAAATAACAAAATATTTGTTTAACAATCTTTTAGTAAATATATTAATAAAATTAAAAATATATCTATTTATTATTAAAATAATAAAAGCAATATTTAATTAAATATCTAATATTGTATATATAAGAAAATTAATTGTCGATTAATAGATATAATAATAATTCGAATCTACAATATAATTTGAGTTAATAATATATATTTTAAATATATTTATAAGAGTAACAACTAATTTATACTTCTATATTTTGTAATTCTTTAATATCTTTTTTAAATATATTTTTTAATTTAAATAGAAAATTCGAATTGTAAAATTGTATTTAATTTTAATTTTTAAATATTATTAAACAAAATTTAGGTTAGTTAATTTTTTTTTTAACAAAAACTCTTTTAACAATATTAATAAACTTTTAGTTAATATTAATAATTAAGAGATTGTCTATATAAATAGCAATAATAGTAAAACTATAAGCAAAAATACTTAGATCAAAGTTTAATAAACAAAAATAATTCTTTCAAAAAAATACTACAAAAATATTATATTATATTTACTTAAATTTATAGAAAGCTTTTCTAAATTAACAAATTTTTTTTGTTCTATTCCAAATTGTAAAGCAGTTTTATATAGATTTCTTTGTTAATATTTTTGTAAAAAAAGATAATAACAATATCTATTTATTCTAGATTTTAGTTGTTAACAACAATAAAAATAAAGATAGTTTTATAATTTATAAACTTAACTACAATTGCAAAAATTTCGATATAATTTAAATTTTTATATTATTTAAAGTTTCTAACAATTTAACAAATTTTATAACAAAAAATCTTGTTATTAATTTCTTGTTTAATTTTGTAGATTTATTTTTTAAAAAATATATAATACTTGTTAGATATTAAGCAAACAATATAGATATTATTATTTTTTAAAAACTTAATTTTATTTTGTTTAACTAATTGTTAATTTATTTAATAATAGATATTTACTATAGCTTTAGTATAAATTTTTAACTTATATAATTCTAATAATATAACTTTAAATAATAGAGCAAAAAAATCTACAAATTTGTTTTAATACAATTAAAATTTTAAATATCTTTGCAATATTAAATTAAGATTCGAAAACAATAGATTTTAAAATATATTTAATAATTTAATAACTTTAAAAAACTTATTAAAGTTAGTAAAATTAAAAAAATACTATTTTTAAAATTGAAAAATAATTTAAAAAAATAGTATTTTTAAAGTCTAAAAAAAATACAATTTTAGATAAAATAAATAAATCTAACTTATTAGAGTTTTTAATACAATTTAAAAACAAAACAAATTTTTGCTATTATTATAATATTATTATAAAGAGTTTGTTTAATTTAGTTTCTACAAAATTTAAAAATTTATTAATAGTATTTGCAATATTAGATTGCGTAAATAAAACTATAAATAATTGTATATTATTATTTTGATAACTAATTTTGTTGTAATTAATATTAGAGCTAAATAATAATTACTTATTGTTTAGTTAATAAACTTCTAATATTTATTAAATCTTGTCTTTGTTATCTATTATATAATAGATATACTCTTTTTTATATTTTATTAAAACTAAAAGTTAAATATAGTTCTAAAATTTCCATCAATTAGTATTTAATTAAATCTTTAATATATTTATCTATTAATTAATGCGTCGAATATACTTGTAATTATAGAGATATTTGATATTTGTTTCGAAAAAAATAACAAAGTATTTAATAACAAAAAAGATATTGCAATATAAATTAATTATTTAAATAATTTTTAATTAAAGATTTACAATTAAGTTAGTATCTTTAATTATAGTATTTTTTTGTTTTATTAAAATCTAATTAAAATATTCGATATATTTGTTTATTTTAAAGAAAATAATAATTGTTAATTCGATATATATTTTGCGTTCTTTGCATTAAATTCGAAAAACTTTATCTATATATTTATTGTTGTTATTAATACAAATAAATGTATATTTGTTGTTTTTATACTTAAATTTGTTAATATAGTATTTAAGAAAAATTAACAAACTAATTTTATTTTTGTTTTTAAAATATATTATTTGCAAATATTTAATTTTATTATTTAGTTAAATACAAATATAACAAGTACTATCGAAATTATTTAGAAATATAAATTCTATAATATTGATATAAATAAAATTGTTTTCTTAGCAATTAAATTTAATAAAATTTCGATAAAATATTGTTTTGTTTTTTGCATATATATAAGAAATATAAATATTATTTAAAAATAATTTAATAAAACTAAAAGTATCTTTATAAATTAGTTAATAAATATTTTGTTTATTTAGATAGTTAAATTATTTGTGCTATATAGTTATTGTATTTTTGCTAATTGTTAATAGAGTAATAATAACAACAAAAAGTACAATAAATATTTTTAAATTTAAAAAATAGAAATCGAAGTTTTTAATTGCTCGAACTTGCTAAATATTAATAGAAAAATTATAATTAATAATTTTTCAAACAATATTAATATCTTTTAACTAATTGTAAAAAATCAAATTATAAAAAAAATTAAATATATATTATATATAATAAATTGTAATATAACAAACTCTTTTATCTTTATATTTAACAAATAGATAAATAGTTTTAATATTTATAGCAAATAAATTGCTTTTTATATTTTCGACTAATTATTAAAGTATTTTTGAATAAAATATAAAAATACTAGAATTTTCGAATATATATTGCAAGTATTTTATGTTAAAAACTTATTTGCGCAAAAAATAGCTAATAATAAAAGCTAATATTATAGTTGTAAAAACAAACAATTTAGAAATTATAGACAAAATTGTTATAATAACAAAAATAAAATAATGTTTATAAATTATTATTTTAGTAATTTATTACTCTTTGTTGTTATTATTTTTATTAAATTTAAATTTAAATTTAAACTTAAACTTGTTTTTATTCTTTTTAAATTTAAACTTCTTTTAATTATTCTTTTAATTATAATAATTTTAACAATATTTGTTTTTATTATTATTTTAATTGTTTTCGAAGCTATTGCTTTTTAAAACAAAATATAGTTCTAAATATAAGTTTTAGCAATTTGTTTTTTAATAATCTATTTTGTTGCAACTTGTATATTTCTTTTATTTAATATATACAAAGTTAAGATTATTAACAACAAAAAGACTATTTCTTGTAATAATAATTAACTTAATAGTTGTTATTAAAATTAAAATAGTATTAATAGTTAAAATATTTATTAAATTAATATATTAAATTTTGTAATTATAAATAATAGCAAACAACTTTTGCTTTCGAGTATTATTTTTATAAAAAAAATTATACTTTAATATTTATCGATTAATAAAAAAACAAACAATATTATTAAGATCGACTAAATATTTTAAAGATAAATTAATTTTTATCTATAACTAAATTATTCGAATAGATAGATAGTTTATTAATAATATTGCAAAACTTAATTTTGTATTTATTAATATTTTAATAGTTAAATATTTTAAGAAACTCGAATTTAATCAAAAATCTTATTAATATACTTAATTCTTTAGACTTGTATATTTTAACAATCTTTTAATAAGTCTTTTCAATTAAATCGATTTTCTTTATATTGTAATACAAACTCTTATTAACAATATTTCGAAATATATTTATATATTTCTTGTTGTTAATATTCTATTTAACTTGTTTTTTGATAGTTATATTAAACAAATTAACAAATCTAATATTTAATTTAATATATTTTTAGAATTTAATTTATTTAAGAATTTTAAACAAGTTTTATTTCTAGATAAGAAAGTTTATACTATTGCTAATTTTAGCAATTTATTTCGGGAATTGCAAGAAATAACGCAAAAGTACTAATAGTTATAATAGTATTAATATAATCTATTATTTTTAGAGCTTTATTAATAGCTTGTAAATAGTAGACAATAATACTAGTAAATATAATAAAAAAACGCAATTGCACAATAAAGATTCTAATAAAAATATTCTAACTATTAAATTACAAAAATTAAGTAAGTTTACAAAATTTAAATTAGAT
>JAABUL010004189.1_pt1 | contig 19739 bp, 19 predicted proteins | sample 5559151 | NCBI WGS metagenome assembly JAABUL01 (sample SAMN10711876, study PRJNA513368) | rock metagenome | isolation source: Antarctica rocks | place: Antarctica: Victoria Land, Pudding Butte sud | reverse complement strand
ATGCTGGTTAGCGTCCTCCAATCGCTAGCAGTGAGGATATCATCAAATAGATCAGGATCATCACCGATGTAAGACTGCAGAAACGGCTTGATTCGATCAATAGATCAGTCAAGCATGATATACCAGGAGTTCCAACGGACGTGATGATCTCTTTTGAGCATCAAACCCTTACTTAACCTCCTAAACTTCTGTATCCTTTGCGGACTTCGCATGATATAGACGATGATGTTATGCAGCTTGCCTTGCGGACCTAGCTTTCGATAGTCCTGCAGCTCTTTATCAGAAGGATCGCCGCCTTCGCCTTCGCCTCCATGACGATTGTCTTCGATATCAGGATGCTTGCCGAAAAGAAACGCCTGTACAGACAGATTAATAATGTGATCTATGCAGCGAAGACGGTGCCCAATTGGATCATAACGAACACCGTCAACCTCATGAAAGTTCCTCGCAACAGCCTCCACCATAGTATCGTTATTGTAGCATTGTCCATGACGGAATAACCTAATTTGTTGCGAATGGCGTAGGTAGAAAGGACATCCAATATAATAACAGCCATGTTTTCACCACTATGCTTTCCTTCAAGCTCTTTTAGTGCCAATAATACAGTTCGTAGAGCTCCGCTTTCATTCACAAAGTGTGATACTACGCCTAAAAGCGCCAGACTGTTGGATGACGTCCAGGCGTCGCATGTAAGATGGATGGAGGATGCTGCTGATTGTAGCAAATATCGCAAGCGTTGTTGGCCCTCCTGAAATAGTAGCATGAATCTCGTCCTTATAGTAGTATCAGAGGACGGAAGCATCTTATTTGCAGGTTGATTGATGTAGTGTAGAAAGGTCCGGAAGTCCTTATTGTAGATCTGCGAAAACTCCACATCTGCCATAACAGTTCACTTTAGATAGAGATATTCTAGATGTTGCTTGTTTAGTCTGTTCGTCGCCTCCTTAAGAAACTGACGATCCTTTCGTTCCTTTTCCTCCGTCGGCAGACGAAGAAGAGCCACCTCGATGCGTTCCTCGTATTGAGCTGTTGCAACAGTCAGTCGATTGGCTGAGTCGATCTTATGCTTATGCATCAGATGATTTCGCGGAGCACGAGTTCCTCCTCTGGTCTGGTACGTCGTTATGCAGTAATTGCACTTCATGCTGCTGTTGTCGATACGAGTGCAGCAGTTCCAAATGTCTGATTGAAGCTTGCGAGCCTGTCCACTAGTAGAGGATGATCTGGAGGTTGTTTGCGAAACTTCCTGCGAGTTTGGTTGGAGAGAAGGAGAGTCGAGATTTTCGCCGTTGCCGCCGCCAGTATCGTCAATTAGATACTCATCATCGTCGCTAGCAAATTGCTCAATGTTCCTCGCCTGCGTAGCTTGTAGGTCCTCCTCGGTTGCATTAGATCTAGCACGTCGTCGCTTTATTCGAGGCTTGACAATCCTAGGGGGAACAATAGGTCGCCTCTCGTTAATTCGCCTTGTATGCGCCGCCGGATTTGGAGCTGTCACACTGCTTTCACTGCTTGCAACTGATTTGATACCGGGGAATGCACTCCATCGATCCTTCCTCGAGCTAATTGAGGCGGGGGGGGTGGTGGAAAGCTCCGATAACCCTACGCCTAAACGAGCAATTGATGCAATTGAATCAGGCGGTGCATCAATTGAATCACTGATTCAATCTATATTATATTGAAACATCTCTCTTCCTGGTCGATTTGGTTGGCTGTCGCTCACCGCCAAGACCAATTTGATTGGCTGTCGTGTGCCGCCAAGATTGTACCCTCACGTGATCGAACTTCAAAAGCGATGAACATCTTGCACTTGCACCTACCTATGCACCTACTATTTTGATTATTTGAAACTTGATCAAATAATAGAAATTAATAAGCGCATTCTATAGAGCTCGCAATTACTTAATTCCATGCAGTATTGCAGAAGTTATTGTAGATCTAGCATTTGCATCTCATGTTGCGCCCGGTAGTTGCATTGTTTGTAGATAACGCCTGCCATTAAAAATCTGACAGCATGGTTCTTCGCGATCGCTTTGTTTACTTCAGTAATCATCGTTTACCTATTGCATTAAGCGATTATTTGCACCGTCTATCTACTGCCTTAATTAGATTAGTAATCATCGTATGTCTATTGCATCTGCTGACGGGGATAGAGGCGAGAAGACATGTCGAAATAGCGCGCCTACCACCTAAATCGCATATCTTTTCTCCCTCATCCCTGGCTGCCTTTGCAAACCATTTGCACCGCCTACCTATAGCCTTAATTAGGTTATTAATCACCGTATATATACTGCATCTGCTGACGAGGATAGAGGCGAGAAGACACGTCGAAAATATCTACTGCATCTGCTGACGAGGATAGAGGCGAGAACACACACCAAGACGGCATCTCTACAGGCAGAAAATTAGGTCATTTCTCTTCCATCCTCGACTACCTATACAAATCACCTGCATCGTCTACCTACTGCCTCTATCAAGTTAGTAATCATCGCATATCTATTTCATTTGCTAACAGGGATAGAGGCGAAGAAGACACGTCGAAATGGCGCGCCTGCCACCTAAAACGCATGCCTTTTCTCCCCCATCCCCGACTGCCTACATGATGTAAATTACGTGCATTCCATAGCCTATACCCAAAGTAGACTAGCGCAATAATTTCAGCTCGGACCGAGCTGGCGACCCTCCTAGTAATTTACATTTAGCCTTACATCAAATACAAGTGTACGCGTCTGCCAGGACTTGGAATATTTATTGCTGCGGCTCAACAGAGTTGCTTGTTAAGGTCCTTGCGTACCAAGCTGCCGCTTCCAAATCTTCTTCGCTCCACCGCTGCAGAGCCTGTACCAAGCAGATTACACGGATATACACCAGGCTTCAGATACTGCCTGATCAAGATGCTAATTGAACAGGTGGAAGAGGTGTCGATTGAATTGCCCTAAATGCAAATATTTGCGTGATGGGGCCATCACAGAAACCTGCTTCGCACAATATTAGGGGAAGAATCTACGAGTCTAATAATGTGATTATCCAATAGCCGTCAGAGTAGGTAATAGAGATACACCATGAGCTGAGCTACTAAAGGTATGCACTCTTTCCTTAATAGTGATGTCTGGGCCGATTCGTGATACTTGCTGAAGTTACTTGTGCAACAGCTTGCAAATTCAGTACAAGATGCGCCTTCTTCGTGGCCGATATATCGCCGTCAGTCACCTACCGATTGGATAATGGGAATGCGCACATTCCACACTTGCGTGATCACCTTAGCTGTCACACATGTCGCCAATTCTTCATCTGACCAGTATGAAATTGAATAGAAGGAAACTTCGATATCTTCATTCATCAGTCTCTGATAATCTGACGAGGATTCCCCGCGAGCTAAGGTCTCGCAAACAAAAAGCCAGACCGGAAAAGACTCGTAGACAGGTCGCTACTGATTTGGCAAAGCAAGAAAATGTGGGTAACCCCATTCCACTGCTCAGCTCAAGCGATTTGACTTGATCGCTGACATGCATCATCCTCGAGAAAGATCACTCACGATATCTACTAGAGCAAATACCTATTCTTCAGGAAGCTGTAGCCCCTGAGGTCCGAACTTTAATCTATCACAAGCTCTCGGTCTCTGCGCACAACATTAAGCACGTTTCAGAAAAACAGGCGCTGAAGCGGATTAAGCAAGAACTCTTGGATTGCACCATACTACAAACTTGTCGCGCCATCTACGACGAAGCTCTACTTACGTATCTTGTATGATTGAACTGTTGCGAATGCTGTGCGTGCTGACGCCACATGGCTTACCTCTCTAGCCACCAGCTGTACTTTGGCTTGCGACACAATCGTTGCGGAAGGCCTGCTCTGATTCAACAAAAAACAGTTTACATTACCACTCATAGAGATTATACGTAACTGAGGCAAGGTAATAGGCCAAGAGTTGCTCAGACGATTCGTCGTGGTGGAAAGCCCAATTTCCTTTACTTGACAGTCTAGAGCTAGACTTCCGCAACTGGAGTTTGGGGCTTGATGACAGCTTACATGTAAGTGTTGAGCTATTCGGGCGCCGCCGTCGTATGAGCGCATAGTAGCTATCCAAATGCGTCGACGCCTCTTGTTTTAGCGAGGGTTGCTCGCTTACTGCGCCAAAGCTTGCTTCGGCTCATATTTTTCCAGGTTTCAATACTCCCACTTTGTTGGCAAGCGAGAGAAGATTAGCAGAAAGATGGATCACCTACTACGACGACAGCTCAAACCTTCTGATGAGAAGCCAGAACGGGTCGAGCTATGTAGCATGATAATGCTTATCAAAGTCAAAACACTAGGTGATGGGCAGTCTGGAACGTAAGTGACAGACTAAAATTGATAGGTGAAGGAGAGAGGAAACTACAGTAAAGCAACAGCCTTCTAGAACGAATGTAAGCAGCAATAATAATCATAATGTGGGGTCTTTCAAGTCATCTGGTTGCTTTCTCTCCCAGTTCCAAGCGTCACTACACCATGTCTGCTGTCAATGCGTACCGAATGCGAATTTATGCCTGTCTTTCTATGGTTACCATTTGGATTTTCTTGGCCTTTCTTCCATCAAGTTTGCCAAAATCGGGTCTTAGTCTTGTGAACAATCTATCGAACTCTACATCTCGCGAAAATTATGTGGCCAATTTCACTCCTTCCAAACATCATACCGTCGCGACGTCAGTAGTTGACTCCCCTATCGCTCTCGCGATCTCCATCCCAACACACTCCTTGCCACGAGAGTCTTCGGAGGCTACGATTGCAGGAGGTGCCACTGAGGCAGTGTCAAATGCCACACTTGGTGTGGGTTCAGCATATTGCACGGTGTTTTCTGGCTGACCGCACGATAGTTCGAGAAAATATTAGCAATTAATCTACCAGAAAGATCCGATCGACGCGACGTCTTGACATTGATGTCATCCTTTCAACAGATAAACGTAGACTGGCAAGATGCTGTCAAGGGTACAGAATTGGCAGAGAAAGCGTGGCCTGCTGTATGCTACTAAATCCCGTGAACGACGTTCCTGATGTTTTGGATAGCACTGGAACACCGGCGAGCAAAAAGATCTAAGTCTTGGTCAGCTAGGCTCTTGGCGATCACACCTCAATACGCTTCGAAGGTAGCTTACGATAATTGTCCATCAGCTTTCACCGCATGCTGATCTTCTTGTTCAAGAATCGTCGATGAAGGCTACAGTACAGCCCTGATCATGGAAGACGACGCGGACTGGGACGTCTCCCTTAAAAGCCAACTGCACACATTCGCCGGGAAGACACGTATTCTTGGCAACGTTGCCCTGGATCAGAGGACTCACAGTCCTTATGGCGATGAATGGGATCTGCTCTGGCTGGGCAATTGTGCTACCCCTCCCGGTCCGCGGGACTCGCAAACTTTTTCTGGAGAGGATGGCCAAGTGCACTTCGTCTTCCGCGCCTATGGCGGGATGGCTTGCGTCTATGGTTATGCGGTCACGCAGTCGGCTGCCCGGATGCTTATGGGTTGGCTTTTCGATCTCGACCTGGCCCCTGACATGGCGATCAGCAAATTTTGCGAACATCACGTTTGCATTACGATATGGCCTGAATTGATTGGAGAGCACAAGTCTGCCGGGCCACGATTTAGAGACTCCAGTATTAGCGATCATACTGGCGAGTTCAGGCAGAAGGGGGAGACGAGAAATATACGCAATTCCGCGATTTTGGATATGTTGAGCCGCGTGGGTCATTAAGAGTCTCACCTCCAGCGCATCTTGAAGCTCTGGTAGAACAGGAGCCCCGATCGTCCCTGATTAATTGCGTGGACAGGCATCAACCATCCTCCAAACCGGCGGCAGTCACGCAGTTACATTCTCCCTCCAGCGCTTATAAGGCTTGATATCCGGTGCTATCCGTCCAACGCCATATCACATGCTTCTTGGTGCGCAAGCCACGAGCACCAGCGACGAAAGCGCTGGTCGTTGGATCAGTGTCTAGCCTTCCAGCTTGTTTCTAGACGAGATCTGCCGCACTTCTATTTCTGAAATATCATATCGTACCTACGTCCACATCGGCAACTCCAATCCACCGTCCATCCATCCGCGTGTGCCACAACTCCAGGCTCGGCACCGCAATAAAGCATGCTACACCTTTGGCAGACCACATCTTCAGACCAATCAATTATTCGGTCCTCTAGGCTCCAAATTTCTCAACTCCGTCTTTCGTGTTCAGTGAAGTTTCTGTTTGCAGCAAAAAATTTCCGTACGCAGGACTCACCATCAACAAAATATCCAAAGTTGGCCAGCATTATTCCAATCTTCGCCTTTATCGATTCATTACTAGCCTCCCCTCTTTTCTCTCCCCAATATTCACTCTATCGCTTTACCAACGGGTCCAATGCTTATAGCATTGTTCGACTTTCAGAGATCAGCATGCCACCAGTGTCTCGCAGATGTGCTTCCGGTTGGATTACCGTCCCCGCTGGCTTACCCTGACCTGTAGCACACGGCTGACCGCGCTAGGCTATTGACCATGCTTTCTGTAGTCACAGGCATTCACATCCTAACCTTTGTCGTCTTACAGTCTGATCTTTGAAATAAGATCGGGCAGATAGTATATAATACAAATGATTAATAAGTAAATGAAAAAGAAAAAGAGATTTTTGACATAGAGCGGAAGGTGACACCGTTGGTGCAGCTGAAAACACAGCCCCTTGAGCGTGGCTTGTGCTGTAGTCAAGCGCATTAATATATCTATAATGATCGAATTATAAAATATGTTCCATAAGTAGCAACTCAATAGCAAAAAAAAGAATCAGTAACTTTATTGAAAGGTGTGGCGAACAGGATGGTGGATTATCTGTTGGATAAGCTACTTTATAGATGGCGCTCAGATGCCAACCTTAGACGTGTGGCCAACGTTCCCTCACGCCGTAAGAGCAGCCTACACTTCCAGGAGTAGAAGACTGAGTTTGAGGCGCATATAGCAGATTCCAGTCAACAGCGACCCCTTCACCCAATGCCTCCTTACCACCAGCTTGAAATTTGACCACCTCGGACCAGCGTGCGCATGAGCAATAAGGATGGAAATGCGTGTGATCACCGGCGACGGCGGTCGCTGCGCGACCAGATGTCAAAGCGACACAAAGTCTGCCACAAAGCTTCAAATTAAGTAATTGAACCTGTGTTAGAATGCGCACAATTGCGCTTAGAATCTAATATGCGTAGTTGATTATTATGTTCGTGGATGGTAGAACGTGGCAGTTGCAGAGCGAGAAGAAGTTTGATGGGGAGGTCACCTGATGTAACACTTGGCAGCAATGGAGAGCCAACCGAACGGCAGTCTTGGCGGCACTCGATAGCCAAACGAAACGGCAGTCTTGGCGCGAGTTGCAGTATATATATTGATTGACTGTTGGAAATCAGCCTTATCATAGGCTGGTGCCGGTCCGGGGCTTACCCGAGGTTCACCCGCATCTGTCTTTACAGTTTGCTCCTCCATAGATTTCACATTATCGATGATATTGCACTGATGCCACCACATACGTTCAACAGATACGTTGTAGTATCTCTAACACACGAGCGCAATATTATTAGGCGAATCGAGAGAGACCCTGATTATCTCTCAAAAGTAAAGGTTTTGCCAAGAGACGGCAGCGGAAGCTCCCGGACCCACTTGAGAGCACATGGGCTCTTAGATGCTCAGTCTTCAAAGCAGCTAGGAGCTTAATAATAATCACCGATGTTCTTGAATGCTTTAATTTAACTATCTGCCGGTTCAAGTACCTGTTATAGCATAGAACAGTTATGAATTGCTCTAGTATAAGTTTTTCGAATCTACTTGCGGCACTCTGAGGCCATCACCTTGAGCTTGAGAAAGTCTGGTGTCCCAAACCCAGTCAACGCATCCCAACCCTCTTACGCCGGGAAGCCAGTTGTGTTGCACCCAGCCGCACTTCCATTCCTAGTATCCGTGAAGGTTTGTAACCTTCAGAGTACAGCTACGGAATTAGGAACCCCAGAGGTGACTTGCCCGCCGCGATCAAGGCGTCGTTCACAAGTGTCAAAACGCCGGCCACGATCGGTGTCATTGCAGGTGGTGGCAACTTGCTGAAATTGAGCTGCAATGTCAGGGTAGGCGCGCCCACTAGACTCATAAAGATACACCGTGTTCGGGTTCAATGTGGGAGATTTAGGGCAGGTGTTGTGGGAACTGGACAGGAAGGTTGGCGTGTACTTGCCGTCGTTGGTGAAACATATGCCGCTGGGTCCGACGCCGTTGTCACCGCTGGCGCACAGGAATGTAACGTCACGAGCGCCAAGTTGGGACTTTGGCATAAGAGTAAGGAACCGTTTGTTGGTCGTCCCCGTAGGTGGAGCTGATGTTGAGGTATATCGTCTTGCGCCAGGATGTACTGCAACCATTCCAGGTATGGCTGTAAAGCGTTAGCCTAGGGTGAACGGCCAAATCTTTCGAAATCAGTATGCTTGCAGGTCTTATACATTCTAACGGAATAACCAGTGGTGGCCATCGTCAACGGCAAAATAGCTCGAATTTATCTGTGGATTTTATCGAAGTAGGAATTGAAGGGTTTCAAAACCGGGAGACACCGTGTCGAATGCAGGAGATACTAACCTCATTGACGCCATTTGGCCCTTCAGATGCGTCTTCTTGATATGAAGGCTCGCTGCCAGTGTTGGAAGCGATCAAGGGCGTCGGATGACCAAAGCTAAGAAGAATCTCAGCGTCGAGGTTGCTCTCTATATTCGATCGACTTCTGCCTGAACGGCGTTGAAGGGTGATTGCTGATCCGCACCGGCCATTGAGTACGTCTATGGTAAACGTCTGGGCGGCAGGAACGGCATCAGGGCGGTGTTGGGAGAGAAAGAGTGCAACGTCCGAGCGATTACTCGCCTGACCGTCATAGTTGTTCAACGCAACTCTGTTCTTCCCCGGCACCTTGGGAACGTTGTCAATCGTGCCGTAAATAGTACGCAGGCAAAGGGGTGTGACATATGTGGTGTTGCAGCCTGGGCCAATGTGGCGTTCATGGAGACTTTCAGGACCTCCTTCTGGCACAGGGAAGACTACATCGCCAAAAGATCTCGATGTCGGGCTGGACGACGTCGAGAGACCCACTACGGGATTTGGGGCGGAAGAAAGAGTTTGTAGGGTGGACGATTTCGATGTGCTGGTGAAGATGCGAAGGAAGTGACCATGTCACTGCGCGGACGAGCTGCGTACCGTCCTCATGGAGAGGCCTGCAAGACAGGGGGGCTAGTGCCAAGGATGCGGAGATTAAGGGAGCTGGCTGGGTCGTTCACATACTATTTAGTACGGGATCAACCCGCCCCTCCTCTCTTCTCATTGCTTTCCGCTTTTACCCGCCCACCCACGCCATTACTCCTGTCGCATAGATAGGAGGTGTTTTCGGCAGCCTCGAGGTGTTTGTGTTGGCTTCGCAGCAGTCCTAGTGACAATGAGGCAGTCGATACCGCCCAAAACGCATGTTTTGCACATTTTATCATAGCATCTGCAAGCAGTAGCTCGTAGATAAAGTGCTGAGTATAAGAAAGACGCTCGATATCACTGACAGGCAACTGAACATTGATCCAATCCTTTGGCAGAGAATGACTCAATTTGGCTCGCTCCACGCCGTGACTCTCGAGCCAGTCGTGCACATCGTTTAGAGCGTCCTCAGAGGGTTTGTTTGCCGTATCTTTCGTGCGACAGGGTCGAGACTGTTAATGTGGTTGACGACTGATTTTGTAAGTTCTATGGAGGTGTGCCGGCTAAATACACTGCGCCAAGCGCATTATAGGGCTGAGAGTGTTATATGATTCAAGTGAGACTGTATACCATCAAGAGATCGTTGACTTGTGTCCAGCTTACGCTCCATGCGGTCGTAGGGTGCTAGCTCTAAGGGCTGCCGAACGAAACATCCTGCATCACTCCAGTCATGGCCAATTGAACTTCATTTCAATCCGTCAACTCGTCATAAAGTTATATGTGTCTTTCAAACGGCACGCTAGAAGGCAGCAAGGAAAGATTTACAGAAGCGATCCTGTTGAAAATCAGCCTTACAATAGGGCTGTAAGGTGGTCCGAGGTTTACCCGATCCCGCATGTGTGTTTCTACTGCCTGCAACCTCCATAGACTGCATACTATCGATTACTCTATGCTTGATGCCATCACCTACGTTCAATAGACTACCATGAAGGGGGGGTGGAGTGGTGTCGACATTGAGGGCGAACGCGGCAGCTTGGTACGATCTCCAGTGAGGAGTAAACAAGCAGAGTCAGAGCAATCCGGCACAGCAGTTTGATAGGGTCTCGGCAAGGAGTGAACAAAAGTTTTTGCGCCTACCCGAGAGCAGCGGGGGTTATCCTCCAGCGCCTCTCTGTGTTTCCACTGTGGGCCGCGACTTTAACAGGTATCCTGCACATTACTCACAGCAAACGCGCGATGAGATAGAGGTTGTCTATTGGCAGTACAATCGCATCGGTGCTGAGTCTGATACCAAGGCAAATCCTATACTCCCTGAACAACCGAATTCGCCCTCAAGCCTACACCACAAGATACCCGTACCTCACCATGATCGAGGTGGCGATGTCAACGACTCCTATGTAGTCCGTATCATCCAGATCATGAATTTGACGTGAAGGAGGTAGATGATGAGGCCCAGTGGGATATGTAGGCGGATGCCTATAAAACTCGCCTACGAACGACCCTTTTTCCAGGGTCGTTCTCGGAGCTCCTTTAGATTATCCGTCTATTGACCGAACGGTTCGGTACGATGCCGAACATGCACGGTTTGTATCTCGCCAATAGCTAGGAAATCAAATCCTTCGTAATACAGAATAGAACATTGACATGGTACAGCTCCTGTCGATCAGAGACCGGGTCTATGACGGTAGCCTTAGAAGCTCCTTGAACCAATGTCTGACGTAGGCTTGAAGAAGGTCCGGCTGTAGCGTGATGAACGGACCGCGCTCCCAGGCCTGTAGAACCATGAGCGTCTTTGTTTCGTGCACTGGCAATACAGTGGGATACCCAAGAGTTCTATCGTATTGCTGGACAATAATTGTGATATCTGGTTGAATCCTACCTTTCCATTCCTGGGCAAGACGGTCCCAGTTTGCTTGCTCCGCGTATATATCATGCCAGGGTCATAGCGCGGAAACCTTCTGCATGGCCATCAACGGCGCAAACCCGACGATAATGATATGTGTTTGACCGCGATCGGACGTCTCGTCGCTGAAGTATTTCCAGAGCGCGTCCCAATGGTGAATTGATCAAATGGACGGGTATGAATCCATTATTGGCAATCCCGAATGTACTCGCACGTTGCTTGGTTCGGACGGTTTGATTTTCTCGATAATATAATCTCTTAGCAACAACGACAATTCTTCAACGGGCGACCTCTCCAGGCCATCCACGGCGATAACTATGACATGAGCCGCTCCTCCCGAACGTGGTTGCGAAGCCTCAAACAGCGTTTTCAGTCTTTGTGTTAATAGTGGTGTTTTGGACGGCGCTAATTTGGAGCCTTGTGCTCGTTGGTTTCGTTGGGCGGTGGCGCGGCTAGCTGGATGTGACTCATGTTCCTGGGAGGTTTAGATATATGGGCAGGTGGATGCATAGACCGGCTGCCGCTTGGGATATGACTAGATCTGTGTGGAAAGCTCATTACTAGATTTTATGTCATTGGGATGTGCGGAGATTGGAATGATTGAAGTGGCAGAATATATATGATGTCCCTGCTCCTAGAGACTGTTGAATGCTATTGAAGTGGCAAAAATATATATGATGTCCCTGCTCCTAGAGACTGTCGAATGCTATTGGATACCAAGAAACTTGGTGGGGGAGTACATACATTGCAGCAATGCTGACTTCCAGTCATTATAAAGTCGTCGATGATGGTGATCTACCGCCTCGAGGCCTTCTCGCACCTGGGAGATGTGAGAAGGCCTGGGCGATACGAGCGCGTTCCTCGAAGCCATATTTGACGAAAGCGGGAGGAAGATAAACATGGGAGAGAACGGCGTCGTTGACAGCGAATCTGCCCGAGCATATCTTGTATCGGAGCTGCCGCGTCGTAGTCGGCTTGCAATTGCGCCTTGAGAGCGCACTCTTTCTCCTTATGTCCTGCTTGACTTGCTAATATTTATCGTAGATCGGTTGACCTTCTGCTCGGGAGGTCTCACTGGTGCCCGCGCAGCTCTTGTATCTTTGTAAGTTGTCGGGAGGTCCTGCAGTACGTGCATCGATTATGCGACTTATACGATAGGTAGCTACGATCAAATCCCCTTGCGACTTGATGCCTGGATAAGCCGCTTGCGTGTCATAGCGAATCATGCGAGAGAGATATTTGGTTGAAAGATCATCGAAGTAGCGTGATCGAGCACCAGATTACGCACTGCCTCGCTCGAGTTGGGGTCGTCTATCGTAGTCAGCGAATCGCTCCCTGAATCAAACTAGACGAGGCTCACCATTAATTGCGGTACCCGCCGCACGACGGAGGCAATAGGTAGTCAAAACCTGCACGAAGCTGGTCTCTTCTCCTAAACGCTTCACCCCTTCCTAACATCGGCCGTAGGGAAGGGGTTCATTAGGCTCTTTCCCCTTTCATCGGTTAGAGCTGCTGGATGTACGAAAGACGAGCTGGTCCTTAACCATCTCGTGCCACTGGATGGCTGGCAATTCAATCCAGGGCGTACCCCGAGCGTGAATACCACTCGAGGGGTCATATTGGGTGACAGGAAGGCTTGATTATCGCAAGCAAGGGCAACAATATGGGAGATCACGTAGAAAAGTGGATTATTGTTCATAAAGGTAAGATATTCTTGCGTTCGGTCTAGTGTATTTGAATAGAAGGGAAAAAGGTTTCTACTGACGGTGGCTTTCGCTTCTGCCTTGGTTTGGTCTTCTTAAAGCGGAGCCGAATGGTCAGAGCTATCTCACCCGTGTTTTTGTCGCACAATACGAATAGATCGATGTCGCCGTAGGTGATCCCAAGCAGGGCCCCGGGGCGAGAACTGGTGACGACCACAACCAGCAAAAGAAGGGTGGCGACCGCTGGCATTTGTGCGAGAAGGAGTTGGTGTCGGCCACCCCGTAACAACGGAGCACCTCCAAGAAGTACTCCACGTCCAGCCAGGGTTCGTTCGTTTCGCTGTCATTCAAACCATGTTGTTGTGCTAGGGGTCTAACGATGAACTGATTTATCCTTGTCAGTACTGCTCAGTCCTCTATGATAGCGTGCCTCGTAGATCTTCTTCAACACTCACTAAGGACTGACTCGTCGACCCTTGTATTTGATGTACACTTGATTGAGGTGGTGCCAGTACGTGGTGACAGATTTGGCTTTTCTTGCCCGCAAGAAAATTCTTGAGCGTGTGGTAGGGGTCGATATTTACCACCTTGCAGTACCTGGCAAGATTCGTTGGTCAGTAGGAGGACCTCAACCAAAAAGGGGAGGGTATCCGACACACTCTTTCCATAGAGCTTCCATCCTATTCATGTGTGATTCTGTGGAGTCCTCGTAAAGACCCGTACACCGACGCTTCTTGTCCACCTCTTTGTACCGCTGGTTTAGTAGTCGCGTGCAGACACATGGTCCGTCGCAGTAGGGGCGTATCGTCGCTATCAACAAAGCATATACTGCAGATACATGCGTCTGCTGTGGTCAAGGCGAAAAGTCGTCCGTAAGGAGCTCCACCGCGACCGACTGCCTCACACGACAACGTCATCAGGCGTTCGAAAACTCCACCCTCGACTCGGAGCCCGCCTCCAACCAGGGGCCTACGAGTCAGCCGGCTCTCATTCGCCGCCCCCGGCGTATCCCGCTTCGCCGTCTCATCACAGCAAGTCTTCCGCCAGATCCAGTCCTCCCTGGATGATCGGTAAAGGCCTGATCGGAATGCATAGGAAGATCTGCAACAAACACGAAGCCACCCGCCTGTCTATGGAAGCAATCAAGGACGAAGTACACGACCCTCTGGTGACCAAGCTCGTCCACGGTAAGCCTCCCCATATCAATCCGCTCATCGCGGACGCATCCACCAACATCGATACCCATAGTAAGCCCGACCACATAGCATGAGCGGATGGCCGATATCTTCTTCGAAGATGGGGACAAGAGTGGTCTGTCAACCAAAAGAGCACGCCATAGGCTGGCGGTGCACGGGACAATGTCTCCAGCGATCCAGGTGGGTCACAGCCTATCTCCTTTGTCCAACTCCTTGTTCTGGCCTAGCAAAGGCACCCCAGAAAAACCAGTTCCGGTCACAGGTTATGTGACAAAGACCAGTCCGGTCTGCAGCTGCAGACGTAGTATGGCGTCAGGCAGGAGATTTCCTTCTTTGTCGACGGGCAATGTTTTACGGTTGCATGCGAAAAATGGTCTGCAATGAACAATTCCAGCTTGGCGACCTCGTATTCAATAACCAGATCAGATGGCATTCTGCAAGCCTTTTTGAACTGCATTGGGCCTGTGAACGCAAGTTTACTGTCTCATTTATGCATCAATTTCCCGGTCATAGAGGGTCAAACAGGAGAATTCAAGCTTGGGGAAGACAGCTTGCAGAGTTTGAAACTTCTTCAAGAAAAGTGCATCCATCTAACGACACTGGAGACTCACTTTAACAGTAACAATTCCAGTGGCTTAATCGCGATGGATCAGGACGACTTACAGTTCATTCGAGAGGCATTGTCGCAATTCAATGTGCAGCTAAGAGCCATTCCTCCACTAGACAATATCATCCTAAGAGTCTCCGGTCACGAAAACTAAACAGAGCGCAAGTCAAGCGTTACCTCATTTGTTATCACCATTTCACTAGCTGACACCACGTTCCTTACCCACACAGTATGGCTGCTACAGCAGGCGGACGGAAAATATCATAAACAACAATTGTCAACTTTTTACAATTACACCTCCTACGCCAACTCCTACCTCACCTCCTACATTCACAGCAATTGCGGTTGGTTGAATGGGGGAAGAGAAGGTCAGGGATCGCACGCGAACAACGGGCCAATTCCCAGGCCTGTAGAGGACTACGTCGTTGATAGTCTTAATAACATAGTCTCTCGACCTCAGACTGTCTGCCGGCACCTTGAAAGAGGCCAGCTTGTTGAAAGGCAGTAGGCTTTTGTCCGGCGCGTTGAATCTCATCTTGTGGACGGGTTTCCTCCTACGTCTTCCGAGGCGGTTCCCACGTTGACGAGAGTGTGGCTTCGGTGCTTGCGCTGTACTCCTCGGACTGGGGAGCTCCTCCAGCCTCAGGGTCGGTAGCTCCAGGCTTCGTCTTACGTGAGCTTTCGTTGCTTCTCGGCGGCAGTAGCAGATCGAATGGTGGGCCTCGTAATCCAGTTGGAGGAGCGCTAAGGCGAGGGGCCTGGCCTGGCAGCTGAGCCTTGACTTCTTAGTCGAGAGGCCATGGTATGGTTAGCGTTATATTAGGCCCTCCAAACATCCTGACTAGGAAGCGATCGGAGCGACGAGGTTGTATTGGTTGCTTGAGAGCACCTGGTGACTACATACAACCATTTTGAACCCTCTTGCACCTCCCAACAGGGACCGTCACACCGTCAAACCATGCACCAGTCGCTCCCAGTGTAGATCCGACACCGCTCTCCTCTTGTCACTGTCCACTTCTTCGTCTACAAATAAGAGCTTCATCATGGGCTTTCTCGCCTTTTCTCCGTCTGCCATAACCCCAGCACTTGGACGGCTTGGATCTTGCGTTTCCAACCCTAGATTCTATCCTAATTAAGTTCTGGCATGGTGGAGCTGAATACCCAATACGTTCACAACTCTGGTGTGGCAGCAACACTTGCCACGACCTTCGGCGTTGTTGCTTCGGCAGTGATGTGTCTCCTGTTCCAAGATCCCACCTGGCCTAAGAGGATGGCCTGTTATCGGTATGTTCCAATTTTGCCTTTTACATGGTCAATTTCCAACGGATTTGATACAAGTGGGAGGTTCCTTCTCTTTGACCCACTATCCCGAGCTTGTTCTCGACCAGTGGGCCAGGGCGTTCGGTTTACTCCGTTCGGCTCGGCAATCAACTATTCATCATTGAGTCCGAAGCTTCGATTGCGAAAAATCTGACGATTACCAACGGCAACGTCCTCTCTTCTCGCAAGGAGATGTTTTTCAAAATCCAGATAATCTTGGCATCACCGCCACACCATCCAACAATAGATCGCAAGCTTCTAGAACCTCGAACATCCTAGACTGACCAACCACCTAGGCGAAAACATCGACGCATCGCCACTACTCGGCTTAGTGCGCCCGCCGTGACTGCTTATGGCGACGTCCTCGATAACGAGGCGACACGTGCTGCTTCAAGCCTTATCTGACGAGACCCGAGGGGGCACGGTTCTAGTTAATCCTTAGGTGTATTAACACCTACTTCTCCCCGACCAATCGTCCAATGAACGTATACGCAGCCTTATGCTGGTCGCTGCTCTCTCAACAACATGCTCACGAATGTTTTCGGTGTCCGCACCAATAGCATCAATCATCCGTTGGTCGTACATGCCCTCAGGCTGGGTCGGGAATTCATGTAGGTCTCCTTGATATTTCCCACAGTATCCCATAGTCATACTCAATGTTTCTCCCAGGAATTATACCGGGCCAATGTCGCATCTGGCCGACTTTGTACCCCTTCTACAGGTTGTTCCAAACCCAATGCAACGCCGCGGCAAGGAGCTTTGATCCCACCCTATCCCCTTCATTGATGGGGTATCCACTTGAAGAGTCCCATGACATCGAAAACGTTCCATCCAAACACTGCTATAGGGTGCGACAAAGCTGAGGAACCGACCTTAAGAGTCACGGCATGGGCGTCCATCACTTAGTCGGTCGCCCGCTGCGCCCCCCCCCACCCCAAAAGTTTTGCGGCAAGAAGACAGCAAGCACACCGAAGACTAGTATAAAGTAGGCCTCTGGGCGCGTTATAGCATTCGTGAGACAGAGGGCTACGAAAATGGTATCAGCCTTTGCCTGAGGACATTCTAGGCGTGAGCGACGTATCAATTACAATCCTGCATCACGCACCATGCATCGTAAGTTAGTAATACTGACTCAATCGGGGACATGTCCTAAAATGGGTACACGACTAAGGCCAGAGACCAGATATTCCACCATCGGCGCTCCGCCTCGCATATGGTATGGCGAAAGTGCCTTTATCCAGGGTCCTTGACACTCTACTTGCCTCGACTTGACAAAGTTCCGAGCAGTCCCATTCTATGACTCAAACAACTTTCATTTCCACGACTATTCTCCAACTTGTCTTGGAAAGGGTTCATCGAAATTCCATCTCGGTCTTCTACTTGAGCCTTGAATCGTTTCTTAGTTGTCCTTGCCTAGGCATTTTCGTAACCGCCCTTCTTCGTCACTCTTCCGACCTAATCACTCCCCTCTTTTGGGACCCATCTCGTTATCGAAAGCCTTTTCCCAGATCGTTGCGTGTTCGATGGCTTCAGTAGGTCTTGTGCTAATCTTCTAAGAGCCTGACAACGAAAGATTTCCCGTCACCACCATTCCTGCCTCTCCGCCTCATCTGCCTCATGTTTTATCTATCTTTCGTGGAATAATCCCTCCTCGCCGCCCTTCTGCCCTGACAGCTCGATCCCTTCAACCCGTTGTAGCGGACTCAGTTATTGATGGGAAACTCAGAGGCTCCTCCTTGGGAAATGTGAACGATGGCCAGGGGGGCTCACTAGATGGGTGTCCACGAACGACAATAACAATAGACACTACTATTCGAGGAGTCAATCGATTGAAATGCAGTTACTCGGAGCATTCGAGAAGAAATATTCTGTCACCATTTTGTTAGAATAGGTATGTGTCTTTTAGTAGGTCGAGACGCCGAAAGAACGGCAATCACATATTGTTGCAGGTGACTTGACACGGGTGTCTGGTGTAGCAGGGACTTAACGGAATTCACTGGTAAAGTAGGACGGGTGCAAAGATCTCTCATCTCTCTACAGATAAATATATTCCCCTCCATCCAACTATCAACGGTACTAAAAGGCTATGTGAGTTATCTGTCTCTGTCTGTTCTATCGACGCTTCGTCTGTTCTAAGCTCACTATCTGTTTTTCGATGCTCGAAGTGTGAGTTTCAAGATCGCCCCTGCAGTTGTAGGAAGACCGCCTGCTTGCTCCCCCAATACCTTGTCGGAACCCTCGATTCATCATTCACCATATCCCGCCCCTCCATCATCCAATGGCACCTCCACCAACACATCGCTCTAAACATCATCACAGTCCACGCCTCCCTCACAACCCCCTCCTTCACATTGCCCTTGCTCTCTACCTCCTCCACAATCCCTGGTAAATAATCCCAGTAGCAATGCGCCCCTTCTGCAACCCAGTCGCGCTGACCATGATCGTTCCTAGCTCTCGCATCACGAATATTCTCCCACGCATCGTTACAGTAGTTGACCGCGCGCTTAATGTGTGCGGCTACAAGATCGGCATAGCGCAGGCCCTGACCTTGCCGGTTCTCGAGGGCGCGGAAGTACTTGGTGGTGCGGTCCCAACTGTCGTGGACGAATTCCAGGAACTCGAGCTTGCGGCCATTGGCGTGCTGGTTGGCTAGCACTTCGTCTTCCCATTCAGGATAATCTGCTGTCAGGGTATGCATTTGCCTGTTGACCCACGAGATCTGATCACTGACGGGACCATCATGTTCGTTGACGAAGGCTGAGAGCCTTGCGCGGAAGACTATGAAACCTGGCGTGTTGCAAGTCAGACCTAAGCAGTACTGAGTCGGTATTGGGATGCGGATGATGGTGCTGCCGCGGAGACGGAGCATCGGCGCGGCCATGGGGATGAGATCGGAGAAGCCGTAGGCCGAATTAGGGCAGATGCCTCGCACGTCGCGAACTTTTTGGCTGGCGTTGCAGGTGGGGTCGAGGCGGTTCAAAATAGCGTATATATCGTCGGTGGAGCCGATGTGGTAGTCTGGCAGATTGAGGTCTTTGCATCCCGGCAGAATTCCAAAGGCGAGCATCGCTGCTTGGGAAGTCGGGATAAAGATGTCGGCTACGCAGAGCTTTGCCGAAGGAGGTGCAAAGGGCGTGGCTGCATCCCCAGTAGTTGTGTAATGCAAGACAGTCCCGACACGGGGTTCGAAGGTCGAGTAGAGGATACGCTTTTTACCTGTGGCGGACATGATACCTTCTTCAGGTCTGAATGCAGTCCACTCCATGCCCATGCGGCGTACGAAAATTGCAATATCATGCACGGTGACTTTGCTTAAAGTAATCGGACCTTTGACAGGACCAAGTAGGGCATCGCATGCTGGACCGATGAACTTCGTGTTCGGTGGCGACGTGTAAGCGCCAAGTCGTTTGTAATCTGCTTCAGCCTGGCAGAGATCGTTGATGAAGAGAACATGTGAAGGATTTCTGTGGAAAGCTAGCTCACCCGGCGATGTACTTTGATGATCGCTAGAGCGGTGGGCTTCGTGGGTGCATCGAGAGCAGAGAACTTCGTTTAAGTTATCTGTAGGCCTTGGACTGCGAAACATCCAGAGGAAGTTCTCGGCAACCGTGGTTCTGACTCTGCGCTGGTCCTTATCCAAGCAGAATTCCAACAAGATCATTCTAGGGCCTCTGGCAGTATCGGAGAGTTGCTCCACGTATCGCCGCCATAAAAGAGAACATTGTGCCCACAGATCCGCGAGCCAGACCGAGTTATGATGCTCGTCACGGAAGACTATCAGCTGTGAAACGAGACTGAGAACT
>JAABUL010004187.1_pt1 | contig 19749 bp, 15 predicted proteins | sample 5559151 | NCBI WGS metagenome assembly JAABUL01 (sample SAMN10711876, study PRJNA513368) | rock metagenome | isolation source: Antarctica rocks | place: Antarctica: Victoria Land, Pudding Butte sud | reverse complement strand
AATAGAAAGCAGTAAAGTGACTTGCAGCCTGGTGAAGCCTACCAGGTTGTGCAAGGTATCTATCTTTGGTGAGCAATCGGTTGGACGTTTAAGCTATCGAGGCGCAGTTAAGCGATTGCTCCCGTGACCCACAACCTTGACGATAATAATAATATTAATCGATATGTGTCCGCGACGGAAGATCACGCCAAAGGAACCAACAAAACCTCCACTGTACTTGCGTATTCCATTCACTCGAGAACACCAAGGTGCACATCGTCCGAGAATGATAATTTAAACTGTCAGGCCACAAAGATGCAGGTTTGGGTCCTGCACCCCGAAAGGTGAAGGATAAGGGAGGTTTCTTGAGTTCCATAGAACATGCGCTAGGGATTACGGAATACATGATACCGTAAAGTACCTAGGCTAGTTAAGGTAGGTACCTAGGTACCGTACCTAGGCAACCTTCTAGGGTGAACTCGTAAAATCGTAAAAATGTCATCTTCTTGATTGTTGATTGATGAGTAGGTACATACTATAGCGCCAGTGACGTTCGGTGGAGCGTCATCATGAAGTACGGTAGTTGTACATAAGATTTACTTGCAATCAAATGAGTAAAGGTACGACAGTAGAGGTCTTATTTTCTGTACGAGTACTATTAAGGTAGAGTCACAGCAAATCGCTCAAAGCAGGCGACTTCTCCGACACCGATCGAAGAACTGCATCTTTGCGCGAGGCTGCCCAGACTCGTCGGTTTCTATTGCGGTCAAGTTCACTTGGAAAGCAGCATAAAAAGAGGGTGATGTGGGGTGAGTTCGCAGTGAGCCTGACAGACCGACAGTAGTCATCAGCCAATGCGGCTAAGGTAAACCCGCGCTCAGCCGCACAGCCAATCAGTACCTTAACTTCTTCCAGGAAAGATTGGCAGAATAATAATGTATCTACTTTCTATTCCCTCACTGAACACCTTCCCAGAGGGCGACATGGAATCTCTGATCCTCTCCATCAGCCATCAAAGCTACATTACCTTACCTTATCTCCTACACTCATACCATGTCGCTAACTCGACATTTGCATTGTGGCCTGTGCTTTTGTTGTTCTGCGTGGAGGGACTTCCACCCACGATCTTTCTGCCACAGCTGTCCTGGTCTTCCATGGAATGACCCACGATCTTCTATCGTGTAGATTTGTTGCTTAGAAGCTAATAATAACAGATCTGCTGTAACGAGCGTCGTCCCAGAAATAAGAATTACAAATTCACCAGCACAAAGTCGAAGGTGAAAACTCATGCTGATTCGACATCTGACTATTCCAGGTCCATCGATGTGTCCACACCTCGAATACATAATGTACAAGCCTGACAGCTACACGGAGTTCCTGCATGGTTGTTCGTTGAACTGAGACTTAAACTCAGCTGATCCGGGATCATGCTTATCACAGAGAAGAGCACACTAGAAGGTATCAGGCCTCCCACCTCCAGATGTGCTGTAGATACCTACTTCCCTTGCTCTCCCGCTTTTTGGTGGCTTGGGTTTCCATATTCTACAGTACATCGCTACTACCTTTCTCGGCTCTCATGTCTTTTCTTTTAGTATTCTTTCGAATTTGTGACCTCGATATTCGATAAGCTATTTCCCGCTATGGATTTGGCGCAGTCGCATCACATGAGGTACAAGTTCGAAAAGTCTATCAGCGACGAGCATAGTTACGCATGATCAAAGGGAGAGCTGGCTGTTAGTAAGGCGATATCGTTGACCAAATCTGCGCTACGAGGCTCAACACGGTCAATATTTATTTATCAAATTAATGGTCCAGAACAAGACTTTGATTCGTCATCCATTGACCTCATACCGACTTCCTTATTCTTTGCGCTCCTTTATGAGAAAGCGAAATGCTAACGTCCGCAGTACGTTGGGTTCAGATATGATTAGTGACTCGTTGCATTTCATCAGATTTAACCCCCAATGTTCTCGGAAGAAGCCACCAATGACTCGTTCGTTTTAGACCTGTCTCCACGTGGTCATGCTTATGCCGTCGCGAGTCGCATTATTGTGGTTTCGGACCAACCGTCACTGCGCGCCTGAAGTTCTAGTACAAATCTCATAGCCGCAACAGAAGGTTGCAGGCTCATATGTTCAGCGCTTGTCACACTCGATGCGTGACGAGTACGTCACGCAGCTGTTCATTAACAGAGACCAAGAAGAGTATGAACCACGCACCTCGCATCGACCGTCTGATCGGATTCCTCGCCTAGGTCCTTATTCTTATAGTCCTTGTGGCGGAGAGCAAGACTGCCATAGGACATTACCTTGATCGCTCCACTACCGGGCTGGACTGGACCGGAATGGGTTTCAAGTCCGAAGATTGCTCGGACGCTGGCCGCGCTCTTTAAGAGACAGACGCACGGGTACACGTGCACAACCCAATCGAGTTCCTCGCTCCAAATGCGATTCCCACGCAGCACGACATACCATGGAAGAAGACACACATTAAATACGTTCATGGTAAGTAAAATAGGCAACCTATGGGTCGCTAACAGACTCAATTCTAAGCGAGGTACATGCGTCGTTGCTGTCGTAATGATGCAGGCCTTTGAGCCAGGAACACTTCCGGGAGAGCAGCTGGATCCGTATGGAAGGCCAACAGACGTCTCCAGCTTCGGAGAAATTCTGCTTGCTGCTTATCAGATTGAGATGGATTGTCTTCTCAGAGATCATGCGCTGGGCTGGTGGCCGTTGGGTAGATTGCATCCTACTCTAAGCTCCATTGCTGCGGTCTTGCATAAATGTGGATCGCTAACGAAATCCTTGAGGAAAAAGGCGGATTCGGAAGCATTGGTGTCTTCCTCTGGTCTACAGAATCTTACAATAGTAGGCATTTTCTGGAGGGAGGCTCTTCCACTCATAAATTTGTGTCGAGCCTGATGCAATCAAACACGAGTAAGATCACGAATCAACTTGACAAACGACCGCCAATCAGTGCATTGGTAGATACCTCTTGAGAAAATGTATACGAAAAGAGCGAAGTGCAGTATGAGGATGGAATAGATGATTGGAAGTTAGAGAACTTTAGATGATACCTACCCTATTCCAATATATTTGTAGTGATACCTTAGAGCCAAAAGGGGGCGTACAGCGCAGGGTCGCGTAAGCGCCTCGGCTAACAAAGTCGGACCTCAAGAAACCTCTACCGATACATGAACAACAGTAGCAGATTGATTTGTGGTTTGCAGACCCAAAACATGTCTTCACTGCAATCGACTCCACTGCAGATATCAGGCTATATCATTCTCCCTCTCTCGCTCCCCGCTCTACCCTCCTTTCCCGTCGCTGCAACACACTACATTTATCTTGCACCCCACCAGCCCAGGATTCCTACAGTAACTGCTTCGCGCTCACTCTTTCTCGTTAATGTTCCCTTTGATTCCAGCGAACTGCATATAAAGCATCTATTGTCGCTTCAGCTAGATCTCCCCAATGGTAGAATCGAAGATGTGCAATTCGAAGGTAGGAAAAGAAAAGAAACCATTGCCGACAATGCGGCGATCGTTAAGCGACAGACTGAGGAGAAGGGTAAAAAGAGAAAACGAGGCGCTGAAGGAGGAATTATCAAACATTTAGAGGGCGCAACCCTGCCACTTACCTGGGACAGAGAATTGCAGAGTAACGGACACACGGCCGTTGTTGTGTTTGTTGATAGAGCAAGCATGGAAGCGTGCCTCAAGGCCATCAAGAAGCTACGGAAGGAGCGCAGAGAGCTGGTCTGGGGCGACAAGTTGGATGGAACGCTACCTCCTCTGGGCTATGCAAGTGCGGATCCAACGCCCAAGTTGCCAAGTCAAGCAATTTTACTGACCTGGAACAGGATATATAAACCACCATAAGCTTCGCTATCCCGACAAAACACAGTTGCTCGAGTCAGTAAATACTTATATGACAGCCTTCGCTGCCCAAGAAGCCGCCCAAGCACGGTTGCAAGCGAAACAAAGGCAAGAGCCAGATAAGGATGGTTTTATTACAGTCACGAGGGGTGGGAGGACAGGTCCAGCAAGGCAGGATGTTGCACAGGAGCAAGCCGAAAAGCAGAAACAAAAGCAGAAGGGCTTAGAGGACTTTTATAGGTTCCAGACCAGGGAGAAGCGAAAAGCGAGGGCTGGGGAATTGGTCAGAAAGTTCGAGGAGGATAAGGAGAAGGTGAAGAGGATGAGGGAGAGGAGAGGAAGGTTCAAGGTAAGATTTGATGCTGTCCATTCCTAAATGATTTGACTAAGGGGTGGTTCAGCCTGAATGACATGATTGTTATCTCACGACTCATAATTCGGGTCATCGCCAGACAGCCCAACACATTTCAAGCCCTTAACATGCCATAATAGCTTCTTGACCGCCATCTGTCTTACGACGGAAAGAGCTATCCTGAGCTGTCAAGGCTTTTACTGCAACTGGGCCAACCTCAAAACTTGCTGCGTCTGCGTCAGTAATTGATGGTAAGCTCATCCAATACCATATTTCGCTGTCTTTGATCCCGTTAAGCACAAAGTGTGATGAGTACGGCTGGGGCCATAGGAGTATTTGGGGCTACTTGAGGTGGCGTCCAGCGCAATGTCTAAACAACCAGCATCACATTACATCTTCTCAACCTCTGAAACCCACGAGCTATTCTGCGAATGACACTGCCGACCATACATTTAGAGGTCCACCCGGCTAATGCTGAATTCACTATTAGATGGGAGTTCAGAGACACATCTACCACCCGCATCCTTAAGCTACGCAGGCTTTAGGGATTGACTATTTCTAAAGGTAACCTAGCAGCAATTTCCAAGTACAATTTCGCAGGCCGAGGCCAGTGGTGAGAACAGACGTTGGAATTGTCCAGGAAAATCTGACCCAATAATCTAGTCAAAGCTCAATTGCCGCGGCTCTAGATGTACTTAGGTGTACCTTTGAGATCACTCATCGCCCCAATTAGTTTTCCCTGCCTAGAAACACGACGCGGCACTCTGACCTATTATGCTCATGATCCCTCCAGCCATGTTTAAAAGCCGTCTGCATCCTCAATTCCACATGGAAACACTCACTCTGTTCGTCCACAGGCGAATGAGTAAAGACGTCGCCTTTTTCATAGGTTCGTCCTACAATGAGAACAACGAAGAAGCGCTTCAATCCTTTGAATTTCTGGATCGTCTCATGAACCTATGAAGTATAGTGAAGCTGCTCCCGTAAGGCAGATCAATCGCAAGATCGCGGATTGAGTCCGACTGCTCTCTCGGTAAAGACGCAATGAGTTTAGATAGAGCGAAGGTTACATTATCAACCCCCGGCTGGGGACATGCTCTTCGGCACACATGCGACCAGTCATCGAAACGGGAGGTATTCGACGACAAGTATATGAAGTCCAACGGGCTAAAGTATACATCCACTTTCGTTGGATTAGCGGTAGGAAAGCAGAGCTTGTTGAGCCTTAGACTATCGAGCTTCCACGTTGACTTGGAGTACAGCTGGAGGCTGACAAGTATGGATGGTGAAAAAGTCATCGCGGAATACCCAGCCGAGGGACTGAGCCTGAGGGAACGATTCTCCTCTCAAAAGGAAGCGCAAGACGCCAGAGCTAGAGTCGAATTTCTGTTGAAAGCTTCGTAAACTGTTCGAATGACGCCTCTGAAGGGTCCGATAAAGAAGCCATGGCGTATGGTGGATTGTCAAAGTGGAAGGTTGATTCCACTATTTGCTTTGCTGCTGCGGTTTATCTTAGAAATGGTATGGTGATAGATATATGGATTGAACATCACATTTAAAACCACTTTTATATTTACATTTCATAACACATCACATGTGGTTAAGCGAGAGTTGGTGGTTTCTATGAGCGGTGCTCTTGCATCCCCGATGCCTATTTACCAATCCTAAAGGAGCTGGTGGTTGCAACATTTTAGCCGAGGGGGCTAAGGTGCGCGTTAGGTACCTTACTCTTCGCGCTTAATTCCTCCATGTACGAAGCTGCTATCAAGGTACTCTATTTTGTATGAGTTTAACTACTCGCTTTGTCCATGCTTGGCTACCCACCTACCTTGCGTGCTGAAACTGTTGGAAACAGGGAACAGTACTGTTACCCCTGTGGTTAGTAATCTCCGCTCGCATCCGGCGCTAGGGGATTCAGGGTATTTCACCTTCCTCCCACTTCTTCCTTCCGTAGTTCCTACCTACTACTAGATAGTTCAACCAGCAAGATGAGCGGTATCTAAGCGCAGCGACAAGGAAGGCCGCGAGCGTTCATAGGAATTTAGACCAGTGTAATTCCTCGAGTTCTCGAAATGGCCCTTATCGAGTGACGTACTTTGTCTTAGAAGCCAATGGTACTGGAGATGGCGACAAACGGTGCGCAGACTGACGACCACTCACCGCCTCCACCAAGCTTCAATGGCGTCTTGCAGCAATTTGAACATCTCGAAACGCGAACGGTCTCGCCCCAGAAATGCGTCACGCGAGGCTCAGCACTTAACCAGCGCTCGCAGACAGAACCTGCAAGAAGTGATCTTAAGCGTAAGCCCTTTCATGCTGCCGAATCACCTCTCTCTGTGTCTCCTCCTAAAAAAAAGAAGCGCTCCCCATCTGGTTACGCTCCGCCCAACAAATATTCTCACCTTGTCAACAATCTTGTTGATTCCCTCGCCCCCAACCTAATCTGCGTCTTTATCGGGGTCAACCCTGGTATCCTTACTGCTACAAAAGGTCACGCTTACTGCCATCCTTCCAATCTCTTCTGGAATTTGGCAAACAGCTCTGGCTGTACTCCCCGCCTCTGCCGACCAGAAGAAGACCGTGATCTACCGAGATTGTTCGCGCTAGGAAATACCAATATTGTCTCACGGCCAACCAAAGACGCAAGCGAGTTGAGTAAAGCGGAGATGGACGAGGGGGTGGCCATATTGGAAGAGAAAATTGCCAAGTGGAAGCCTGAAGCTGTGGCTATCGTAGGCAAGGGGATTTGGGAAAGCATTTGGCGAGTGAGGCACAAGAAGAATATCGCGAAGGAGCAGTTCAAATACGGTTGGCAAGACGAAGGGGAGAACATGGGCGTGGTCAATAAGGGGGAGGACAGATGGAGTGGTGCTAGGGTGTTTGTTACAACTACAACGAGCGGCTTGGCGGTTGGCATGAGACTGGATGAGAAGGAGGAAGTTTGGCGAGGGCTTGGGGAATGGGTGAAGAAGCGGAGAGCAGAGAGGGAAGGGGAGGCCTCGAAGGCGGAGCAGATGGCGGAAAATACGTAAAGGGCTTTTGTAAGCTAATTTGTCCTCCCTCAATGTATAGGACCTAAGCTACTTGAAGATACCTAGCATACTATGGAGGACTCAATAACAGAGCCGTATACTATCTGCTGTCCATGGTTTATCATAAGACTTACACCCCTTGGACTGCTTGGAAAAATCGATACTCCTTATCGCCTGATCTGCTGCGTCATCGATCTTTGTGAACCTTTCTAGCTTTGATTCACTGATTCCAATCGAGACGGTGTATTCATCATGGTTCTGAATTCATATCTGAACCCTCAGCTACCTATACATTAACTGCTACTAACTAAACAATTCTTACTCTCGACCATTCCCCAAATTCGCCGACGACCCCTATTCCCATCAACATGTGCATGGTATCAAATACTACAGTGATCTCAGGCAGGCCTCCATACTTAGAGATGGTCCATCTACAGATGCTCCAGATGCTTTATACATTTGGGGTCATGAGATCAGAGACAGACCAAGAGGCTGATAATCCTTGAGCGACCACATCAAGATTAGACAGTTACGCATGCCTAATGCCCTGTCATACCATGATGAGGAAATGTAACGATTTCTAGGCCATTGGGTACCAGGGCCGATACTCCAAGTGATTCGGTAAAGATCTGAGAACGAAGTACGGAAACCTTCACATCAAATCTTTCTCTGCAGTTCTACTCCATTTCGGTCCATGGATCTTGAAATCAAAACAGCAGTAATGAATTCGTCTTCGAGAAAGCGATTGACCTCACGGTTCGGGCCGAAGCTGATCTTGTTGGAAAAAACCACGATGTACTGTGCAGCAATCGATGAATTCGGGAACGCAGGTCCAATTCTCTTTGAGCTAATAAGTTTTCAAGTCATCTAGCACTCAAAGAAATGAGACAAGTCCGCTTTTCATTTTCAAGAAATTGGCCTTAATCAAGGTTAGGGCAAGACTATCCACAAAAGCAACGAGGAGACTTTGAATGAAGGAAACCTCACATGGCTCCTCAGTCATTACAAAATTCTATGTTGATCGTACACAGACCAAGTCTATAAACCACGAATTCAGCTGGCCAACCGCTTTCAAGCTCATGGTGCTTGGGAGGACCTCTCAAAGTAAACCTTGTCTTGCACAGAAATTAGGGGTCCAAATTCGACAGTCCACCAATTTCTCTACCGTCCTATCCCACCAATACATGCTAATGTGATTTTATGCTACAATAATATACCCACTAGAGACGGGGAAGCTGCGTTTTGTCAGAAAAATCGAATTTGACCTCGTTTGCCGCACCTCTTCAAGATATTCAGTACCTGCTATTAATTAATCAACAACGAGGCGATACTGTCTTGAACCAGAATGGGGATGCTCAATCTATGCTTCACGTCCCATTTGACCTTCCAAAATGCAAATTGAAAGAGCCCCTTTGCTCCTCCTTTGACCAAAGGCAATACTGCTGAAACTGTCCAAGAGGCGACATCACTGGGTCTTGGGCTACTTATTAAGAATCCCAGGTCGTATTATATTCTCACTTTAAGAATAAGGAATGGTGGGAAGAACATCAAACTATAATTCGGGTGAGTTGCAAGAATCCTCGCCTTTCCCTTTCCAGTCACACCCTGTTGACCCCATCAACAGCAACACCTCACTCTGTTGCTAGCTATGCTGGCTTAAAGCTGAGATCATTGTTTCCTATAACGATACGAAATATAATCTTGATAGACTTATATTCCCGCTCTTTCTCTCACCGTGCTCGAGGAAGAAGACAAAACTTGAACCAAAAGAAAGAGACTATGTGGCTTAAATATACATTTCTAGGAAAAGATCCGAGCCAGATTATCAGCTTTCCAGGCTGTTCATCATAAAGCGAAGAGAGAGCGAGAGGCAGGGGACTGGCCAGCCTATGTTCAAGAAGGGGAACCGACGCTAATTTGCTGGATTCGGCCGTGGAGTTTGCAGACGGACTTTCAAGAATCTAACTTGCTATTTGCATCTTATACTTACAATCCTGGGGCATGCGATGATAGGAATTTAATCTTGTGATGTCAATGTGGGTTGCCGCTGTCGCCTAAACGTCATCAACGCCAATTCCTATGGTGCCAACACGGGTTGGTACCGCGAGTAGGTATTCCTTGGCGGTCAGGGCGGTGAGTGTGGTCCGTAGAAGATTAATGAGGACTCTACTCCGCGAAAGGAAGTTCTACTATCAAATTACATGCTCACGATGGGATATTCAGCAAGTCATCGAAAGACAATTCCCTATGCCCCATCAGTGTGATACTTATCGTGGCGTTGCGACTTGGCAAAGTACGTGGCAGACATACATTTTCCTCGAAAAAGCCTGTGGAATAAAAAGTCAGATGGCGACAAACATCTCGAGAATCTTCCAACACTGTTTCTGCAGCATGGCCTTTCGATCTTCGACAATTTCTCGTGCGGCATCGTGGATTTTTTGTCAAAGCCCAAAAATCAAAAGATAGAATCGGTTCTGACAAAATTTCCTGGAAAATGGAACTTCTGTAAAGCTTTCGCCAACACACTGGAAACCCCATCCCCGTTGTTTGTCTTTGTTTATTAAGTTTCATACATGCTCAAATACTGACTTACTGCCGAATTACTTCATCAATTCATACTCGAACACCATCTCTCCTCCACCCACCAGTCTCTTTCAGTATCACCAGCTCTACTCGTCTCTCTATATGAATACCACCATCAATTCCGTCGCTCCTCGGCTTGCCACTGTTGCCTGCAGTACGCCCGGTTTCAAAGATATACAAAGTGTCTCGTCTTTATCTCCAACGTAATAGAGCTATACATTAATGCTGGATTGAAAGTATATAATTGATGACGATCACCCTGCCCTACTCTTACGGAATACCAGAGCGAGTTGCATCTCCAGTGGCCGAGCTTACAACCACTAAGTGAAGACCTAAGGTTCAGAAAGCGCTGCCAATGCCGTATTCCGTCAAAACGTCCTAAAGAGACTCCAGGTGATGTGAAGCATAGACCTTAGCAATATTTTTGGTTCGCACAAAATGATTATGCTTGTTACAAGTAATGCCGATGCAACCATGCACAATCTATGTGCTATGTCTAAGAAGTTCGAAACTGTTGCGAGAACCAGAGTATATAAGACTGCGGAGATTAAAGGCAATCGCCACGCTCTGGGAAGAACAAATCTCAGTAGCGGGTTTTCAGTGGCGCTAGATGTCCAGTGGACAGAAGCCCCATCAAGCAAATATGGCTTGACTGAATCAATAAATCACCTCAACACCGGAGAGAACATTAAATTTGCCCTTAAGAAAGGTCCCCAATATTCTGCTGCCAGAATTGCTACATGTTGTCACGCAATACACAAGCGTCTCTGCAGAAAAACAGTATCTACCTCTCCCACTAGCAGACGAACTCGTCGCGAGATGCTAGTTGGCGATCGTCAGTACACTGTTCCCCTTATCTTATCTTTAATATTGACATTTAACTCAATTCGATCTCTTTCAAGTTTCCCTCTATCGAATCATCTTCCAAGTTTACCACGGAAGCGTACAAAACACAATCTCTAAGAGGTACAGTGCAGCAAGTGTTTTGACAGAAGAGGGGGATATCATCATCCTCGAACCCAATATGACTGACATTCTTCGATTTCATGATGGGACAGCTCCCAGTCGCAGGGACAGAATTGTTCAGTGGCGGTAGAAGTATCAATCGGCCTGCTGTTGCTCGATCTCATAAGCTACCTTTGTTTTACTTCTGTAAACTTTTTGACAATGAGAGAATCTTAGGAGCATCACGAAACTTTCCGTGTGACTTCTTCAATCTGGAGGACACACATTAACGAAGCGATCGATAAGGCAAGAATGAAAATGTTAACGGCAAACCTTATTGCCAACCTTACTGGAAAGATATCTAAGACATGCCAGGAACATGGCTAAAGACCTTGACGTAACTAGATACTTGAAGACACTGGAACCTACGGCTTACCAAAAGTATACTCAGTTATAGGTACCGAAGGCGCTGCGCTGCATCGCAGTAAGGGAATACCAGGAGTGGAGCTCCCGGAGAGAAGGCAGAAGACGCTGAACAGTCAGTCCCAAAAGCCGGTACTGACACGATCATTGGGAGCCAACAGGACACAAATGTGACCAAGTTCTCTGTTACTCAGTGCCTGCCGAACACCTCGTAAGTATAATGCGGACTTTACTCGAGTAAACCACGATGTTTCTCTGTACCCATCTCAAACTCAAGCCAGCGGACAAGGATTTACTGTGTAGAAAGATACGGGAGGTAAAGCTATACCTATACTATCCACCAGGTCTCTAGTTTTTCTAGCCATGATGCAATAAAGTGGCACTAGAGTGCTTCGAAACGGGCGGAAGAATCCGAGAAATGATTTGAGTATATGAAGCTGCAAGGTCTTGGAGGGTATAGGTCACGATGTGCTGAAGATTAAATGTAGCCGCAACGATCATGCAATTGCAGAAACGACACCAAATGGAGGTCACCCGTGCGGCGAAATGACAAGAGACGCCTCTCGGTTGTTGGAACCCCCATTTGTCGCCACAGCCGCCATGGACTACCACCGATATGCATTAATTGATCGGCCCATCAGGTCCAGTCGAACTCAGATTCTAACCCTCGTGCACGACTTCCTTTCTCTTCTACTTATCACAGCGCTCGACTCTCTGCAAGACTCCCGTTTTCTTCTACCTTAACAGGAAGCACTCATTGTGCGACGCACTGCTGCTTAACCGTAGCTCCCTCACGATGACTGCACACATTGGTTACAAGATAGAGTTTAACATGTACAACAACCAAGATTGAAAAAGCGAAGTCCTGATGCACCTATCATGCTTGGCCAAAGAAAAACACTGTGTTCTAAAGAAAACTTGTTCGATTTTTCACCCCATGGAAAGAACCAAATGCCTACGACAGATGCTGTCATGCAGACTTCGAACTTTATGTCACCATCAAAAGCGTGTCATACTAATCGGACTACAGACTGCTCAAGATGAGGAATTGTGGGACTGCACTTTTCGTTTTGCGGTTCGAAACACTCTTTCTGCAGCCGACACGGGTAGAAGAGATACTACCGTCGGTGAGAGCGCGTTTTCCCAACCCGTCTTCCAATAAACTGAAGGATAGTTGCCGGTTGACACCCAGACACTGACTAAGGGTAAGGACACCTTAAAGAATCTTACAAAGTCTCGGGTACTGTGTAATTGATCGTCAAGAATTATATATTTTACTCTCTGTCTTCGACCCTATGAATGATTCCAAGGAGCATTATTCAGGACTCAGAGGATGGCTCGACAATAGTCAAACCGATACAGGGAATATTCCTAGACCTTCAGAAGTACGTGTCATAAAAGATAGACTAATCAAAGAACGCTTTCCAAGCTGTATACTGTGTATGGCTGTGCAGACCGCGAACCTTGATGTTCGAACTTCAGCGTCTGCGAGCACACATCGAACTTCATGCACGACGCTACTTTGTTGCCATTCTCTCAAATATATTTATGGATTATGTTCAACTAAGCAGACCAGTCATTTATATTTGGCGCGCATGCGGAAGATATAATACAACCTCACCAATAGACTATATCAGAGACGTCAGACTCCATAGCAGACTTTCCAAGCTTAACAAAGGCATTGATGAGAGCATAGCTACTAATGTAAGGGCGCACTCTACTTAGAGGGACATACACAAACGGAAGTTCGGCAATATATATATATATAAACATCCAAGAACTCTATATTCGTATGCTATGCCGTGCCAGCACAATACGTCAAGCAAGGCCAAACGACCCTGACGCGCAACAGTCCATACAATATTCTCTAAGGAGGGGTGGATACTCTCATACCACGCATTGGCTACCTTTCCTTTAACAATATTCGCCGGATACGCTTATCTCACAGAAACAATCTTCATCTATACGATGAAATGTTGCACAACCCATTCAACAGGGACTAAACGAAATCCGCCGCGTACCGTAGGACTTGCTCGTCGCCTGGAACCACAGGGTTGGATCTACGATGTTCCTCCATTGTCGTTACTAAACGGCGAAAAGCAACGCAGCCGCACTTCATCGGGTGTCTTTCAACTACAGGGGGCTTCTAAGTGAAGAATTCGCTGTCCAGGGTTTGCTAGAATTGCGGGAACAGGGGACCCATTAACATGGTATAAAACGATTGAAGAAGGCTGGGTCGCAGATCATACAGTCACTTCTTCCTTCCACTTGTCTCTGAGGATCAAAGACCCACAAGGTGCAATAAAGAAATTGTGGAGAAATACTACTTAGCATCATGAGCTTCGTGAGTTGAAGGAGCGAAAGCGAGCAGGTGCAGCTAATATCCTATACACTAAACCGCCCGAGTCTCCGCCGCCAGAGATTCTGCCACCTCTGCGTCTGCGTCTGAAGCCGTTCATCACTCGATCATGTGCAAAATACGATTCAATGATCAGATCAGTCCACATCAACTGTTTAAATCACACGGACACAGTCTGAACAGGAATGCCGCTAACCTCTCTAGCGCTACTTGAACTATTCCGATGGTTTTCACATTCCTCGGCCAAATTAATTGCGTATCGGTCGCTTTTCGCGCTGGAAATGATAGGACTTTCTCCTAAAACTACCGTAGTCGAATGGTCAACTAGTAGGTGTGATTATCATCACATCAAAGCAGTGTTGCACACTATAAGACGAGAAGACCTGATACCACAGCAAAGCAAAGCTGGTCGAGCCTTGATGTCGTGGAGGTCCTGTTTCTCTCGGTTGCCCACTTTTAAGCCTCCTTTCTTTCCCCGATGGTTTTTGAAACCGGCCCATTGGGTATCATAAGCCATCTTGCCGGCTAGATACTCTGAAAGTGGGATGGTAAATTTCGAGAGACAAAATAGCACATGGAGATATTAAACAGTAAGAATATATGCTGCTATTGATAGATACTGTGTTACTGATCTATACAGTTCTCATCAAGATCTCTGCAAAAAATCACAAGATCATTAAAATCAAAGAGAAGAAGTTTTTAAGCATTGCGAAATCATTCAAGATCATTGCAGACGAGCACAAACTTTTGGCAGATCAGTATCACATTCTTGCATCTATGCATCAGAATCTTTCAATCATGTATCTTGATCTTCCAGTTCAGTTTGAATTCAATGAAAAGCACTAGTAAAAATTCTGCATAGTGCTGTACAGATGACTGCGAGCAATTCATCTTATGCTAATGAATATCAACAATTGCTCTTTTGTGCATGAAGAAATTGATTGTTGTAGAGTTGCACAGATACTTACCTAGGCCTGCCGTCGGGTCCGGGTTGCCCAACCCAACCCGACTCAACCCGGCAAACCCAACGGGTTAAGAGAAAAAATATCGAAAAGTTCGTTTTTATAAATTTGTAATTTTGAATGATTCATTAGAAATGCCGCTTCAGGAAAGATGGTCTTAAAGCTCAATAAATCAAGGCGATTCGCATCACATATATCTAACATACATGCTCAATCCTCTTCTTCAAATACTCAACCACGACATCACATTTCTACATTGAGGTCAACTTCACCACTTTCTAACCCTTCCTCTCGTTCACCTTCTTCTTCACCCTCAGAATTTCACGGTCTACGCGTAAACCGAGAAATCAGGCTGTTGCGACGAAGATGCCTCGTCAGATGATAACAGTTAAGCCACAAGTTAGAAAAGCACAGCCCAAGAGATTCGTGCCTAGCAGAGTAAATTTTGAGTCTTATTAGATTGCAAAAATGATAATCATATGTTGGAATGTTCGACTCATTGGTCAAAGCTGCGTTCTTGATGCTACTCAACGCAGTGGTCTTGTAAAGCCTTCTACAGTAAAGCACGCAAATTTCGCAAAGACAAGGCTGTTAATCATATTATTACTTTCGCGCAACTTATAACGTAAAGCTTATCGGTTTTTATGAGCATGAATATCTCTTAACAGCCAGGTGAATTCAAAACAGATAGCTCCGTTACAATACCACAAAATCTAACGTACTACAAACCTATATTCATGATTCTAGGGAAAGATTCCTTCGAAGACAGTCTGTATAAGACAACGCTTCTACGATGTATATCTTTGAGAAGTTTTTGAGGGATCAGACACGTCAAGACGGCTAATCCGAGAGGGAAATGCAGCAATGTCAGCAATTGACATTTCTTCGAGGTGTTGCAGGAGAAAAAGACATTACAAGAAGCCTGATCCAGGGACGCGAGGTCGTCATAGCGATCATGGGCATAGAAGGACTCTCTTGCTTGATAGACGGCTAGAGTGCTCTGCATCAGAAGTATGGCTTGAAAGGGGAATTGCGGATCATTCTGCTCATCTGAGGTAACTGTGCGCCAATGGCACCACGCCGAGATTCTATGGAGTCGCAGTGGATGGAGCGATGAGGTCAACGGTAGATACTGGGGGGCATTTGAGTTGGAGAAATTGGTTGCTCAAAAGGAGAAGATGACTGAAAGATACAACCGGAGGGTCAGATCAGTAGTGCATAGGATAGGGGACCTGACAATGCTCCATCAAAAGAGCGGGGGAAAGATGGAGGAAAGATGACGTGGACCGTTTAGGATCAGGGGTTATGAGGACACCCATACGATTTCTTTCACACTGGAACAACTGGATGAAAGGAAGATCAGAGATTCCTTTCATGAGGATGATCTGAAACGGTTTGTGCCTCGTTCCGAACATCTGACTGAAGATCTGAATAGATTCTATTCGACTAGCCAGAGTATTAGAAAGTCAAGGAACTATACTGATCGAAGAATTTTAGTTCTAAAGAATGGCAGGCGGAAGAACGATATCAGGTCGACGACTTGCTACTAGGTGAAAAGCCGAAGAGAATGACGAACGTGAAGATGACAGATGATGCAAATGTCATCAGAGGAGCACTGACGGTGAAGATACTCAGACAGTTTCAGAACTCATGGAAAGATGTAGCTCGCAGTCTCGTTGTGTAAGTTTTTGACAGTTCTTTTTGTAATTCTGTTTACAACATGATTATTATTTCTTTTTCTATTTGAATTTGACAACAGTTTTGCCCTTGATTTTGCCCTTGATTTTGCAATCTACTGTTGTCGTGGGGTTGCTCGCGCATCCCCCGAGCAGTTTAGTTGGGGACAGAGGCTGGGGTCTGGGCCAACGATAGGAGAGCAGGCATTTCTCTACATACATATAGATCCCTTTTCGGCATGTAAATAAAGATCATCCATACACACACATTTTACAGTTCCATTTTACCAGTAGTCTAGGCCTGCCGTCGGGTCCGGGTCAACCCGCCGGGTTGACCGGGTTGGGTCGAGGGTCTGACTCAACCCGTTTGGGTTGGGTTGGGCAACCCGGACCCGACGGCAGGCCTAGTTAAGAGAATCTTAAACGATGAAGAGAAAGACTCACAAACTACAGTAAAGAACGAGTCAGAATTAGACTCGCTTCGAAAGAAGCGTAGAATCGTTCTTTCGTCGACTACGAATTATAATTAATATTTGATCTCTAGCGATTTCGAAGAAGACGAAACCTTGAAACATCTGAAACTACTAAAAGATTTCTTAGTTCATGCGAAGGCGTATAGGACGGTCACTATTCAGACTGTTACGAAACTGAGACCCCTACTAAGGACTAATTCAGTCCTACAATTCATATACGACCAGCTCCGGGATAGCAGTAATCTTCTGGTAGAGGAACAGGCTATTCTACGCGGGAATCTAGAAGATATGTTGGAGGAGGACTAGGTCTTTAGCTGTGTACCCTTACCATCGATCCTATCTTTCGTTTCTTTTTTGTTGCTGTTCAGACGGACGCTGAGGCTCTATTTATATCATTATGGGAGCTGTGGATCGAGGTCGCTTGTTCCTTCCGGGTGGGGGGGCCGAATTAGTCAGCCCCCCACCACTATTTAGTTCCGCTGAGCTTTAGTTCTATTCTACACTCCTGTGCTACCCACTGAATCCCATTTTCAAATCCAAACTTGCCAATAGCTTGTTTGTTGAGACGGAGAGGTGGTCAGGTAAGGAAGGGATTCCCGTAATAGACGCCGGGGCTGGGAGACTACTGTTTTCTTTATACACAAGGATTGACGGAACGGATCGAGATCAATTACACGGTTGCTCTTGAAGATCTCATAGTTCGGCGGGGCGGGAATACTTTCTAAAGTGCCTGAAACTAGCCAAGGTTTTGCTCTTGGTATTTTGCTATTGGGTTAAGATGAACCCAGGTCACTCTAGATGAGGCTGCCCAGTATTCTTACCTCTTGGTATCGATCGACATAGAGATGACTGAGGAATACCACGGGATAAAAGAGGTAGGATGAGGCTGATCCAGCCTAGCCACAGTCAAAGACATTCATTCCTTCGAGAACAGGCGGTCAGTGTTTAAACATCCTCAGTCGCGTTGACTAGCTCTATAAATAACGTCTCGGTTCTGAGAGGAAGGAAATGGTAGTCTTTCGTGCGTGGCAGGCACTATAGACTGTCCTCTCACCTCAATCATCGATTCAAGCCTATATCGTGTCGATGACGTTGAACTTGTCCTAGGCAGCGCGCCCACACAGCTTCATGTGATTAACAAGCCCGGCAGAGCTGGCTGAAATATCAGCAAACCCAATCAGTGTCGGACCAATAGACTTCCAACAGCGTGCCATACATGTGTGGCTGGTCAAGTGTAACAACTGTCTCTAAATGGCAGTGGGCAAGGATGGAATTGAATCTGCTTTCAGATTTAAAAACGCCTCAAGAATGACCACGATTGACAGGAATGTAGCTTATTGGAAGCGTCGCTGATAAGATATAGAGGATGAGATATTCGCTGAGCTATGGTGCTGCTAGATGTCGACGACAACCAGAACTGGTCCGAATGCAATTCATAATAATTGGCAGCATCTACTATTTCCTTACAAGGACTTACATCTATTCCAGAAACTTACACTGTTAATCTTTCTGTTTTCAGAAACCAGGCTCACGTTTCTGTCCCGATTTTTTAGCAAAAGGGGGTAACCAAAAATCTCATACTCTTAAGAGAAAAAGAACGATGACGCAGAAAAGGATTCTCGCCATCACGCAAGAATAATGCCGCCAAAATCGAGGACTTTTAATGAGACTGAAGCCATAAAACAGTCGAGGAATCGAGCACAGCAAGAACTAGAGCGCATATTCTTCTTCATAAAACAATCGCCCATCAGAGATTTTATCGATGCAGTCTATGATATTTGGCAACATCTACTATTCTCTTCTAAAATATTAAACCTATAATTAAATCTACGCTACTAGCTCAACTATTTACGAGCCAGACACTCATACTTCTATAGAGATTCTCAACAAGAAAACAGAACTCATAATCACAGAGTGCTGGCAGAGCAATCTAGACAAGAAATCTTACCCTTCAACTCGAGAGACCTCGCAATGCACTATTGATAACGATCCCGGAAGGTATTTCGATGCAACCTACCTAAATCATGGAAACGCTAAGAATGAATCTATTGTTTTTATTGAGACCCATAAGCTGCGTGATAAAAATCGGTGGACGGCAATTATAGCTATCCTGATTGGCATGGCAGTCCTTTCTTAACGGGCGAGATGAGACGAGAGGTTGTCGTTTGCAGAGAGTGGTATGCTGGAAGGCTTTTCAATACGATAAGGACGACGAATGCATATCCAGGATTAAAGGTAGAGTGGCAAGTTTGTCAGTTCTCCTCGAGATCTTTCCTGGTCGCAGAGAGTTTTCGCAGATGTTTGTGCAGTATATCTTCACCCTCGAGAGAAGTCGAATACTTGACTCAACCAAGGGTAATTCAGCCGGTGATCTGGAAAATCTTCGAGAACTTCTTCTTTGCAACACATCTTATGCTATATTCATATCCTATCTTTCATAATGAAAACATCCTTTTCCGTGGTTTGGAAGGGGGTAAACCAGCGCACAACGTGTTATCTAGGAGAGAAGTATTCGTTGGGTTTTGGTTCAATGATAAACATTACTTGAATTTGATTCAACGCATTTGATAAGTTTGTCATATAATGTATAGAAAATGAGATTGAATTGAACATCTCGACAGCCCTCAATTGGCTCGGCTCAAGAAGATACTTGATGATGGCGCTGTACGGAAAGATGTGGTTGAAGTATTGCACAAGGGGTTGGTCAGTCCCAGCCCTAAGCCCGCGCTTAACCTGTTTATTTTTTCGCTGTGATAAGTAGCCCTTGGCGGAACGAGCAGTGGAGACGTTGTGCTTCGTCAACCTTCCCCGTATTCCCTAAATGTCTTCATACGCCAACCCTGGCAGGCGGGGATATAGGCTTGCTGAGCATTAGGACCCCCTTGTCTGCAGCGGCCATGACATTCTGTAGCGAATTATATCAGACGTTAACCCCTACACAGTATGAACAAGGTTATCATCAACAATAATTGGCTGCGTCGTGGTAATGACAATCACCATGAGGAGGAGAAGAAGAAGAGGGGAAAGAAGGAGGAAAAGGAATAAGAGTAGGAGGGGGAGTAGAAGTGGGAGGGGGAGGAGTAGG
>JAABUL010004182.1_pt1 | contig 19770 bp, 6 predicted proteins | sample 5559151 | NCBI WGS metagenome assembly JAABUL01 (sample SAMN10711876, study PRJNA513368) | rock metagenome | isolation source: Antarctica rocks | place: Antarctica: Victoria Land, Pudding Butte sud | reverse complement strand
TAACAATCTACTATATTTATTAATTAAATTAAATAGATTAATTATTTCTATTAAATTATTAATTAATTATTACTAAAAATAATAAAATTTACTAAAAATAGTAGTCTTGGCGATTCGGGTTGATTCTTTTGAGTCGAGTTTCGATTCCAACTCTAGAAATCGAATCGAATTGTCGATTCTAACATTAGGAATCGAACCGACAATTCGGTTCCAACTTTTGGAACCGACTAGACCCAATTCGGGTCGGGTACTCGACCCGAACTCGATAAATCGACCCGACGCGGTCAGTCTATTCCAAACACACATCTGCTTCGTTCAGAAGAATGAGGGCATGCTTTCTTTCTCTCCACCCAGCCGTCATATCTGAAGATGCGGAGAATTATTGCTAACAGGAGACAGAAGCGAAAGATGAAGGTAATGCAGATTTCCTGGAATGTTTGCAGTGGGTCTTGCTACTTCTGTCTGCATGCTCGGAATAGGGATTGAATCAAGACACTTGATAATGGTATAACAAAACCACGAGATTGCGGAAGAAGTTGGATGTTAAGTAATAGAGCATATGTAACATTATAATTGTGTGCTAGTACAGCTTCTATTATACAAGTCTAAGTGAGACTCTGGTCCCATATTGATTCCTCATTCTCTAGCCTCATGTATACTTTCGTAGTCTAAGACAAAACAGTATTTCTAGATCTTTTGTAGATCTTTATAGTCTATGCTAGATCCTTTGTCGACTCGAATCGATTTCTTTTTCGAAAGCCAATTTGATAAGATCTTAGATAAAGAATTTATTCGAGCTTCAACTAACATTCTATAAGTAGAATAAGCACAAGTATTAGTGTTTAACGCAAGCTCGTTAATCGATGTCTTAGATTCTAGGTTAACAGATTTATTCGATAACAATAACACAAAACTTTGTGTAAATAATATCAAATCTAAATGTTTCGCATCTAGTATCTTGTCGTTTGTCGCAACTATAAGCTCTTCTCGTTTCTCTTTCGCCAATTCTCTAGCATTTCTTAAAAGAATAGCTTCTTGTCGAAAGATTTCTAAGTTGCCAATTATAACAAATAAATTGAGTTGGATTATGCGATACTCGATAGATTGTTTGATGTCTTTAAACAAAATGGGATGGATTGTATACACGATAAGAGTTTTAGAGCCACCATAATAAGTCGACGTAATTGTATAAGCGTTGTTGTTATAAGTCGTCCCTAGATCAACGTATAATCGAAGCTCGTGTATCTCTCGAGTTCTCAAAACATCGTTATACAGAGCTTAATTCCTACATATTGATATATTCTCTTTGAGATCTTTCCTCTCTATATAGAAGTTGGGCACGCATAATGCAACTATATTTGTCGACAACACAATGTAAGAGTCCAATTTCTTCCAAATCTGCTTGTCTAATTTTGCAAAACAAGATTTATCGTAGAAGTCTAGCTTGATCTTAATAATAAAATCATCGATAAGATGCTTAAGATTTCCGAAGAGAAAATTCTTCTGCGAGAGAATGTTGGGGGTGCCTGCAATAATCGGGAACGTCTTGCTTATTATTGTGGCTTCGATCAATGCGTCTTTATTAGTTTGCTGGAAGGCTTCAAATGCGACCTCGATAAACAACGAAGGGGAAAGAGACGACCTTGACTGTGCAAGTCTCTTATTGATTTCTGCCCAATTGCTTGGTTTTTGTCCACGATTGTTCTTATATATGCCATGGTCATTGAGATGTTGCTCAAAGGCCGGGTCGTAAACAAAGATTCTTCTAGTTGAGAAGGATGTACCCGATTCTCTTCTAGCCTTGACTCGTTTCCTGGAGCCTAATTGACTTGAGTCTATCGTTAAATTAAAAAAAATTGATGCGTCGAAATCCAAGTACTAGATTCTTGTCAAAAGACTACTTGAAAAGAGATTGTATTTTATTTTCGCCTCGAATATTATCAAGACTTGGCTCGCCGTGTCTTGCAAAGCGTTTCAACTTCGCAAGATTAATGTTTTTCTTATCGATTCGATAAGACAATACTAGAGCAGCAAGCCAAACTATTCTTCGATCAAATTCTCGAAGAGTGCGACAAGTAAATCACTATCGTGAGAGATTGTCTCAAAAGGAATTGGGTATCTGGTGTCGTTGGTGATCTTCGAGCTTTTGTCTTTTAGTGATGGGCTGCGGCGACAAGTTAGTCTTAGACTTCGCTTCGCTCAACTGTCGCTTTCGATTGTGAGGTACGAAAGCTCTTGTCGAAGGCATTGGACTTTGATCTTTGCGAACAACGCAAGTCAAGTAAATGATAGAGAACAAGCAGATAGAAGGGTGGGAGATGCACGCGTCTGAGGAAACCACGCTAGTGTTGACGAGTCGTTTCGGATTGCGGGGTTGACAGCCAATCGATGAATGACTGCTGCCTAAAACATGCAACTAAATATATTTGTGCGCAGGGTGGCCCCGACTTTGTCATCCACAGCTATTGCCCCAACGCAACTCTACCTGGCTCACAAATCACCATAGATGAAGAACTTGATAAGTGAATCAGCTTTCTATTCTGTGTTCAGCTTTTTGAGACAAGCACCATCTGTCACGTTCTGACAGCTCCTGTTAGGATTTACGCATAGCCGGTAAATATTAGCTTCAAAGAAGGATCGATGGGGGAGACTTTGGCGCTGTATACATAGGTAATCAACATGCGAAGTAGCTAAAGTAGATTTATAAGACTCATTACTTTCCAGAAACCAGTATTGATACTGGCGAAGAGATCGTCATCAAACTCGAACACATCTCTATCGATCTCTTCTTCCTCGAACTTGAAGTCGAGATCTATCGATCTCTTTTTGGTAATGTTGATATTTCACGAGTTCACGCTTATAAGACAAAGTGCGACTTTAACGTTTTGATGTTTGATCTATTGAAGCCAAGCTTAGAAGATCTCTTCAACTTCTGCAATCGCAAGTTCTCTCTCAAAACGATATTGATACTTGTCGATCAACTTATTTGTCGTCTTGAGCACATTTATTCCAAGAGTGTCATTTATCGAGACATCAAGTCGAAGAATTTCTTGATAGATATGAAGAAGCATGGGAATCAAATTTATATAACAAATCTAAGCCTCGCCACGAAGCTCTATGCTACCTAGATAAACGCTTATATCGCTCGCGCCCAAAACCCAAACTTGATTGGCACAACACGATTTGCCAGCATCAACGATTATTTAGGATTTAGTAAATAAGATGTTTCTTGATTACTACTGCATAAAATCTAATCTCTAGCTAGAGAAATCTCGTAGCGATAATTTAGAATCTCTAGAATATATAATTCTCTATTTCCTTCGTGATTCTCTCTCGTGGCAAAGTCTCAAGACAACGAGTCAAAAGCAAAAGGAGAAGCATATCTTGAAGACGAAGAAGACTATTAGTACCAAAGATCTTTGCGACGATCTTTCTAAGGAATTCGTGATGTATTTCGACCATATCAATTCCCTTGGCGTTGACGAGAAACCGAAATATTCTTATTTGCGCAAGATTCTACGTAATCTCTTTATACGCGAAGGCTTCGAATACGATCATGTGTTTGATTGGACAATCCTAAAGTATCTGGCGGCTATACAAGGAAGGGAGATACTGTAAGGCGTAGATGCCTTGCCTGAAAGAACTGCATAAGGTTGTTTTTCAAGTGGGTAAACAAGGTTGAATGAAGAAGACTGAAAACGGAACCTACGTGTGGTCTTTGGGCCTTTGCCCCTCAGATCCTTCTACTTGGTTCAGGCACTTCGCATACCAGGCACAGACCGAGCGCACAGGGAAAGATTGAACGATATGCATATGAAGGCGTGGAATTCGTCACTGAGTCTCACTGGCTGATTCATAGATGGGTTCCAAAAGAATGCATTGAGACTGCAATGAGCTTTGATAACTTCCGACGCTTTTTTGAAAAGCAGGGTATTATTGACCGTTAGTCTGTTCACTTCTTGACTTTGCTATCGTTTTCAATAAAGATATGGCTTTCTGAGATTCTATTGCAGGTAATAGTCACGATCTCGACGTTCAGTATCAGAAGAGGCCATCGTTGCAGGATGTTCTTGACTGTCAAGCGCAAAGGAAGAAATGGAAGAGTTCAAATAGTAAATACACCAGCTTTGCTGACGAGGATGATTCGCCTGTCGACGAGCTTACGCAAGAGACTCAAAATTTGAATTTGGCGAACTGAAACGCAGATTCCAGGAAATTTTCAGAATGCTCAGACAGGTGTATAAGTTCAGCGACTAAAGCTGTCAGAAGAATTAGCTAGTGAACCAGTTTTTTCAAGAGTTGTGGGTGAATTTAGCAGTTATCGTAAGCGGTTGTCTATGATTTACCCCGCTTTGGCAAATGGATCAGGTGGTTCAGTACCAACATTACGATTGTTACCCAGAAGATTGTTCCTAGAAGCACTTCTCTCCTAGAAATAATCTCTTGGGAAACAATATCGCGAAAGGGAGCCAGAATTACTTCAGCTAAAAATAGACAATTTCAGGCAGAAGCAACTGAAACACAGTCTCCATCGCTTCGCGGGCTACGAGCCGGACAACAAGAATTTGCCTTATCTGGGATGATTCTATACATTGATAGGTGGCTATTTCCTATAAAGTCTATCCGGATTTTGAATTCGCTATAGGGTAAAGGCGACGAAGCTGAAACTCAGCTGTTCCAGATTTTACAGAGGGCCTGGGCGAACATACGGGAGGTAATAGAGGGGTTAATTTCCAGTATGCCCCGCAGGTGTGCAGCTGTAATCAAGGCGGAGGGCTGGCATACTAAACATTAAAACTCCAAAATTGAGAGGATTTTAGCCCTCCCTCTACTGAATTAATAGCCCAAAATTTGATGTTCTCCAGCTGATTTTGAAGGTGTGGTATGCAAATGCCTATGAGAGGGTAATTGCGATGGCGGGGTAAAAAAAAAGGTGCCGAAGACTGCAACCACGTTAACAGTCGGCCAACAAACTCACCGCTGTCTATGTGAGATATTCTGGAATCCTCACATATTCTCTAGCCTCGTTAGTTCCTGGTTACAGCCTCTCCCGAATCTTAAAAAAACGAAGACTTGTCAAAGTACTTCTGAACACTACGAGGAGATTCTCACTGTGATCAGCGCCCGACGCGCCTCAAATATTACACATTTATCGATGGGTGCTACAATCAGCGGCTTGACTTCAAAGATTCTGAAACAGGTTCTCACTGATCATGCTTTTGTGTGGACTGGGGTTCCGCAGTCATTCATGGACCTTGCTGAAGAAGGTGAGTACTACGAGACGCACTTCTCCAAGGCATACATTCGAAGAAGTGATTGCTGACGACCTCGAAAGCTTTCTTCAACTGTCGACGATGATTTACACTATGAGGTTGGCTCAATTACGCCTTGGGCGCCTCCTGGCTATGCACTCTTGAAGAATTGTCCGCTAAGGAACAGAATGTAATCTACGACGATCAAAGACTAGGCAAACCCGGCGCGGCATGACAGGGAGCGAGCGGAGAATGACAGCAAACGCTTTCGTCTCCACCAACACGTAAGTAAAAGCATGGGCCGGCAATAAGTACATTGTGCAACAGAAGATTATGGCGACTCAAAGTTTTGAAAAGCATAAGCTAAAACTCATGATGAGAGATTAGATGTTGCTCCTATACGGTGGTTCTCATCCTCCCCAAAGAATAGCACTTTCAACTGTTAGCCACATATGCTGCATGAAGAGGCGAAGGAAACACGCAAGTGCACGTATTTGTCATGTTTGCTGGATGCGCTTGTACGTATAGTAGCCCAGAAGAAAATGTGGTTGGCAAGGACCACTGAATTCAATGCCTGCTGGCCTCCAGCGGCCCCCTCTTCGTTCACACTCTCCAGTACCAGCCTATGAGATACCCGAGCGATGATAGCACAGGAGATCTCATGCGTGCCCACTCTCCTCGCACACATGACTTTGTCTGAACCGCATGCAAGGCTTGTCGTTCAACAACGGAACAACTCGCATCCTGACCTTTCTTCACAACTGGCTGACGCATTGCCCTCGCTATCTTCGGAATAGGGGCTTGGAAATCTGCAGGACGACTGGCGCTCGTTTGATGTTTTCCCTATCATGTTCAATGATGTCCCAAGATGAACCTGGTGTGACTCACTAATTCTCCGGACGGAGGCCAATTGATCTCCTCTGTCGATTTATATGTATGATATTTATCGTTATGCTGGATAATTATGTGTACCTTTGACTCTGTCATCTACGCCAGCTCATTCGCTTTCTTGAACACATTTGTCTTTCGTTTGCGGAACTTTTCTCGAAGTCGTCGTTCATTCGTCACTCTTGTCATCTTTAAATGATGCTTTGAGAAGCTGTCAAAGCCGTTAATACTTAATTCCTGTCCAGTTCGTATTGCGTGTCGGAGACAAAGTCTCATGAAATAATTGCGAGGGACTGAATGAAGATGTTCGAAATCAGCTGCGTTATTAAACGGCGAACGAAATGGCAGCATCCACAGCTGGCAACGTCTAAAATTGACGGCATCCAGATTTGGTAGCGACAACGCTCTCTCGATTCAGCCTCTCACCATATTCGGGATGCTCATGAGAGCATTCATAAATGAAGTCTCATGATATAATTTCTTCGCGTTGCTTTCGGATGCTCTAAATCGAACAGTCAGGTCTGATTACCCCTCCGGTGTCTTACAAACATAATTTTGCCTAAGAAATCCTATTCTCTCAGCAAACTATGTAAAGTATTCTCATCTGCATCCACATTACCAGAACATGATGCGGAGGTCACAGAATTGGATTCCATTATTCTTCTCCCAGAGCTCCAGAATAGACTCCCAGATGGGCCGGAACTGGATACTACTGAGAGTATAAAAGCCGTGAGATTTGTTGATCAACGCATTAAATCTTTGACGACTTGAGGCAGAACTAGATCACAATGTCATTTCGCGACGTCCTAAAGACCTCTTTTATCTCTCTTCTATGCTTTTACCTAGCCATTACACATGGATACGCTCTACCAATAGCCGAAAATAGTTCATCTCTTTTGACAAGAGATTATGGTTTAATGATCTGGACAGATGTAGGAGTAGAAATCGACGTCTATTTTGAATCGAATTGCGCAGGCGATAAGTTTCAAATAGCAAGCGCAAGTCTTACTTATGTAATGGATTACTATCTTGGGGGTAATAACGAACCTACAAATTTTCGATCCTTCGAAATATCCCGGGCTTTAAAGGACCAAGAGAAGCTGGACCTCAAGAAATTTGGTCAAGGTTCGGATTATACTAAGACCTGGAGTTGTGGGATTTTTGTGGCGCGCTTCGTGGTGGGAATGGATAAAGGTTGTTACAACATTCCGGGGGATAAGTCACCTAGTTGTCTTCAATTGTGGCAATCCTAAGGGCTTCAAGGCTTTGGGCCATTAGGGAGCAGTTGTTTTTGAAGGCGAACGTATTTGAAAGGTCCAAACAGCAAATGTATTAGCTTTGACAATAATCAGGATGCCACAAAACTAAAGGAATTGTTTCGACGGCGCTGCTCCGACTTTTGTGCTCTTCTTACTATAATATATTACGTTATGGGCACGGACTGTTGACTGTGCACTGGCTATAGTGTCGTTCAGTCTAAAGTCATGTTCTTCGAATCAGCAAATAGGCTTACAGAATATCAGAAGGTATGCGAAGGGGAAACACATGGGTACTGAAAAGAAAAGGAGAGACGACTTCATCGAATCCTTCCTTTGCAGCGATCGAGCCAAATATGCTGTAGGAAGAGGTTAAAAAGCCCTGTAGTGGTCTTTAATGCGTGAGCGGGGGGGAATCTCACGTGTTTCAAGCTCTTCTCATGGTTCGTGTATGCAGCACATTGCCTTTCTCCATCATTCAAGACGCAGAGATCCTTCTTGCAGCTTTGAAAGGAGGCGATGACGAGGGAGCACTTGATATGTCTGTCAGCCCAGGTATATACAGTGTTCCATCGAATCCAAAAGGATAGGTCGGCGTTGATGGCCTGGGGTAGGAGCGTTTGTCAGGGAAAGCTGCCCGCTTGCGCATACGGTCAAAGAATGTGTGATGTGGAATGACTCGTAGCGTTGGAGCTGTTGCATCACGATGGCGGCTTGCAGGAGGTGACGTTGTGAAGAATGTCATTAGGATTTCTAAGCTGTCAGACCGTACCCCTTTCATGGGAATGCGAACTGGGGCAGCAGCGGGAAGGCAAGGAGTCAGCAATCCCCGTGTAATATCTGGCGACGGCATCCACAACTGGTGGCGGTGTCCACAACTGGTGCTGACATCTACAGTTGGTGGTCCAGGGCTGAAGGCTTGCATAAATATCCTGAAATGACCCATCTACTGCCGCATTCTTAAAGAATTCATATATCAAAATCAAAAATCAAAAAGCAGGTCTCATACAAGGAAAATGTGCTGTCTTATCATTGTTCGACCGAGACCCTACAATGAACGACCACCGCAACCTCTTAAGAATGCATTAACCAAATGGCTTCAACGCAGATGCCCACATCTCTTCGACGAACGCGATTTTCTCTCCAATCCCTACGAACCATTACCTTATCCTATGCCTGTTACCAATGTGCCTATTCTGGGCACACAAGTTTCGAGTGTACCACCGCAAGCAAACAAAAGCGCACCTTTGTACTCTTCAGATGTACCTTTTTACCAATATAAGTAGCACTTGGTTATCTGGTTAATCGTCGCAGCTTGACCCTGGGAGATAATGTTGGAGTGAACTATGTTTTGGAACTGGCTCGGTTGTAGCCTTGTGGTAGGGCTATCCTAAAGATACCTTCTCCCTAAAATATTACGTTCGCGTTGTCGCCCTTAAGCCTGTTTTGCGCAAAACCTCTGTCAATAGCGAATCGAGATTTTTGTATCACAGACTCACTGTTGAGTTTATAAAATTATCGAAATTTGTAGATAATTTCTATCCAAGTCTTATAATGCTTTAGCAGTGCTAGAGAGTCATCATCAGTCTTATAGCTACTATGGCCTAAAAATTTAGAAAAGGTCGCTACCCTGGTCGGTACCTTCAATGAGAGATCGACGTCCCTACTTATTAAATTAGTGGCTGTTAATTAAGGTCTGTGGCTGATGCGATCCAATCTTTCTTCTGCCAGCCTCATGAACCTGACCGTGATACTTTAGGCCTAGTGCTGACTTGGGACTGATTGCCATTGCGATTTGAGTACCTTGTACAACCTATTTTGCGCAGCCCAGGTGTCTCTTCCCTTATTTATTCTTTCTTCGTCTTGACCGCATATTCCCGATGCTTAGTGAGAAGTGAAATTTCTATCTAAGTCAAAAAGCTACTTAAGGTTGGATTACCAAACATTGGTAAAGATAAGTAGCAACCCTACTCTGCCTGTAAAGACTAGCCGCCAACAACGAGTTCTTGCATATCTTACTTTTAGAAGCTGTGCTTCATTATTATCGCCGTCCTCATTGTCTCGATCGAATCAGACTGTCACGTCGTCAACAGCACAAATAAGAAATTTATTGTTCACCCAAGCTGTATTCTCGAGCATAGCATCAACCGAGCCGATCTTAACTAATTTGTTGATTGTTGACGCTGTCTCGCTATTATTATCGCAAGCGATCTCTACTCTCTCTTCGAACCCAAATCTCCTTCATGGCGCGCTCAAACGACTCTCAAATAATAATTAAACAAGTCTTCAAGATTACATGTTCCACAACGTCAACAACATCGACTTGGCGCTCGAACAAGTCTTAGTCGCGACGAAGGAGAAGCAACGATGCTGCGTCGAAAAGAGGTGGACGTTTACATTTACGGGTAAAAGAGAAGGCTAACAAGGTGATTGGCTGGCTGAACCGATTTACGGCGGTTGGAGATGTCGTGGCTAATGTCGATCCCGTACATGTGGGCTTGCCATAGGCTGGTATTCGTCTATTGCTCGAGATAAAAGTTCGCGCTTCCAAATAAATAATCTAGAGATTTTACGTTTCGATTGACAAATTGCCGTATTTGAGACAAATCAAATAACTTCGTTGCTTGTCGAATGCGAGATTGCCCTATATATAGCGAACAAACTCAAGACGTATATCGAGTTTCTTTGTCAACTTTCGATAACGCTAACTCGAATCAACTTTAAGATAATCGTAACAAAATTGTATACGTATATTTTTGAATTTTTGACTCGCGTTATTCGAATCTATTAGACTTTTAATTCTTATTGTGCGCTTCGTGCTTTTTGAACAAAGAGCGATATTGTAGACTTTAAGAAAATATGCAACGAGTTCGAAATTAAAATTGAGATCGAGACAAGCAACTGCAATTGCATACTCTATACTTAAAATTAAAAGTAAATTGAAAAGTTAAAACAAAATCTACAAAGAGTGCTTAAAAAGTTTAAACAATCTTATTATTTTTAAGAATTGTTGAATCGACTTAAAATTAAGATTGATCTAAATAAGTTGTCGTACGCAAAAGAAGCTATATACAATTTCTACGAAGACAATTATATTATTTGTTATTTTGCTATTCGAGTTGACTTGCTTTATAAAATTTACTATTAAGTTTAACATTTTTATAGTAAGAGTATCTTCTAATTAAGCGATTGAGCGAGTATTAACAAATCGACAATTTCTCGAATCGTAACTAAGTAATTAATTGATTAAAATAATCTTAATAATATCAATTTTAGTGTTAACTTCTTTTTTAAACGCGATAAAGATAATCGAGATTTAATATTACAATTCTTTTTTATTATTACGCGTAAACTTGTGTTGAAGATACTAGAACTCGATACTTTAATCGCAAAAATAGTTATTCAAGATCTCTTAATCTTTGATAAAGCGTTATATAAACAGTTTGACAAGTTGATTTATTAGTTATTACGCCAAGTAAAGTTTATTGCAAATAATTATTTTATCTTTATTGTAATTGTTGATATCTTAAATAAGTGCGAAAAAAAACAAGACGTAAAAGCAATTATCGATTTATAATCTCGATTAGTCGATCTTATCGTTGTTCGTCTCAAATTGTTTCTTACAAGTTGACCAAAATTATCTATTCAACTAGAATTCAAAAACATATCTACAACTATTTATTAAAATATAGTTCTTTAGGATATAGTTCTTTACACAACGATATAGTATAACATCTTGATTTTTTTGAAGAATATATTTGGGAAGATTTGCCATTTCTACAATTAAGATCTCTTATTTGAAACATTCTTAAATCGAGATTGATTTAATAATCAAAGACTTTAAGCTCTAGTTGACATAACTATTCCATTGTTTATCGTTGCAACAATCGTATACTATTTTGTTGATAACTCTAATTAAAACTCTCAAATATAATTAGAGACGATTTTGCAAATCCTAAGCATTAAGAAATCAAAACAAATAATATAGACATATTTGCTTGTTCTAACTCAATTTTCGACACAATTGAAAAATCCACATAATAAAAACAAGTTGTATTAAGAGTTTCGCATAATTATTGAATCTATTGTCTTATTTGCCAAATTACTTTTTATACAATCTTTAGCGATTCTTCTATATATCTCTTCAAATACAATTGCGCATTGTTTTCAATTATTACACTTTGTGTTGCGAATTTCTACTAACTTAGATATATCAATTCGAACTTTTTATCTATTATTTAATAAATTCTTACTAAATAATTAGCTTCAATTGAAATTGTTTAAAGTCAATAGTCAAACTATCTATTGCATGTTGCTCTCAAAATACTTACAATTGCTATTTAGATCTAAAGATCTACAAGAGAACTTATATAAACTCAAATATTCTAGTAAGTTACGACAAGAAATCAATTAAAACACGATCAATAATTGTCTTTTGTTTGCATTTCAATATGCATATCAATATTAAATTTAATATATTAAATATAAGAAGATCGAGATTTACAATTAAGACCACGTGCATATATTCTTACAAAAGCACTTTCTCTATTAACTTGAAACTATAAGTTTGATAAATAGACTCGCTAAGATTGTCGAACAAATACGCATATTACAATCGCTCGTGTCAATAAGTAGTTATCAAAAAAGAAATTTCAATTGAGAATTCAATTTTAATATATTTTGGGATAGTCAAGTAATTTATCTTATTTATTAGATTTTCTTCAGAACGCGCAACGAATTGTTTTAGCTAATAGATATTTTGTCGATCTTGCATCGCTTTAGATTTATTTGTTTGCAATAATTTTTGCATTATAGATCAACGTAGTAAGAAACATCTGCGATCGACTTCCATTATAAAATACGAAAATTTCTAATTATTCTATCGATATGGAGTCTAGAGCTATAGAAGTTCGAGAAATATATTGGTTCAATCAATGCAATAACATTCTCGCAAAACGACTCGTTGCTCGCTTCAATATTAGATAATAAGACTGTTAGACTATAGAATTCGACAACAAGTCAAGAAATGCAAAAGTTCGAAGAATATACTAATTGAATCAATGCAATAGCATTCTCGCAAAACGACTCGTTGCTTACTTCAATATCAAATAATAAGACTATTAGACTATAGAATTTGACAACAGATTAAGAAGTGTAGAAGTTTAAAGTTCTAGAATATATTACAACGCTTGGTTTTACGAACGATAATAAGATTCTATTTACTAATCTTAAAACTATAAATATTGAAAAAAAACCTACTCTTGTTGGAGTTACTAATTTTTCTTCAAACCAAACGTTGATAATGAAAAATAGTTGAATTCGACAAGATAATTATAATCTTCTCTAACTTCCACAGGAGTATTGAAGCGATCATTCAAGTTTTTGCAACAATACTTTCGGATTTGATTTGAAATTAGGTCAAATCAGCTTTTTAGAGATCGATTATTCTTTCAAATAATCTTATAACTAAATTGAATTATATAGTTGCTTCTTATTTATTGCGTATTTTGAGTATCTATTATAGGATAAGGTTAGGCTAATCGTTGAGAATTGAAGTCTGTCTTCAGTCGCGCGTTGTCTAGTATACTTTCTATACAATAGATCAAGTCCTGATTAATATATTCTCGATCCCTAGCCTAGTCCCTAATAGTATCAATTAGAACATTATTTTTATGCCGATTCTAGTCTACCGTCTCTACTCTTCTAGGTTTCAGTTTTGGGTAACTGTTCTCAAAGGCCTGAGCCCAGTTCTTTCTCGAAGGCTTGACTGCTCTATTATTTGTGAAACGCTGGCGAATAATACTAAAGGCTAATGAAGATGGAAACTTTATTCGTATTGGACTTTTAAGATCAGATATTTGTAACACAAACTCTAAGAGAGCTTTTTCTTTCGACAAGATAAGATACTGTTGGTTTTAGATCGTTTGTGCGCACGATAATGTAGAGTAGAGAGAGACACGTCTCTTTGTTCTACTGAGACAGCGTAAGTTCTTGGCATGTCTGGAGGAAGGCCTTGCGTCAGCATCTGGCTAGTTTGGTCTATTAGCTTATTATAGTGATAGTAATAGAGAAAGAAATAAATAAGAGGCCACGACACAGAAAGCAGTCACGTGGTCGTCTATAAATACTTCTAGAAGAGTGCTGTACTGCGCTACACTTTGATAAATTTAGAATAAAATTGAAAGGTATGGGTGACTACCAATTGTATTGCTAGCATTGAACATAAAGAGACATGTACAGGAAGCTTCGTGGTTAGATATTATTGGCCCCTGGCGCTATTCCCAATAGGGGATCGCGTTCGCTCAGCTGACCTGATCCTTCTAGCCAATCAGGACTCTTTAGCCCTTGATACCATCGCATATTTCCAACAAATAATATAAAATTTAGAATAATATAAAGAATAAAATATATGTAGATCATGCCTCGATACAGTGTAATGTAAGCATGCTGATGCGTGCTAAATTAATCCGTACGCCAAGACACGAGGCTGTCGTTCCTCCGGCACGACGAAATTCACGGAATACATATCTCTGAAGGTCAAGTGCCTTTAAAGCTTGGAGCCATGTTCTCTCGGAACGGATCTATCATATCCTGGCTCCGAAATCGAAAGATATATGATTATTCGTGCTAGAACACTAAAAAACAGTTGAAGCGACTTACGACGCCATAGATCGCTGTAATTTTCTCTCTGCACACTAGTTTCTGGTGCAGGAATAGCTAAAGAGCAAACGTAGTAAGTATCACGTTATAATCTTGCGAGGGACAGACCTGAGTTGCCTTCACAATGGATTTATCTCGACATAGTAGGTTTCTCGCCACACAGGAATGGACGTTATACCTACAAGTAGATGCTAGAGTCAGAAATGAATGTTAGAGTCAGAAGTGAATGCTAGAGTTAGAAGTGAATGTCGAGCAAAAGCAAGAATAGAAAGTCGAATTATCAATAAAGATAAATAAGAAACAAATCGATTTAAATTGCTATATTGTTGAAGAGAGACGCAATTAGATTTAAAGCTACATTAATCTACTTTGTAAATTGCTTCTTCAAGTTCGATATAACAAGATTTATTAATACGTCGCAATTATATCTATTATACTTAAATTGTTTATTGCGTTCGAATTTTAAGTTTAACGCAAGTAAAGAATCAAGATTTACGACAAAACACAAAAAGTTAAATCGACGTCGAAGAAAATAATTAATTACTCAAAACAAAAAAATTTAAAAGAGAGAGCTTTACAATTAAAATTAAACAAAGTATCGCAAACAACTTAACAAATTATTTGTCTTAAATTCGAAACTCTCGAAAGCACTAGATATAAAAGAATGTATACTAAAAATATAAAAAATAATTTTAAGAAAACTTGCTACTTAAGAGAATTATCTAAAGAGATTAACAATAATCTTAAATCGATCAATTACAAACTTTGACAATCGAATTATAAAATAGAAAAGATAATATAATCGACGCAATATTAAGATGTCAATTAAGCTTCGAACTTGCAAACAAATAGTAAAAAATAAGAAGACTAGAAGTTTAGCTATAGCGATAAACTTCTCGAATAAATAAGTAATTCAAATTTTTGGACAAGATATTGCGAGAACGTTGAAACTACGTAGTTTTATCTTAGACGCTTTGTCCAAGTTTAATACTTAGAGCAATAGATTCGAAGCAATTGTCGTATTTACTCTCTTATAGATGCTCAAAACAAATAGAGCAAACAAATATATTTGTTGTTATTGCTCTTTATTGTTAACAAAGACAAAAGAGAGAGAATTTAATATATAATTGTATTTCGAAGAAAGTAGTCGCAATATTTGAAGTTTGCAATAAAAAACAAATTTTATTTAACAATACTTAATAATATTTATATTCTATTTAATATATTTTTTTTTTGCAAAATTAATTTTGTATATTTGTACGTCTTTTATATACAACGCGTAATAAAATAAGAATATAAATATAAATTAATAATGTTTTTTGTTTAATTTATTAATTGAAAAAAAGATTAATTTTAATAGTCTTTTAAAGATAGCAATTGTTTATCTAGTTATTGTTGCAATTGTTAAGAGCGCTTTTTTAATTTGTGTATTTTAAATTTATTATTATATTAATTTGAACAATATTTCTTAAAATAAAATAATTCTAATATAACAATTGTGTAAAATCTACTTTAGCTTTGTATATTATTAATTTATTAATAATTTTGTGCTTTTTAAAGTAATTCTCTTTTATATAAAGATTCTTTTGTAATATTTTTTTCGCATATAATACAATTAAGATATATTATTAATAACAACTTTTTTCAATATATATTATTAATAAGATAAGATATTAATGCAAATATTTATTGCAAAAATTTATAATTTGTTGTTAATATAGATTTCTAACTTTTAAATTAAAAGTATAGTATAAATTTTGTCGATTATTATAGCTTAATAATATTTTTGTAAAATTAATATACGCAATTTAATATCAAAAAATTTTTTTTTTATTTTATTTTTTTCTTTGCTACTCTTTTAATCTTGAATAAATTAAATAGATTAATTATAAAAAATAATATATCTTTTTAGAAATCTTCTTTATAAATTTTAAAGTTAATATATTTCTTTATATTATTTAATCTCTTTTTAAGTTAAGTTTTAGATTTTTGTACTTTTTTTGTCGAAAACAAATTTGTTGAAGTTTTGTTTCGATTTATATCTTATTTTGTTTGTTGATTTATTTTTTTTTAATTAAGTTCTTCTTTTTTGAGTAATTTTTTTTGTTCGAGTCTTTGCTAATTTTGTAGTCTTTGTTAATTCTCTAGACTTTAATACTTTTATCTTTCTCGCTTCTCTTGCTTCTATCTTTCTCGCTCTTCTTTCTTTAGTCTCTCTTTCTTTAATCTATCTTGCTCTATTATTTTTTACTTCTCTTGTAGTCTTTCTCGCTCTAATCTCTTCTTATCAAATCTCTTTTGTTCTTATCTCTCTTGCTCTTGTCTCTCTTGCTCTTGTCTCTCTTGCTCTAGTCTTTTAAGTATCTCCTGTTTTTGTCTTTCTTGCTCCTGCTCCTACTCTAGTCTCTTTTGCTCTTGCTCTTGTCTTTCCAGCTCTTGCCTCTCTTGTCTCTTTTGCTCTTGCTCCAGTCTTTCTAGCTTTTGCCTCTCTAGCTCCTGTCTTTGCTGCTCTTGCTTCTGCCTCTCTTGCTCTTGCCTCTTTTGCTCTTGTCTCTCTTGTTCTTGCCTCTCTAGCTTCTGTCTCTGCTGCTCTTGCTTCTGCCTCTTCAACTTCTATCTTTGTTGCTCTTGCTCTCGTCTCTTCTACAATATATATGCGTCTTGCGATCTACTTATATTTTCGTTTGTACGATCAAAAACTCGAGAAATCGAATTCAAAATTAAAAGTATTAATTTTTTAAAGAATACAAAGTAGACAAACTTTCGAACCCAAAAAAAGATAATTTTTTTGTCTTATTTTTTCTTCTCGATATAAAAATAATTTACAAATAGAAACTTGCTATTTTTTATATAATTTTTTACGCATAATAGCTTATATCTTTGTTTTTTTATCTTATTAACATTATTTATAACTAGTAGAGATTTCGATTTTTTAAATTTTGCTTTTATAATTGTCAATTTTAAATATTGCTTTAAAGCAATAATTTTAAAAGACTCGAAATTTAATCGATTAATTAAATTAACAAAGTTGCGCAATATTGTTTTATCTATATTAATTATTAGTTTTGTTAGAAGCTTTTTCTCTTTAAACTTTCTAAATATTTAAAGATAATAGTATATAATATAGATATACAATTGTTAATAATTTAGATTTACTTAATTTGTTAAACTTACTAAACTAGATATAAAGTTGAATTTTGTAATTTAAATAGTAACTTAATTTGCTTTTTAACTTGCGTTGCAAAATATCTTTTTCAATATAATAAATATAATATTTTAAGAAAATAAACTTATTAATTGTTTTACGCAATTAATGTACGCTTTTAAATATTTAATATTTTCGAAAAAAATAAACAAAAAAGAAATTAAATTGTTAACAACTTGCAATTTGTTTTATATTATTATATATTTTTGTTTGTTAAAAGCGTCGAATATTTTCTTTTCTAGCACTTGGTCTCGCAAAAATTTGATATTTAGTATCGATAATTGTAATGCTTTTAGCTCTAGAGCTTTTATTGTAATTTAATTTATCTTTTGTATTGCGCTTTTGTCTTGTTAGAGTAACGTATTCTAGATTTTCTTAATATAATTAAGATAGCGCAAACTTTTCTATTAAAGAATAAGCAAATTAGAGTACTTGTTAAGTATCTACTTATCTTGTTATATTTAATAATTATAATTGTATATAGTATGCTATTTCTTTAATCTCTTTAAAGACTAGTAATATGCAACAAAGCATCGCAAATTGCTATCAACAATTCTAGAATTCTTGTTAATAGTACTATTAGTAACTAATAGTTAAAGTAGTAGATTAGTTAATAAGTTCGCTCTATATAACTAAGCGCAAAATCTAGTTGCAAATATTTGAGCGTTGCAATATTAATAGTCTTAGCAAAAATAGCAGATTTAGCAAAATTAGTACAACTTGCATTCTTTTTATAATTTCTATTGAAACAACGCAATCTACGTATTGTTCAAAATCTTCTTACAATAGTATTAATAGTATTGAAATTTTTTGTGCTATAATTATAAATCGAAATATACTCTTAATTGTCTATATTAGTTCTATTGTAGTTATAACTAATATATTTGATAACTTAATTTTAATTAATCTTATTATTGCGAAATTATTAATAGAGCGAAACTCTAAATATCTCGATAATTGAATTTAGTTTAAGATTATAAGAATTTGTATGCGTTCTTTTTACTATATATAGAAATCTCTAGCATAAATTATATTAGAAATTGCGTCTTTGCGTAGATTTAAAATCTACTATATTTATTTGTATTATTTACAATATTATTTGTTTTGTCTATCTTATATTATATTGTATATTTTTTTCTGATTTCTAGTTTCTTCTTTTAAGTAGTTTAATTAATTGTTAATTTCAATACTATAATCTTTGTTTAACTCTCGAATTTTATTTGAGTTTTGTATTTATTTTAATTTAAATTCTTTCGATCAACAATTTTTGTTGTATTAATTAACTTGTTTATAATCTATATTAGTTTTAATAATATTAAGAAAACATTAAATAAAATTTACAATATTTATATTTCTCTCTCTTAGTATTGTTTGTTTGTCGAACGTCTTTTAATTAACGCTATTTAGAAATTAAGTATAGCAGATAGTCTTTATATATTTTATTTGTTTGTTTATTTGTCGAATCAATTGTTAAGTTGTAATTATTGTATTGAAGTCGAAACATTAATATTTCTAATATATTTTTGGCAAAACATTTGTTTAGTTCGATTTTTAAAGAAAAATCTATCTTAATATTGTTATTAAATTCAATTGTTTTCTATATACAAGTTGCAATTAATTAATTATATCTTAGATTAAGCTAGATTGAACTAGATTGAGCTAGATTAAATTAGATTAAATTAGATTAAATTAGATTAAATTATCTTTAAGAGTTTTGTCTATCTTTGCACTAATCTTATTTTTAGAATTTTTCTAGAAGCGTTAAAATAGTTAGTTAGTATATTATATTAATTTTGAATAACTAACAAACAATCTATTCTTTTTGTATAGAATACTTATTTTTGAATTGCTTTTTATCTTATTGTTCTACAAGTACTATTGTAGTTAATTAATATATTATATAGATATTAGACTATATTAAAGTAGTTTAAACTAAAATAAATTTTTTCGAAAAGAGTAACTTATTTTTGCAATATTATTTTTTCTATTATTTTTTTATAAGACGCACTATAGTTAGTTAACGTATTTTATAAATTTTAAACTAAATTAAATTAAATTAGATCAAAATTTCTCTAAAATTTAAATCTATATTTTGAGAAAAATTCTTTTTTAGATTGTAGCTAGTACTTTGCAACAATTGTTAGTTTCTAATATTAATAGATTTAATTTTATTTATTCTATTTTTTTTTAATTAAATATTTTAATATAGATTTGTTAACTCTATTGTCGACAAATATATTTTTATTGTTTAGTATTCTATATTGTTATAATATTATCTCGAATTTAAATTCGAAATTATTTAAATTGAACAAAAAGTTTTTCAAAAAAAAAAATATTTTTGTTTTGAATTTCAAATTGCAATCTACTTCTTTATTGCAAAATTTTTTTTTTTTTGCAATTTGCGCAATTTTAATTCTATTTTTGTTGTATTTTAATTATTTTATAGTCTCTATATAATATTTTAGATTATTAATGTTATTAGCTTAATATATATAATTATATAATTCGC
>JAABUL010004180.1_pt1 | contig 19781 bp, 25 predicted proteins | sample 5559151 | NCBI WGS metagenome assembly JAABUL01 (sample SAMN10711876, study PRJNA513368) | rock metagenome | isolation source: Antarctica rocks | place: Antarctica: Victoria Land, Pudding Butte sud | reverse complement strand
GCCGAAGACCTGGAGCGCCATCGATGAACACTACGAAACGGTACGTAAGGACATGCAGACCCTGTTCGAGGACTTGGGTCTCGTCGCATAGACAATTTTTTGTCGATGTTGCTATGACAAGCGCCTATGACAAGCGCCTATGACAAGCGCCTATGACAAGCGCCTATGACAAGCGCCTATGACAAGCGCCTAGGTAGTTTGGACATGCCCACGCGCTGGGGAGAGATGCATGCGACCCCTGTCGGCCGAGGACGAAGCGACCCTGCGGGCCATTGCCGAGCGCCATGGCTTCTACGCCGCGCGGGGGCCGCACACCGGGGAGGGTAGCGCCAGCCGGCTCATCGACGCCCTGCTCGCCGGCGAGGTCGTCACGCTCGCCCTCACGCCCGCCGACCGCGGCCGCCTGGTCGCCTGGCTCGACGAAGCGGTGCCCCCCGAAGGCCGCCTCGCCACCGTCCTGCACAGCGTAGCCACACAACTGCGTCCCACCCTCCCCAAGGCGGCCAGGGCAGCGGCACCACGCGCCCCAACCGTCAATGCGGCGACACCCCCACAGCGCGTTGCGGCCATCTCACGACCGACGAGGCCGCCCGCAGCCTGGACCTCAGCCCCGCCCGCGTGCAGGAGTTGGCCCGTGCCGGCGAGATCGGACGCAAGGTTGACGGCCGCTGGACGTTCACGGAGCGCGAAATCGCGCGTGTGCAGGGCGAACGTGAGCGGCAGGCGTTCCGACTCTCCCTCACAGCGAAACCAAAGCGAAAACGTACCACGCGCCGCCGGCGGTCCTCCTCCGGCTCTGGCTCCGGGCGGCTGACCCGTGCTGACATGCAAGCCATGGAACACCTCGACCGGCTGTTCGCCGACGAACGCTGCCTGGAACAGACCTATAGTCTGCCGTTCCGCGCCCCCCAGCGCGTCGCGACCACGGTCCACGCCTGCACCCGCTGCGGCCAGGACCTGCTCCTGCTCATCTTTGGCGACCAGGCACGCGACGAGGAGGGGCTGCTGGCCTGCGGGCGGCTCATGCACGAAGCGATCGCCGCGCGCGCGCTGCCCGCCTATGTCCTAGGTGCACCGGAGGGAGATGGCGCGCGCGACGACACCCCATCGTGGCTGCTCCAGGTCTGGCCGACGCCCGACGAGCCGCGACGGGTGACGCCCGGTACGTGGGATAGCCTTGTGGAGCAGTGGGAGCCAGGCACACGGTCCTCCCTGAGCGTCACCATCGCTCAGGCCGACCGCAAGGCCTGGTGGACCGATCGCTGCCATTAGCTGCCCTGTAGTGTTATCCACGCCCTGCAGAGGCTTAGAGCACGCGGAGCGCGTTAACCGCGTCCCGTTCCCGGCGCGACAGGGCGCGCACGACCGCCAGGTCGCCGCGGTACGAGCGCGCCATCTCGACCAACCCATGGATCGTCAACTCCGTGGCGAACGCGGGCACGGCCGGCGTCTCCACCGTGGCGCTCACGGCCAGATCGTCGATATGGACGACGCACTCGATGACGCGCGACTTCAGGTACTCGTCGAGGCGTGCGGCGGCGCGCCCCGCATAGACGCCCACCAGGCGGTTGTCCGGCTCCGTCTCCAGGTAAGCCGTGACCTCCCGGACGAGACGATCGAAATCCTCCAAGAACGCGCCATAGCCGCCTGCGGTCCGTCGCCGCCCGGCTTCACGGAGCCGCACATGGACATCCCACCCCGCGTCGTCCCATCGCGGGTCGCGCAGGGCTGACACCCAGTAGTCCGTCGCGGAGAGCGGCTCGCTCCCCGTCGGCGCCGGCGTCTCGAGCCCTGTGATCACTGTCACCACCGCCGCGTTCAGCAGGTGCCCCGCCAGCGCATCCATGCGGTACCCCCGGAGGGCGCTCGGTTGGTCCCAGCGCGCTTCTACCTCCGGCGAGGCGAGCAGGCGGCGGGCGACATGGAGCAGGTCTAGGTAGGCGCGTTGGAGATCCTTCATGGGCAGTCCTCGCTCTGAACTGGCGGCGGGCGTCGTCCGTCACGCCCGCCGTGTTGTGTCACACCTCGTCGGAAGCGTCTTTCTTTCGCTAGCACTCGCTCGACCCCATTATGCGCGCGACGGTGTAACGACTGGGCTCATGCCTTCCATCGTACATCACGCGCCCGGCACAGACGCCGTTGCCCCCTGCCGGCCCTGCCGGTCTCTCCCACAGGACCATACGGTGCTCCTCTCGCCTCTCGTCGAGTCGCTCACGATGCCTGCGCTGCGGCCTCGATCGGGGCACACGCGGCCGGATCGACGGTGTACTCGACGCGCCCGACACGCCCGCTCCCACGTGCGTCGTCGATCGTGTGCAACCCGCCCGTTACCATGCCATGCAGCTTCTGCTCCAACCAGGTCTTGTTGAAGGCGGCAGGGACGACGACCCCCGCCAATTCCCCCACCCGGCCTACCCCACGTTATATTGCGTGAAATCACTATTGTAGCTATACTCGTTGCGTTGGCGCATACGCAGCCGCACCGGGCGTGATCCAGACCAGGGGCTGCCGCGTCGTAGTGGTTGACGGCCGGCACCTGTCCGGCATCACGGAATCATCACGCGGAGTCAGACAAGGGAGTAGGTACGTTATGGCATTGTACGAGACGGCGGAAGAGGTCCGCGAGGCAATCATCGGCGCGTTTGATCAGCAGACCGGGCGCGGCGACTTCCTGCGCAAGATGTTGCTCGTGGGCGCTGGTGTGGCGGCGGGCAGTGCCGTGCTGGCGCAGGGCGCCGTCCCCGCCCTGGCCGCCCAGATGGAGCCCGGCCGCACCCGCGCCGGCATCCCCCACAGCGATTTTCAGATCCTGAACTACGCCCTGACCCTGGAGCATCTCGAGGCGACCTTCTACCGCACGGCGCGGCGCCCCTCCAACCCGCAGATCGCGCGCTACATCGACGTCGTCGCCGCGCATGAGAAGACGCATGTGGACGCTCTGACGGCGGTCATCGAGAACGCCGGCGGCACCGCGGCGCGTGAGGCCACATACAAATTCCCGTCGTTTAGCCTGCCGTTCGCCATCGTTCTAGAGAACACGGGCGTGCACGCCTACCTGGGCGCGGCGCCGCTGGTCAAGTCGTCGGCCCTCTTGCTCACGGCGGCGAGCATCGTCACGGTGGAGGCGCGCCACGCGGCGGCCTGGATGACGCTCAACAAGCAGAACCCCACGCTCGGCGCCTTCGACACCGGTCTGAGCATGGCGGCGGTGGTCACGGCGGTGACCCCCCTCTTCGCCAAGTAGTGCGCGTCCCGGCGCGACGCGCGGCGTCCCCTCATTGACAGCGACACTGACCACTTTCGCTCCGCGCTGCGGAGAAAGGACGACACACACCATGGCACTGTACGAGACACGCGAGGAAATGCGCGAGATGATCATCGACGCGTTCGATCAGCAGACGGGGCGCGGTGACTTCCTGCGCAAACTGCTGCTGGCCGGCGTCGGCGCCGGCGTGGGAGGCGCGGCCCTGGCGACGGGCGGCGGCGCGGCGCTCGCGGCGGACCTCACGCCCGGCCACACGCGCACGGGCTTGCCCAAGAGCGACCTCGACATCCTGAATTATGCCCTCACCCTGGAACACATCGAGGCCACGTTCTATCGCACGACGCAGCGTCCGGCCGGCCAGGTCGGGCAACTCGTGGCGATCCTGGCGTCGGACGAGCGGCAGCATGTGGACGCGCTCACGGCGGCGATCACGGCCAACGGGGGCACGCCAGTGCGTGAAGGAAAGTACAGCTTCCCGCCGTTGAGCCTCCCGTTTGGCATCGAAGTCGAGAACCTGGGCGTGCACGCCTATCTGGGGCAGGCCGCGCTGATCAAGACACCGGCGATCCTACTCACGGCGGCGAGCATCGTCACGGTGGAGGCGCGCCACGCGGCGGCCTGGATGACGCTGGCCAACCAAGACCCGACACTGGGCGCCTTCGATGGTGGCCTGGACATGGCGACGGTGGTCAGTCAGGTCACGCCGCTTTTCGCGAAGTAACAGTCCGCGTCACCGCCCGGTGAGCGGTGTGGCTATGATTGAACGGGACCGTACACGCGTGCGGTCCCGTTCGACGCGTGTACCGATCGATAAGAGACACACGCTATGATGTCCGCTCATGCGCGCCTGGCCCTGGCTCTTGCCGGCCTGGTCGCCCCGGCGCTCATCCTCACCGCCGGCCTGGTCGCCCCTGCCGCGGCGCGCCCGACTCCGGTCCCCCCTGCGCACCAGGCGCCACCCGTGGCGCGCGTCGTGATCGCGGGCTACGCCTTCAGGCCCCAGACACTCACCGTCGTTCCTGGCACAACGGTGACGTGGACCAACACGGACAGCGCCATCCACACCGTCGTCAGCGATACCACCGCGTTCATGGCCTCGCAGGACCTGGCGACCGGCCAGACCTTTACGCACACCTTCGCTACAGTGGGCACGTTCACATACCACTGCGGTCAGCACGCGTTCATGACCGGCACGATCGTCGTCAAAGGCCGGACGCGCCCGACGCACGAGCAGCGCCGCGACCACGAGGGGGGAGCACCGGTTGTGGTGGTCCGTCAGCCTCAATCCCCTCCCCTGCGTCTGGGTCGTGGTCATGATGCCCGCACGTTGGCGCTGGGTCCGCCGCACGCGGCTGGCTCGACGACGTACTCCACGCGCAGGACGCGCCCCGTGTGCAGGGCGTCATAGTCGATCTTGTGCAACGCGCCGGCCACCTTGCCGGCCAGCTTCTGCTCCAACCACGTCTTGTTGAAGGCGGCGGGGACAGCCACGCGCAGCACCTCCCCGTCCTGGTCGAGGGCGCGCGTCGTGGCCAGCCAGGCGTTGAAGTTCTCGCTGGTCATGACCTGGGCCAGGTCGTCGAGGACCGCGCGCCAGACCGGATGCTCCTCGACAATGGGTAGGCGCGGGGGACTGTCGGACCACGCGGCGTAGGAGCTGATCGGCGCGCCGCGGTCGCCATCGCGCCGGCGTCGTCGACGGCCAGGCTGGTCGGCTCGCCGGCGAGCCGGGGGCGAGCCGACATCGGCCACGCGGGGCGGCGCGGGGTGCAAGAGGTCCTGCAGGACGGCGAACAGGTAGGGCATGCCGTTGGGAGCCTGGCCGTCGCGCCGGCGCTTGACGATGCTCTCCTGACGGTCCCGCGTCCGGGCGGCCGCCTCGTCGAGCAGGCGCAGGAAGCGGGCGGGCGAAATGCCGGCGTCGCGGTGCAGGTTGCGGGTGCGGCCGAGACTCGAGTGCGGCGCATCGTCGCCCAACTCGGCGCTCAGGGCGGCGATCTTGACCGCGAGTGCCTGGTTGTTCACTGCATCGTCGGCTTGCGCGTGGCTACCGCTGGCCTTCGTAGTCAATGTCACTTTAGCGGGGGTAGGGGGTATCGAATCGTAGTCGAAGGTTTCTATTTCGATTGGGTTTACTTGGGGTGAAGGATTCTTCATCCCCCCAGCGCGCAATCCTTCGCCCCTACGCGGGTCGGCCGCGTCGTCGCCCCTAGCGGTGTTTTCGGGTCCCGTGCGCTCCCTCTCTGCACATAGCGACTTCCGTTCCGCTGCCCTCCGTCCGTCGTTGTGATGTGCACATGGCACCCCATTGCACGCCTCGGTGTCGCGGGGAGCGTGGGGCCGATGGCGGCTTCCGGTGTCAGAGGTCGCCGGCGGCGCGTTGTCACCGTCAGCGGCGGGGAGGAGGCCATCTACCCGGGCGAGGCCTTCGACGGCCGCGAAGAACGGGCGCACGTCGTAGCTGTTCGTGGACTGCCGGCCGTTGGTGGATAGTCGAGTCTGTATGTGCAGTAGCCCCTTCCCCTCCAACGACCGGAGATAGCCCTGGATCGTGCGCACCGTCTTGCCCATGCGCGCCGCCAGCGCCGCCTCGCCGGGGTACGGGTCGCGTGACGACCACCAGTAAGTACAGAGCTGCGCGATACAGACCATCTCGGCCTCCGTGACGCCCAGCCGCGCGTAGTACACCCACGCGTACGTCGGCAGCGCCGTGTAGCCCCCGGTGAGCAGCCACGCCCCGTAGCGCTGCACCAGGCGCCGGTCGATGCTGTCGGATGACGAGTGTGATGGTGATGGTGTACTTTCGGGCCTGGGATCGTGGGCATAATCTTGACATGCACCCATCGTTCCCGTATGATTGCTCATAGGTACTCCTCGGAAGCATAAAGCTCCCCTGTGAGAACCGGGAACCCTTGGATAAGGTTCCTGGTCCCGATTCAGCGGCCCTGGTAGCGCTTCTAAAATCACTCACCAGAACCGCACACATATAAATGGCGGACGTGGCCCACTCGGGAAACCGGGTGGGCTTCGTGCATGTAGCACGACGTTTGTACTAGGACATAGCAGACTTCTCCATTGTGCCCATCATAGCGCATCGCAGCGCGTGTCTGCAACGTGAACAGTACGTATAGAACTGGTGTCCTAATGCGTACTGTTCACGTTGCAGACACGTCGTGGGTTGGGATGGGCTCGAATTGCGCGTAGTCCTGTACCTCTTCCGGGTCGGTGCACGCCGGGCAGAAGAGTAACGCGCGCGGATAAACCTCTCCCGTCTGCCTATCTACGACCATGACGTTCCTGGCATAAGCCCGAAGGACATGCATGCCAGAGTTGACGCGTAGGGGAAGAGGAAAGACAGCTGCACCGCAGATGTAACACGCGCAGGCGTGGCCCCGGGTACGCTCCCTGGCGTGGTGCCAGTGGCGTTTGCGTACGTGTCGATGGTATATAGGTTGCGGCATATCGACCACCCTTCCTTCCAATTCTCTGCTCACACGTTACTTGCCGTTTGGCGGTAAGGCTAGGTCGTGTTATGGTGTCGAGTAAAGACGCATGGCGTCGGTGCCGTTACATGATCGTGTATCATTGCATGATGATGTAACGGTGCTTGGATTTCAGGATAGCTCTAACAAACAGTAATGTCAAATGAACAAGGGGGGGCGCGTCGCGCCGACCCCACGGCCCTGTTTGCCAGTCGACTCAACGACCTCTTCGACGCCCGCTTGAACCCGGTGACGGATCAGCGGTACACATTACGAGAGGTGAGTGAGGCGACGGGGGGCGTGCTCGGGGTCTCCTACATCAGCGCGTTACGCCGCGGCCAAATAGCCATGCCGCCGGCGGACCGGGTGCAGCTTCTAGCCGATGTCTTCCGCGTCGATATCGGGTACTTCTTTGGAAAGGAACCGCCGGCCCGCGCGGGTGATGGGGATAGTGCGCGGGAAGTGGAGTTGCGGCGAGCCATGGACGACCCTACAGTGAGTTCGATTGCCCTTCGAGCGGGCAGGCTCGGCCCAGCCGAGCGTGAGTTGGTCATGCAAACGCTCGAGTGGGCCGAGCGACGGTCGCGGGGCGACCGGGATACCGAGGTGGGGACAGGTGATCGTGAAGAGTAATTTGCACAAGCTTGTGGGAGACTTCGCGCCCTATCTTGATGTCGCGCCGTCCTTCACGACGCAACGGTTGACGGCGGCCGAGGCCGATCGGCTCGTAGACATGTGGTGCTCCTGCCTGGATATCGACCACTTGACGAGCATGGAAGTGCTGCGCGCTGGGCTGGCACGCGGGATAGAGTGCCCTATCGATGTAGACCTGATGGATTGGTTCGGCTGCGACTACTACGGCGAGTGCGCGTCCGATGGCGAGATGATCCGGGTACGCGTGCGCCTGGACGGGGACTGGCACTATCGCGAGCACAATGAGGCCCACGAGTTGGGCCACGTCCTGCTGTTCCATGTGACGCGTGACCGGCCGGGGGTGGAGCGGCGCGGCCCCAAGGCAACGACCATCCGCGAACAGAACACGGAGATACTGGCGGCCGCGCTCCTCCGCCGTGCGCAGCGCGACCGATCCCATACAGCCACGGGCTGCGGTCATGGTTTCGTCGCGTACCTGGCCGAGATGTTCTGGGAGAGGTGGCTGCCATGACACCCCATTTCATCGTCGTAGGGGGGTTAATCGGGGTGCTGACGGGTTTCCTGCCCATCTGCGTCCTCTTGCTGTTGCGTCGGCGCGTGACGCTCGCGGCCTACATCCAGTCCCTCACGGCGGTCATCCTCGGCGTGTTCCTCACCTTGTCGGCGTGGCCGAACGGCCCGCGTTTTGATCACCTCGTTGGCACGCCGGGCGCCGCCTGGCTCATCTATCAGACGGCCCTCGTGACCACGCCGCTCGGCCAGTATACGATCCTCACCATATCGACGACCAAAGACTGGGCGCGCTGGCGACGTGGCCTGGCGGTCGCTCTCACTCTTGTCACGGCCTTTTGGATCGCCGGCGTCATCCTGGGCCGTACGCCGAGGGTCGATCATACCTACCTGTTCTACGAGGTCGCGGCGGGGCGCCCGCTCGCGTCCCTGGTGATGAACGTCGCCGTGGGCGCGGCCCTGCTGTGGGGGTGCTTCCTCTGCGCGCAGGTCTGCTACCGCTTGCGCCAGGGTGCACAGCTCATTAAGGAGCGCCGCTGGGCCATACACGTCCTCACCTTGTCGAGCCTCGGTATGGTGCTCGGCGCGCTCTACGCCGCCCAGTCCCTCCTCAGCCTGGCCACGGGGGATGCCGCCAGCCTATTCCACGTCATAGACCCCGTGGGCGCGCTCGTCGTCGTCCTCTGGCTCGGGCGCCTGCTCTACCGCGTCGCCATGGCGCTACCGGTCGTCCGTTTGTGGTTCCTGGCCGAGTTGGAGCCAGATCGCGTGCAGTTGGGGGAACGCCTCGACGCACAGCTCGACGCCATGAGCGACCTCAACAGGACGGTCTACGACCAGGCCGTGCATTTGTTCGAGTACGCCAACCGGGCCGTCGTCGCGGACATGCAGGCGTGGTGCGACGCACGCAAGGTGTCGCGCTACGAGCGCAACTACCTCCACCTCGCGGCCAGCATGTTCACGTTGAATCGCGCCAATATCGAGGGGTCGGCGTACCGCGCGCCCGACCCGGATGAGGTCAGGGCGGCAGACGAAGAGCTGACCCGCGAGGCGCAGTTCCGCGCCGAGTCCGGGACATACACGGCGGCCGAGGCGGGACGGGTGCTACAACTCGTGCTCGCCCCCAGGAGGGAATGGCTCATGGAGTCGCCCGGTGTCCGGCGCGATGGGGCCGAGGCCCTGGTCAACATCCTGCGCGCGCACACGCTGCTTGATGGTGGCCCGTTCACGGCGCCGCCGCCCCTGGTCGTGGCTACGCCTAGTCGATCCGAGCGACGCCGCGCGCGCGGCCGCCTGTTCCTGACACGTCGCGACAAGTCCGACGCTCACACCGCCTAACGAATTAACGAAAGAAGATACCGATACTATGGCGCACGGCCCTTATCCGCCCGGTCCGACGAGCCGCCTGCCCCTGGGCCTCGATCAGTCCGTCTATTTCGCGCGCCGTCCGGTCGAGTGGCTGACGCGCGCGGCCGGCTACGGCGATGTGGCACGCGTCCACGCCCTGGGGTATGACATCTACCTGCTGAACCACCCCGACGACGTACGCGAGGTCCTCGTGACCAACAGGCGCAACTTCGATAAAGGGCAGACCTTGCGCCTGCTCAAGGGCCTGATCGGGGAGGGCCTGTTGACAAGTGAGGGCAACGTTCACCTGCGGCAGCGGCGGCTCACCCAGCCGGCCTTCCATCGGCAGCGCGTCGCAGGGTACGCGACGACGATCACCGACTACGCACAGCGATTAGGGGCACGCTGGGCAGACGGTACGCGACGCGACATAGCCCAGGATATGCGAACGCTCAGCCTGGGCATCGTGGCGAAGACGGTGCTGGACGCCGACATCGACGGCGATAACGCTCAGCTCGGCGACGCCCTCAGCGCGCTGCTACGCTGGGGAGAGCGCGTCATTCTGCCCCCCGCGATAGCGGGGACCATGAACCGGCTCCCTCTGCCGAGCACGCAAGCCTTCAATGCGGCACGAGCCTATCTCAACGGCCTCATCCAAGGCATCATCAGCGAACGCCGCGCGACCGACGCGGATCGGGGCGATCTGCTCTCCATGCTCATCCACGCGCGGGACGAGGACGGCGACGCCCTGAGCGACGAGGAGGTGCGCGACGAGGCGCTAACGTTCTTCCTGGCCGGTCAGGAAACGACGGCGTTGGCCCTCACCTGGACGTGGTACGCTATCGCGCGCAACCCCCAGGTCGAGGCCACCCTGCACGACGAACTGGGCCGTGTGCTCGGCGGCCACACGCCCACGGCCGCCGACATGCCGGCGCTGGACTACACCAACCGAGTCTTCTCTGAGGCGCTGCGCCTCTACCCGCCCGCCTATCTTCTCACCCGGCGCGTCGTCGAGGCCTGTGAGATCGGGGGGTATCCCATCGCGGCCGACTCCGGGGTGGTAATCAGCCCTTACACGATGCACCGTCGGCCGGACTACTTTCCCGACCCCGAGCGGTTCAACCCCGAGCGGTGGACGCCCGCGGCCGTCGAGGCGAGACCCAAGTTCAGCTACTTCCCCTTTGGAGGCGGCCCCCGTGTGTGCATCGGGGAGCCGCTGGCGCGCTTGGAGGTGCCGTTAGTCATCGCCACGCTGGCCCAAGAGTGGCGCGTGCAGCTATCCCCCAACCAAGACGTCCGCTTCGCTGCGATCGGGACCTTGCGGCCGGCCGGTGGCTTGCCTATGACGCTGCACCGGCGAGCGCACGCGCGGGCTGGTGCACACCCGAAGATGGCCGGCGTATGAAAATACGTTTGCCGCGCCTGTGGCCGCGTCGTCCCCAAGCGGGAGAGAGGCCACCTTCCCAGGAGGTGGCACCTTGGCATAACCGGCGCCCCAACGGTAACGACGGTGACGACGGTGACGACGGTGACGCGAGGGGCGAGCACGAGCGGGTAAGCGCGCAGATGGCGGAGTATCGCCAGCGCAGGGCTGACGACGAGCGGCAGATAAAGGAGCAACGGCTCATGCAGATTGAAGCGCGCTATGGGCCGGCCGACGCGTGGCCGCGCCTCTCCGAGAGCCTGGATGGTCCGCGGCATCCCCACGTCTGCCAATCATGTGGCGCGGAACGACCGCACGACGCGCCGGGAGGGGTAATGGGGGCCGTAGAAGGGGTGAGGGACGTCGGGGAGCCGGGATGGGGCGAGGAAACCATACGGCTTATGGAGGGCGCGTTGAAGCCCTCACCGGGCGTGTACGGCTGGCAGGAGCACGATAGCCGCGACGAGCCCGAGCCCATCGCCGTCATGCTCTGCACGCGCTGTAGTGCGCGCCTGATCGACCCGCACCCCCGGCTCTACAGCCGCATCCCGCTCAATGCGCCATTCCCCGGCATCATGGAGCTGTGCGTCGATTGTCGCTTCCGTGATGGTGTGTGCTGCACGCACCCGGACCTCAAGGCAAACGGGGGGGACGGCCTCGTAGTGGACGCCGATTCGGGTGCACAGGCGCATGTCAACCTCGGCGGTGGCCGCGGGGCAGTCCTCACTATCTATCGGGACCCACCGCGCGCCTGTGCCGGCAGGGTTGAGCCGTCGTAGCCGATACCCACGTCCCCGTGGCTCAGTGTGACTCGTATCAGCCACGACTCCGCAATACGTCACGTATTGCAGGTCGCAATGCGTTATACTGGTCGCGGAGGGTTCACCCTATGCCTAAAAGGCGCCGCTCCCTAACACCTCAGTTGGACAGGAATTTCACAATCCGCCTCTCCCCCGATATGCGCGAACGGCTCGAGCACGAAGCCGACGAGCGCAGTCTAAGCGTGAGCCTAATCGTGCGCGAAGCCCTGGAAGAGCACTGGACTCGACGGGCGGGCGACGCGGGACACATAGGGCAGGCGGGCACCGAGCGGGTTACCCTGGGGCGGGAGGCACTATGAGAGTACTTGCCGTCGGCTCAGCCAAGGGTGGGGTGTCCAAGACCACCTCGGCGCTGTACCTAGCCGTGCGCGCGGCTACGGCACTCGGCGCGCGCGAAGGCGATCGCGCCGTGGCTATCGTCGACCGTGACGAGTCCAGGAACCTCACCCGTCTGCTCGCAATGCGGCCCGAACTGCGCTGGCCGGGCGTCGACCTCGTCGACGGAGCGGACCTACCGCGCGCGTACCAACTCGTGGTCATCGACACGCCTCCGGGGCTCTCGGCCATCCCATCGCTCAAAGAGGCCGACGGCGTGCTAGTGCCCGTCCTACCCGAGGACCAGGGCGTCACCAACCTACTCCTCTACCTGCGCGACATCGACAATCAGCGCATCACTGTTTCCCCGAGGCTGCAATTGCTCGCGCTGTTGCCAGCCATGGTCCAGCGTACGGTGCTGCACCGCGAGCGCATCGAAGACATCAAGGATATCGCGGCCGCACACCGTCCGCCCCTACTCGTCCTGCCGCCCGTCCCGTGGCGGGCGCGCATCTCCAATTTCGACCTGGCGGCCCCCGAGTATGACGCGCCGGCGCAGGAGTTGTTCGACCATGCCAAGCTCATCCCGCATCCGGCCTAAGCGCCTTGCCGCAGACCTGCTCGCCGAAACGCCGCCCACACGGGAGGCGTCATTGGACGATCTCGCCCGAGTGGCCGAGAATGCCTTCGCGCCAGTCCCGCGCGCGCGCATGATCCCGATCGAGCGCATTGCCCCGTCTGGCGACAACCCACGCAAGGGCTTCGAGCACATCGACGAACTGGCCGAATCAATCGCAGCCAGCGGGGTCTTGCAGCCGCTGCTGGTGCGACGTGATGCAGGCCGAACCGGTTATTATCGACTGATCGCTGGCGAGCGTCGGCTACAGGCTGCCCATCGTGTGCAAGGTTTCGACAGCGTGGAGGCGCGCATGCGCGTGGAGACGCTGCCGTGTGTCATCCGCGACGAGAGCGATCAGGACGCTTTCGCCGACAGCCTTGCGGAGAATGTTGCCCGTAACGACCTCACCCGCGCCGAGATTATGGATGCCTATCGCCGCCTGCGCGATGAGTACGGCTGGGGCGTGCGCGCGATCGCGCGGCGGACCGGGCGATCGGTGGGTGACGTCAGCGAACTGCTCAACCTCAGCGACGACTCTCGTCTCGCGCCCATCGTCCGCGACGAGATCATCGCCCCGACGACGGCCAGCGAAATCCGGCGACTGCCGGCGGAACTGCGCGAGAAGGCAATCGAGGGCGTGCGCACGGGCACCATCACCAAAATGGCCGACGTTCAGCGGTTACGTCGCGAGGCCGAGACACCAAAAGAAAGGGTCACTCTTAGAGATAGGGTGACGCCTGCGAACAATGCTGTGGGCGCTAACGGTGTCGCGGAGCAACAACCCGTTCAGGTGTTCAATATTGAACACCTAGGGAAGACTGCGCAGGAAGTGCGGGAACCTGACAGCGAAGCGATGCCAGCCCGTTCAATATTGAACACTCCTTCGGCCCCTAGTGCTCCCGAGGCACGAAACGAAGGTGCGCCTGTAGAGGAGCGGCAACGAGCCCTGGAAGAGCAGGTGCGTGTGGGGACGCGGCACCTCGTTCAGGCTATTGGCATGATACAGAATGCCGGCGTCGCCGTGCCTGACAACATCCGCGACGAACTTGAGGCGGCTTATCGCTCCTTGGGTGATTATCTGGGCGTCACCGTTTGAGCGATCGGGCGCGCAAGAAACGCCACTTTCACCCGGTGCTTGGGGCCGGCGACCTGCGGTCCGCGTCGTTGAGGACACAAGCGACACAGGGCCGTACGAGGCGCGGGGGAAAGCAACAGCCCCGTCTTCTATCATAAACGGGCGTTTCCCCCAAAGGGTAAGTGGAGGGTTGGGTCGATCTCGGGCTTGCGGCTGTCGCACCCGTTTTCCCGGCACCCCCCGCCGCTCTGTGCGCCTGTGAGCGCGGCACCTGTACGCGACATAATATTTCGCGCGGCGCGTGCAGGCGCGGCCGTGCCTGTACACGACGTGTGGGGGGGGAATGAGGGTGTGCCGATTCGGCACACCCTTTGGTAAGGTACGAGGAGTAGCGAAAAGGAGAAGGACCATGGCGGACGACAACGGAGAGGCGCCGGCTGCCGACACGGGGACAGCTTTGATGACCGTCGAGCACCGTCAGGTGACGCTCCTGGATGGCGATGAGGTGCTGGCCGCGCGGGTGGAAGGCGGGGACATCTTCGTGCCCATCCGCCCCCTCTGCACCGCCCTGGGCTTGGCGTCCCAGAGCCAGATACGGCGCATCAGGGCGGATGAGGTCCTGACCGAGAGCTTGCGTGATCTGCGCATCACGGCGGTCGGCGGCACCCAGACCTACCAGTGCCTCCACCTGGAGGCGGTGCCGCTCTGGTTGGCGTTGATCCAGCCAAGCAAGGTCAAAGCGGAACTGCGCCAACGGCTCATCATCTACAAGCGGTGGGTGCGGCAGCGCGTGTGGGAAGCCTTCAATGCAGAAACGGGCCTCGGGCAGGAACTCGGCCACCGCGACCTACCAGCGGACCTGACCTCGGCGGAGAACCAGGGCGAGGTGATGACGCTGCGTCAGATCGAGAGCCTGGGGATCGCGCTGACGACCCTGGCCCGCGAACAAATAGCCCTCGCTGAGCGGCACGACCAGGCCATCGCGGAGGTGCGCCAGGGTGTCGACGAGCTGCGCGTGCGCCTGGACAAGGCGGCGATCGTGATGCGGGACACGATCTTTGATGTGCGCGGCCTCAAGGCGCGGATGACCACCGGCGCGACCGTCACCGATGCGCAGGCCGCCGAGATCGCGACCCTCGTGAAAACCATCGCGACGGCCCTCACCGCCCGCGACAGCTCACAGCCTGGGGCGCGGCGGGGGAGCGCCTACGGCACCCTCTACGATGCCCTCTATCGCCAGTTCGATGTCACATCCTATAAGCGAGTGCGCGTGGAGGACTACGCGGCCGTCATCGCCTGGTTGGAAGAGTACGCGCGCGCGGCCGGCGTGTCCGGCGGGCAGGCCCGCGCGGACGACACCAAGGGGTAGGTATAACGCCTACTCCTCGCCGCGGTGTCTCCTCGAAGGGGTGGTCATGACAACCACCCCTTACCCACGCACTCCTGCGCGCGGTCACTCGGCCCGCGCTCACGGTTTACCCCGTTGTGGTGGGCGTGTGTAGGGGAAGTGGAGGTACTCGACAGCCTCGCGGCGGGCCTCGTCGCCGCAGCAGTCGTAGCGGACGGTGGTGAGCGGGGAGGCATGGCCGGCCATCTGCTGCACCGTGTACAGATCGACCTTGGCCTGTAACAAGTCCCCGATCAAAGTCCGCCGAAAATCATGGGGCCGCAAATCCTCGACGCCGGCCTGCGCCAGGTGCTTGCGCAGGATCTTGTAGGCCGTATGGCTGGCCAGGCGCGCGCCGGTGACGTGGCCGCCCTTGGTGAGGCGCACGAACAGCGGTCCGGGCGTCGCACCTCGGACCGCGAGCCAGTCGTCGAGGGCGGCCGTGGCGCTCCTTGTTGCCCTTGCCGTGGACCTTGAGGGCGACGAGGGCGTACGTAGTGGGCGATGTCGAGGCCGGCCAGTTCGGCGCGGCGCACGCTGCCGACGTAGAGGGGCTGGTGGTACGGACGCTACCACCAGCCGCAATCTGTGGCTGGTAAAGTGCCTTTTAACGCGCTGGAGTCGGCATTCGACCCTGTTGCACATTGGCTCAGCGACCGCAAGTAGAGGGCCCCGCAGCCTGCGCGGCTACGGTTACTCGACGTACCAGCGCCTCCCCACATAGGCGATCCGCCGCTCGCCACCGTCCGGCGTTCGCCCCCGCCACGCCATGGAGCGCGCCCGGTTCGCCAGCGCCCGCAGGGCATCACGCATGTCCGGCTCCGACGTCGCAGTCATGCTAATGAACACGCCCTCCCCCTTGAGTTGGAGCGTCGCGGCAGCGTCGTCTCCCTCGTCAGGGTAGAGCGCGGCGGTGAGTGCCGCAGCGAGGCCCGGCGGCGCCGCTGGTGGGGCGACCAGCGCCACGAGTGCGGGCAGGGGACGGTCCAGCGCGAGCAGCACGACGCGGCGCGGTTCCTCGGTCGTCACCCGCACGAACGCGCGCCGCTCGACGGCGAAACCGTGGGCGCGCAGGAGCGCCACGATGTTCTCCACGGCCGCCGTCGTGGCGTCGTCCGTCGTCAACGTGACGCGCTCCTTCGTGCCCTCGTGTGCGTTCACGGCGTCTCTGTCTCTGGCTTTTGCGCGCGGGCCAGCACCGCCTCAGCCTCGGCCACGACGCTATACGGCCGCCGCCGCCGCCACTGGCTCCGCTCCTCGTCCTCCGCGCGCGCGGCCCACCTTTGTGCCTTGATGGCAAGGTCGCCCCGCACGATCACCGTGCACAGCGCCACGTAGACGAGGAGGGCGGCGAGGGCCAGGCACGCATCGCTCAGGGGTGCGCCTCCTGTGATGGCCCAGGTCAGCAGGCCCACACCGGCCACGCCGACGAGCGTCAGGATCGTGCCGGTGAGGCGCACCCACACCCAGGGTCGGCGTGTCGTCCCCCTCATGGCATCCTCGGTCTCACGCCAGTGTACTGTCATCCCGTGTCTCCCTTCCTCCTCCAGTCTACGCCGTTGCTCGCCGTCGCTCACACCGCGTGGCACAGGACCCCGCGTGCCTGTTTCTCCCGGCCCCTAGGCCGGTCCTGTGTGACTGTCATCGTCGCGGACACCCGCGACACAGGCCCGCGCCGGTCGCGGGGGAAAGGGTGGCTCACGGTCGCCGCGCCCGGACGTGCGTCGCCTCGTGACGGTGTACACAGGCGGCCGCTGGTGCTCCAGTCCTCACTGCGACTGGGGGGCTACGCATGATGAGCAGATATGCCGATAGTACTAGTGTGGATAGGACGGATGGAACACGAGGGAGAAGGTGAATGCGCACGCGTCACGCCGTGGCGGTCGTAATCGTGGCGGGAGGGATCATAGGGGGCGGCGCACGGCTAATCCCCCCTACGGCGGCACGGCCGCAGGCGCATAACACGGCCGCAGGCCCGGCGCTTCCGACCGCGCCTCGGCGCGTTATCCTCATGCGCCCGGCCACGCCGCGCCCCGCACACGCCGCGACCGCCGTCACCCACCGCCGCGTGCTCACGAAGACCGCGGTGCCGGTCAGTCACCCGCGACCGACGCGTGCGGCGGCCACGTCGCGCGCACGTTTCGCACGCACCTCACGGCCGCTCGCGGCCGCCACACCGGTCGCGCTTCCCGTGCCCACCCCACCCACTAGCGCGCTTCCCGTCGGCCTCACCATCCCCCGCCTGGGCATCCAGGCGGCCCCCGTCTACGATCGCGGGCTCGACGCGACCCACCACCTGCCCATTGCCCCAGGCTACGCGGTAACGCACTACCAGTTCTCGGCGCCCATCGGCGCGCGGGGCAATGCCGTGCTCTATGGACATGACGATATCCAAGGCAGCATCTTCCGCTCACTCCCGCTGGTGCAACCGGGCGACCGCATCCTGCTGAACGTCGGTCGCCGCCCCGTGGTCTACGAGGTCACGGGGAGCCAGATCGTGGCCCCGACCGATGTGGCGGTGATGGCGCCCACGACCACCGCCATGCTCACGGTGATCAGCTGCTACCCCTATAACGTCGATAGCCAGCGTATCGTCGTCCGGGCACGCCTGCTCTCTCCCGCGCACGTAAGGGGTGGGACACCGACAGCGTCGAAGCACCGCCCGGTGACCCCGACCAGCCGCCTGGACCGGCGACGGTGACCGTGGATCGACAGCCCGTGTGTCTCCTAGCCACGCGCCGCGTGGTCGATCGCCGTTCGTAGAAAGGACACAAGGGCATGTTGCACCTCATCGCCGTTCGTCATGTTCTCCTCACCCTCGTCGTCGGCAGTACGTGCGGCGGGTCCGGTGGTCTTCCTGCGGGTTCGCACGGGGGTGGTCACGCTCCCGTGCCGACCGCAACGCCCTGTACCCCCGCTCGCGCTATTCTGCCTGCCGCGTCTACGGCGACCGCGATTCCACGGTCTACATCTGCTCCCGTGGTTGCCACATCGACCGCACGTCCACTGGCTACGTCTGCTCCCGTGGTTGGCACATCGACCGCGCTCCCTGTGGTCCCCACATCTACCGCCATCCCTGTGGTCCCCACACCGACTGCGTTCCCCGCAGCTCCCCTGTCTGCCGCTGCCACCACAACACCACGTCTGCCCATAGCCCTGCCGCAGACCGGCCGCTACAGCGTCGTCGTCCGCGCGAAACCTGCGTCGTCGAACGGGCGGCTGACGCGGGCGCGGACGGCATACAGACAGGCGGCGCCGGCCGCGCACGCAACGCTCGCGCCGTGTCTACCACCAGCACCGCAGCCAACCAATGCGCCGGGACTACCGGCGGCTCCGCTGGGAGCTATCACCCCTTGCGCCCCGACAGGTCGCGCGACACACACGCCACGCGCAACGTCGACGCCCCCATCGGCGGGTACGACGCACAAGGCGCGGCCCACCCAAAAACGTACGGCGCTGATACGTGTGTCAACGGCGACACCGCCACGCACCTCCACCCGCGTGACGACCCGCCGTTTCAAGACGCTGCCGGCGGTCGCGACGTCAACGCCGACAGCGACGCACACGGCGGGCGGCCCGACCGTGACCGCCATCACGACGCCGGGCGGTCCAACCGCCACCGCCATCACGACGCCAGGGGGGCCGACCACGACCACCACGACGACGACCACGCCAGGTGGGCCGACCGCGACCGCCTCGACCACGTTAGGTGGCCTCATGGCGACCGCGACCACGACGCCAGGCGGCCCGACCGCAACCGTCACGACGACGAACACGCCGGGTGGCCCTACGAGGACCGCGACGGCATCGACCACGTCAGGTGGCCTAACGCCGCCTATAACGAGCACGCCGGGTCGCCCACCCACGACCGCGACGGCGACCACGACGCCAGGTGGGCCAACGCCGACCGCCTCAACAACGCATACACCGGGGAGACCGACTCCAACCGCCACCGCCACCGCCACCGCCACCACCGCCGTCACGCCGCCGCTGTCTCCCCCCGCGAGCACTCCTGAATTGGGCAGCGGCGAGTTGCTCGGTGTAGGGCTCATCTCCGCCCTCGGCGTTGTGTTGTCTCTCCGGCGGAAGCGGTCCCGCCGTGGGCGTGCCAGCGACAACAGCACGACCTAATGCATACTCATGACGCTTTCGTTAACGCGCCGACGTACTCCCTTGGCGTCTGTCAGTGTCCATCTCGTGTGGATCTCAGGTACGCGCGATACCGACGGCGAAGCCCTGGGCGTGCAGGATCGCGGCGATGTTCTCCACCGTCGGCCGCGTGGCGTCGTCCATCGTCAGGATGATGCGCTCCACCGCGCTCTCGCCTGCCCCCACCGCGCTCTCGCCGGCGCTCACCGCGCCCCCCGCCGCCTGAGCGCGCGCCAACACCGCGTCGGCCTCGTCCACGACGTTAGACGGCCGCCGCCTCAGCCGCTGGCGCTGTTCCTCGCCCTCGGTGCGCGGTCCGCTCCTGTTCCTTTATGGCCTGGTCGACCCGCACGATCAGGGTCGGTAGCAAGTAGCAGGCGAACGGGAAATGAGTCTAAGCTCTGGAAAGGCCCTTGGTGAGGTGGTCATACAGTGATAAGAGCCGTTACTACAGCAATAGTGACACAATGGGTGCTCTTTTACGCCGTGATTAGCGGTCCGACGGGGCGGCAATCTCATCGTTATCACAGCAATAGGCCCACGTTTACCACGCGGATGCGCCTTTTGGGCCGCATACACATTTTCTGTTCGCCTGCTACTCGCTACTCAAACGACACCGGTAGATCGGCACGCCCGGCCGGCAGCCACATACCTCTTTTGCCCCTATTGGAGCCGTGACGCCCGTGGGGCACGGGTCGAGTGTCACACCGCGCCAAGGGTTGGAGTGCCTATTC
>JAABUL010004179.1_pt1 | contig 19785 bp, 17 predicted proteins | sample 5559151 | NCBI WGS metagenome assembly JAABUL01 (sample SAMN10711876, study PRJNA513368) | rock metagenome | isolation source: Antarctica rocks | place: Antarctica: Victoria Land, Pudding Butte sud | reverse complement strand
GGGTCTGGGAGGAGGAAATTGGTGAACCTACAAGGTCGAAAGCTTTGCTTCCAGGTGGTTTCGAACCCGGGGCCTGGTCTGGCAGGTAGGGCCGTGGCAGGCGCACATCCACCTAAGCTATGCAGACTTCTTACCCAGGAACGCTTTGTTATAGTATAAGAAGACGCGACACAAGCCCTGCCCTGCTGGAAACAACGACGTTGGACGCACGCGCGCATGCTTTCCCCCTCCCCACCGGAGTCGTGTAGACCTTCTGTCCAGGAAGCTGCCAAGGTGATGTGAAAGGAACGGTGAACGCAGCCTGGTCTCGTACGCAAGGCTGGGATGGAGATCCGCACGCACTTCCTACCTAGGTCGTGCAGGCCTTCCACGCGGGCTTTTGACCAGGCATACGATTGCTTTAGATTTAAGGCGTCGGCATCAAGTGCTTCCCAGTCGTCGTCATCACCCCTGCGCATACGCTGCCTCTCTTCGACCCAGGTATGTGTGGTCGATACTTAAAAGTCGCTCGCAGTCTTACGCCTAAATGAGCCTATGATGACTGGCTCCTCGAACGGAGTATCCATGGTCTCAAGGAACTTCCTATGGGTGGGACCCTTTCGACGGGGGACATGGACCGGACCTAGGTCTGGCGGATGCTCACGGACACGAGAAGCGTTATAGCGACTGTTTCTGACGAGGGCAGGACATATGTCTTCTTGTCAGTAGAATTCGAAGTCAGATGAGCTAACGGAGGAAATTTCGATTTCGCTGCTGGATTCGTGGCCAGGAGTAGCGACCAGATCTGTTGGCATCATAGTACGTCAGCGTCGCTCGACTAACATGTCGGGACTGTCGTCGTCATTGGAGGCGCTGGATACATCCTTGAGCACAGCAGGGCTTCTGCTGCGAGTGCGTTGGCGGCGCTTGTTGCTCGTGGCATGCAGACTTGGTTCCTGAGTTGACGCGGCTTCAGGGGTGCCGTCACCGACAGCCTGACTTGGCAGGCGCATGGCGTCGTTCTTCGACGCCCGACCACCTGTCAGGCCGGCCATGCGTTCCAGCTACGCAGTGATGGCCTGCGGAGAAGCAAACCGCTCCGGGCGATGTGAGGGCACCAGAACAAAGCCCTGGCCTTGTATTTGTGGCTGGGCCTGACATCCTTAGGCAATCCCAACCGAAGCCACTCCTGACTGGGTACACGTTGATTATATATAAATATATATGTATATTCACCGTGCGGCGGGCAGAATGAATCAACGAGGATCTTCCACCCATATCTTCTGTCGTTCCAATGTAGCATAGCATAAGGACGGAGGAGCCTCTGCTATGCGATACAAAGGTGAGGGATTCTCGCAATGCTTTCCAATAACACGTATGAACGATCAACTGACGACATCACTGCTCGCCTCCTCAGGCACGTCATCATGCCAGTCGGGATCCTCGCCCAATCGGTGGGTTAGGGAATTTTGGAGGATCCGGTTGAGGAACGTGGAGCTACTTGCAGACCCACTACCGGATGCGGCTTCTGATATCTCCGTGGTCGGCTTGAGTCAGAAACTTTGGATGATATCAAACCGACGTGCCTCCGCCGGCATCACATAGCACGAACGTATCATCATATGTGATGTTATGTGGATCCATCGCGTCTGGAGGTGCACGATCGTCTTCTCTCTTCTCTCGGCAGCGAGAGGCCAAACGTTGTACCGCCGACTCTTCATTCCAGTTTTGGCTTTGGCCTTGTATTCTCGTCGTGCTTGGTGGGATGTTGTAGCTCCATTTTGTCCATTCTCTTCCGCTTTCTTGTCTAACACAGTGTCCCGGTCCCACTGTCGTCCTTGGATGTCGGCTCGATATTCCTTGCCTTCGTCGTCTGAAATTTCTATCGCCTCATCTCCCGTGTGATGCCAGGAGGGAGCTGAATCCTCGTTCTTGACGACCTCATTGACCGCTTGGCCAACTACTGCGATCTTCTCCATCGGAAGCCGAGAGATCGATGGTCATCGTCTCCATGCTCGCCAGCGCGATTGCAGAGTTCGAGCATCCCTGTCTCCGACGCTTGCAGGCTGGGTCGCAGTCGCCAGAAGGTTCGACCTCCGCACCGGCGTTTCTGAGATCGATAAAGAACCAATCGCTTGTGGAGCCATATGGGCTACCTTGGGTAGCCGTGCTGGCCGGGACTTCTTGTCCTCTTACATGTAGATCGGATTCTTTCTCCCCGACCGTACAAACGTCGAAAATATTCCCCGGAGAGACCCCGGAGGGACTCGTGTGCCAAACGGATTCGTGGCTAGTGCTGGAGTCTTTCACATGAAGGCCCCAATACTTCCAGCCACGGAGAAATCTCTTCTGTTGCCAATTGGAAGTCTTGGGACCTTCGGCGCTCGCCCCCTCTGGTCGAGGGGGACGAGATATAAAAATACAAAGATATATAGAAGTACAAACATGTATATTGATATACTTGGTGCAGGATTGAGGCTCGCGGGCGAGGGGGCTATGACGCTATCGAGCCAAGGTTAGGGGGTGTTGTGAGATAATGGGCGACCAGGAAAATACTGATTGGAGTGGATGAAGGTAAATCTACGCATCCTCACCAAACCCAGCGTATCGGATGCTCCAATGTTCGTGATGTGATTCGTCGACCGCACGAGAGTGAAATGCTCGGAAGAGAAACACGTTAGGGGTGACACGAAATGCGGAGGAGCAAGGGGCAACCTGCCAGCGCTGGTGGCGTAGAAACGAACCGTTGGGGTATGGAGTAAAGAAGCAACGCTACTGAGAAGGCTGCATTTGGCAAGGCACTGCTGGTGGTTTCCACTCCTCGAGACCAGAGGGCGTATATCAGGTGGTAGTGCTGGCACAAGAAGGGGTGGGATGCAGAACGACAAGTGCGAGAAATGAATAATGGTACAAAGATCGAGAATCCAAATAAGGGGATGCAAAGTCCAATGGTCAAAGTAAGGGGTAACTGACAGGCATTCGGTTACCAGCTATGCTGGTTGCCTATTTGGGGCTGAAGCATTCTTAGGTGAAGTGTAGGGTAAAGCGTCCGTAAACCAATCGATCCGTGACGATGTAATTGCAAACCGTGAGCTGAGCGCAAACTCCATTGAGGTGTAGTGACTTCTTTGGTGGACGAGGCCAGTCGCCACGAGGGCGAACGGCGCCGGGGATGGTAACGCATTGTGGGTAGAAAGGTCGGTGGGTGCCCGGTCTTTGTGAACGGAGACTCATGTCGCGGGCCAAAGAAACAGTGGGTCGCCGTAGACGAGGGTGGTAAGGCAATAATAGGCATGTGGCCTGTTGCTGAGCGAGCGAGCGGTAAAGATATACCGCTTTTCCGCATCGATGGATAGAGAGAACAAAGCGGATCCTCGGGCAGTGGGCAATGAGCAGAGAGGCCTTATGTTACCGTCATAGCTTTCAGTATCTCGAGAAGGGTGGGGGACCCTACGGGCGTGCGTAGACCAGGTAGAACGAGATGAGTTGTGCCATTGACGGGAACGCCCAGATCCTGCTGCATTGCAAGAGGTCCGTGGTCACGTTAGGCTGGACTGGCCCACTCATCGCATCGAATTGGTGAGGCTGGTGGAACGATATGTTCGGTAGTTCGCGAGAATGTCCTGCACGGTTTGGAATATAGTGTAAATGCCGCCGTCGGCTGAATGTTTTCCTGGCGCACTCACGGCTTCGACTTGCGAAGAAGTGGCGCTGCTACGTCGGTAGTCTGGTTGGGGATGGCATTGCAAACATATGATTTGATGTCACGGAACCACGTGACGAATTCAATAAACAATCAACACTGTTCGCGAGCATCGACGCAAGCGCTATGTTACATGAAGATAAACATACCGTGGACATTTCTTCCGTTTCCGATCAATACCGTTCAAGGCCCATGAAGACTGCCTAGCGATCAACGCACCAGATCATGGAACTCTGGATCTTGAGAGATGGCACGCAGCGTGCCTCCTCACCGAACGATGAAGACGAGCACGCCAGTACGTATTGCTTGTGCCGGTAGGAGCAACGGTAATCGATGAGATACACCGCAAATCGCTTTCCACACACGACAACCGATTGCACGTACGCGGGATATCCCATGCGGGGCAGCCGGACCAAAACAGTTGTTGGACGCAACAGGTTCAATGAACCCCGTACCCATGGCCGACTCTTGATGAGGTTCAACGAAACACCGCAGCCGGGATTGGCTTGTCGGTGGGCTCGTGTGACGTGTCGGATTACCTACCGTTCATTCCCGCCACTTCGCTAGCTTGTACGTCTCCCATTTGGGTGACTGGGCCCCCTTATACGGTGCAGGGGGCTCCGGTCCCAATTGGACATCGGTCACTGGGGGACAATCACCGGGCGAAGGATGTTCGATGTGCGAACACTGACTGTGGCTGCAGTGTTGTGCCGGTCACGGTGTATCTGCTACGGACATCCAAATGATGAAAGGGGTATGCGGCTGCACGAGATTCCTTCTGGCCGACTACATCGTAGCCAAAGGCCAAGGAACAACAAGAAGTAGAAGTGACAGCAAGGAGACATGTGAAGAGAGCGGCTCCTGGCCGTGACGTACATGGTGGTGTGAATTCTTAGCTTGACATAGAGCAGCTTGACATGGAGCAGCTTCTCGTAGGCTTCAACACCAAACCGAGGAACGGGCTCTAGATCGCACCGGTTTCTGCTCTGGTGTCGTAGTCCAGGACACAGAGATGGAGAGGAAGATATGTATATATATTTGTGTGTACGATGGGGTGACTCGGGTTCGCTGCAGTACGTCTGGGAGGCTTGGTGAATTGCGCGAAGGCGGTGTGAACGTGCAGATGTCGATTGCATCTTCCTTCAGCCTATGCCGGGCCTTTCGGTCGCCGGTGACCTGATGCACCCAACACTCACTATCAACACACTAGAGCGCCGGGTGTTTGGGTGAGATTCAATTGAAGACTGCGGTGAAGGCGAAAGAAGGGATCATGCAGAAGCTAAGAAGACGAAGGTGAGGACTGATGAGGAATATCAGTAAGAACTCGTGACGCTGAATAATAAGTGCTTGTGGCAGCCAACGCTGGAGACTGGTGATAGGAAGTGACGGAAGTGGCGAGAACCTACCGTGAATGGTGGTAAGAGCTTGAAGGCTGGGTTGAGCATGAACGCAGGCGAGGTCTCGCCCCCCACACCACACGAAAATGTGCACACATTTCCGTGTGGTTGGCGTTGGTGGTCTGGATGGTATATATGATATAAGAGAATTTGGCGTGATGCTGATCTGGCCGCCTTCGTCTCAACGTGTACAGCGGTAATCTCCTGTCCGCCAGGCCTTAGACAGCCTGCCATGGGATGTCCGGTGAGTTCGGCGACCAATGAGATGCAGTCTGTGATAGCCATGTGCCGGCTTTGGTCTCGAGATCTGGCGGGGAAGGAAAGAGCAAGCTGTAGGTGAAGATATAGTGACGTGGTGGAGATTCTGGCCCGGGGAACTCAAGGCCAGCCTGATCGCGGCACAGTATTCGCGCTAGGGGTTCTCAGCAACGATGAAGTGGGGAAGATGGTAATCATGGAACGAACATCCCGAGCAAAGGGTCCAAATAAGATTTAAACACTTTGATAGACGTCAAGGGTGTCCCGTTGAATTTTGAACCAACCATTATGACGTGGGTCCGGATACACGGTCGGGGTGTTCACCGTTACAAAGGCGATGAAAATCGAAGTTTGCAGGCGATCGCCGTTTTCGCACCTTCGCTGAGGAACTCTTCAACCCGCGATCATCAAACGACCCAGCTGCATCGACCAAAAACCGTAGTGACCCGCACACAAGCTCAACTCGGTTGCATCCGTGCTTCTTGCTTCGTGCTATACTCACCAGATTTTCACGGAGCCGGGTTTGCGAGGACCGGCACATCTTCGAAGTCCCGGATGGCCACAGAGACTATGGCCAATGAATACAAGTGGCCGGTCACCCGTGAATATATATATATAGATAGATAGCACTCCACGGAACTGAATCGTCAATCCCTTATGATTGTGGCCGAACTTCGCCGATATTGGACGAAGCTCTGTGAGAAGGTGGATACCATCGTGCCCGATACGATCATCCTGACGGACTCGGTCGCATCGATAGCTCCACCACAGGTAGAGTCGATCGAATATGCGACTCTATTTGGAGCTTTTAACAGGTGAAGAGGCACTCCTCACCTTGTCATTCAGAAGTCAGAGCTATCAGGCTGACATCCACATATTCATTGCCAAACGTGATTTCAGGAAATACTCAGAGTCTGGAAGAGGGCGTCGAAAGGCCCAAGGTTACTGTCGCAAAAGAGCAGATCCATCACACCCGGCTGAAACAGCTCGTCAATTCGCCTAAACTTCTCCGTGAGAATTGTTAACCGACCGGCAATATTATTGTCGAAGATCTCCCAACGAACGTCAGTTCCCATCTGTGTATTGACGGTTTCCTGTCGTTCTTTCCTGCCAGGCGTTGATGTCGGTCTTGGAAGGGAAAGTAATGGTATCCGGTTATCGTGATTTTCACCTTGAACCTTACCGTCCGCAATCATGGGTCGGCGGTGGGATGGCGCTACTAAACTTAAGCTACGGCGAGCTCGCTCTCTTCTTCGATTCCTCGAACACGACGACGGTTTCTTGGTGGGCTTCAGCCTATCCTTGGGCCTTTGACGGCATCATGACAGGGAAGAACACGATCTTGTGTATGCTGCGGATATGCGTGTCGGTATCGACCTTCGTTGAAAGGAGTGTCTGAGAAAATGACGTTTCGCCAACCCAAACAAGCTTTGGTGAGCAAGCGAGCTCTATGGGCGTCGGCAACCGCATTCATGACCATGGGCGAAGGCCCCAGCCGCGCGGCACGATCGTTGCTGCCGGTCCACCCCGTCAGACGTCTTCCTCCGTGTGCGATCTCCGAGGCGGGGCTGCTGCCACAAAGCATACGCCTTCCCCACGTCTCTGATGGGCACGCCTTCGGAGCGCGTCTTCAGGTGCGCATGTACCGCGTCCTGACTCTGACTTTCCCTCACCCGCAGGTGACTCCGATGGCATCGTGAACCCTGGACTCCGTCACAGCCCACTCTGGGCCTGCATGGCGACGCGAGGTGTAATGGCTGTCATTGCAGGAGCCGGATGAGATGGCATCACCTCACCGTCGGATGCTTTGTTGTCATTAAAAGACAAGGCGAACGTATCGGCTGCCGATGTTGTCCAAGCGCAGTGGCTCAAGCGAGATGTCACAGGAAGATGCGTCCTGGACGGTTGTTGCGCGCCAGGTGACATCCATATGGAATTCGGGATCCCCAGTGGTTGCTCCTCGATGGTCCTAATGGTTGGGAGCCTCTCGATCAAGTGAAGAACGCGCACAAGTATTTTTGGTCGGAATACCAGGCACCTCCAACCCAATGGCTATCAATGAAATATTACGTATGACCAGGAAGTGAGCTAGCGCACTCGCGCTATACGGCGTTTCTGAAACACCAGCCTTAATCTCCACCTCCTTCTGCTTTGATTGGGCGTTGAGATCAGTCCGATAACTCGAAGGATGGCAGATAGGTCGATCCCGCCTGCCCTCGGGTATTGACCGTCCAGACATGGACATCTCACCAAGTGGCCGGTTGTTCTCCTACTCCACACACCTCATCGCCGTCTGAGATCGTCACTCCCCAAATTAGCCTGCTGAAGCCAACTCGTACGGGCACGGAGGCTCGAACGTCCAGAAGGTATGTGCGGAGTCCGTATTCACCGGGAGATGAAGACGAACTCGTCGATGTGCCTTGATTGTCTCGGCGGGAGCAGCGCAGCCGATGAAATGGACCAACGTCGCTATCGCCATACGTCTGCACGGGATGTTCCTTGCAGTGTGTCCGGACCAAAACTGTTGCCAAGTGCAGGTGGTTCAATGAACCTCGTGCCCATGGCTGCCTCTGGGTGGTGTTCGTTGAACCCACACAGGCGGTCGATGTCCGGGGACGGATGGCATCGGGCGGAGAAAGGGCTGGTGGATCGAATAGATGTCTGTTCCTCCATCAAGGGTTGGAAGAAAACGTCGCAACTTGAGCCCAGCAAGCGGGATGTCCCGCGGCTTCTGTGAGTTCGACCGTCCACCGCTGCATCTGCGGGACTAAGATGCCTTGTGTCGAAGAGCTGATATCTGCGCAGTCGACTCTCCAATTACCTTTCGCAGTGGATCTACCTCCACCTTGGTAAGAGCAGGGGTTGGGTGGGGCGGAAACAACTTACCTCGACGGTGAAACGCTGGACTATGACACCAGACTGCAACCGGGCTGCTTGCTGGCAGCGGGTATCGGTCAAGTGCCATAGTCCAGCAAATATAGATATAGAGAGAGATATATATATACACATGTATATAGCAAGGTACGCTGCAATGCCTCAGCGATGGAAGCTTGGTGACCCAGACGAACGCGGTATGAACACGCAGGTGCCAGCGCCTATCCCTTCACCTTATGTCAGGCCTTTCAGGAGGCGGGGACCGAGTGAGCCCGATCTTTACTGAGGTCCCCCGACACAGCAACTGTACGTGTGAGTTCTGGAACGAGGTGGCGGCGTAAATGGAAGACAGGCATAACGGAGCCGAAGAGGCTGTGGTTGAGGTGGAAAGGAGGCGGCGGCGAAGCCAGGAGCCGCCATCCACGCACCTAGTGGCTGAGCTATTCACTTGAGGCAAAGGAATGATTCACTGATGTTCAGTTCACGTAGTTCATCAATGTTGATCTCCTACGAGCGACTACAGAATTTTGACAGCAACTCTATTCGCACAGCAGCTTCGGAGAGAACCACATTCTCCTCGAAGTCCGCAACCCCTCATCCCTTCCCAGGACTCACAATATCCGATCACATACCATCAACGGACTATCTCCGAATTCCTTAAGCCAGCCACAGCTCCTCGATCATTGTCACCCAGCTAATGCACAGCACCCTCTTCATGAGCAGCCACCGCTTGAACAGTATCATGCCTATCGAGGTCAAACCTCCGGCATGCGGACATAAGTCTCAGAACTCATTCCGAATCCTTCGTCGAGCTCAGTACTTGATCTAGCAAGCGAAACCAAGAAGCAAATAATCCATCTCCCTCCCCTAGTACCAAACTTTTCCCCTCATCCGCAACCACTAGCTGTCTCGGGAATAAAGCCCCTATCTGTGTCTCAGCAGATAACGATATTATGCAACAATCTTCGATTTCGACCTTCAGAAGCAGCGCAATCAAGAGTCATTGCCGTGGACGGCTTTGACAAGGACACTGCAAACACCGTTATCGACTATCTGTACAAGAGTATCAAAGCTCAAACAAACCTACGGTGAGGTCGTTCCGGCCACTAGCTCCCACCGCATTTGACGAATTGAGCTGCCGTTATTTCTCCAAGAGCATCGATCAGTGGGACATACTTTGGAAGTCTCTGATCAGAATGCGAACAGCATATGAACACACTCGTGATTGTAAAATCAACAGATGCCATTGATGGCATCAGTCCTAAGCAGCTAAGACGAATTGTCTTCGAGATAATCGAGTGGTTGTTTTTAAACACGGCGACTCAGCGTTTGCTTCAACTTGTTGTTACCAGATCTAATCTTAGTTAGCCACTCCTATTCCCCTCTCTTCCTGCTCTTCCTCTTCTCCTCCCTTCTCTACCTTCTACAATCGCTTGTTATATCCTTATCTCTCTCGTCTGTTTTGTCTTCTTCTCAAGAGCGACGCAGTTCTGCGTTTTCGTCAGCTAGGGAGTGAGCCATACATATCATGATCTTTGGCATCAAGCATGTGGCTCCCACATCTCCACGTACTCATCAAGACTATTCTCAAGGCTCACAGAACCCTGCTACACTTACCATCGAAGCCAAGTTGCTTCTGCTTGTCGAGGATGGTTACGAGGTCATAACCCATAACTAACTTCGCTAGGGCATGCTTCAGTCTCGACTTTGCCTTCAGCAGTGGCAGAGGCGTTTTGCAAACACGAGAAATGGTATAAAGCACCTCATTGGGCAAGGATAGTACGTTTGACGCAATCATCATCTCGTCAAGTTGAGCCTTCCATTATGAACTCGTCATCATGTTTGACTCAATCGGCTTCCACAGCGTGTATCGAGGAACAAAGCTTTCATCTCAGCAGACACAAGGAGATCTCACTTCCGCAACTGCCTCGGTCTTCGTGCAGTACCACCCAGCTACTCTGCCGTACCCATCGACTTTTCGTGCCATCACAACAGAGCGGCCCTTCTGGCGCGAAACAAAGGAGGCTCTCGGTTTCATCTAATCGACTTGCACGCAACGCCACGTCGACAGCACCGACATCTGCTTTCTGGCGGGGATGACAGAAAGGGCATGCGCCATTGAACGGCTCCTTTTCTTCGAATTCACCTACCACGAGGAATAAACCCCTCGCCGCACGTTCTGTTTGCACCAACCACTTATAGTAGGGAAGCTTCCCCCGGCTCAGAGCAACCTGCTCGTCAGCGTATTGACCAGTGTATTGAGCATATTCCTTTGACCACCCAGATTCGTCGTCAAAGTCGTCGGGCTGGGCAAGGACGTGAATGTCGAGTTGAGCAAGTGGACCTCGTGGTCGATCTTGAGGCTTGCTGACCGCGAGCTTGAATATGTCATAGTGGCGGAGACGGTGGATGATGAGGTCGGAGCGGTAGAGCTCGAGGACCGGGCGAGCGTGTACTTCTGGCGTCCCCTACGTTGAGAGACGTTGGCACATCGGGTAGCCGTGTCCGTAAGGTGAGTAACCCTGGTATCCTTGTCCAATGCCAGTCTGATACATCTGCTCCATGCCGCTTGCGTACTGCGGTGGGACTTGGCTACCTGATGGAGCGCAGGCAATAGAGGGAAGGTAAGGGCGAATACCAGAAGGATAGTCCTGGCTTGTGGGAGTTTGAGAGGGTTCGGCGGATTGGCCGTCGACAGAGCCGCCACCTTGAAGGGAACGCTGGCGTTTCTCCTCAGTCTTCCGTTGGCTGTCTTCCTCCTTCTTTCGGGCCTTCCATTCTTTTCGGATTTCTTTGAATTCTATAGTCCAAGTATTGTCAGCTTCATACTAAACTAGCGTCTCCAAGAATTCGAAGCGTGAGGCGTAGTGCCAACGTTAAAAACAGGGCTTATGGCAACTGACCTTCAGGAGTACGCTTCTGTCCGTGTGACTGCATTGTTACATGCGCATTAAGGTGGTTCAATGTCCCATATGCCTTCTCGCAGCCCTGCCATCCGCACTTGTACATACGCTCAATTTCCTCATAGCGGCGGCGAGGGCGCTTGTTTTGCTGAGCACCGGGGATGGGGACGAAGGAGTAGACCTGAGACAGAGGGTGTGGATTTCAAGCATGTCTAAGTAGGATGCGTGACACAGGGTGAGAAAGAGATTATCTACCTGGCCGGGGCGAGGTCCAACGTGTGAGTGGGTCTGATACTGCCGCTGCCGTGTGTCATATCATTGCCGCGGGTGGCCCTGGTACTGGGACATGTCGTGGTTGGGCGCGTACGGCGAGTATGGTGGGTAGGTCGGACTCGACTGGGCTATGGACGGATCTATAGGTACCTCGGAGTTAGACTTATGTGGGGGATTATGATGGTTATTCTGTTGTCCAAAGATATGGACGGACTTGTTGCTTGAGCCATAGTTCCTGCACCAGCGTGGTTCTGTTGTTGTGCGTATGTTAACGCGCCAGATATTCTTCGGGCAGGGCTTTTGAGCAAGGTGTAGCCGATTGCCCGTAGTTGGACGGTCGCACGCTTGTTGTGGTGGATACTGCGCAGCAGACGATCGATTCGGCGAGGGTGTGCAAACCCGACTGCGAGTAATAGTCGGATGCACCTCCGTCCATCAATCGCTGTCGCTATACCAGATTAGTCGATCCGTACATATTGTTGTTGTGATATTGAATGAGAGCGACTTACGATGAACAAGCTGGAGCTTCAACAAGCTCTTCACCGGACAAGCTTGTAGTCTGCGGCAGCCAAATAATGATGAGATGAGACAGACGCAGAAACAGCACTAAAACCATGCGACAGATGGACTGGTCTAAGTAAAGAACAAGAATGCTTTAAGGACCCGAGCCTCACGGGGTTATTATGTCCGAGATTGCCAATAGGTAGCACAGACCCGGAATCGCCAATGCCAGGTACAGTGATCGCGGAGAGATGAGCAGCGAACCTGCCCCTTACGATGGTTCGTGTTTTACACAAGGCTATGATTCGCAAGGGTCTGTGATTTATATGCTCTTTGGTTCTTTTTGCTTCCGCCGATCATCTCGTATCATAATGCAGTAGAGTAGGTCATTTCCGACTCGTTCTGATCGCCTCGCACGCCACATCTCACACGTCGGCCTGTTGCTACCAATTCCGCGGATTGGTTTTGCACTAGAATCTTTTAAGACCTGTTCTCCCAATGCTGCCCCTGAGAGTAAGGAGTCCCTTGACTCTGTTCGCGGCATGGAGAAGATCCGGCCTGGGACAGACCATAACTGTGAGAGAAATCGGAAGGCCTGGAGTCATTCCGGAGAGACTCATGAGACGCATTGACATAATCTCCAGGTCGGATAGGAGTTGGTGGTACTCCCAGGTAGACAACTTGGGATGCTGGGCTCGGGATAGGAGGCAAAGTCCGAGCTTCCAGGAATGCAATGCTGGCCTGCCATAGCTTTCACGAATCCAGAAAGGGATGAAACGCCCAGAGCCATGGGCACTACTTACCGAGATTGGGTGGATTCAATATACAACCGGCGGTCTGCGAATTAATCCTGCGCCTCCTGCATCGCTTCGAGGGCTGGCAAAGTACTTCCCCAGCCAGCATCTTCTATGTTAGCGCGCCACGCGGCGAGCAATAGGGAGGGTAAAGACTGGATGTGACTCTCGGTCAGGTGCGAAAAGAATTCATCCATTAGTGAACCATGCGGCTGGTGGCGGCCTCACCTTACTGTATTCATCGCGTGGCCTGGCCGCGCGACTTGGAAATGCTACCCGCGCTCCAGCTATTCAATAACTTGCCGGATCCGCAGATCCGCCCTGTCTTCCTGATTCGCAGTCTGACCTGATGATACTTTTGTCGACTACCGATTTGGTTCGCATTCACAGTTTGTGCCGGAGGTCGTCCAACAGGATGGCGCTCTAGGACAACACCCGAGTAGGTAAAGCGAACACTAAGAATCGAACCTGTATAAAGTAAGCGATACTATCAGTGTAATCTGCAAAACAACCCCTGCCACGCAAACATACAACCCTGTGGGTAGGAAGTAGGTGAATTGCCTCAGTCCTCAGACGGGTCGCGCCAAAGCCCCTTTCGGGTTGGCGGCTGACAAGCAGCCTTCCAGGTGAAGGCACTGCTGACGTTAGTCAGCAGGCCAACCCACAGGGGCTTGGCAATATCACGTTTGAGGACTGAGGCAAGCAGGAGGGGTCTAAATGAGGATTGCCTCAGTAGAACTCATAAAGTAAGCCTTCAAATACATCACCAAATAAGTGCTCCAGAAAGGTGCATGTGTTTGTAGCTCATTCATCGGATGAAACGCATATCTCCAACTAGAGAGTATTGCAAGGTCAAGGATAGACGCATGCAATGAAGAGGGAATGCATGCGGGTGACCACCATACTAATTAGTATCATGGGCGGCTAAGCACTGCCACCTTGAGCTCCCTCGTCCCTAGCATTAGCCCTCTGTCTTTCAGGGCTCTTACTTCGCCCGGTCTGTTTGCAGCTAAGCTCGTTGGTGCTCTGTAGGCTGTAGGAGCCAAACGCATGCACAAGGTCGGTCTCTTTCAGCCAGGCTGCCACGCTATTTATGTGATACCATGACGACAAGGCAACACAGTCACATCGCTTCCCGGAGAAAAAGCCATACTCGAAGCATATCACGCATGGCGCTTCCCCTCTGCGTCTAGAACGACTCGTCTGCTTTCTCCTTTGCCGTGCATCAATCATGGCCTCCGACGCTGGATCAGGTACAGTCTGACAATTCCGCGGCTGTGGGATGATAATATAAACCAGGCTGCGGTGCTGGGATTTGGTTGAATGTGAGGATTGGCCAAAGGACCGAGCGCTTCTTGGGCCCTCGGTGCGCCAAGTATCGCGCCGAAAGGCGGCCCAGCTTGGCCGTCGTGCAACAGGCTTGTTAAATCCGCCCTGTGGATTCATGGTGTATCCTCGAAGGCCATTCTCTCACCCTGTTCCCTCCAGAAGTTTTGATAAGGTCATCGGGGGATGAAATTGAGGGAGACTGTTCGCTCCAGCGCCAGAAGGAATGTAGGCCAACGCCTAAGCACCAAACTGCATTATGTCATTAGCTGATCTGAGGACACATCGAGGGTTATTCAATTCATCAATTGAACCTACCACATCAACAGGTCCAGACCAACACACCAAGAGCATCGAAAACCCATGTTCATCCCGGTACTTTACTGTTGACTGCGACACTGACGCTGGACGCCTGCTCGCTTGAATGACGACCACGCCTTGCCACAAAGACTTCGTTATGGCCTAGAAATCGCGAAGCGACCCTCGCCTGCTACTAAGCCGAAAGGGCTTGGCGCGAGGCAACAAGGGTGTGCGGGAAGACGTACTGTAAAGTACGCTTGTGACCACTCGGTGCAGGGAAGAAACCATAATAGTGCCACTAGTGTCCTCGATAGGCCGGCAAAGCTTGTGGGCCCTTGTTAGCTTGGTCTTGGCGCTGTCAGGACCTGCGCCTTTGATTGGTGCAAATCCACAGTCTTCACCTTTATGGATTGCACGTAACTGAAACATGTAGCCTGTGTGTTACGCGCTCGCTCTCAATATAAAGCATTGCCTATAGTCTTTATCTCATGGCTTCTAGTCGTTCAGTACAACCACGGCCAGGAGGTCCATACGGTCCGCTGTTATTTGTACTTTGATCACCAGTATCGCACCTGGAACATTACAATGTCTCTATACCCCTCGTCCTCCGCGTGCTGCGCCCACAGTACCTTTGCCAGACAAGCTCGTTTCCGGATATATGGGCCTCGCAGAGAATTGCACTACGATACTAAGTATGGCTTTACATTCCTCTCCAGACTTAGTCCTATGCCTCAAAATCCACGAACGGCCAACTGTGTTATCACCAAGCCACAGCGGGCTAAAGCCTGTAAAGAACGTGCAATAAGAAAACCGGCTTCCATCGAAAACTTCAACCATCCTGACCTTGGGCCCGGATGGATGACACCGACACACCAAGCATTCCAGATTCCCATTCTGAGGTGAAGAGTACGTATGCTCCTAAATCTCACGTTCAATCCCGATGATGCTTACCCAAAGCGCCTTCAGGGACCTAGGTTGCACTGAATTACCATGGGCGCCTACCTTTGACCTTATAGAATTCGCCAATGCTTCCTAGTCGTTGGCCTGATCCAGATAGTTTCACGAATCGACGATCATCTTTAGCATGCGCTGAACAGAACGAGTTGTTGAACGAAGCACAGCAAGTGCTGTCGGCCGGAAACTGCGGACCACAAGTCTAGGATGAATTGAGCCATCTCGACCAACCGACAACATTTGCATCACTTATACTTTCCAGCTCGTGCTGTTTGCGCTTATAAATAGATAAAGAGCTGGCTGGGCGCATTATAGACAACCAGCTCTTCACCTTCACCATCTGGCGCGATGTTCCTCCTTATCCATCTGTTGATGAATTGAAAGCCCATATGTAATCGGGAATGATCTGATCGGTCCCGAAAAGGTTGCCATGGACGCGGCAAACAAATCAGCCCTTATTGGTAGCTGTGGTGTCACCGTACCAATGGAAGTCACAACCCCACGGATTATTGTCCACACGCCGGTGCATGCTAGAAAGACAGTCATCGTGCCTCCTCGATCGGAAATGACCATACCGTCATCACAATTCCATACCAACTGATCAGGATTACTCTTCGAACCGGATGAGCTCAACCTCTCACTATATGCTCATCTTATTAACGCCGAATCCCGCAGCATATTGGTACGCAAAACTCTGACAAGGCGGTGCATCTCCCCAGAAATCAAGGCGTCGGACGCATACTGAACTCGATTTTCCGAACGCGTTTCAGAAATCCACCGGGCAAGATAGCGATGACCTTGCCTTGCGGAAAGCTTCCGCAGACCGCAAAACAAGTTGGTTCAAAAGGGTTATGGCAGCAGCCTTCGCTGCCACGGCAGTACTTGGATCGGCCCTCCACACCAAGGATAAACCCGCGACTGTCCTGGGTCGCCCTTCTGTTGCCCTGGTTGCGAGAGCCTTCCCCTACACTGCTCCCATAGCGAAATCGGCTGTTCCGGTAATTGAATTGGTGCAAGATTTCGAATGTTCTCGACAAACAAGACACTGAGGACAATGCCAAACTTCCCTTTTACCGGGAGAACGACCTAAATCTCCGTTCAGATGAATACACCACCGGCAGTCATGCTTACGAACCGCGCCGTCTTTGTGTCCCATGGCCTGTCATCAAGGATATTCTGGACACGGCACATGATGACACGCATTTGCGCACTGCTATGAGAAAATCTCGGCATCGTATTACATTCGCGGACTCACCCGCTGTCTTCGTGACTACCTAAAGCAACCTGATGTGGTTACATGTAAATTCTCCAAACGGGTACCGCTGATTCCTGGGGAAAATACGCTGTCTGCGCCGCAATGGGGGCATGCCCTACTTGACCGACTTGATCTTGCGGATTGGGGCTTGCCAAAGGCTATTATATCTGATCGGGATCGGAAATTCCTTTCCGATATGTGGACGGCTATGTCTTAGCGTCTGGGTGCTAAGCTCCTTTACTCTACAGCATACCATCCCCAAACAGACGGCCCAAGCGAGCGCACAAACCAGTTCGTTGAGAATGCCTTAACGATTCCTTATCAGTACCCTTAAGCGACCTCAACTGTGGCCGGAATCCTTGCGGCGCTACAGCGTAGCTTCAATAACTCTTCTAGTACCGGAAATCCTACCCCGAACGAGATTGCCTATCACCCCCGTCCAAGCACTTGACTTGGCAAAGCCTTCCGCAGACCTCACTGTCGAAGCAGAGATTCCTTACCACAGCATACCGGACCTGCCCGGAAGCCTTTCGCAGAACAGGCTCTTACCTTGAAGCAACGTCGCCTTATAGCCAGGACCGATGCATCCGACGCTATCGCATTTGCCCAGATGAATGCGAAATACTACCATGACAGCAAGCATTGACCACTAGCCATGAAAACAGGCGACCAAGCATTCATCAAATTGCACCACGGATACAATATTCCTTCCACCAACGTGCTCGGGAAAGAACTGAGTCAACAGTATGTCGGACCTTTCCAGATACTGGAGAAGATAAGCTGTCTTGCCTATCGACTGGGTCTTTCTAATCATTGGCGGATACATCCTGTACTATCCGTAGCACAATTGGAGCCGGCGCCCCTAGAGAAAGACCCATTCGACTGCCCTCGTCCCGATCATCCCAACCCCCATTCCTACGGCTTAACTGTATGGTTCGGGCCCTTGTCAGGGCTTTCCTGCTCTACTCTTCGGCCCACCATCACCAAAGCTACCACCCGGCCCACCGCCAGGAACCCCTACGATTTTCCCAAGAACCCCGGTAGTGCCTTGAGCGTCTTCCATTACAACGAGTTTGGTGTTCGAACCGCCTTCTCGCCCTTGCTTGCTGGTAGTATACTCCCCAACCAGATGTAGTAGCTATCCACCTTGCGTAGGCATGCCAGGAACGGAACCGAAATGTCTCATCGAAAATGTCCTGATGGATCCTCATTCTACTGTGGTTCCAGTCGTCGGAAGCTGGTGGTTGACCAGGGCCTGTTCGACCACCAAATCATCTGCGAGGCCAGCGCCGAACAGAAACTGCTTATATCGAAGTGCATCACCCCACACTATCTTAACGTCGTCGATCTGGATCCATAAATGTCGCAGGACGATTCCGTGAAGGTCATTGGCATGCAGACCGACGAGTTCAAGCCCTTCTCTACGCGCATTCTTTGTATGCTCCTACTGAGAAATAGCCCCCGTGCGCAAATACCACATATAGTTTCCACAATACTCGAGTGGTCTCAAAGTTCAAGTCTCGAGGGGCGGGAGGGTAGAAGTCTATATCAACATTCACCCTGGGGCCGAAGCTGCTCATCGGAGCCGACGAAGCTAGAGACGTGACAGAGGAGCCATCCTCAGACGGTCCGGGCCCCGGCGCATTGATGATGGCAGGAGTTGCCGTCCACCGGTGATGAGTTCGTCGTCGTTGAGAAGCTGTTCAAGGAACATACGACCAGATGTCATACTCGAAGCCGAATATCGGGGCAGTTCACATTCTTACTGTATGAGAGCTTGGCCTATGTCTCCCACAAAGCAAAAATTTGATCTGATTCCATAATGCTCGGTTCAAGCCCGCGGAACTCGGCTTGGAGATCTTGTCCAGCCTTGTGATTGGAAATTCTGGGCACTTGTTCTCGTTTGTCGAGAAGCTCAAGCTGACTAAGGACATCTCAGCCATCTTCACGCGACCAGACATCTATCCCGACGGGCCGAAACGGGAGAGACGGAGTAGGATGTGAAGACACTGCAGGAGATCTATCGATCATCTTCTTCAAACGTGACGAGCACGCGGACATGCTTAACATTATCCGATTCCAGTGCGGGTTGTTCAGACAGTCATTCTTGTTGAGTAGTATGCAGTATGCATGTCGTGTGTATGACTGGGAAGCCATCTATGTGAACTGAAGAAGAATAGATGTGCGCTCACCAAGCCTCTGTCCCGTAAAAATCTACCACCATTTTGAGAAAAGCCGTGCCCCCATGGCAATCACGGAGCCGTTGACAAACGTAAGACAGCATGTACCGTTCAGTGGGCAGGCGCGTCCCATCTTCGCAGAAACCTGGAGCCCTTCCTGCTTTAACGGTAGCCCCGGAGCATATCTTCTGGGAAGTCAGAAACTCTCTTGATTGGAGTCTATTTGGAGTGCGGAGGGGTTTTGTTCCTTAGGCGTCCCAAAAAGTGAAAATCCAGGTTGTTGCCCGCCCCTGAACATGGCAACCAGGTCGTTTATTCTGGCGACGAAGTGACGCGCACGGGAGGCTCGCCATCTTTTGTGACGAATGATGCAGGTGTCAGCGTGACAGGCGGTAATGTAGGAGGTGAAGCGGCGGGTGCCTCGTTGACTGCTTGAGAGGGCGTTGACAAAGAATCGAATGACGCTTCATAGCCTTGACCTGGGCGCTGCTTGCTAGGCTGCGATGTGCCAGCCACGCATGGACGATCGATTCTGCAAAGGGCTGCATTCATTAATGAAGCGTGTTATGAGTTTGATTAATCATAGAGGTCGTTGCATGCAAGCGTGCCTTGAATTATCTCTCTTTTTGAGCTTGCTTGCTGAACTGCGAGCTGAGTTTTGGTGCTTAAGCCACGGTTGACATCGCTGCTGCGCGAGTCCATGTCGACAGACATGACGTAGTGGGGAATTCTGGGGGAAGGCTCTGGGGGCTTTGATGAATAGCGAGGCGCTGAAGGGACCCGTGGAGATGCTGCGGATGCATGCTACATACTCTATACTGCTTGAACGGTTTGGGGATCTATGTGGCCGACACAAGTCAGTTCTCACCTCCTCAACACATCAACACATCTACTCTTATCCCGACTCTCCTCACTTCACCTACCTACCAAAGACATAAACAATATATAAAGGGAAACCCCCCAAACCCTTCCTCTACAACCCCCTCCCACAAATTAGCAACTCTCCTTCTCCCAACCATCTCACTGAAACCACAAACAACCACCATCAAACACTCCAAACCACAATTGCAAACCCACCCATCAACCAA
>JAABUL010004178.1_pt1 | contig 19787 bp, 34 predicted proteins | sample 5559151 | NCBI WGS metagenome assembly JAABUL01 (sample SAMN10711876, study PRJNA513368) | rock metagenome | isolation source: Antarctica rocks | place: Antarctica: Victoria Land, Pudding Butte sud | reverse complement strand
ATGAAATTTCGAAACATGCGCACCCCACCGGGGATCTGCCCCTTGTCGCGCCCCGTTGTCAGGTTGCGGAAGAAGATGAGGCTGGAGTCCTGGAAGGTCAGGTCCGTCAGGTTTTTGCCAAAGGTGGCCATCGGCGCGCCGCGCGACTCCCACGCCGACGTGAGCGACATCTTGGAGGCGGGGCTGCCGGGCGGCGCCGACGTCGCCAGCAGTGGGTCGACCCACCCTGCAAATTTTCAGACACGGCATTTGTTTGTGTAGTCTCGCCTTGCTTTGGTCGTATGCACCAGCCGGCCCCTGATCCAGGGACACAGATGCGGCTGCGCAGCCTCCAATGCACACAGGATTCCCCCTCACCGGCCGTTTGTGCCGCCAGCGCACTCCATGCAAGATTGTGGACGAACCACTGAAACTGTCATTTGGACGACAGGTCTTCTGTAGAGAACTCACCGTACAGCCAGTCGTGCACGCTGCGCTTGGCGATGAAGCCGCCCGCATTGGCCGACAGCAGCGGCCCGCCGAGTCCAAACTGCTGAAACGCCGCGCCGCCGTACTCTTTGGTGATGTACAGCAGGTACCCCTTGGAACGAAGGAACAAGAAAATGACACCAGGCTTGGATAGGCCTACTGGCATGTGGCGGGGCTCAGGCGGGAGCGACAAGCGCCAAACAAACAAAGCCACTACAACACCCAGACAAAAATTGGAATGGTATAGTGGATCTGACCTTGAGCAGCGCCGCCCAGGGCGCTGGCAAGCCTGTCGTCGCCGCGATGGCCGCCACAGGGTAGAAGGCGAAGAAGTTGGTGACCTGCAGAGCAGCCGGGTCGATGCCACTGCACCGACAATGGCGTGATGTCAGATGGAACGATGGGTATGATGTCAAGGCAGGGGTCCTGGAGAGCCAGAACGGACATTCGCCAGCAAGGACAAGGACATCTGAATAGGTACAGCTTTCAAACAGCGTCAGCCAACGTGTCTCTGCTGCACACCTGGCGGACGTCGTCCCAATGAACTGCAGCAGGATGGGCGTCATGTATTGCGCCATGAACTGCAGCAGCAGCAGCACAACCTGAGTCTCCTTGGCACAGAAAGCGTACATGTAAGCACTCATTCTCCCATTGTCCCAAAGAAGCTGATTGCAGCGGCTGCCATCTCAGCAGCAACAGGCAGATCCCACGGGCACTGCAACCGCAGTGCTGCATCTGGAGCAGACCTGCAGCGTCGGCAGGTCAAACGGCGGATCGGCGACGCGCATGGCGTAACCGCACAGGTCCGGCCAGGGGCCGGCGGGGTCGCCCACGCTGGCCCCACCCGGCATGATGGCGCAGTCTGACCACTGCGCCACCGCCAGCTGTAGAGCCGGGACGCCGTATGCTGTCGGCAGCCCGAACTGCGCCACAAGAAAGTCGCGAGCAGCGGGTCATGAGGCTTTTCAAACCCCTCAAGATTGACAGGCTCGTCAGCAGCGGCGCCCTGGCATGATGGTGACTCTCGTTCCTGGCCATGCACATCTCGTAATGCATGCGCAAGGCTGCGCTGTGGCGTCATCACATGCTACTTTGGGGAGGTTTAATGTAGCGCTGGAATGTGCTGGACTCCCACCGCTGTGAATGCGTCAGCGATGTTGGTGATGATGCCGCCGATCAATGCCGGCGCCAGCTGCAGCACCATGGCATATTCGCTGCCGCCTAGTGACACCAGCACATTCTGATACGCCCTACATGATCAACGGCGATCAGCTTTCATTCGGCGGCTCTCTCAGTGGCCCTTCAATTTGTTCAAATGTGCTGTGATGTGAACTTCAAACAGCATTGCTGTTCAACTCTAACAGCATTGCATGGTTCACGCAAAGCCCAGGGCTCACCGATTGATGCCGACAAAGTTGTCGCCAAGGCTGCAGTGTTTGCAACTCATCTCTGGCTTGTAGGTCTGGTATTCGTAGTATGAGAACGCTACCTCTGTGTAGTTTTCTGTGAAGTCAATGTTGTACCGCACGTCCTTCACCTGGGATGTCAGACGGCACACATGTCTGCGCTGCCGGAGCGTCATGGCGGCAGTAATTGACAGTTTGACAGCGCAAGTCCGATACGGCGGCTGATAACGCTGCCAGCCCCAGAATTCTTATACATCACGTGTCGTGATGAGTGCTGCTTCCGCACCTCGAATGCATAGGGCCCAATCTCGTTCAGTGCCGGAGCCGCCGTCCCAGCCATGAACTGCACGCAGCTTGTGACATATTCATCCGGTGTGAGGTGACACAATCTCTTTCACCCGAGCTCGCTTTTCGGTATGGTAGCATGGTCCAGATCGCAACGATCCCAGAAGCCTGTATGTGCCAGGCAGCAGCTGTGCCGCCATGCGCACCTCGTCCGGATTCGTGATGTTCCAAAAATAGTACTCGAAGTAGGATGACGAGTCGCAGACGTTGACGTCCTTTTTCAGGCACTGGGTGTCCGCTGTGAGCTGCCGGCTCTCCGCCAGGCCCATCTCGATCAGCGGGCTGATCACAAACAGGCCCACCAGCGGCCCAAACCAAGGCAAAAGCAGCCCCATCATCTGGGCGCCACCAACCTCATCAGCCTTCTGTGGTCCCTTAGGAGCATCACAATTCTTTCATTCATACATGAGGATCAATCTTGCATCTTTCGTTGTCTCACCACGGCGTACTCCAGCCGAAAGCGGCTCCAGTTGGAGCCGGCATCGCCGCTGATTTTGTAGCCGCTGAGCACGGAATGCTCGTGAGGGTATGAACTTGCTTTGACAGTTTCAGCTTCCTGAGTCTCATTCATGAATGCCGCGCCATCCAAGGGCTCAGCGCCCGCGTCCGGCTGCAGACTCATCGCGCACACATTTTTGTACACAAAATGGTTCTGCCACCTGATCGACGGGCCTGACACTCTCGAATGCAAGATGTGATTTTTAGTCGTACACGAAGGCTGCGATACAGATCCAGAGGCGCAACTTGCCCAGCATCGGTCAACAGTACAAGTGCACTAGATCTAGGCTTTTCCTCGCTTGGACCTCGTTACACCCCTTGCATTTTCTCTTGACAACATCGCTCCCCTCCAGCGCTTTGACCATCAATCTGCAAGGCCCGAATCTCACGCTGCCAGCTCAAATTTGCGACCCAGTGCTACAGTCTGACTGCGGCGGCAGCGGCACGCCGGCCTATGCGGTGAATGCACACCTAGAACAGCCTGCACGCGGCAGTCAGCCACTTGCTGCGACACTAGCGCCAGCCAACTCTGCCGATGCGCCGATCGTTCCACTTGACTTGGCACACCCACAAGCCGCAGCTCACCCCGGCATCCACGCTATCCTCCCCACCAGGCGCCCATCGCCAAGTTCCCGCCCCCAACTCCCCGTCCCGCCACGGCGGCGCCAAGTGCCGCATCTTTGCTGTCCACATGAAGCAGCTGCCGGCACTAGTCCTCAACTTCTCAGTCACGGCGGCGACGAGTGCATCGCCCGCTGCATCTTGCTGGCCATATGGAGGAGCTGCAGGTACTCGTCGGCACCATCCGACAGCGCCTTGTCCGCCCCCGCCAGCTCGCCGGCGATGGCCGCACGCTGGTCGTCCCGCAGGCTGTCATCTGCCAGCACCGCCGCCTGCACCTCCAGCAGCACCGACTGCGCCTGCACGTGCAGAATAAAGTTCGCCGTCATTGGGTGCCCCTAATCATGACCGCCGCATGCGCCCCCAGCAGCACCAGCTGCGCCTGCGAAGTATCGTTGTGCAGATGTCAACGGGTGCTCAAGCTGTGTCCGATTCGTCACCTTCGCCTGCACCTCTGGCAGCGCCAACCGAGCCACTGCCGAGGGAATTGATACCGCATGTCTCGAACCACGCTTCGGTGTGTGTCAATGGTACGGGTGGCTGCTGCTCCCTGCATCGCCGCTTGTCTGGACATGCAGCCAGAACATGCAGCCAGGAACGCCAAGCGCCGCTGCAGTACACAACCAAGTGTCGTGGACGCACCAGCCAGCCATCGGCGATGAGGTCGGTGACCATCGACTGCACGGCCTGGAAGGTGCCGCTGCGCGCCGCCTGCAGCAGCTTGGCCACCGTCGCCAGCGGCACCGCGCCCGCGACGTCCAGCAGCGTGGCGGGCGCCACAGAGGCGCCCTTCAGCCGCACCTGGGAACGTCACAGTGTATTTGTTGCAGATGTGTTATGCATACCGTGGAAGGAGCTTTGAGGCACGTCATTCTTGTATGCCGATTCTCCCGCAAGCTGCCTTCACTGTTCGGTGAGGAAACTGGAATCTTGTTGCGCTTTAGTCATTGGATTTCCAACGCACCGCGCTCTGCAGTGTGGTGATGGCCTTGCGCAGGTCGCCATTGGCGACGTGCGACAGCGTGTCAAAGGCACCCTCCTCCAGCGTCACCCCCTCCTCTGCAGCATGTGCGAGGCTTGTTGACCGGAAGGTATCGCAGATGGCAGAAGCGCAGCGCAGCTCGTATCTAGGACACTAGCGCATTCAAGGCACTGCGAGCCCTCCAAATTGCCGTCACCGTGCATGGGCTTCACGACAACCACGAAAAGAAATTGGTATCCAATGACACACCGCGCCCGCACCTGAGCAGATGTGCTTGATGCGATCGGAGATGACGGCGCCGTGCATAGCTTAATAGGATTGATGAGGTATGTTCTCACAACCATTTGCAACCTCGTGCCTGAGCAGATGTGGTTGATGCGCTCGGAGATGATGGCGCCGTGCATGGGCTTGAAGCGGAACTTGGCGCACCGCGACGCCAGCGGCTCGATGATGCGCGACACGTAGTTGCATATGAACACGAAGCGCGTCACCTTGGAGTGCGCCTCCATTGTTCGGCGCAGCGCGTTTTGCGCATCCTGTCGGCACAATATGGGCGCATTGCTTCGCAGGGCCTGGATCAGCCTGCATTCGGTGTCCCACAATGCACAAGCACGGACGCCCTGGTCTGTTCTACGATGCTGTACAGGAATACACTGCCCGTGTGAACGCGAAGTTGCCAAGTTGGCGGCATGCCACGTCTCTGGCACAGTCACGACCTCATGGAAGATCACTGATGCAAGGCGCCATCATGCCCCATGTGGATGCATCCACTGCCCACCTGCGTCATGGAGTCGGCCTCGTCCAGGATGAGGAGCTTGTAGGGCGGGCAGGGATAGCCCTTGGCGGGCTCGCCGATGGCGGACGACGCAAACTGCTTGATCTTGTTGCGCACGACGCCGATGCCGCGCTCGTCCGAGGCGTTCAGCTCCATCACCCGCACCTTTGACAGCTCCGGTCTGCGACAAGCAAATGAGTTATCAGGGTATTAGTAATTCTGGTTCATCCGCATGGGTATTGAGATGTGAACAGGTGCTGCACAGAGTGAGCGTGCTTGCCAGACATGGCGGTGCGGCTGGCGCCACGCCATGCGGCCAAGGTGACGGTGGCGGCATTTCCTGCACTCTTCTCGAAGAAGTTGGGCATGACAGCAGGCGGAAGGACAGTACCCGTAGAGTTGCCGGGCGATGGCCAGCGCCGTGGACGTTTTGCCGGTGCCGGGCGGGCCGTAGAACAGCAGGTGCGGCAGCTGCGGCGCAGAGACCACAACGTCAGCCGGGGACAGCCAGGGCATGCTGATTCACTGCCACGCTCATGCAGCCACTGAGTGGTTGCAATCGCATGTGGAACCGCACGCAGCTCACATTGGCTGTCTCCAGTGCTCGCCGCAGCGTCGCCACGACCTCCTCCTGATGCGCGATCTCGTCAACATTCTTCGGCCGGCTGCGGGAGGCAAGCCAGATATTAGCATCATACGCATGCAAGGACTTCAGTTGAGGACCTCCATGCAAGCTTGCACATGATGCAACGTAGCCATCGCGGCGACACTCACTATTTGTCCACCCACGGCGCTGTGGACATTGTGCCCGCCCCTGACCACTAGACTACTAGCAAGCTATCGGGAAGATCCTGCTCTGCATCATCGAAACCACTGCTCTGCTGTGGCTGATGCTGCAATGGTACAATTTCGAGTCCCGAGGTGATCGGGTCAGCGAATCAGCTTCAAATTCCAGGAGCGATCGCGGCGTGTCGGGCAGCAGGAACGACTCAACCAGCGAGGACTACTCTGGGCTTGTAAGTGCTGTAATTGGGTCGTTAAGCAATGCAAACATCGCCACAGCATGCTGGGCACGCCCACCTGCACTTGAAAAACCTGCAGACCTTCAAATGCTGACTGGGACGGGTCACCATTGGGTTACACCCGCGAGCACAGCCAGCCACATCGCCGTTGCACAAGGATCAAAAACTGCTGATCGTGTGGCGGAGCAACCGTTGAGACACCGCGGCGCCCGGTCTTTCGCCACACTTAACTGCAACACCGAAGAACGCACACGCGTGCCGACTTGACGGAGCCGCTCACCCCTAATCCGTCAGCATGGCGTCTGATGCGGTTGTGGAGGGCGTTTCTGGGGCAGCAGGTACCGTACTGAGCTGCTGCACACGTCTATGTATTGGCCTCATGCGGCAAGCCTGCTTAGTCACAACATGCGCCCATGATGCTCGACCTGTTTGCACCCCGTCGCAGGCGGCATCGTGGCCTTGCTGGCCACATACCCGCTCATGACCATCTCCATCATGCAAGCGACGCGCGGCAAGTCACCAGAAGCAACGGCGGCAACGGCACCGGCGCCGGCCAACGACGAGCAGCATGTTGTGCCAAAGACGCGGCGCGGCGCACTCGCCGACATCCTCGAGGTGGGACCGGCGGGGGTTGTGGAGGCCAGCAGCCGTACCGAGTCGCACGTATGCACATGCAGTGGCTACAAGCGGCATCACGGGAGCGCCAATGCGCATGCCTCTGATGCCTCCAATTCATATGCAGGCGGTGAAGAGCGTGGGCGTGAAGGGCCTCTACTCGGGGCTGCAACCGTCGCTGCTGGGTACCGCAGTGTCCCAGGGCGTCTACTTCTACCTGTGCGCAGTCCGCCACTTTGAAACCACATGTATTCATTGCCGTGCTTTCTCCTGCGTGTATTGCCTGCCAAAGCTGTGACCCTCAACAGCGAGTGCGTGAAGCTTTTCCAACAGTCGCGGCGGTGCACACCTGAGAGAGGCACATGTCTGATTTTTAATAGTGACTCGTGACCGTGATTCTCGACCAGCATACGAGCCGACCCATGTGTCCCGACAGGCACTCGCTGCTGCGGGAGGCGGCAAGGGCGAAAAAGGTGCACATTAAGTACTTTCCATGCGCACATGGAAGCTAGCACCTGCTGTGCTGCACCGTGATGAAAGCTCGATTTTTTTTGTCGCAGGTACTCGCTGCTGCGGGAGGCGGCGGTGGCAAGGAAGCATGCGGCGGCGGGCAGCAAGGCGGGGCGGCACACGCGGCAGGAGGAGCTGCCCATCGGCGCCAGCCTGCTGGTCGCCGCTGTCGCCGGCGCCGGCAACGTGCTGCTCACCAACCCCATCTGGTAAGGCAAATGTGCCAACTTACAGGAAGCACACAGGGAAACGGGAGACCCTCTAGTCAAAAAGCGAGCTGGAGCGTTTGCAGGTGCGCAGGGTGCTGATGCGCGATGCTTCTGAAACCAGCGCTCGTCGCTTGACGACGGACGCTGCGCGGCACGAGCACGGAATCGTATCGGCGCAGGGTGGTGGCGACGCGGATGCAGTCCAACCAGCACCGCCAGGGCGAGCCGCTGGCGGGGGCGGCGGATCAGCCGCCCCCGAGCGTCGGGCCGATTGCTGTGGCGCAGGACATCTACCAGGACAGCGGCATCACGGTGAGCATGCATCTCACAATGTCGCGATTGCACAGAGCACATGCTGTGTGACTGATGGCAGCAGCCTCAGACAATCCCGTACGGCAGGCTGTGCAATAGCGGTTTGCTGCCGTGGCCTGCTTCGTCTAGACACGCACTGACAGCTGCACTGACAGTTGCAATCAAATGTGGTTGACGAGCTGATGGACGGTAGTCATCAGCATCAGGCGGCCTCACGAGGCATGGACATGCGCCTTCGTCGCCATTGTCTGGGCTGAAAGTCATGCAGATTCATTCTTCGCGCCGAGCGTCTGCAGGGCTTCTGGAAGGGCGTGCTGCCGTCGCTGGTGATGGTGTGCAACCCGACGGTGCAGTACGTGCTGTTCGAGTGGCTGCTGGCGCGGATCCGCGAGGCGCGCCTCAAGGCAGGGCGCAAAGGCTCCGCCATCGCCCCAACCGGCGGCCAGGTGCCACACGCGTTCCGTGTGTGTTGTGTGATTCCCACTTCGTGCTTGAGCTTTCATCGGCAAGGCTGCGATGAGCACATGGCCGCCAGGCTAACTTCATCCGCATCTGTGCCAGCATCGCATTGAGGCCCAACACGGACCAGCAGAGCTACTTCGCTCTGCTGCAGCTTGGCGATTCATTCACAGATTTCACCCCTGTCCACAGGTGTTTTTGATCGGTGCGCTAGCGAAGATGGGCGCGACGCTGGTGACGTACCCGCTGCTGCTCATCAAGTCGCGGCTGATGTCCGCCTCGGCGAGCACGCGCGCCGACCTCAAGTACTCCGGCACTGTCGACGCCCTCGTCCGCATCTACAAGGCCGACGGTGGGCGCCTCTTCTTGATCTATTCAATACATTCGATCTCCGCAACGAGCTGCCTTAATGCGTAAAGTGTGCCTCGATTGCAAATGTAAATCGAGAGTGGGCGTTCCCCGAAGCCCTGAGCCCTCAGGATGCGAGCTCGGCTTGCAGTCCATCTCACACCCATGTTCTGTACTACATGCACATTGAGAGCTCACTTTCGATGATAGAAAGGCATGCGCAATGGCTCAACCACTGAGTCTGTGACTCCTGGCGTTCTGCAGGAATCACGGGCTTCTACGCCGGGCTGCGGGCCAAGATCGTTCAGAGCGTGCTGGCTGCCGCCATCATGTTCTACTGCCGCGAGCAGGTCTACACCGCGGTGCGCACATTCACTCAATTGCCTTGACACTGCAGCACATTGCTGGTTTTCACAGACTTGCGGAAGGCAGGGAACGATGACGACTGCACCATGCTGCATCCCGACGACTAGCAGATGCTATGCGAGCCTGGTCATTGCATGGCTTGTGTCTGCTCCCACAAACACAGCAGACGGCAAAAGGAGCCGTGACACTTGATCGCTGTGCCGACAGGTGCGCGCGGTGCTGACCACACCTAAGGCCATCATCAAGCCGCCAAGGGCGGTGCAGTAGGCTGCGGAAACAACAGCTAATGCAGTAGGCGGCGAACTCACGGGGGCCGCTCAGCGCCCGCGTGGCATGCCATACGGGCCAGGGCAGCGCAGGCAATTGTGCACTGCGCTCTGCGCCCGCCCACACACACTCTCGTCAACCAGGAAGCAGCCGCCGTTCTCGAGTCAGGTCATAAGCACTGGGCAGCGCCTTTCTCATATTGTTTTGTGATCAGGAACTGAGGCACCGCTTTGAAATGTGCACACCATTCTTTGCGTGTCTTGACATGATGCAATGCTTCGTGCTGAGGCGTTGATCGTGGTTTCACTTGAGAGCGTGTCCCGCCATTCTAGGAGAGTTTAGTCAGGTCGAACTTCCAATGTGCAATGCACCACCCGGGTTATTGAGCAACCTATGCAATCTCTCACTGATTTGAGAATCGCTGCATCCGATGCAGTCGCTACAGGATCCACACGGGTACTGCCGATGACCACATTTTCCCTGCTTGCCGCACACTGCCGCGGCGGTTACGCCTGGGCTACGCTCAGCTCCCTCTGCGTGGCGGCATCAGCATCGGCTGCGCCGGAGCTTTCGTAGTCGAAGGAGCGGGCGTTCATGGCCTGTGCCGGGCGCGCGTTGGTGTCCAGCGTGACGCCGCCCCCGAGGAGCCGCTGGAAGTGCAGCACCTGCACGGCGCCCACCGGCGCCGCCTGCATGAGCACGTACCTGCACAGCGGCAACCACAGCACTGAAGGTGCTGACTGCGACAAATGCATGCAGGCGGTATGCCTACTAGCCACAACCCACCAGCTGCGCAGTGCTCGAGAGTCTCAGGCGGGGCTGGAGTAACACACGTGGTAATGGCTGGATGCAGGTGTCGACAAGCCTGGTGTCTCACCATGAGACGCCCTCGGTGCACGGCGGCGTAGTCAGGCTGCCGCCGTAGTGCACGTGCCGGAAGTTTTGCCTTTTACTGCCGCCGAAGATGCCGCCGCCGCCGCCGCTGCCGGGCACCAGGGAGGAGAAGGTGTCCCATTGCAGGTCGTGCGGCTCTGCACCATGCAGCAGCCACGAGGTTTCATGTGGAGGCGCATGGAGCTGGGGCAGGCATAGGCTACTCGATGAAATCAGGCTCAGGTGCACGAGGTCGTGGCGGGCGCAAAGCAGCCTTGGCAATTGCAGTCTGCTGCATGGCGATGCCCAGGTGCTCACCCGCCTCGGCGCCAACGGACGCCAGGACGAAAGACAGAGCCTGCTCCGGGGCGCCTTACCACTGTGTGATGCGGCTGCAGCCTCATGAAATGCTGACTGCTGGATGGCAAGATTATCGAACCCTCACCTGATCTGGCGCCAACTGAGGCCGGGACCAGGGACAGCGCCTGCTCCAGGGCGGCGCACCACTGGCTGCTGCGGCTGCGGTGCGATGCCTCCGCGTCCAGCATCACCCCCACCACCGCCAGCTCGCCTGCAGAGCCAGTCAAATGCAGTCAGCCACAGTTGAGCGCCCGCGCAGCTGTGAGCTCCCCGACGATTCAATGACCGGGCACGTGCCACACGTTGAATACGCATGCATTCAGCCCTTGGGGTGCACAAGTGTCGTCTGAGCCACGCACGGTGCACAGAAACCTTCAAACTCCTTGAGGAACTAGTTGAGATCTTTGAGGATGTAGAGCGCACATATTGCCAAATTCTTGTGCGGAAGGTGCGCCTCCATGTCGGCGCGCCGGCCGTGGGTCCAAATGCCACTGTGGCCTTGCAGCATGTTGCATCATGAACATGTTCAACAAATAGGTTCGCACCTGTCGCCAGGTGCTTGTGCACAAGGTGCGCCTCCATGTCGGCGCTGGCCGCTGGATGAAACTGCCCTTTCGACTTTGCTAAAAAATATAGGCATCACTTCGCACCTGTCGCCAGGTTCTTGTGCACAAGGTGGGCCTCCATGTCGGCGCGCCAGCCATCCACCGCGTGCTCGCTGGGCGTATGGAAGTGGAACTGCAGCAGCTGCCACCGCTGGCCGCCGACCTGGAGAATGTTCCCCGGCGGTACGTTGACCTGTCAGGAGACAAGCGCACGGCTTCTTGTAACTTTGCTGCGCAGCATGGCACATGAGGTTGCAGTTTCTGCGGGTCAGTGCTGCGCAGTCAGGACATGAGTAGCTCCTAGGGTGTGATGCCCATTGGGCGCCCTGTACCATTTTGAGTCTGGCACATGTGCATTTTGTGCAGTATTGCAGGTGTACGATGCGTACAGGTAAGATACCTCTGGCATCAGGCAAGCCCACCTGGGCGCCGTGGCCGCTATTGAGAACGGTGGCTCCGCGAAGCACCCTGTAGTTGAATTGCATCGCGCCCGCAGACGCTTCCGCGGCCGCCTGCGCCGCCGCCGACGAGATGTTGACGGGCGACTGGCTGCTGCCGGCCGCGCAGGTGCCGCCCCACTCCGCAGGACCAGACTGAGTCCCGTACGAAAACTGCATCGCATCGGCGCGTGGCAGCGGGCAGCAGGAGCACAGTGCTATAGCGGTCAGCCCCAGCACGGCCCGGCGGCCGGGGCTGATGAGCCGCGGCGCCTGCTGCCGTTGCCTTGCAGGCTGCTGCAGCGGCGGCATGGCCGCGCCCGGATCAGCACTGCCGGCGTGGGCATGATTGGCGCCGCAGGTGACGGGAGCGCGCTGCCGCTGCGTGCGCTGCCGCGGCGCACAGCAGACAGCGCTGCCGGCCCGGAAGGAGCAGGACATCCTGGCAGGTGCTTAGCAGTGTAGGGGCTGCGCCACGTCGCGGCGTCTTGCGTGCGTCAGCGGCACTCCGCAGGGATCTATCCACCAGTCATCCCGGCAGACGCTCCAGATAGTACAAGCATTGCCACAGCTGCAAAGCCTGCTGTGGCAGGAGTGGCCCAGGCAGATCACGAACTCCCTGGGGCTGACGATGGATGGGCCGATAGCAAAGTGAAAAAAGAAGGCTGCGGCTGACGGTTTGCCACAGCGCGCCTCCTGTGACAGATGCAACTCCAGAGGGCGTGTTCAATTCTGGTGACCTTCAGGGTGAGCGTTGCGGCTAAAGTGAGGATCCGTGAGAGGCATGTGGCTCACAGCTTTCTCGGCAGTGCCGAGGCGCTGATCGAACGACAACTGTGCAACTCACCGCATTCACGAGAAAAAAATGAATACAAATGAGCTGCAGATACAGATTTCGCGGACGTGCTGCCTGTTGCTCCAAGCAGGGGGTGCGGGGTGCGCGTAGTGCGGGATCACTACCTAGCATAGTTTGGGCTTATTGCACATGACACAGTGAAACAAATTCTCAGATCATTTACAAAGCGTCTTACCAGCTACCCGAACGGACAGATCTAATTTGAGCATGCCGCACAGCCGCTGCACCATGAGTTGCTGCCAAAAAAATTTGCCAACGTTCACACTTTATGCTGGTCTACTCGATAGAGGCTTCTGAGCACCTGGATTGACTAGAGGTTCTGCGAGCTTCGCCAGCCCTGGCGTCTTCGCCAGCACCTTACAGATCCTGACAGCACACCAGCTGCCCGCGCGCCTGCGAATGCATGTCAGCCATCATCGATTGTGGATGGTGGACAGGGATAATCCAGCAGCTCTGAACTTCGGGTGCCCTCATTCCAAGTTCGAAGGCTGTCATCCACTAAGTCAGTGTGAGTCTGGCAGGACCGTCCTTTTCACGCAATGCATAATCATGTGCCGCATGACGGCTTTGTGCATCAGGACTTGAAGCAGAATATAGAGCTGCGATAAAAGTTTTGGTACAAGTGCACGCACATCTAAAATTGTGCCGTCGCGTTGGTGCTGCAGCCAGGAGAGCAATGACATCCCATCGCACGTCCCTCGCCCGCACCCAGGCATGGAGGCGGCAACAGTTGTCTGCAAGGCGGCGTGTGGGCAGCCTGCGCACGGCGAGGTAGCACAGCCCTCAGATGACCGATACTTGTAGAGACACTCACAACATCGATCTGGAAAACCAAGTGCAGCCGAGCATGATGCTCGATGCATCAAAAGGCGCAGATGACCTTTATTCGCATCACTGGTTCGTGAGCTATCACTGTGCTCTGTGCGAGCTGCAATGATATAAAAACACAGAACGGCTAGATTTGGAGCCAAGATATGATGGCGTGCTCAGAAGCGGTTTAGTATTGATTGTCTGCCAAGGCCGCATGAGCGCAGCGGACGCAGTACGGCGAGTGACTGTTTCGTCACTGCACACCGTGTCAAGTCTCAAGTGTAGTGAAAACGCTCAAAAAGGCACGGTGGGCGCATCGAACATGCGCACGGGACATAAGGCCGGAGAAACAGGCACTCAGCTGGTAGTGGTGTGTGATACGGCGGCGTTGACAGCACCGGCATCGCTCCAGCAGAACAATGAAGAAAAGGTCATGAAGTCCTGTTTGAAGCATGGTGGTACATGATCGTCGCTGCCATCAGCAGCAAGTCTGGCTGCTTGGTTGCCAGCACCACCGATCGGGGGAAACTCTTGAACCGAAAGATCGTGCCGGCGAGCACGGCTCGCCCTTTGCGATCGCAATTCCAATGTTTCAAATTGAGGCGTTTAAGGCGTAAACTGCAGATATGGCGCTTGATCTGCACCTGTCTCGTCGTGGCGCAGCGTAAACCCCTTGTGGGGGCTTTGGGAGGGCTGAGTAAACCTAATGTGCTCCGGACGGCGCACAATTGAGGACTGGCAATCTGCCCGAACAAAAACGTGCATTGCGCGGCGACACAACAGTCTCAGTGCACGAATCAACTGGCGCCGCCGATGGCGCGAATGACGGTGCGTCATGCGCAAATTAGCAGCACTGCCGCACTGGATGCATATACGCAGTACTACAAAGTAGTGCAATTATACTGAACAGTGACAGTGATTAGCATTTAGTAGGTAAACATCATAGCGTGCTCGGAATCCTTTAGATTAATAAATCTGCCATTGCCGCATGTCCGTGAAAGCGGCCGGCGTAGCATGCATGGCGATGTGTGTCGTCACCGCACGCCAATTGTGTTTCGATTCATGGCGATCAGCAGAAGTTGAAGAAGCACGAGCCAGGAGGAGAGACACAGCAGGAAGGAAGTCACGGGGGACTCAGCTGAAATAAGGGGTTGTCGTTGCGCGACGGCAGTGGGGACCATTCCGCTGTATGGATCCAGGTACGCGATGATCCATGCAGATCGGTGGAACGCGGCAAGGAAGCTCGTCGATCGCGTGAGCCAGGATGCCGGCAGGTATGAAGCGTTGTAGCACACGTTGGAACATCCATGTGATATTAAAGTGAGAAGGGGAATGCCAGCGGCAACTGTGAACGAAAGCATGTGGCGAAGGAGGTGTGAAGGATGTGCGAATTGTGATGCAGGTTTATTGGGTCGGCCGAAGGTGGCTTCCCCCGATGGGGAACTTGGCGGCAGGCAGCCCCTTGTGGGGTTTGTGGAGGGTTGACTAAACCACAGCTGCACAGAATGGTGCATGCTGTGGTTTTGTCAACCCTGCTAATCCGAAATCCAGTCATGACGGCGGGCTGCAAGCATCCAGGGTTGGTAGCTTCCTTGCTCGGCATGCGTATAGGGCGCAGCGAACGGAGGGGCTGCAACTTTTGCGGTGTCACTTGAGCATGGCATGTGCAGGCGGGGCCGGCTGCGGGCGGCGTCTGGGCTGGGGAATCGGAGTGCAGTGTATGGCCGATGCAGGGCCGCTCCATGCCTCAGATGTTGTGAGCCATATTGGAGTTTGCATGTGCCTCGACTTCTGGCGGTTATTTCAGACTTGTTACATCCAAGGCGCATGCACACACATGATGCTCCTCGTTAAGGTAAGGGGGCAGAAAGCAAAACGCGAAACATAGTTTGTCCGCTGTCCAATGCTGCAACGTTCAATCGATCAACTGCGCGGTCCGCCGCACAGCAATACGTCCTGCACCAGGCCAGCCCCCATGTGGTACATCTGCGCCAGTGCCGCGGCCGGGTCAGGCACCACCACCAGCCGCTGCTGCCGCTTGTCGGCTTTCCCCTTTGCGCCGGCATTCACCCCTGCTCCCTCCGCCGCCGCCGCCGGCTTGGCGGCGTGCGCGGTCGCAGGGCTTAAGGCCGTGGGCCGCAGCGCGTCAGGGCGCCACTTGACGCCGACGGCGCGGCCGCCGCAGCCGTCCCAGAAGAAGGCCGCCAGGTGTCCGAAGCTCGCCTCCAGCAGCGCGGCGTAGTGCGCCACCGGGTCGAAGCCGACCAGCAGCTCCCGACGCATCCGCTTGGCGCCGCGGCTTCGCACCACGTCTGCGCGCATTGGTGGAGGGTGGGGAAACGTCAGACGTGAGCTCAAGGTTGACGCACCAACGAGATTGTCTAGATTTCCCTCCCTCGTAAATCAGAGAACAACAGGCGCAGAGAGTACATTCGTCCTTGCCGCGACAAACTACAAGTGTCGATCAATCACCATGAAACTAGGCTCAGAACCCCGTTCTCGTCATGAATCACAGAAGACAGGCGCAAGAAGCAGGGGTGGGATTCCTAGCAGTGCCTGCAACCTGAACATGCCATTGAACATCCCAAAGCGAGGCTCAGAACCCCGGATCTCGTCCCGAAAAGGTCAGAAGAGACAGGCGCAGGAAGCAGCCTAGTGTGGGGTGGGATTCATCCTAGCCGTGCCCGCTTTCTAACCACGCCTACTACTCAACAGCATGAAGCGAGGCTCAGAACCCCGGATCTCGTCCCGAAAAAGTCGGAAGAGACAGGCGCAGGAAGCAGCCTAGTGTGGGGTGGGATTCATCCTAGCCGCTGTATTCTGACAGAGTCTTGTGACAATCGCAATGACTATAAAGACCATAACGACCCCGTATTCTCGGGTGAAGCCCAACCAGATGCACGCAACATGGCGGTGAAAGAGCAAAACCTGCTGGGATGCTGGAGAGCACGGCGCGCGCGGCCCGGGGCGGCGCGCCCGAGCGCTCGCCTTTGGCCAGAGCGCTCGCCGCCTTGGGCGCCGCAGCCGCCGGGTCTGGCAGCAGGCTGTGCGCGGCCTGCGGGAGGCAACGTGCATGCGTATATGTGCGAGAAGATGGGATAGTGAAGATGAGATGTTGTGGCACAGCTTGCAGTGTCCTGAATCAATGGTGCCATCAACTGGCAGACGCACAGACAGGTTGCAGTCGTCACGCACACAGTTTCAGACAGGATTTCAGCAGCAGTTTTCCAGGCACAGACGGCCACGCACCTGCGGCAGGCCCTCGGGGCGCAGCGTTAGCAGGGCGTCAAAGGTGGCGAGCGGCGTGCGGAATACCATCAGCCCCACCTCCTCTGGCTCCACGTCCGCCGCGCTGCCCGCGATGGCATCCTGCAGCGCAACAACACGACGATTCTTCAGCTCTCACCGCATCAAAGCTGCAGTAGGCTGAGAGTTTTGGAGATGCCGCAGGCTGACGCCAAAAAGCGCATGAGATCATGGGGACGCTGTGGTACAGGTGCTGCATCACAGGGCACAGGCAGGTAGGGTATTGGTGATGGTGTGCTCAAATTCTATGGGTGTATCACGTCTGTCTGTCAGGGCCGCCGAGGGCAGCCACTCAGAACGAGGAATGATGTTCTCATCATCGCACACCATCAGCATCGTCTTCACGCGCAGCAACATGACACAGCAGATCAAATTTGCAGTGAACACGGCTCCATGCACAGCTGGCGGCAGCAAGCAGCCACCCCAGAGCCTTCAAGCAGGTGTTTGTCGAGAATATGCCAAGCAAAGAATCTACCTGCAGAGCGTCCAGGGAGCTGCGCGCGCAGGCGAGCAGCCGCTGCAGTGCCGCGCGCCCCAGGGTGGGCTGCACCCAGGGTGCCGCGCCGACGCCGCTGTAGGGCGCCACCAGCCACATCGCCGGCGCCGTCCCCGCAGCCACCGCCGCGTCAAACGCCTGCAGGATGCGGAGATCAGCCGGTTCAAAACGACTGCATGTCCGCGCCAAGGTCACTGCGAGGTGCCTCGGATGTTTTGCAAAACAAAGACCCCAAGGCATGGGACGCATGTTGAGGCAGTGATGCGCAGGTGTCGAGCGACCGATGCTGTTGCTGGCAACTCAGCGCACCTGCCCGGCCGCACGCCGGTCCGCCTGCGGGATCTCGGAGGCGGGGTCCACGATGAGCGGGCGCACCGTCCAGGGGTGGCTCGCCAGCAGCACCAGGAACCGCAGGAAGCCCGACACCCGCGACCCTGCCAAGATGAAGAAGGCACATAGGTCATGAAATGTGCTTCTCTCGTCACGATATTCTGGCACAGTGGCTCCATGTGTATATGGAGTCTATGAGGCATCGACAAGCGACATGTATCGTTGATACTTGAGCGAAGTATCAGGAGGTTGCTGGGGGACGGCTAACTAACATGCCAGCCCCCGGCATCACGCCGCTCACCCGTGACCAACAAATCACTGTGTCTGGCATTACGGGAGGCTAGCTCAGGGCACGCATGCTACACAGCCTCTGCTTTGTAGCCAGAATAATCTTTCAAGATAACAACGCAACTGCTGTTATCGAGACGGGATCATAACATGAGGTGTCTGCTCAGCACAGCGGAGAAATAGGTATAATCATGAGGGCATCGCGCTCTCGATCAGCTCTGTTGAGCTTGATTATTTCTGTTACTCATCACCGCAGACTGTCCTTTGACCACGAGACCTGCTCGACCCTACATATCGCACCATGGGCAGGCCGCAGGAGCGGGGTGCCAAGGCTCAGTGCAAGGTCACCTGGTGGCGGCAGGGTGGAGGGCCCGGTGAACGCCGCAGCCGCCAGCAGCTCTGCGGCTTCCGGCCCGATCATGCCGCTGAACATGTGGGCGCTCAGCCAGCGCACCGCCAGCGCCGCGACCGCCGCAAAGCCAGGCGTCTCCGCCGCAAGCGCCGCCACCAGGCCATGGTGTGCCGCCCGCTGCGGCAGCGTCGCCGACGTGCGCGCTGCCGGCAGCGGTGCCGTGACGCCGTTTGCAGCTCCGCCGGCGGTTGAGCTGCGAGCAATCGCCTCGTCCCTGCAATGTGATGCAGAAGCAGGCTCGTGAAGTGATGATATTATTTACAAGATAGAAAAACAAAGCCAGAATGATGGAAAATGTGGCGTTGATACTTGAGCGAAAGATCAGGAAATATGCCAGGGTCTAGCTAAACTAACCTGCCAGCCCTGGCATCACCCCGCTCACCCGTGACCAACAGGGTTTGATTTATCTGGATCTTACGGGAGGCTGCAAGGCGGAGAAAGGTCCGCAGCCTCTGCTTTGACCAGACGTATTAGGCACACATGTGGGAAGAGACACTTGTTGCGTGGATCTCGTCTGCTCAGCACAGCGGAGAAATAGGTATAATCATGAGGGCATCGCGCTCTCGATCAGCTCTGTTGAGCTTGATTATTTCTTTTACTCATCACCGCAGCCGTCCACACCCTTTTCATTCAGACGCACAACCCTGTCAACAGCCAAGGCTGCCAAACTCGCTCCGAGGACGCATGGTTGTATTTCAGGCAGAAGTCTTCCAAGGCAGAGAGACATTCACCTGGTGGACCACAGGAAGAGGCGGAAAGCAAAGCCATCGGCAAGGACGTCCACGCAGTCCTCTGAGGCCGAGGCGGCCATGCCGAAGGAGGAACACAGCGCCTCCGCCAGCTGGCAGCCGAGCGCCGCCTTGACCTTTCGGAAAGCCGCTTCCTCCGCCGGCCAGCGGCCTGAATGGAAACGGGACACAACAGTGGTCAGGCATCTGCGCCAAAGCATGACGGCAACTATGCAGTGCACCCAAAGTGTGCGGGGCGCTGCCGGACTGTGTGCTGTGCAGCAAGTGCGAGCTGAGCGGAGGAGCCGTCAGCTTGCACTTGCCGGTACACAGTCCGGCACACATTCCAGCATGGACGGTATAGTTTCGCAGGAGAAAGAACACGGACATGCAACCCAGTACAAGGCAGTGAGGGTTCAGGCACTGCAGGTTCACCTGAGCCCTCCAGGTGCACGAGCAGCTCCAAGGGCTCCAGGCAGCGCGGCACGGGGCCGTCCGCGGCGGCGCCGGCGCTGCCATGCGCCAGCGGGTGCGGCCGCGGCGGCAGCGGCGCCGTGTGCCGCGACGCGGCGCCCAGCGGCTGCACCGCCGTGACTTTCAGCGTCAGGTCCGCCAGTCCCCGCAGCTGCTTGCCCAGTCTGTCTGACGCCGCCTCCAGCTGCCTGCGCGTGGCTAGAAATATTGGTTTGTGGAACATGGTTTGCACAGCGGCGGAGGGGGCGCCAACAGGCTGCTTCCTCTTTGAACAGTGCAGGGGCAGACACTTGACAGATTGATGGTGCACGTTGCCGTACAATGAGATCCCGGAAGCGAGGCTCAGAACCCCGGATCTCGTCCTGAAAAAGTCAGAAGAGACAGGCGCAGGAAGCAGCCTAGTGTGGGGTGGGATTCATCCTAGCCGTGCCCGCTTTCTAACCACGCCTACTACTCAACAGCATGAAGCGAGGCTCAGAACCCCGGATCTCGTCCTGAAAAAGTCAGAAGAGACAGGCGCAGGAAGCAGCCTAGTGTGGGGTGGGATTCATCCTAGCCGTGCCCGCTTTCTAACCACGCCCACTACTCAACAGCATGAAGCGAGGCTCA
>JAABUL010004176.1_pt1 | contig 19791 bp, 8 predicted proteins | sample 5559151 | NCBI WGS metagenome assembly JAABUL01 (sample SAMN10711876, study PRJNA513368) | rock metagenome | isolation source: Antarctica rocks | place: Antarctica: Victoria Land, Pudding Butte sud | reverse complement strand
TGTTGATGAATCAAAAGCAAAATTGATACATGAGAGCAGAACGGAACCCCTCTCTTCTTGCTCCGAAAGCCCACTTCAGCCCAATATCAGGCCTTGGACAACAAGGTGTTACTGTTGATCTTCATGACCCAAGTCCAATCCTTTGCGCCGCAAGACTATAACGTGGACACCATCTCAACCGAGGTGTTCTCGCCAGTCAGCTGGGTTGACCGTCCTGTTCAAGACATTGGTGCTATGTGCACCAAGTCGGTGAAACAACGACAAATTAGGACTCGCGTCACTGATGGATGGGCATAATTCTGTAGGTCCTACAGCCTTCCTGCTCAAATCGGAGCGCCATAAGCTGCCTCGGCAGGGTTGTAATCACCACTCTTCTCGAAGAGATTCCGTCTTCGAGAAACCTACATGAAAGAGCACGGTGACAGCACCTAATCAACAATTAAAGCTTGAGCAAAGCCAGTGTACGAGAACGTAACGCTCTCTGCAGATACTTCTATAGGCGATTTAGTATCAGCGCAGCACAGTCCGACTTCCGAACAAAGACACGGTTATGACGGCTGCCAAAGTGCGCCCCAGATTTGTAGCGACAAGCGACTTCGACCCGAGCGAGCTAATGTAGGAAAACCAACGACCAACGTCAAGCCATGTTGATAAAGATCAGAACGTTATGGGAGTCCAGAAATTCCGTGCGTCTCACGTGAAGTGGCCTTAATTGGAGTTTGAGATAGTTGCGAGGCGATGAATGGTGAAAGTTCCAGAGCCATGCGCATGCGTTACACAGTTCATCCCATATTCGTCACTCGTGGAGTTGACAACATTGTCGGATTGACGAACAGAAGTAGGCTGACCGACCACCGAAGGCCATTGATTAGGAGGCACAACATTGAAGAACACCAAGCCTTCGATTTTAGCATCCCAAAGAAAGCCTCGAAGCCAGTCCTGAGGTAGCTTTGCTCCGACTGCTACTTCAATTGTGTCTCGTTTGGCGCCGAGAATTGTGTCGCGCACTGACAACAGAACCAGAAAATCGTGAAGTAGAGGATCCGAACGCACTCGTCACCTACCGGCCCACCTGCGATCATAATATCTGAAGAAAATGCTGAATCTACGCTGCATAATAAAAGCAGTCAAAATCAGTGCCAACAAGACGCTGACACTCTTGCTGTTTTTGCCTGACCGTGACGAATAGGTAATACTTGATCGGTTTGGAAAAGGTCAGTAAGAGACTAAGGAGCGTCAGTGGCAGCGGTCAGGCAGCCCACGGTCCAGTGTTACGTTCAGGCCTTCAATGTAGGCACGTCGAGGGGTGTAGTACGCATATAATGTACTCTTTACCAGACGTGTCTCTGCTGGTGTGCTTATCAGATTTAGAAAGGCCTGGGATTAGTTGTACCAAGAATCACAGTGCGCTTAGCAGTCAATCATCAGCGGCGTGGCGTGATTTGGCCTTGTCACACACTTCGTGGTCCGCATGTTTCCCTCGGCGATGCAGAGATGAGACGACCATTCCGAGTGACGCTGAGCCGACTCGTTATGTGGTATGCTGCAATAGGGGTGCATAAAAGGATTGGATTAGATGCCTGCCCGGGCGATGAAGTCTTGGAATGGGCGTAGTTGGCTGAAAAGTGCTCAACTACTGGGGAGTGTGATACTTCTGGCAACTGCATGGAAGCCTGCTCGAAGCTCGATCCTCTCCATGCCCTAGTCTTGATTGATTCCATGGGCGAGCAAAAAGCTTCGGGGAAGGGCACTAGGAGTAGGAGTACTCTAAAGTAAAGTACATGTAAGTAAACGGCACCTAGAAGTCAAAGGAAATTGGGTCTCGCCTTGGCCTGCCTGGTGCCGTCCACACCGTCAACGCTGAATGCAGCGTCTTTCCAAGTCAGACACGCCGGCCTCATCTTAGCCCTTGCCCAAGAGCGGGACCCTGTGCGAGTTGCGACATGTTGTCGGAAACTTTACCTTTCAGCGATACATTGCTGCAGCCTTGCATACCGCATTATCTTTCGGGATCGCACTGGGTGTGCGTCTGAGAAAATGCTTGGAACGCATGTGACATTTTTGTAGACGCGATTAGTTTGTGTGCAGGTGAGAACACGTCTGATTTGAGATGGTCTCGACGCCGTTTTAGGCAGCCTTCTCACTTATTATTCATAGCGTCTGAAATGTGAAATCGATCTAACAGTACTGAACGGTAATTTTCAAAATCATTCGAAATGGCTGCCTAGATTGTTACGTAGTATGCTGCTATCTAGACTGCTGACTAGATGGGACTATCTACGTTTCAAACAATCCTGAAGGAGCGCAGCATGCGGCGCAGCATGCGGGATCCTACAGCAAACAGTCTCATGTAGCGGACCTGCTGTTACAGAGGAATTCTAAAGCCGTTAGGTTGAACTGTCTTTCAACCCGCCGAAAATGTCCCTTGATCCAGCAGCAAGCGATCAGAAACCTCGATAGTAATGCGGTCAGAAGGCGGCAGTCGTTTCTCCGCTACACTTGCTGTTCATCTAACCGGCATTTTTTTCTATGTCGATATGCCGCTAGCCTTGTATGATACTTTTCTTTAAGATAGAGAAAAACAACACTGTTCATTACGTAGCCTTGAGATCTTATGATAAGTGTCTCCAGACATATAGTGGCCACACAGCGGCCCGAGACATAATGTCCTGGACCGCATCTTGCGAAATCCATTGAAGTGCAGGGGGACTTTTCATTGCTCTTATTTTCTTGAACTCCTCTTAAACTGCGCAGCTGCTGTCTGCTGAGTGCTGCGTCTCACGTTTCATCATCGTAGAACACTGTCATGATTGATTGGCTAAGCAGCATGCTCGGGCCATGGAAGGTGCTCGAAGATGGTAACGCCGAGGCTCAGCATTAGCCACTGCGTTGCAAGTTTGGCCCCATCAACCCACTTCATTACGTACGTAGTAGTACGTGTTGGAATCCTAGCTGAGGCAGCCTTCGAAGCCCATTCTGGCCTAGAGAGCTGTGCATGAATCGAACCTCGGATTTTAATATGTTAGAAGTGAGAATAGATCAACAAATATCTCACTTAGTCACAGAGGAGTCCTTGATCTATTGAGTAATATTTATGACATAATTAGAGCTGTTCCGACTAGTACAAATGTGATAAAATAGACAATTAATCTTCTGTCGTCTAAACACAAATCGGATTTCAGTTATAGTTGCTCCACTCGTTCTTATCTTTAGGACTGCATTGCTTTCGAATAATTAAATTATTTTCGCTCTTGCCAAAGAAAAATTGTGCGAATGCAATTCTATCCTTATCTTTATTCTTATTCGTGCCTCAACACTTGTTTATTATCTCATTTGTTGCGTTCAAAAGTAAATTACCTTCTGACGTCTTAATAACGACTACGATGTCTTGAAAATTCTAGTTTGACATAACTCGATAAGAAAAATAAGAAAAGGAGTCTAGAGTTAAAGAAATGTGCGAGATAAAAAGAATAAATTATTTGAGACATCTATTATATTATTATATCCTAGCGCGACTATCTCTTTGTAATTATTCAATGTTGTTGAGGCCAAAGAACCAAGGCGCGACTCTTGCCTCCCAAGGATAATTGCAATATTGAACGAGAGTCGACTCTCTCAATTATCGATCGCGACTTAAATCTAGAAGCGCGCAATCGACTTAATAGTAAGATTTACAAGATCGCAAATTATATCGCTAAGACGCTTAGAAAGTAGACTTTTGACAAACGTAACTAAGATCTAGATTGTGTTAGTATTCTTCAACAATAAAAAGGATAACTTATATCTAATAGATGACGAATAGTACAATAAGAACGACAAGAGTAAATAAAAAGATTATTTCGATCAACAAAAATTGAATGTAATATAGACTTGAATTTTATTTACAAGAGATGTAGATAATTGTAGAAATAAAATAAGTAGAAGTAATAAGTTTGTAAGAATAATAAAGCTCGTTCTTACTATGTTATTATATAGGTTTATCGACTAGAAGACGATTTATAAAATTTATTTCTGCCCATTATTTAATTATAACTCTAGTAGCTCCATTTATTAATTATGTTACTTCGTTTGTAGTTTCGAAGATTCCGTCTATAACTGCTTTGAAGAATAAGGCCAAAAAAATAGAAGCATTCTGCAGTGGAGCGAAGGGCTTCAAAAACGACAACTAAGGGTCTACAAATAAGGGTTCCTCGATTATCGTTTATCCTGTAACTATAGAGAACAATTAAATAATTCGCCTACCATGCAATAGCGATCGGACTTTCGAAATTTTCAGGCCCAATTGTAGTTCTAAATTAGGTCTAAACAACGAGCTATTTAAATAAAAATTATATTGATGGCGTATTGCGATTACTTCAATTGAATAATTAATAAATTTTGATGTTCGATATCTAATAAGGTTTTGGAAGCTAGTAAGTTAAGTTTTCGAACGCTCGCGCGCTCTCTTGAATTTAGGAACATCAATATACTTCAATTATTCAACTGATGTAATCGCAATGCGCCATCGACGTAATTTTGATTCAAAAATTTCCTTATTCAGGCCTAAATTAGGGCTATAATTGAGCCTAAAAATTACGAAGATCCGATCGCCATTGCATGAAGGGCGAATTATTTCGCTCTTCGTCAAGAGATTCCCTCGCAACTGCCAATTACATTAACCTATAGTTAGGGGGAGAAAATATTTCTATAATTGGTAGGGGATCCCAAAATGGGCGAGGGCCCTAGGGGAAGACGATGCTCGAATCGCCAATATGCAACCACGCGTTTCGCTCAGCTGAAGGCAAGAAACCATGTGAGAGACTATATTTTGATAATGGCGCCTATGTTTCGTCTACATTCGAAGATGAGATAGAGTGCATCTAGGTTGATGTAGCCTCGCTAGGCGAACTCTTTGGTACATTTGATAAATTTTATATCTTCGCCACAACAGGTGCTTTATCGACCAACGAAGAATGGGAAGATAATAATACTCATATACTCGTTTGTCGTACTTGAACAACATCCTATGGACTCTTGTGGGTGAAACTACTTTTTTGGCGCCTTCTAATATTGATTTCAGGCTTCGTGGCTCTCAAAACTACCGATCTCTAGTGTTGATAACGTCGCAAGCGATTGCAGGATTCGATCGTCTTTCTCCTTTTTATATGATGTATGTGCTGTCAACCTCTTTTCAAAGAGCACTGCAGGCTGGGCTTAGAGGGTGTCAAAAGTCATTGGAGTAGCACAAGCGACCTGAGGGTAACCAAAAAGCGGCTAGGGGGATGCCTCGATAACCCCCCAAGTCGCTTGTGCTACTCCAATGACTTTTGGCACCCTGGTGAGGTTTCATGAACGATGACTCATATTTTCGATGTTTTGTCGCCAAGATTCTACCAAGGCTAGATAAGACTAATCAAGTTTAGCCGCATGTCCTTGCCAAGACTTTAGCGTCGTGAGCACATTATCTTCCTTTACTAGTAAAATGCAATCTCGGGTTAGCGGCAACATAAATATACCACCTTAACCTTCTTCCTTTCAATCAATATGAGCCCCAAGCAAGCAAAGTCAGACACGAACGAAGATGGGTAGCCAGCGTCGATGTTGAGAGAACAAGGTGTCAAATTCGTGCTTAGTTCATTAGTAGGAAATCGACCCCAAGGTATTATCAAACGAAGACCTATTCGCAAGAGCACACGTTTACAAACGCAAACTGTATCAAAAGTCAACCACATCAAGCGAATAGAAGCAATTCGATCTCTAATAAGCAACGCTACTATTAGTAGAAAGGTAAGTTCTTCGATTACCTTTTGACGCCATATTATGCTAACTTGAATCTAGGTCCTGCGAGGATCGTCGATGCTCTCAAAAACTACTAGTCCTCGACGAAAACGAAAGCGATCGCAAGAATCTAAAGATTAGCTCTCTCAAATCTAGGAGAAACCTATTTAGAAACGATTACGAACCTCACTTGCGAGTCGTATTGTTGTTAATATATCGAGTTCAAAAGCGAAAAGCAATATTAATAACGATACTCACTCGATCAACTATTGGATCAAGGAAGGAAGTTGGCCCAAGGAATATTTTGAACAAGATAAATAGCTTGGGAAATATCTTCAACAAAAGAGCGCGTTTGAAGAAGTCAAACACGAGAACTAGTTTAGAGAACAATTTGAAGAATTCAAGAACGAAGACTGGTTCAAAGAGAAATACGAGCAAGTGAGCAACATGAGTTATCTACTTGCAAGGCAGAAGTTCTTATCTTCTCTTCGTCACAAAAACTCGAAATCCAGCATGACAACATCTAGCGACCAACAATCACGAGAAGCCAAAAGCGCTAAATATAGAATTGCGATCTATTCAATTGTACTTGCAACGAAGGGCAGCTTTATGAACAAGTTCGACTTGGGAATAACAAATGCAAGCAAGAATATATGTCGAACCTTACTTTATTTAGAACAAACAATTCCTTTGAACTTATTATTTCGCAATAATTTGTTCGACAAAACTTGCCGAAAGATACAAGACAAAAACAAGGCTAAAGTTATTCAAGATATCTCTCGATTGATTGTTCCTTTTGTCGAAATTCTAGTCACATATAGTGCTGCACATCTCGATAATTTAATCGAAGGCGTCAATAAAGGCTAGAACAACGCTATACCTTTCTACGATTCTTGCTTACAATTCGATTATTTCGTGAGATTCGAACGATCTGCATTTACGAACAAGCAACTCAAAAAGCTTAAATTCTTTGTTGGCGAAATAACGAATAGCTATACTTTCTACTTTATAATTACGTGGCGAATGTACTTCTTGTTTTTGACGTGCGAGATAAAGTGCGACGTTATAGCTCTCGATGTTGCAGATCGACAAAATGCTTACAGTATAACTTTTGTCGTAAGAGAGATCGTCGAACTCTACAAAACTATAAAGCGCAAAAAAGAGCTTTATCGAGAAATTCTCGTCTTTTCGATCTCGCATAATTATAGAATCGTGAGAATCTATAACCATTACGCTATAATTGAGGAAGATAAGATCTTCTTCTATTGCTACTATATCAAAACCTTTGATTTCACAAGCGAAGAAGGAAAGGACAAATGGACGTCTTTTAGTTTCACCAAAAACGTCTATGATAAACACAAGCTAGCCCTTTTGAAAAGGATTCGCTTAGTCGTCGATAACTTGCTAGCCAGTATAGATTTTGGACTCTCGTAGTTAGCTTCCTTTTTGAAAGAGCTTGAACCGCAAAGCTCTTAGCAATCAAATACCGAATCGATATCTTTGGTGGAGAAAGATAATAGTCAATCTAGTCTCATTGATTCGCAGGATGTTACATCGAATACTTCCTTTTCTTAGAGAATCGAGCGATTCTTCAAAAAGCCGAAGACAAACGATGCTTTAGAGCAGCAATAGAGATTTCTCGAGCAATCGAGAATTAGCTCCTAAGTTAAAAGTCTATTCACTTAGCCTCGAAATGAATATGTATTTGCTAGCCTATGTAAAACACCATAAATAGTGTGCGCACGTTGCCTATATATAAAGGATCTTACCACCTAGCCATAAAAGATATGGCTCGACCAGTGCCAAGTTACGTTATATCCTAACATGGATAAGTCATGTGATAAGGCCAACATTGACACGTGACTATTTGTAGAGAGACGTATTCGACGAATAGGGTGATTTTGAACAGTTGGGTTCACACGTTCGACTATCTTGAATGTAGATGTCGTCTTCGTTCGCGGTTTGACAAAGCTAGTAATCTTTGATTGAACGATAATTTATCTCGAGTTAGCAAAGCGATTGTTTGTGATTATTTATGAGCTTACCTTTGAATAAACATTTGTTGCGTAGAATTCTCGAAGCTTTTCGCAAGTCGAGTTTCAATTCATCTTAATGATGATCTTATTTGTTGCTAGGGTTGATAATAATTGCAATTTCGTCATTGCATCATCGATTAAATTAGAATTTATAAGATTCTCAATGATTTGCATCTAGTCTTCGTATACTTCGTTGTTCGATAACATGTTTGACGTTTTACGATCGATGCTATTATGTTTAAACTTTATTGAGGGGTCTTGGCGAGACTCGTGACTTTCGTAGCATTTCTCATAATCATGCTCTTGCCAAACAAGATGATTCACTTGTAGAATGACGATTAAATGGTAAGTTACTTACAAGAAGTGGGAAAAAAGTTGCTAACCAATATTGGGAAACAGCAAATAAGTTCATCTGTGCTTCAATTATTGCTATATCATCGAATTTCAACACTTTGAAGTAATAGATTGATAAACATCTTGTAATGGCGACGAGACTATTATATCTTAAAAGATCTCTAGGAGATAAGTTCGAGAAATAGGCAACGAGGTTGCAAGAAATTACGAAAAGGCCAATAAATATAACGAGCACGACGACAATGTCCACGTTAGGTTGGCTTTCTTATTAGATATTTTTGATAAATTCGATCTAACGTCTAAGAAACGACAATACGTCTTCTAGATAGCAAATCAATTTTTGAGACTTCAATTTGATACGCATTTCTTCATAAGAAGCGAGTTTAAGATGGTTGAAATTTCTATTACATATATTTATTTTGTTATCGCAAAGTCTAATTTGAGAAGCTATTTCGCTAATCTTTAAGCTCTATGCATTATCCTTGGCTTACATTTGAGTGTTTGAACTATTTTGAATTTGCGAGCTTCCTTTGACCCAAATTTAGAAGTTTGGGGTTGCAAGAAGTTTGTAGCTTTCTTCGACCCAAATTTGGGAGTTTAAGGAAATAGAAGGAATTTGCTTCTTTTATCAAGCTTGTCTTCAAGAATAAAAGCATTTATGAGATTTGATTGTCTTCTTAATTCTTGGAAAATCAACTAGTGATTAAGAACTTCAACAAAGCTTTGCATCATCAAATCTTAATCTTTCGAATCTTCATTATTCTTGTGAGAACTTATACTAGTCACGACCTATTTGCATTAGCTTGTTGCTTTGTTTTGTCTTATCTTTCCCTTATGTAACTATGCCAATGCAAGAATCTCGTTGACAAAGTGGCCCTAGCTTCTTTGTGGACATTGCCAACTTTGTTCCTGCTAGATTATAGCAACTTTACAACGATGTTTATCATTTAGTTTTTCTTCCGAACGCTAGAACACATAGCTCTTCGTCGTTCTACTCATCATTAGTCGACGATTTATCGTATCGTTGATGAGAAAATGGGTCGAAAAACATTTTTTGTGAAAACGATCTTTAGGATATTAAATTGGTTTGTCGATTTTGCATCTATAGTGACGAAAACCTTTCGAGAGAAATTTTGCACACGCGATGATTATCATTGCTAAATACGTTCTTTCTTAATTTTCACGAAGGCGATCGACAAACTGTTAACGACCTAAACAAAGATTAGAAAGTCGAGAAAGTATTGAAGAAACTAGTATCGTCGTTGTCTTTCTTAGATTCACTAGATATCTAGAAACTACACGAGTTGTTACAAGAAGAGAATGTGTCTCAAAGTGTCTTAGATTTCGATAAGGCAAATTGTTCAACATTTAAGAGAATTATCTTTTTAGATTAAGCTAGGTTAGCGTGCGACCCTCACGAGTTAATAGAACTCGTAAATGATTTCTTCGACTAGCACGATAGTTTGCAAGATATCGTGGAGAGCCATTTAAAAGACAACTCTAACGAGATGGAAAAGTACGTACAAATGAAAACAATAGATGCCTTCGTGATGATCGAAGTGGTTCAATTGACTCAAATCTATACTAGTTATTGCCTAAGTATAGTCTTGTTCGTTGGGCAATGTCTTAGGGTTTGCAATATCATCGTTGAAACACAAAGATTTCTCAATTTTGTCATTAGATTATTCTTAACGAACTTAAGGTCTTTTTCACACGTCAACATCTAAATCACATCGCAGCAATAAGACAATTAATCGTTTTAGAATTGCGTTTTCAACGAATGTTTTTGAACGAGAAAGAGGTTGATTGAAGCTAGCGATTTTGATCGAATGTCGATTTCTTCGAGCAAATCACAATTACGTCTACGACAAAAATAGTTGATCTTCTCACAAAGCTCGATTTGAAGAAACTTCGTTTAGTTCCTTCACAAGAGTTCATTGATGGCAAAGGTTATTGTCTTTAGCATGTGCATAGATGGTCCAATCGATTATGTGAAGCCATTCAAAAGAGCATTGTTTTTGCGAAATAGCTTAGTTCTCTTGTCGCACGCCTTGCTAAGATAGGTTTCATATTAGTATCGCTTAGATCGAGCCATAAATAACATATGAAGCAAAAACTACACGTCAAACGAAACTTTCATTCTTTGATTTTAACACTCCAAGCTCTAAGAGAAACTAGCTTCGATGAATCGATCTTGTCACAATTGTTTTCACTCATTAGTAGCGATCGAAACTACTCTTGCTATAGAAAAGCATACGAAGAAGCGTCAAGCGTCCCCTTTCTCCCATCTCACATTCGACAAATCATTCATTGTCAAGAGATAGAATTGTCGCAGATATACTCCTTTTTGATCTACAAGAACTCAAAGAATTTGACTCCAATCTAGAATTTCGAAAAGCAGGAGAGTTCGCTTGACTAGAAGCAGCCTTCATGGTGCTCTTGGGCTTCGATCTACACCAAGCTACTACCTTGTTTTTCGATTGCACGTTCAATGGAATCATAGTTGCAGGAAACGCACGAAGCAGTCCAAGCGAGTTTGCTTTTTTGATAGGAACGCGAGTACTACATTAGGAAGGCACGTCCCTAGGTTCCAACTATGACATGTGATTAGTAAGTAACTTCAAAAGCGCTTGAAGTGTTCAATCACCTGAAATCGTAAAGATTGTTATTAAAGAGTTGATTCAATTAGAGCTAGCAATTCAAAAGTTGTGCAAGGACAACAATCTCGTGTGTTACGCTGCTACTTCCTAAGGGGTCTTAGGGGTATCAGAGAGGGTTGTATTGTTGGAGAGGTCTGTAGGCGTCTTCAGGCAATGCAAGCAATCACTTGGTAACAAGGGTTGCAACTAGATGTAGCGATAACAATAAGTAAGAACTTATCTTGAGTTGAACACGATTCATAAGGGAGTCGTGTCTAGGGGATCTATATACTAAAGGAGATCCTTCTTGCTCGCCATGCTCGCTGTCGAGCATGTCGAGCTTTGCTCGCTTTGCTCGCTGTCGAGCATGTCGAGCTCTGCTCGCTTCGTTCGTTGTCGAGCATGTCGAGCTCGTCCACTAGCGTGTCGAACAATGCTCGCCTGCCAAGTCGTCGAGCATGCAGGTAATCGTGCTATATGCTACAGACTACTTTGTAGGGTATATATTAGCTATAACGAGCTAGGGTCGTAACACTATTTTCCTTCTTCAAATCTTTTCGTTCCAAAAAGCGAATGCTTACATGCCATGTCTTCTCATCAAAATCGTATTCGTCTTGCTTTCGAAATAGATCGCTACGAAACACTTGTTGATTTTGCTTGTGAACGTTGTTGCTATACTAGCAAGCCTTGCATTGTTATGGAAGATTCGTCATCTCGTCTAAAGTGTTTGAAATGTGTTCGTGCGAGCAAATCGTGTGTAAATATGTCGTGAGCTTTCTTGGATCGTACTAGGGAAGATCTATTCTCTAAAGTGGCAAAGGATGAGATCGTGTTAGCAATCGTGATTACGCAATTACTTCGTAATAAGAAGATGCTAAAGAAAGTCGATGCAAAGGCGAAGCGAAAGACATAGTGTCTATTGTCTAGTATGGAGGAATCGAATGTTATTGAGTCGTCGAATTGTCTTGTTGCGAATGCTTTGATTGGGGCATCTCTTGTCATTTGGTTTTTCCTTGCTATGCTAGATGATCTTTCGAACGTTGGTGGAATTTCTAGATAAGGACATGATAGTCGTCGAGATTGCTAGTTGGTTCTCACGTGTTTTTTGTCGTAGAGTACTCTTTTCATTTTACAAGATATTGTTGATCTTGTTGTTCTAGAATTCTCTCAATCTTAAATCGGTTTTCTTCTTGTGATTTATAATGAAATGTTTTCTATATAGGCGTACTTGGGTCAACTAGTTTCAACAATGAGATATGAAATACTAGAAATATTTTGGCGTCCTTGAGTAAGTCGAGTTTGTAATTGATTGATCTTTTAGTCTTCTTGACGAGAAACGATTCGACTTTGATATGATTCAATTTCTTGTTTGGCTTTCTTGTTCTAAGATTTTTTGTAAAAAGATATACTTTATTTCTCTCTTTTAACTAAGGTGTCGTTTTTCGTTTTTTATTTTGATACTTGGTCGACTTTTCTTGCATTCTTGAGATGTTGTCGTGTATCTTCTTTAATGTCGCTACTCTTTCGATGATTAATTGCGCAAACAAATGCGTGCGCTCTTTCCTAAAGAGGTTTGATTCCTTGTTATAGTTGACGAAGAATGAAGTTATCTTAGTGGTATTCAAAACCTTAGCATTGAGTGCCAATTGTGCCATAGATAGAAGTGATATCTAATTATTGTGAGTATTGTTGATGTAGTGCCTCAAATATTGCTTAAGACTTTGGTTCGTTCTTTCTATTTAGTTATTCGTAATCAAGTGATAGGCAATAGACATTCGAAGCCTTGTATCTAACATTGGGAGAAGCGTCTTTCAATAGTTAGACGTGAAGAGCTTGTCTTTGTCACTAGTTAGTCCCTTGGATATATCGTGGTATCGTATGAGTCGATTCAATATAATGTATTCTAGTTGTTTTGCGTTGAACTTCTTCTTGCATGCGATGATATATGAGTACTTGATAAGCTTATTAACTATTACTAGTATCGAATCATATTTGTCTTCAATTGCTAGATTCGTCGACTTTGGCAACTTGATGATAAAGTTCATCGTGACTTCATCTCATGGCGATTTAGATGATTTTTGATATTGGATTTCGCCATAGTTCGCGTGCGTATCATGTTTGTTTTGTTGACAACTAAGGCATCGTTTGATGTATGCCTCGACAGTCTATCTCATTTGTGGGAATTGACAATGCTAGCGTAAAAGCTAAAGGGTTTTCGTTACTCTTAGGTGCTCTTGTAGTGATTCGTCATGATGTTCTTTTATACATTCGTCAATTTTGTCGATAGATATCTGGAGTTTTCCTTTCTTTATTGAAAACTCTTTTGTATCATCTTGGAGTATTCGTAGTGTAGCATTTAGCTCGTGCTTGTTTGCTAATAGTGATTCGTCTTTGTTGACCTTAAGTATGCTATGATTGAACGATTTTTTCGTCTTTATATGATCACTTCTTCTATTGAGTGCGTCTACTTTGCCATTATCCTTACCTAGAGTATATTGTATTTTGAACTTGTATTGTTCAAGTTTTTCTAATTATCGCATTTGCCTTTTGTTAAGTTGTTTAATAGTAGTAAAATGCACAAGGTTTTTGTGGTTTATAAGAATCGTAAGTTCGAATGATTCTTTCATGTATACTCTTCATAATTTCAAGGAGACTACTATAGCGAGTAGTTTCTTATCGTGGACATCATAGTTTTGTTCGATTGGCGAGAGTTTTTTCGAAAGATATGTTATTAAGTGTTACATGCCTTCATGTCTCTAGTTGAAGCATGCATCGATAACTAGATCTAATGCGTCGATTTCAATTCTATTTGATAATCGCGAATCGTACATCTTTAGTATTGGCTCCTTCAAGCATTCTAGCTTAAGATTTTGAAATAATTTCTCTTTTGTGAATTCTCATGATCATGGCGTATTCTTCTTCGTAAGATTCGTCAATAATATCGCGTTTGCTAAGTAGTCTTTGATGAACTTCTTGTTGTAGTTTATAAAATCTAGAAAGAATTGTATTTTCTTAACATTTGTTGATGATTTTCATTCTTTGATTGCTCGTAGCTTTTTGAGATTCATGCGTACTTCGTGTCGTTCAACGACAAATTCAAGAAAGTCAACTTTCTTTCGATGAAATTCGCATTTCTTTGGCTTGAGATGTAAGTTTCTCATGTTTAGACATTTTAATACTTTGAAGATATGACTAACATGTTTTTTCAAGGTTTTCGAGTAAATTATGATGTCGTCCAAGTATGCTATGACAAATCGATTCAAATATTGTCGTAGTGCATCATTGATTATTTCTTGACACGTTGTCGAGGCGTTCGTGAGCCCAAACGACATTATCGTGTATTCGTATAATTCATATCGTGTGCGGAAAGCTATCTTTCACTCTTTTTTTGCCTTCATCCTAATCTAGTTGTACGCTTCTCGTAAGTCCAATTTAGTAAAGTACTTCGCTTCAAATAGTCGATCTTGAAGTTCGTTGATATTAAATAGTGAATATTGATTCTTAATCATAATATTATTTAGCTTTTGATAATTGACACATAGACGAAGGATTTCATCCTTCTTTAATACAAAGAGGATTGGATATCTTGCCTATGATTGGGATTTCTTAATAAATTCTTTCTTTTCGTTTTCTACTAGGTATTCGCAAAGTACTTCGAGCTTCTTCTTAAATAGAGCATATATAGATTCAAACGTAAACTGCTTGCTTGATTCAAGTTTGATTTCGTAATCTCACGATTAATGTTTAGGGAGAGCCTTTGTCGTTTTCTTTTTTTAGAATAGATGCTCCCAATTGTTGTATATTCGTGATACGTGCTTTAGCGATTTCTTCGTTATACTAGATGGTCCAAAGCTTCTAGAAGGTTCCTAATTTTCTTCACTTACTTTGATTTTGTGATTCGACTAACCTTTGCTAGTGTCTATCAAGTTGAACTTTGTTAGATCGTTTTTTTGCGAGAATGCAAGTTCGTTGCTTGCGATTGATTTTCGATTCGTTTTTTTATCTATTATCGAACGTTGTCGATGCGTAGATTGGATGTGAATTACGTGATCACATCGCGCAAATTTGAGTACTTGTGTATTTTAGTCGACTTCTAGATTATGCTGCTTCAATCAAGACATTCCTAGAACGATATCGTGAGTGATTATTTTCACTATATTAAAGGTTAGTTTCTCGTGATGTTGCTAAATAGCTATTGATAGTGATTTCGTTTCTTTATCCACTTTTTCATTCTCGTTAAGTAATGGGTTTTCGTCTACAACTACTAGGTTGTATGCGTCAAACTTCTTTTGAGTAGAGTATTTTTCCCTCTTAACAAGAGCTTTGATCATAAAATTATTTGTCGCACTAGAATCGATCATTGCGATGAGTCGACGATCATTGATTTTAATTGATGTGATAAAACATCGTGCGTGTGTTGTTAAGTTTAGTTGCTTTTGTTAGGCTAACATATTGCATTCCTTTGGTAGACTCTTTATTAAAGAATTTGGACTTTTTCTTGTTCTTGTGTTGCGACTTCTGCTTCGAACGCCTGTTTGCGCTAAGCTTCTTTCCTATGCTAGATTAATGACTTTGGCTTTCTAGGGAATCAATTGACTTCTTCTCTTTCTTCTAGGTGAGTCTAGCATGAGTCGTTATAGCATTTTGTTCAATTAAGTGTTGCATATTTCTTTGCTTTCTTTATCTTCTCTTGGAATAAACTTACATTGCTTAGTTGTTGTTCGATTTTATTAAGAATTTCTTTTTTTATAGTGGCGTCGCTTTCTAGCGCTTTCTCGCATTTATTCACGATTTGATTTATTTGTCGTTTCTTCGATGAACTAGCTAAAGTCTCGAGGTGCTTCGTGATGTCGTCTAGGCATTCGTGAAAGTCTTTCTAGTCGTACTCGTCGTCTAAGTTTGTTGCTAGGTGAGGGTATGGCGTTCTTGGTCGTTTCGCTCTCATAGTTTTATTAAGTATTTGGTTGATTTCTTGCGTAAATGCGAGTGCCTTGTTTGATGATGTTCCATCTAGGACTTTCTATAACTAATTTGGGTCTTCTATTAGATAGTAGTCGTCGTTCGATTCAATCTTGGGGGTGTTCGCCTCTGTGTTAGTTTGCTCCCTAATGTCGTCTTGATTATCAAGTATCTCTCTTAACATAGCATTGATCTATTGGCGATCCATCAAGTTTCGTGATTGACAATCTCTTGCGAAGTGACTCAATTTGCCACATGAATAGTACGTTTTTTGAGATTTGTTACCTTGCTTTTTCCTAGAATTCTTTCCTTTACGTCGTTGAGTGAAATCCAATTTCATAGATGCAAGTCTACGATAATCGAGATTATTGTACTTCTAATTAGAACGAGATTCTCTTTGCTAACATTCGATCGCTAGTTCAAAGAAGATTCTTGTCCTTTCTCGAGATTGATCGTATTTTTTTTTCATAGCTCTTTTATATAGTTTGTCGTCGAGATCGATGACTACTTCGATAAGATTAAACATGTCGTTAAGAATTCTCTCATCACGCATAATTTCGTTCTTTAGATTGTCTTTTAGGTCTCGTCGAAACATTGTCATAAATGCGACATCGTTCCACTTGATTAAATTGACATATTTTTGGAACCTAGTTGCGTAATTTGCTACAAAGATTCGTTGAGTTAAATGTTGAATCACCCTTTTCGCGATTTGTTTCTCGTTGAATGTTTCAAAAATTCTTCGAAGCTCTCTCTTGAAGTTGTCGAAGTTCGTGAACATCGCACGAGGGTTTTTGTCATAATTCTTCAAATACTTTCGTAAATTTGACTTGAGTCAATGTTGAGCTCTTTCTCTAAGAAATGTTGATGCGAAAATCGTCTTCTAGTTCGCTAGAATAGGATAGAAGGTGAAATAGATATTCATTTGCATAAGCTAGTCCTTTAGACTAGTACGATCTTCATGGTAGATATTGGGTTTATTGATTCTAATCTTGTCGTCTTTCATGATCGATGATTGGCGTGATGCTAATAAGTTAGTGCTTGAGATAGAGGCGCGTTGACCTAATACAAACATTCTTAGGGTGTTCAAAGTGTTACGCTACTACTTTCTAAGAAGTCTTAGAGATATTAGAGAGAATTGTATTGTTGAAGAGATTTGTAGGCGTCTTCAAGCAATGCAAGCAATCACTTGGTAACAAGGGTTGCAACTAGATGTAGCGATAACAATAAGTAAGAATTTATCTTGAGTTGAACACGATTTATAAGGGAGTCGTGTCTAGGGGATCTATATACTAAAGGAGATCCTTCTTGCTCGCTATGCTCGTTGTCGAGCATGTCGAGCTCTGTTCGCTTTGCTCGTTGTCGAGCATGTCGAGCTTTGTTCGCTTCGTTCGCTGTCGAACATGTCGAACTCGCCCATTAGCGTGTCGAGCAATGTTCGCTTGTCAAGTCGTCGAACATGCAAATAATCGTGCTATATGCTACAGACTACTCTGTAGAGTATATACTAGCTGTAACGAGCTAGGGTCGTAACATCGTGTTGCGCGTATGTTATGTGATCTATCTTGTACACACGAAGTCCAACTAAAAGTTCTTACTACAAATCATATAATAACTCGAAGGGCACATAATAGTGGACCACAAGAGGTGACAAAAGTCAATGAAGTTAGCTCTATCGATGCACCTATAGTCCTATCAAGACATCAAATTTGAATAAGACCAAATTAGCATAGAGAAAATACGAACACGCATTTAAGAGTTCGCGAGAAGCCAAAAGTTCTAAGTATATAACTACAATCTATGAGATTGTACTTGCGATCAAAGGCAACTATATAAGTCGAATCTCTTTTAAAATCACTAATACAAGCAAGACTTTTTGTCGATTCTTACTTAATACAAAACAAATAGTTTCTTAAGAAACATTGTTTTGCGATAATTTATTTGAAGAGACTTGCGATAGTGTGCGAGATAGAAATGAGATTATAATTGTACGACACATTTCTTCTCTAATATGTTCATCTTCGCTAATTCTACGAATCTATAATGTTAAAGAACTAGATTTTTTAATCGAGAGTATTAATAAAGGCTAAAATAGCGCTATACTTGTCGTTTATAGTCGTTTATAGCTCGATTACTTTGTGGGATTCGCGCGATCTACATTTATCGATAAACAATTTAAAAAGTTGAAATCTTTAATTGAAGAAATCGAAGATCTTTATATCTTCTACTTTATAAGCACGTAACAAATGTATTTTTTGTTTTTGACATATAAGATAAAATATAATGTTGTAGCACTTGATGTCGCAAATCGATAGAATGCTTATAGCATAATTACTGCTATAAGAGTTGTTGTTCAACTCTATAGACATGTAAAATGCGAGAAAGAAATTTATCGAGAAATTTTTGCGTTTTCTATCTCGCATAATCTACAATTATTACGTTGTAATTGATAAAGACAACATTACATTCTATTGTTATTTTATTAAGACTTACGATTTTACAAGCGAAGAAGGGAAAGAGAAATAAATTGCGTATAAATTTATTAAAAACGTCTACGATATATGGATGTCGACTCACATTAAAAGGATTCGCTCAGTTATTGACGACATCCCATTCGATATAAACTTCGAGGTTTCACTTGATGATTGGTTCACATCAGTTGCTAGTGTCGACGAATCAAAGCTACCTAATTCACAGGAAATAGCGACAAGCGCTTCTGCATCTTAGGATATAACGATCTACAAAAAGCCAAGACTTCTACCAAAGGTCATGCTACAGCAGGAGAACGACAGCTTGAAAGGTTAGCTTGCCCAAGAAAGGGAGCAAAGTAACTAGCGACTGATGGAGCTCATGATTCGTCTAACTAAAAATGAATCGAAGGGCCTAAGAGAAATGAAGCAAGAGAATGAGCGGCAAAAGCAAGAAATGAAGGAGCAAGCCGCCTCGTTAAATGCTAGAATAGATCAACTCATAAACATGTTGAAGCAAAGAATCACCTAGTCTTTATGGTCTTCTAACACACTGCTTGATAGAATAGCTTAACTTGACTACTTATTATGATGCTCATTTATAGCTAGCTCGAGAGGAGGATCGTCGAATGCGAATTTAATCATTAGTAAATCCTGTCTCTTCTTCATTCAAGCAGCGTTGATTGCATGGCAACGCCATTTTCGACTACTTCGTCCTCTAATTCTAGCAAATCTAAATCAACAAGCTATGACGTTTTATCAAGTAGATTGGGCACGCCATTGAGATCTATCTACTTAATTCGAATCTAGTAGAACCTCGAGACGAGCATTAAGAGTGCAAACATTTAGACACTAAAGCTCTTCGACAAAAAGCACCTTCATGGCGGCTGACACTAGAAAGTCTTTCTCTTGAGATTTTCTTCAACATATTTAATGTGCTACGAGCTTCATTCGTATTACTATCTAATAAAGAAGAGGAAAGTAGAGACTTTCGCTTTAAAGTCTTGCGTTGTATTTCTTGTAAACGTGTGCTCTTGCAAAGACTTAAGTAATTGTTTGCGTTCAATATCACGAGATCGCTTTTCTATAGATAATTAATAAGAGATAGAATGAATATTTAACGTGAATGTTTTATCTTTGTTAACAAGTGATTTTAATATCGAAGATTGTCGCTCATTTCTTTCAACGTTTAACTTGATTTAATCTCGAGACACGTCGATTGAAAAGAAAAGAAAGAAGATGCTTCTACACTGCTGTTGTGATGAAATAAAATAGGATGCTCGCAGCTCAGCGACAAAGTCGATCATTAGCACGAAAATGTAATTTATCAAGCACAAAGGTAGGGGAAGTCATGGGCTAGCGACCCATAAATACTTCGCACTAGTTGAAGAGAACATCTTCTAAATTTATTTCAATGATCGACCCTAGCAGTAGCTAAGACTGAAGCGACTTGGCATAGTGAACGAAGATGTCGTGTTATACCTAGGGTTAAGTCGTGTATCCTTTGCTTTAACTTCTAGATCAAGGTCGTTCGCGTTCTAAAATCTTTGTATCTTAAGAGAGACAACTAAAAAATAAATA
>JAABUL010004175.1_pt1 | contig 19791 bp, 33 predicted proteins | sample 5559151 | NCBI WGS metagenome assembly JAABUL01 (sample SAMN10711876, study PRJNA513368) | rock metagenome | isolation source: Antarctica rocks | place: Antarctica: Victoria Land, Pudding Butte sud | reverse complement strand
ATCAACGCGGCGGCCCCCCCCCCCCCCCCCCCCCCCCCTCTTGAAGCAGTGCCCCTCCAGCAAGCATTTGCCTTGGGCAAGTCCCCAAACCTGGTGTAGAACAATCTGCAGCGGGCTCGGACCAACTTGCGCAACCCTTAGCTGTAGAAGGAGCAGGTGAATCGTACATATCGCGTTGACAGCGTGGCAATCATGACGTCTGCTGCGCATGATGCGGCGCATCCAGGCGGCATGAAGGGTGTCTTCAAGAATGACACCACACAGAAGTGAGGCGATTCAACCGGATGCTTTTCAGTTGTCACCAAGTGTCCAACAGCCAATGAAGATGGCAGCACGACGCCGCTGGCATGTTTGCATGCACTCGCTGATGCACCGTTCTATTCCGCATGAGCGCAAACTGTGCTTGACATATGTGCAGTATCAGGACCACGTTCAAGTCCAATCCTACTGGGCAAAGGTGATCCATGATACCTGTAGATGCCGGCTGCACCAGCAGCATCCTCTCGCTGTGGTTGCTCATCATGCATGGCTGATTTATGCGAGTCAATCCTGCATTACAAACAAATCATGCAGCAGGCGCAGCGAGTGCCACGTCCTCCCCCACGCAGCTTCAAGCTGAAAGTTAAGCGCGTCGCCTACAAGTTTGGCGGCTTCGTTCACTGGGTCTTCTTCAAGCCGGAGTCGCAGATGGCGGCGGGAGAAGATCCGGCGCAGACGTCCAGGGTGAATAATAACTACCGATTCGAGCATCTGAATGTAGTCACTTATATTGACATGCACTGAGCACTGCTTTGTTTGCTGATCCACGTTGTGTTGTCATCGTGATGTCGAAGGCACTGAGCGCTCGGGAGGATGCTGGCGCCTTGGCGGCAAACATTGACTGCAGTGCCCAGACACAAGAAAAATGCAATACATTGTGCAGCTTGTCTCAAATGCCATTCTGGACCTGGAATGTGCAAGGCGCCCATCGCACGGGAGGATGCCGGCGCCTCGGCGGCGGACATCGACCGCAGCGGGCACAACCGCACGATGGCGGCGACGCGGGACATGGTTCAGGGCGCCGGTCCCTCGGATCAGGAGATCACGACGCACCAGGGGGCCAAGGATTTGAACCGCGAACGGCCAGCGCTGGCGGTGTAGGACTGGCGATGGCGTGTGGTACTAGAGCCAGCGAGTGGGGGCATTGGCAGAGAGCACGTCTTGCAGGCACTGCAGCGGGAGCAGGCATCCCGAATGGACAACGTTGAAGGCTTGTTTCAGCAGGCGGACCGACGTCGTGGGTTCGCCAGTGACGATTCTTGGCATTTGCTCTGGTGTTGAAAGGTAGGTATTCGGCACTGTAGCGTGGGCCGACAAGGGGTGTTTACAACATCGGTGTCGCACGTTCAAAATTGTTTTCCATTGCAGAATGATTCATGACATCTACCTGGCTGCCTGTAATCGCCGACTCAATGACGGCAGGAATGCCTGTCGTGGCGCAGTAACTGCTTGTTTCTCGATGACATGGAGACCTGTCCCCACACCCGAACACCATCAACACCCGCCGAAATCCCTAAACCCTAGCAGGAGTCCACAACGTACTCCTCCAGCGGCTGGACGGTGTGCGCGAAGGCGGTGTCCGACAGCCACTTGGAGGACACGTGCCATACGTGCCGCGGCGGCTGCCCCGCGCCTGCATAATGAGGCGCAGAGGCTCAGCATTCGTTTCCACAGGGTTGCTGGCGGCACTGACCCCCACAGATGCCTGCGATGCCAGGCAGCCATCAGCAGGCACATGGCACGCATCGTGGCGTGCTTGGAAGGGCAAGTCACATGGGAGGGACGCATGCTTCTTTCTACAATGTTTGGGTGTTTTTCGGAGATTCCCAATAGGAAGTTGGAGGTATGGTGCAGCCCGCACCCCAGGCGCAGGCGGCCTCGTCATGCAGGCAGGTCAGGGCGATGCCGCCTCACTGAGTGTCACCTACAGGTCGTGAATTAAATGAAGACGTTATGAACCCTCACCCCAGGCGCAGGTGTCCTCGTCGTACAGGCAGATCGTTTTGATGACGGCTCGCTTGGCGGTGCTGCCGTCCTCCGCCGGGGCGCGCTTGAGCAGCTTCCCGCCCGCCGCCCGCACGAGGCGCGCATAATCGTCCTTCCGGCCAAACTGCCCTGCGGGACGGCGCCATCAGCAGCCATTGACCGGGCGCACAGATCAACACCCCTAGCGCCATGCAATGGGCGTCTGCACTGGGCATGCACGGACCCTTCACAGGGCAGACCTCGTCAGCTGTCGTGTCCAAGCTGCACACATGCACGCAGCCAGCACTGCCGGCGTGCGGCGTCCTGGCTGGCGGGAGCCAGGACAGCCCCGAGTCACTGCTGCGTTGCATCGCCCAAAGGGACGACCGTCCTACTGATGCGACCCGGTGAAAACTGACCAGGTACTGCTCTGAAATGAACCCCCCCGCCTCACCTGCCAGGTGGATCTCGTAGCCCTCCAGCAGCGGCAGGCCGGCCACGGCGCGGTTGGCACGCCCCACCTGCGGGCCGCCCGGTATCTGCAGTCCACGCGCATGAACTGACGTCAGATTCGGCTGCAATTAATTACGTTTCGTTTGGCAATGCACAGCAAAACACGCGCCCTAGCTGCGGCCAGCATCTGCAGATCAAACAGCACGAGTCAAACTTTGTAATGTCAACTCTTTCGACTTTGTTTGGCCCTGTGCAGCGCAAGCTGCCCGCCGCGGACGAGGCTGCCTGCAATAAAGCTGAGGGAGACGCTGCGCCACGGCACTGATGCCACCTGTCACTGCACGCAACATGACCGCTTGCAAACACAGGAACAAGCAGATTATGAGCCCTTGCGGTCGTTGCAGACAAGCAACTTTGGCCAGACGTGATTGTGTTATAGTAGCGTTTTCCTTGTAGCTTTGTGTACCTCGTGGTCCTCCTCGCTGGCGAAGTGGCCCGCCGGATTTGGCGGCAGCAGCCACGACGAGGAGACCACCCAGCGCCCCAGCAGCACCCCCAACAGGAAGCTCAGTGTCCGCCTGCGAGAACAAACCAACAAAATGTGTGTTTGAGCTGGCAAAAGCCACGGCAGCAAGGGTCGCAGTCTGTGCGCACCGGCACAGACCTTGCCATGTGCGGCTCACGTCAAACAGCAACCATCAAGGGTGAGCAATGTGCAGGAGACACCGCGGCATCTGCAAAATGTTGCTCTGTCGCTTTCTGGGCACGTGCGCAAGATTTAAGGCTTGTGGTGCGCCAGTCGTGCCACACATGACGGTTGCCAGGATTGTTGCGTTGGCGATGCCAGAGACTGATCCAGCGACATTCAAGCTGGATACTTGAGACAAAGAAAATGCGCACTTAGGGGTGGCGTCGGCGGTGGCGCCGCACACCACGTGCGTGACCGCGTCGCACCTGAAAACATATTACAAGAACTCATGAACCAACAGCTGTTTTCTGTCAGTTATTGAACGAGCTAAGGTGCCTGTTGGGACATTCGGTCTACGAGGGAGCCCAAAGTATGTATTGTCAGAAACTCACCACTTGTTCTTGGGCGCCACCCGCGCGCCGACGACGCGCGCGTGCGATGCGAGCGCCGCCTTGCCGTCCGCGCACATGCCGGACGGCACCAGCACCATGCCCGCCCCCGGCCTGGCCTTTTCCTTCTTGCCGCTGCCCTGCAGAGACGACGTTGGAAGACGGTCGTTGGAATTTGAGTGTCGGCGCACATGCCGGTCGGCACCATGCACCATGCCCTCCCTCGGCCTGCATGTGCCTTCGTTGCCTTCCTGCCGCTGCACTGCAGAAACAACAATGAGAGACACTCTTTGGAGCGGGCTTATGTGGCGGCGCACATGCCGGGCGGCACCCAACACCATGCCCGCCCCCAGCCTGGCCTTTTCCTTCCTTGCCTTCCTGTCGATTCCCTGCGAGCAACGGTACCAGGGCCTCACAGATGTGAAGTTTGACGTCTAGGTGGCGGCACATGCGGGAAGGCAGCTGCGCCACGTCCAGCCGCAGCAACGCCGCATTCCGGAGGAACACCGACCCTGCAACGAATGGCGGCGGCTGCAATCGTCAAACTCACATGCACAGGTTTCTCGACTGCTGTCAACACCAGAAGCAAGGGGCCTCACTGCACTCCACACATAAATCAATCGCAGGCTGCACTTGCAAGAGGGGGCGTGACTCGCTTCAGCCTCAAGCGTCGCGGCTGAAACGGCAGGGGTTGTGCTGCTGACAGCGCCCCGCCGCTTGGCCTGCCGCTCTGCGCCAGCTGCCTTGGGGGACGATGCTGCCGCGGCGCCGCCGCTTTGCCGCTGCCTGACCCCCGCTGCCGCCGCAGGCAAGGGGCTGCGCTTATGCTGCCGCCGCGGGAACTCAGACGCCGTCGACGTCGCTGGCGGCGCGTGCTGCACCGGCCTCGCGGTCTCGCACACCTCGCACTTCTGTGCGCTCGTCTGCGCGCCATGAATATCACCTTTTGCATCTCATCTTGGTGACAACAGGCTGGCTTCACTGCGGCCCACTCAGACATTTCATCTTGACCCACTACAAGACATGCTCGCTTGGATCAGAGCACAGCCTCAGCACCACACTCGAGCTGTGACGGCTTCAAGCTGAGATACACATCTGTGAAAAGACCTACAGTGCCGCACCGGGTTCTCGAAGGTGCAGGCAATGCACGCCCACGGCACCAGGCGGCCCGGGATGCGCCGGCCATTGGAGCCCGCCGCCCCTCCGGACGCCGACTGCTGCGCCGCCGCCGCGCTGCTGCCGCAGGACCGGCGACCCCTGGCGGCCGCGCCCGGGTCTGCCGCCGCGCCCTCGGCGCTGCGGGGCCGCTTCCTCGCTCCGGCGGGCGCCGCGACGCCAGCCACCGAGCTGTCAGCAGGCCGCGGGCCTTCCCCTACCGCCGCCGGGTCACGCTGCGGCGCGGGGGGCGCCACCAGCGCCGCCTGCGCCGCGGACGGCTGGCTGCCGGAGCTGTGAAAGTCGTAGGGGTCGCGCTCGGGGCGCTCTTCAGGGGCGTCGCCAGTGAGGTCAGCATGTAGGCTTTTGGCCGCGTGCCGTCGCGCCGCCTCCTGCAGCTGCTGCCGTGCCGACTGCGGCTGCCTCCCCGGCCGCTGCTTTTCAATTGTCGGATTCTGCGCTGGTGGCTGCTGCTGCTGCTGCTGCTGCTGCTGCTGCTGCTGCTGCTGCGCTGCGCCCTGCTGTCGCTTGCGGCGTTTGAAAGTCTGAACGTGCGGCTGCTGAGCGGCGGCGTGGCGTCCGTCGCCGACACTGTCGCCCGCGCCGCCCCATGGCAGCACATCGCCCAAGACGCCGGCGCCGCCCGCGCCATTCGCCAAAGCGTCGTTGCCATCGCGCTCGTCCGCAGACTGCTCCCCCGATGCCTGTGCGGCAGCCTCCCCCGGGTCGAAGGACCTGCAACAATGTTGTGCAGGATGTTGGCAACTACTTCGCAGCACACATCGCGGACCATGATCCAAGGCGATGCTAACTCAGCGGGCTGAGGCCGGCAGTCTGGCCGCAAACCATTCAGAAGAACCTTCTATGGATGTGTTGGCTTGCCTCGAAGGGCTATTGTCGCGATGCTGCGCCGCATGCGGCACTTCGCAACCGGCACCGCCGCTGGGCCTCGCCGTGCGCAAGCGGTTGCTAGGCCGCCCCGATGCCGCCAGCTGCACCTGCAGCAGCAGCGCGCCGCCGGCGCCGGCGCCATCATCAGCCCTTGCATTTGAGCCGGCAGCGTGCGGCCCGACAGCAGGGCTCCGGCCGGAGTTGTGCTCGGGATCGGCCGCCGCGTCGGGGCCAGAGTCGCGCAGCCGCCGCGCGCTCCTGCTGCGGCCCGCCAGCTGCTGCACGACGGGCAGCAGCGGCCGGAGGTCCACCAGCTCCTCCGGGGGCTTGCCCTCTGCGCAGTGACACGACGCAGCGTTCAAGCATCCAGCTTGTCACCTGTAGCATGATGGAGCTCCACCAGCTCATTCGGAGGCTTCCCCTCTGCGCGGCAACACATCACAGTTGGCAAAGCCCCGACGACCGCTTGCGTCGCCTGCGCCCGCCCTGGCAAAGCCGCTTCGAGGGGTGGCGCTGAAGCGGCGGTGGCGATGTGCGTTGTTGCTACAAACACGTTTGCCAGATTCATCAATGCGACACTGAAGTGAATAGTGAACAATCACATTTCGCACCCAGGGCCTGCAGCTGCGCCACCAGCTGCGCGATGCTGTTGATGCGCTCGTCGCCACGGATTTGATGTGAGATTTAAATAATTCAAGAGTCATAAAATCGACTACCGAAGCAACCCGCACCCAGGGCCTGCAGCTGCGCCACCAGCTGCGCGATTCGGTCGATGCACGCGTCGCCACGGATGTCCCGCCGCCGCGCCGGCACCTTGCACAGGGGGCACTCCGCCTTGTTGCGCACCAGCTGCGCCAGGCACTCCCTGCACACAGCCGACCGGCCTCGCATCTCTACACGTGACAAGACATGCATGGTTCGTCAGCAACATCAGGTGGACAGCTGCACAATCGCGCGCCACACATGTCGGCCAACTGGTGATACTGTTCTCGTGTTTTTATCTGCAAGTCTGCACTTTGCAATGCACAGAGTAAGCAAGGCAGCGGGGGCATGGAGGGGAAGGGGAAGGCGCGGCGGACGCACGAGCAGAAGTAGTGGCAGCAGGACAGCCGCGCGCAGGGTGGCTGCAGCAGGTCGATGCTGCAAGAACATGGAGGCGGAGCCGGTTCAGCAAATGGACACCTCTGCTTGAACCTGCATTTTCATTGCACCGGCAAGCAGCACGGATGCACGTACCAGAGAGAGCACTTCAGTTCTTCCGCCAAGCCCTGTAGCTTCGCCGCATCAAGCGTCATTGCGGGTTCATCAAGCGGCACAGGCTCCTGCGTTGACCAATGCACCGCACTGACGTCTCAACATGCCCAGCTTTCACGCAAGAGAGGTGCTCTGCGATCAAAGTGCGGCGAGGGAAGATGGGGACTTGACGGTCTTGATCGAGGGCTCAGAGAAAAGTGCTTCTGACTCCTTGGTCCCTGTGCAGTTTCGGGTCGCCGAGCTTGCGGAAGCTGCAACTCACTTGAATTTGAAGTTCCCGCCACACAGGGAACTGCAAGCGCGGGAGCAGCACGTTATCCAGCTCATGCAACTCGCAATCACTGCAGTTTGCACTGTCAAACACGTCTCAAAAGCTTCGTCAACATACGTTAGGCCTAAAATTGCATGCGAGGCCGAACCCTCCGGAAGTGACACTGAAATTAATCGTTCGCCATGCATGCGCTAGGTCTGTCCAGCCTGCGATCCGTGGATCGCCCCGTAGCAAGATTCCGAAAACCTGAAACAGCCAGAGGACGCCGCGCGATCGTGGTCGTGCGCGCAGCTTCGAAGCCAGGGTCCGCAACCTCAGATGGGGCCAAGCTTGTGGCCATGAGGGCGACCGGCGGCACAGCGGCGCTCGTCGCCTCGTTGGTGGGTCTGCTAGCGTCTTGTGTAACAGATTCACTCAAGTTTGAATCCAAGCACAAAAGACTTGGAAAATCCAGGCTGTCACCGGGGCGGGTAAGCGCCAGCCTCGGCTGCGACGCATCGCCGCAAGTGCCATGAAGTCTGTGCCTTGACATGCGAAAACACGCCTACTCCGTTTTCTCTGTCATTTGACAAGCCGTCACCCAGCCATCGCTCCACGTGTGCACTTGACGACCTGTATGGCGCAGGCCTTGGCATGCGGCACGGCAGACGCCCGAGTGCTGGATCGCACCGCAGACTCCGCCGCCTCCCGCGCCCGCGCAGAGGTACGCGAGCATTACAACTGGAGCTCATCTCGACAGTGGACTTTAGCTCGACAGTGGCGCGGTCTACTCATGTCACCCTGGCCGTTGGGCGGAGTCGAAAGCCTCAGGCAAAACCTGAGACGGCTTGAAGTAATGGCCGACGCAGTGCAACTGCCGCAGGAGATGCTGGCCGAGATCCGGCGACGCACCAGCGCGGCGTCCGCTGGAAATAGATACGCCATCCCGCTGCAGGTGCGTGGTATTGCGGGCCACTTGCACTCGTTCCGTGAGCCGCCGGCAGGCCCGCGCCGGGCCAGGGTGCTGACCCGCTCAGTGCCGTGCGGTTGGATCTTTAGGCTGCAGATCGAAGCTATGCTGTCCTCTCCAAGTGAAGTGTGGCAGGCATGTGCTCGATGACAAAGCATGACTGTGGGTGACATCAGGTGGAGGCGCCACCGGTGGCAGAGTACAGTGGAGGCGGGCGGCGCGGCGGCGAGGAGGCGGTGTCGGCGCTGAGGCAGCAGCTGGAGGCGTCCCGGCTGGAGCTGGCGCGCGCGCGCCAGCAGGCTGAGGTGGGCATTTGTGTTTCAGGTGTTTGGAACTTCACCCTGCATCCCCTTCCGCATCATCTGGGAGGCGGCGTCGGTGCTGAGACAGCAGCTGCAGCGTCTCCCCTGGAGCTGGCGCAAGCGCGGCAGCAGGCAGAGGTGGGTTGTAGGGCTTCCAGGATATCATCCTGCAGCCACACCCCGCACACCCTTTATCAAGCGGCAGGCTCTCCCATACAGCACTGGCCGCACGGCTTGGCTGGTGTTGGCGGTGCGTTCAATCAGCCGTGCACTTCGATGGCATGCACAATTTCGAGTCCGTCGCACACCTGCAACAGGAGGCACTCGTGGGTGGACATGCGCATTCCGGCAGCTTCTGTGCGCTGCAACAAGGGGCGGCGTGCCGGGCAGATCATTCACATGCGCAGTTCCAAGGCCTTTCCGGGCTGCAACAGCAGGCAGCCATTGGCCGATCAGTTCTGCGCGTAGTCATGTTTCACTGCTGTTAACACCTGCTGCAGGAGGCGGCGCGCCGGGCGGAGGAGCTGTCAAAGGCGGTGGCGAGCATGGTGGCCCAGCAGCAGGCGGCGCCATGATGTCATCGATCCCCCTTCGCACATTCATTCCATGGGCATTTTTACACCTACAACAGGAGGCGGCGCGTCGGGCGGAGGAGCTGGCAAGGGCGGATGCGAGCCAGGCGGCGCAGCAGCAGGCGGCGCAGCGCGCTGCGGCGGACAAGGCGGCGGAGACAGCAGCGGCTGAAAAGGCGGAGGCCCAAACGGCGGCGGCCCAAAAGGCGGAGGCAGAGGCGGCTGATGCTCAAAAGGCGGAACAGGCACGCGCGGCGGCGCAGGCCGAGACTGAGCGGAAAGCTCAGGCAGAGGCTGAGCGTACGACACAGGCGGAGGCTGAGCGTACGACACAGGCGGAGGCAGAGGCCGCTCGGAAGGCACAGGCGGAGGCGGCTCCCAGGGCTGAGGCGCCCGCACTCGCCGCAAAGCAGGCAAGCGCGCAAAACTCCATTGTCCGTCTCGCTGTCCATCGGCTGTGTGGCTGGCGGTATCAAACATCAAGTCATGAGCAGCGGATCACTGGAAAGTCGGCAGCCTCACCAGCCTCACCAGCGGCACAGACAGCAGCAGTGAAGCAGAAAATCGTGCATGCGCAGGAGCAGGCGGCGGCAGCAGATAACCCACTCGAAGACATCATGTCGGCGCTGCAGCAGCAGCCGGCCGCGCCGCCGGCTGCAGCCCCCAGCGGCGGCGAGCCAGCGGCGGCGGTGCCGAGCAGGGAAGGGGAGGAAGGCGGCTTCAACCCCTTCGCCCTTCTGGTGCGAGTGCCAAGATTATATATCTTATATCTAATTTAGATTTAAATAAATTGGATATGCTGCTGCTGCACTTTTCCAGCACCCTGTGCCGAAGAGCTCGGGGTGATCCAGGGCCCGAGGGCGGGCGGCGGGGCACACAAACAGCTGCGCAGCAGGGTGCGGTGCGATCAGTTTTGGACTTGATTCCCGCCGTCGCCGGTGGCAGGTGCCGGGCTCATCTGGTCCTTGTTCCCGATGGCCCGGTGCAACAAGTCGTGGCAGCAACCTCGACTGATGTCCAGCACGTGGCCGCTGCAGAACGCTGTGGGCATCGTGGCGGCGGGCTCGCTGGCCGGGCTGCTGTACCTGCAGAAGCAGGAGGCTGCAGGCTTCGAGGAGGAGATCAAGTGCGCGGTCTTATTCTGTGTCCATTCCAGCTGGTAATCTGCTGGTCAGCAGAGCTCATGCTGTGTCAGGGACTTCCTTGCTGCTTGTGCCCGGAGTTGTTTGTGTGAGACCGCCTGAAATGAATTCCTTGATTGCCTAGATTGGACCAAACAGACCAAGCAGACGAAATGTGGCGCCTGCGCCTGTGTTGGCGACCTGCGCATTGTGTCGCACACAAGCAAGAGCCGCCACTGCATGCCCTTTCCTTTTCTCCCCCTTTCATCATTTTCCTGACCGTTCGATGCTATGCCCAGAGGAGTCATTGTCGATTCTACCCACTCCTGCAGGCAGGAGCTGTCGCAGGAGGCGCGGCTGGTGGCGGACCTGCGGGAGCGGCTGCAGGAGACGCAGGAAGCAGTCGACGAGGAGCGGTCGCTCGCAGAGAAGCTGCGCGCCGAGGCCAAGGCCTCCTCCGACAGCAGGTCCCGTAAGGTGCGGCCATGAGATACAGTTGTATGGCATTTTTCATTGTTTCTGTTTATACTTATAATTACTCGCAGAGACGCTGCGTGCCGAGGCGCAAGGCCTCCTCCGACAGCATGTCATGCAAGGTGCTGCCGTGAACTCAACATCATGAGTTTGTTGTTATTTTTGACACTTGTTTGGGGTTTGAAGCTAGGTTGCATGTTTGGAGACGCCTTGTTGCAGCCTGTCCGCCCGGTCCGCCCACAGCTCTGTGCAGCTGGAGCTCATTTGGGGGACCTTGCGAGGTTGAGGCAGTAGCCTGCAGGGAGCATGCATACATACATACGCAAGTGCATACATCTAAACTGCCGAGTTGCATATCGTTGCCGCTGCGGCGGTGGCGACGGCGGCGGCGCCAGAACCCAGGGCCGCAGCCTTCTTCATCACGCCAATCTCACGAACCCTGGGCCGCAGGTGCAGCTGCAGCTGCAGCAGCAGGCACAGGCGACAGCGGATTGTAGACAAGACCCTACAGCTGACGCCAAGCTGCTTCCTGCTGTCCGCAGATACAGCTCGAGCAGCAGGGTGAGGAACAGCTGTCGAAACCTTGTGTCCTCAAGTCGAGGCGAAGTGGCGGCGCATTGAGGCACCGCGGTGCATGCCGCGACTTTACGATATGTTATCTTGAAACTCCGCCGCAGGGGTAGCTGGAGCAGTTTTTCCGCCAAGGAGGCGGCAATGCTCCTCTTTGCTAAAGCCTGGAAGCAAAACCGCCGGCATCTTGAGGCAGCGCACGCACCCGCTATCTACAGCTGCAACCAAGCTGCCTTCTGCTTCCTGCTCTCCACAGGTGCAGCTGGAGCAGCAGGCGAAGGAGGCGGCGGAGCGCGAGAACTCCTCCCTGCTCAAGAGCCTGGAGGCGGAGCGGCGGCGAGTTGAAGCGACTCGCGCCGAGGCGGCCGCTTCCGCGGAGGCATTGGAAGCGGAGCGCGCAGCAAAGTGGGCGGCTGACGCTGAGGCCAAAGCGCTGCAAGAGGACCTGGCCGCCGCGACAGAGTCACTGCGCCGGGAACGGTGAGATTGCGTTTTAATTTGATATGTTTTGTTCACTTTGTTGGTGGCCAAACCGGCAAGTGGGCGGCCGATGCGGAAGCCAAGACGCTGTGGAAGGACTTGGCCGCCACGACGGAAGTACTGAGCCGGGAACGGTGAGCCTGAACCTTGGTGCATGGAGTTCTGAGGGCTACAGGGTTTGGGGTGCGGACACTGCAGGTGGATCTACACGCCGTGATACAGTGCTCATGCTGCGGGTTCTAGCGAGAGATAACGGTTTGGGATTGAGGAGATGCACATGCAGTAAGTCTCTTGCAGTGCAGCATTGTTTTCCGGGTGGCAAACCGCCGGGCCAGGGCAGCCACCGGTGAAGGCAACTCACGTTGGGTGTTCGAGACCGTTCTGACTTTACGTAGGGTGATGAGACCTGGCCGCTGTTCCACGACTGCCGCACCGCTGCTACCCACATATCTCCAGAAGCCTGACACCTCGAAACCCTGTAACACCCCGAAACCATATGGCGCAGGGAGTTCATGGCGTCCGTGGGGCAGCAGGCTTCCGCCAGCAAGGCCGCGGCGGCGTCGGCGGAGTCCGCACGCGGCGCGCTGTCGGCGGAAAACGCAAAGCTGGCTGCGGAGCTGGCGGCGGCCGCCGAGCGCGCCGGCCGCGCGGAGACTGTGGTGACGTCGCTGCAGGAGCAGCTGGACCAGGCGCATGACACAACCGCCCAGCAGGGCGCCCAGCTTGAGCACGTGAGTTTCGTTGATTCATTCCATTCAATATATCCAGGGAAGCAGGAGCAGCTGGACCAGGCGCATAAATCACCGCACAGCAGGGCACCCAGCTGAAGTAGGCGGGATTTGTTTGCTAATTTAATGGATACACACAGGAGCATCAATTGAAGGAACAGAAGGAAATTCGCCAAAAGGAGCAGCTGGAGCAGGCGCACGACATCACCCCACCAGCAGGTCACCCAGCTCCAGCACGTCGCTTTCCTGTACCCGGCCCCCATTTACTGAACTGACAGATCTGCAGGAAGACTGCCGACCTTTGTCCGGCTTGCCGACCTTTGCCCGGCTGGCAGCACTCCATGTTAATCCGAACAGCTGCACTTCCAGTTTCAGTATTTGTTCGCCCAGGTGGGCAAGGAGACCATGAACATGCGCTCGCGCTGCAGCAGCTGCGCACGCAGGCGTTAGTGGCATGCAAGAGAGTCTGCCTCGACACTCAGCAGCTCTCCTGCGGAATCCCGTATTGCTTATGTTGCAACCTCCAGGTGACCAAGGAGACCATGGACATGCGGTCGGCGCTGCAGCAGCTGCGGATGCAGGCGTGCGACGCGTCGATTCAAGCGCTCAAAACTCTTTCATGGATCCATCTGTTTCCGTGACTACCTTCAGGTGGGCAAGGAGACCATGGACATACGGTCGGCGCTGCAGCAGCTGCGGACACACGCGGGCGACATGGCGCTCCGGGCGCAGGCCGCCGCGGATTCTGCCGCCGCCCTGCGTGCTGAGGCGGAGGCGGCCGCTGACATTGCGGCGGGCGAGCTGGCGGCTGAGCGGAATGCCGTAGCCGCCCTTGAGGTACTTGCCTCAATAGACTCATAAGGATCGTAAAATATTTTGCTACACGACCAGCTGCGAGCTGTGAGAGGCCTGTGCAGTGCCCAATCTCTGGTGCCTGCGATGCTGGAACTACCGGAGTATCGCAGTACGGACAGTGAAAGCTTCCGGCGAGGGTGAACAACAGCCACAGCGCCTGGACAGAAGCCCTCAACTTGTCGGAGGAAATCGGACCTGGCGGCCAGCCTGGCGGAGGTAAGAGACACTGAGTTGTTATCTTGTTTCTCCGGCAGCCCTCTGCCCACTTGCTGCCATGGTCACTGCAGGCAGAGGTGACGGCGGTGAAGTCGGAGCTGGCGGCCAGCTCAGCGGAGGTGAAGCGTTTGGACTCGGAGCTCAGCGCTGCACGTTCCGATGTCACCAACCTCAAGTCCCGCGTCACCGACCTCATCTCCCAGGCGCGCTTCCTGGCACCCAAAAGTCGAGATACCCGGAATGCAGGGGCGCAGCGTCGTGCTTGTCGCCTGTGCCACATTGGCGAGTTGGGCAGAAAGTGCAAACACATCATGGAAACAGACTCGAGTGATCCTGTCTGGAGGTGGCAGAGACAGAGAAGGAGCTGGAGGTGGAGCAGGTCGTGGGGTAATCGAATATGTTTACAGCCCGGACAAAATCGAGTTACCGACGCGGGAAACTCCTTCTGACTGCAGGTAGCGGACATGCAGATGCAGCTGGAGGAGGGACGGTGCACTAGCGAGACGGCACGGGCCGAGGCGCAGAGCCTGAAGGACTGAAACACGAATATGACAATGTATCTGCAGGTGTCCGAGACGGAGAAGCAGCTGGAGGAGGAACGGGGCGCTGGCGAGACGGCGCGGGCCGAGGCACAGAGCCTGAAGGCGGACCTGGGCGCCGTGCGCGACAGCCTGGCGGCAGCCTCGCAGCAGCTGGCCTCCGAGCGTGACGCGAGTGCGTGCCCCTTCCTTGCAACAGCTTTGTTTCCTGCTGCTGCCACCGCCCGTGCCTCCCACTTCCATCGCCGCGTTGGAGTGTGCCGGCTCGGCAAGCGCTGTCCTGTGAGGGTGTGCGCTGCCCTGCTGCCAGCCGCCCATCAGATCGGTGATGGTTTTGCTGCACAATGAAGGCGTCAGTTGTTCTGCAGCGCCCTGGGAATCTCTCGGCAAACCTGCTTGGTGTCCGCTGCCTGCAGGCGAGCAGCTGCGGGAGCAGGTTGCGACGCTGCAGGAGGAATACGGCCGCGCAACAGACGCCTTAGAGTCCAATCAGGGCTCCACATCCGAGGTGCGCCCTGCGCCAGCGCCTGTACTGGGCACCGGCAGCAAACTTTGACGTTACGCTCCAGACAACGGGCCCACTTGCCCATCGAAGCACCTTACCTGTCTTGCGACACAGACACAAGTTGCTGGGAGGGAGGCATGCTCTGTGCACTGTTTGTATTCCCCCACAGCTGCGGCGAGAGAGCGAGGCGTTGGGGTGCACGCTGGGCGGCGCAGCTGGAGGGCAGCAAATGAGGCAGTCAGTTTCATGTACTTGAAAAATCTGCGGTTCATGCACCGCAGCTGCGGCGGGGAAGTGAGGCGCTGGCGCGCTTGGCGCGCAGCTGCCGCATCATTTCTCAGACAACCGGTGACGTTGCACACCCCATCCAACAGCTACGGCAGGAGAGCGAGGCGCTGGCGTGCAAGGCGGCGCAGCTGGAGGACAGCACCGAGGGGCTGCAGATCATTTCACATGTGTTGACAATTCCCTCCCTTTGACAATCTCTCCTCCTATGCCGCACAGCTGCGGCGGGAGAGCGAGGCACTGGCGCGGGAGGCGGCGCAGCTGGAGGGCCGCAACGAGGGGCTGCAGGCCAAGCTGGCCGCGCAGCGCGAGGAGCTGTCCTCCCGCATCCGCGCCGTCCAATCCGAGTCCATGCAGGTGCACCTTTGTAAAAATACACGGTTCCCATAAGATGAGCATCACCAGAGCACGAAATATAAAGCATGCGACCATCTGCATTGCCGGGCTTGAGGCGGGGGGCTCTGCAGCGTCCAGGCACCGATGCCGGCAGACAGTCTTCGATCAACCTGGCATGAGGGTCTGCCACGTCCGCAATGATGATGCATCGATTTGCCCCACTGTCGACCACTGGAGGGTGCCTGCCGTGTACCCTGCATATTTCAGCGAGAGCTCGCTCAATGGCTGTGAAACACCTTTTCAAAGTTCTGATGTGTGTGAAAATGCAAAAGCGCAGGCGAGGAACCAGATGTGGGAGGAGCTGTGGGAGGCGGCGGCCGGGGGTAAGAAACAAAAAATGTACAGGAGATTTAGGCGGTTCAATCTGGTTTCGCTACTGTCAACTCCGTACAGGCGAGGGAAGAGCTGCGGGAGGAGCGGGTGAGCCGGGAGGCGGCGGCGGCGTCGGTCGCCAAGCTGCAGCACGTGGTGGAGCTGGTGCGCGAGGAGATGCAGGAGGCGCAGTCCGCCTACACCAAGTGCGCCCATATCAAATCAAGCGTCTGTCGAATACTGATGCAGATCAACCTAACTATGAGAGCTGGATTCCCTCCATGGTGCGGGAGGAGATGCGGGATGTGCAGTCCCCCTACACCAAGTGCACTTCCTTACCGGCCCCTCTCAGAACTGCGATGCAACATCTCAGTTGGCATGTCTACACGTCAAAGACTTGCCACATTCGACAGCATTTGCATCGGATGGACAAACTGGAGCATTGCGACCCAGTGTGAGAGTGCGAAACATTCAACCCACAAGGCCATAAATGACCAAAAGTCAATTCCATGTTCTTAAACATCTAGCTGGATTGGGCATACCTTACCTGCCGCCTTTCGACCTGATTGAGAAGGGGTCAGCGGCAGGATTGACTGCTCGCCTTGCACTCAGCTTGCGGTCGTTCTGTGCTCGTAGCAAGTCTGCGTTTCGACGGAATAGTACATGATAGGAAATTACGTGCGCCTGCTCTTCACCCCCAACCCGACACACCCAATGCCTCCTCCCCTCCACACTACACACCACCCTGCCCAATGCGCTGCCACGCGTTCCAATAACCCTCCGAACGCCAAGGGCAGCCGTCAAGCTGGAGGCGAGCGGGGGGCGCGCTCCGCAGCGGATGACAAGCCACAACTGGACAACACCGCTGTTCTTTTGAATGTCTTGTCCGTTTCCAAACGTCCAGATCCGCCATGCAGGGCGTCAGTCGAGCTGGAGGCGGAGTGGGGGGCGCGCACTTCGGACCACCAGTACTTGATAATACTGGAATGGTCTGGCCAAGATGGAAGCTTAAGCACCCCAATCGCTTCATGCAGGGCGTCAGTCGAGCTGGAGGCAGAGCGGGGCGCGCGCTCGGCAGCTGAGGACGTGGTGAGCGGCCTGCGGCGGCAGCTGGGGGAGGTGCGGGCGGCGGAGGAAGCGGCTCGCGCGGCGGCGGCCAACACGCTCGCGCTCCTGGAAGCCGAGGTATCCGCACTGAAGGTGCCTGCCCCAATCTCGAAGGACGCTGCTGCGACTCCCGTACAATTACTGCAATGGGGTTTGCGTCGTGCAGCAGCAGCAAGCACAATCGGCTTCACAGTGTTGCCTTGCAGGGGCCACACCCTGCAGCGAAATGGCTCACTTGACCAGATTAGAGACGCATTTGTTTTCCCACTGTTGACACGCCGCAAGATCAATCGATCATGGTCATTTGGCGCGCCGATGGTGCAGATGAAGCGGCGGAGGCTGGCAGCCAACTGGTGAGCAGCGAGGCGCGGGAATACTGACAGCACTTGCTGGACCACTTGATGGGCCGTCAAGCGATGTACTGGGGCGATTTGATGACGAAATAACGGCAGGCAGGTGCCATCGCAGCTTGTCCAGCGTGGGCGGTTTTTTCAGTGGATGGCAGATACCTAATCAGCAGCTCAAGTACCTAAACAGCGGCGCCATGACATGGAGTTGTTGGCTTTCATTCGACTGCCCAGGGGCTTCCACGCCAATCTCATAGATGGACACAGATTGGCGTTGAAGTTGTTGCAAGTAAATTCGAAATTTGATTGCGCTCCCACATTGTGCCACACCAAATATGCAGACCTGAAGAGGCCGACCAAACGGGACATCATACCATCACGTCACTGCCAGGAGGCATCATTCAACAAAACCTGCCACATACCAATCCGCTCGGGAGACTGCCAGCAGCAACATCCAATAATGCCTGGACATCACCATGGTTCCCACCTCTTGCACTGTGCGCTCGATCCCTCAATACTTCCCCTCCCCATCCTGCACCCTGAGGTTCTCCAAGAACGCCAGCGTCGCTGTCGTGTTGGGATTGCCTGCCGCAGCGAGCACACAAGCACATCAGATCGCAGGCGGAGCATCCACCGACAGGTCTAAACAGCATTGTACATGCATGTGCAATGCATGCAGCAGGCGGTAAATTCACAGTCAGCAGTGGCAGTCGACGCAGCACGAGGATTGAAGTAATGTGAATGCGCCAGCAAAGCAGTTTTCACCTGTTGGCTGCGGCCTGGTGCCAGCAGGGGCGGCAGCCCATGCAGACTGCTGCGACGACAAAGCTGCAGCAGGCTGCACGGCTGAGGCGCCAGGCTGTCCTGCTCCTGCACACGACAGTCCGCTTGATGACACGGCGGCCCTGTGGACACTGCTGCTTAGCAGCTGGTGTTTTGCCATGGTGACCTGGAGACTTTCCTCACTCTGCTTGTGCAATCGTTGGGACAGAGTAGTAGACGTGACTGCACAGAGCAATTGAAAGCCACAGAACGTAGTGGATATTCACCTGCGCCGCCACTCGCAGCGGCAATGCCTGTGCCCTGCGACTGCGGCGGCCGAGGATGCTGCTGCAGCTGCTGATGCTGTTGCGGCTGCTGCGGCTGCTGCTGCTGTCCCTGCTGCTGGCCGCTATACCCCACGGAAGATGGAGCATCTGCATAGCCGCCTGGCGGGTGCGCAGGCCGCGAAGGCGGCCTGGAGTCCCCGAAAATCTCTTGCGCCTGCCCGGCGCCGCCTGGATGCTGCGCCAGATACTGCTGGTACGCCTTCTCGTAGGGCTTTGGCTCGGCTCCGCCACCAGCGCCAGCTGCGCTGGCGGCCGGCGGCACATTTCCATACGCCGGCTGCCACACGCCGCCGCCGTGGCCACCAGCAGGCGAGGGGGCGGCCTGGGCGCCGTAGATGCCGCCGGGATACTGCACAGAGGCGCCGCCGCCGCCCGCGGCGCCGCCCGGCTGGAACGGGTCGTCTCCGGACGGCTCTGCGGGGTGGCGCCCGTGGCTGGGCTGGCCGCCAGAGCCCTGATGGCCATGCTGGGACTGGCCGCCGGCCGCGCTGCCACCGCCGGGCTGGAAGGGGTCGCTGCTCTGCTGCGCCGGCGACACGGCCGGCTGCGGCGCCCCGCCGCCGTCCAACGCTGCTGGGCCGCCGCCGTAGAGCGCATGGAATGCTGCACTGTGGTTCTGCTGGCCAGCCCCCGCGTCCAGCGGCGGCGTCTGGGCGCTCATGTCGAAAGGGTCGCTGCTCACGGCGACGCGGCCAGGCCGGCTGCCGCCGGGGGAGCTGCCAACAGTTGCCGTGTTGCCGGGAGTGGTCTGCTGGCGAAAAGGCGGCCCCTGCTGCTGCCCGCCCAGCGAAGAGACGGACGCCAGTGGGTGGCGGCCCGGCGCCGCCGCAGCGGCCGCGTGCTGCCACCGTGGCTGCTGCTGCGCGCCCAAGGCGGCGGCGCCTGAGCCAGCTGAGGTGCCGCCGACCTCGGCATATGTCATGGGCACATGGTAGGGCTCGGGGGCGGGCGTCGACCAGCTTGGGGCCATGCCACTCGGCGGCGGGGCGGCGTGCTGCGGCTGCTGTGGCGCCGGCGCTGGTGCCGCAGGCGACGCGCCTGAGTGTTGCGGTATCGGTGATGCAGCAGCGCCGCCGCTCCCGAAGCTGGGCCGCTGAAAGCCCTGCAGCACACACAAGGTGCACATTGGCACAATCGAAGATTCGAACTGACACGGGACGTCACTGCAAGGTCATGATAAGCTTCGCTGCAAGTGCAGTGAAAGCTGGGACCTGATGCCGGACCGGAGCGCAACGCTGCTTCGCCTGTACACAAGCTTTCGTTCCAACATCGCATGGTCAAATAGTGCCTGTGACGGAGTTGACGATGTCCACATGGCCAGACTCGGGCTGCCCTGCAGCTGTGCCAGGAGCCGCGAATTGGCGGCGCACTGAAGCAGGCGAAAATGTCCAGAGATTCAGAACCTGACTTTTTCTTGAAGTGCAAAGAGATGATAGTAAACCACAATCACTCACCGGCATCTGGCCGGGCGACAGGGAGCCCTGGAAGGGCGGCACCACGAAGTCGTAGGAATCCATTTCCGCGGTCTGCCCGGGCGCCTGCTCCAGGTGCAGCGTGAAGATGATCGCTCCTGGGCACGGCGGTAGCACCACCACCTGTGGTGCGGCAGGAAAAGGGTTTCCAAGTGTTCAGCAGCATCATTCTGGCCTGCCTGCGACGGCGGCAGCACGACCACCTGCGCTCGTGAAGCGGCAGCACAGCGACATCAGTGATTCGTTGTGTTGTATTGAACAAGGGTTCGCTGTCCTGAACGGGATTGCATGCACGCTCTCTCAGCCACTCCCGGCTGCCCCAAACGCGTGCAGCGTGAAGATGATGC